>Ga0194120_10000782_pt1 | contig 59827 bp, 50 predicted proteins | sample TA2MahCa65mmetaG_FD_148642 | JGI IMG/M metagenome (GOLD analysis project Ga0194120, IMG submission 148642) | Freshwater microbial communities from Lake Tanganyika, Tanzania - TA2015019 Mahale Deep Cast 65m | ecosystem: Environmental > Aquatic > Freshwater > Lake | place: Tanzania: Lake... | reverse complement strand
TGCGCTCGCCGTCGAGCGTCACGACGATGCGCAGCACGCCGTGCGTCGCCGGATGCTGCGGACCCATGTTGAGCGTCAGGAGCTCGCCGTGCAGCGGATCGTCGCCCCGCGGCGGCGCGGGCGCGTACTCGAAGACTTGCTTGGTGAGCGTCATCGGGACTCCTCCGCCCAGCTCGCGCGGCGCGCGCGATCCCACTGCCGGTACAGCCGGTCGGGCTCGATGCCCTGATGCGGGAACTCCTTGCGGAGCGGGTGGTGGTCGTAGCCGTCGGGCATCAGCAGGCGACGCAGGTCGGGATGGCCCTCGAAGCGCACGCCGAACATGTCGAAGCACTCGCGCTCCATGTAGTTCGCGCCCGGCCACAGGTCGGTGCAGGTGGGCGCGCTCTCGCCGGGCAGCACGCAGCGCACGCGCACGCGGTCGTTGTGCGCGAGCGAGAGCAGTTGGTGGTGCAGCGCGAAGCGCGGCGTCGTCGGATAGTGGTCGATGCAGGTCACGAACGTGCACAGCTCGAAGCCCGCGTGCTCGCGCAGCGCGCGCAGCGCGGCGTGCAAGTTCGCGAGCTCGACCTCGATCACCGGACCGTCCGGCGACTGCGGCATGCCGTGGGGCAGCGCGCCGAGCGCGGCGGCGATGCGCGAGGTGCTCGCGGCGAGCGCAGGGTTGGCGGCGGCGTCGCTCACGGCTTGACTCCCGTCTTGCGCGGCAGCGGATCGGCGAACGGCAGCCGCGACTTGGGGTCGTGCGCGTGCTTGTCGGCGGCGCCCTTGGGCAGGCCCCGATTGGGCTGGAACACGAGCTTGCCGGTGCCCGCCTCCGCGCGCGCGTCCGCGGGGCTGTCGGTGCCGACGAGGCGTCGCAGCGGTGCCTCGCGCTCGATCTTCTTTTGCAGCTTGAGCACCGCATCGATCACCGCGTCGGGACGCGGCGGGCAGCCGGGCACGTACAGATCGACCGGCATGATCGAGTCGATGCCCTGCACGACCGAGTAGCTGTCGTACATGCCGCCCGAGCTCGAGCACACGCCCATGGCGATCACCCACTTGGGGTCGGGCATCTGGTCGTAGATCGTGCGCGCGGCCTGCGCCATCTTCCACGTCAGCGTGCCGGCGACGATCAGCAGGTCGCACTGGCGCGGCGTGAAGCGCGCGGCCTCGGCGCCGAAGCGCGCGAGGTCGAACTTGGGGCCGAGCAGGCCCATCAGCTCGATGCCGCAGCACGACAGGCCCAGCGGCATCGGCCACAGGCTGTGCTTGCGGCCCCAATTGATCAGGAAATCCGCGCGCGTGGCGAGGAAGCCCGAGCCGTGAGCCTCGTTGCTCTCCGGACCGACCGGCTTCAGCGATCCCATTCGAGACCTCCCTTGCGCCAGACATAGGCGAGGCCGACGGCGAGCACGCCGACGAAGGCCGCCACCTCGCAGAACATCACCGGTCCCAGGCCCTGCGCGGAGAACGACCGCAGCGTGGCCGCCCACGGAATCAGGAAGATCGACTCGACGTCGAACAGGATGAACAGCACCGCGATCAGGTAGAAGTGGATCGACAGGCGCACGCGCGCGCTGCCGACGGGATCCATGCCCGACTCGTAGGCGTCCGCCTTGCCGATGGCGCGGCGCTTCTTGCCGAGCACGTCGGAGATGATCAGGTTCGCGATCGCGAAACCCGCGACGACCAGCGCGAGGATCAGGATCGGGGCGTAGTTCTGGAGCATCGCTTTCGGCGCGAGCGCGCCCGCCACCAGCGGGGGGCTGTGCTCGCGGGGTGGCACCCCTGCGGCCGAGCGTCCCGACCCCTTGGGGGGGGCGGGCCTTTGGACGGCGGTCGGGGTGCGGGATGGGGCGGAAGATGGGGCAGCGGGACGCACCGACCACAGCTGGCCGCGCAGGCCCTCCGCCGTTGCAAGTACCTCCGCCGTCGTTTCTTGGGGGCCGAGAGCATAGCGGTGCCCGCGCTTCGATGGAATCGCCGCGCGGCTTCCGCTCGAGCGCATCGCGCGCGGTCGCGTCTCCGAGCGCGGCCGCGCTCGGCGGCTCGCGCCCCTCGCGAGCGCGCCCCAGCGTTCGACCCTGCTCTCCGTGCCGACTACGGCACGCGCACGAACTCGCCGCCGGAGACTTCGGCCAGCGCCTCGAGCGCGCCGTTGCCGCCCGAGCCGAGCTGCACGCAGTGCACGTTGATGCAACTCTCCTCCGCCACCTCGCGCCACCACGGCCAGATCCAGCCCCGACCCTCGGCCGTCTCCCCGTCGCAAAGCACGATCACCGTGTCCTCCTCGAGGCGCCGTAGGTCGATTTTTCCGTCCAATCCGACCCTTAGACAGGCCTCCACCCCCGGCTTGAGGTAGGTCCCGCCGTCGGGTCGTTGGTAGGCCGCCCAGCGCTCCGCGGCCGCGATCGAGCTGCGCGTGGCGGGCTGCAAGCTGTCCTTCCAGACCCGCGGCTTGGAATCGAACAGCACGATTCGGAAGCGCGCGCCCTCGCCGAGGCCGTCGAGAAAGCCGAGCAGTTGCTCGAGCGCCTGCGCATAGCGCGTGACTCCCTCGGACACCTGCTCGTTCATCGAACCCGAGGCGTCGATCAGGAAGGTCACCCGGTCGGTCTCCGGCCGCAAGCCATAGAAACTCGTCCGCGAGGTCGGCGCCTCGGCCTGTGCGGGGTCATCGACGAGCGTGCCCGCGCTGCGCGCGCGCCACCACGCCGACCAGCGCTCCGGAAAGGCGCCCATGGTGCGCCCCGAACGCCGTCGCAGCTCGGCCACGAACTCGCCCTCGACCCGCCGCGAGCCGCCCCGCGCCTCGCGCCGCGCGACCCACAGTCCGAGGCTCTCGATCAGTACCGGCACGGCCAGCGCATCGTCCACCCGAGCGAGCAGCGGCAGGGCGCGCACGGCGTCGCGCCAGCTCGTCGACACCAGCGCCGGTCGCAGGAACGCCACCACGGCCTCGGCCGCGCGGCCCTGACCGATGCGTTCCGCGCTCTGGAAGTGTTGGCGCACGAGCGCGACGTTGACCCAGCCCGGGCGCCGCTCATTGGCTTCGAACTGGGTGAGCATGAAGTAGTGCACGCCGTCGTCGGGCCAGCCGACGAGCGCGCGCATCGCCAACTCGCGCACCTGCGCGTCGGGAGCCCGCGCACAGTGCAGCAGGGCGGAGAGCGTCTCGTGCTCGCGCCGACCCTCGAGGCACTCCAGCGCCTCGATGCGCCGCGCGCGGCTGGTCTGCGCTTCGCTTCCGAGCACCTCGCGCGCCAGCCAGCGCTGGGTCGCACCGTCCCGCGACAGGTCGAGCGCGGGACCGAGGGCCGCGAACGCCGCGCGTCCCACGCGCATGCGCAGCTGCGGCGTCTGCAGAGTCGGCGGAACGACCTCACCGGGGTCGAGCGCGGCGAGGTCGAGCAGCAACGCGAACACGACCGTGCGACGCTCCGGTTGGATCACTTGCACGAGCCGCAGGTCGTCGAGCCAGCGCTCGAGCGTGCGCACGTCCTCGTCGGAGAGCGCGATCGTCGTCCCTCGCGCGCGCGCGAGCCAAGCCTGCGCGCGGCCGACCGCGTCCTCGGACTCCGTCTGCGCGCGCGCGGGCGCAGCGCGGGCGAACGCGAGTGCGGGCGCCACTGGGAGCGCCACTGGGAGCGCCACTGGGAGCGCGACTGGGAGCGCCACTGGGAGCGCGAGGGCGACGGCGAGCAGCAGGGAGCGGAAGAGACGTGGCACGATGGGGGAGCCGAGCGTAGCGCGTTCACCGCCGCCTCGCTCAGGGACCCAACTCGCGCTCGAGGAACGTGACCGGCTTGTCCATGCGCGGGTCGTGGTGGCGGCCGAGCACGCGCACGCGCGCGGTGCGCGCGGGCAGCGCGAGCTCGAGCGTCTCGTCCACCCTCAGGTAGCTCTCGGTGGTGAGCGTGAGCGTCTCGCGCCCGAGCTCCTCGAGCGCCGCATCGCTCGCCGTCGCCACGAACTCGATCTCGCGCCCGATCAGGCCGGGCACGCGGTGACCGGCGAGGTTGCGGACGCGCAGCGTCGGCCCCGCTGGCTCGTGCGCGAGGGTGAGCTCGAAGCCGAGCGCTAGGAAGGCTGGGTCGCGCGGCGTCTGCAAGGAGTGGCTGCGCACGGTGCGCGTGCGGCCTTCGACACCCACCCCTTCGACGGGCACTTCCGCGCGCGGCGCCATGTGGCAGCCGACGCAGGTCGCGCCCGCCGCCGCGCCCGCGGATTGCTCGAAGTCGCGCGCGAGCCCGATCACGGGCCCGACGGTGGTGCGGTGGCAGCTCGCGCACAGCGCGTTCGAGCCCTGCGCGTCGAAGCTCGTGCCCTTGCGCGTCGCGTGCTCGTCGGTGGCGGCACCGGTGGGTCCGAGCAGCGCGCCATCGGTCGCGAGATGGCAACTCTCGCACGACACTCCGAAGTGGCGCGCGTCCGCGCGCGCCTGGGGCTTGCCCGCGAGCAGCGCGTCGAGCGCGCCGTGCAGCGCCACCGGCGCGTGGCAGCCGTGACAGCTCTCGGCCTTCTTGCGGCCGACGAGTTCCTCCTGATACGGCTCGTTCTCCCACGCCAAGGCATGGGTCGTGGCGGCCCATTCCTCGACCTGCGCGGCGTGGCACGGCGCGCAGGAAAGCTCGCTCGCTCGCGCGAGTTTCTCCGGTCGACCGTCGCTCAGCGCGGCGGGTGGCTTGAGCGGCCAGGGCGCGCGGGCCTGCCACACGCTGCGCGCGGACGCGAGCAGTGCGGCGAGCGCGACGGCGCAGGCGGGAACGAGCGAGGGCTGGAGTTTCACGCGGCAGAACTTACCCGACCGTCGACGCGCCGAGCGAGCTCGTCGATCCACTCCGCGGGGGTCCCCGCGGGGGAGTCGAACAAGGGATGCGCCGCTGCGAGCTGCGGTCCCTCGACGTCGTAGTGCGCCACCTTGGCCTGTGACTGCAAGTCCGTTGGAACCGCTTCGGATGCTCTGGACCGCTGGTTCAGGACATCCACGCCGAGGCCGCTTGCAAAACGAGCTCCCCGCGGACGGTGGCGAGCGCTGTGGGTACGGCTCGGGGCTCGCGCGGAGCGGCGTTGCCCAAAGTCGGGACGCTCGGGCGCGCTGGGCCCAAGAAATGTCCACCGGCGGTCGAAACTCCACGCCAGTTCCCATGCCGATCCTCTCCACCCTCTCCGACGACGGAACGCTGACGCTGCACATCGCCGGACGCTTCGACTTCCGTTCCCGCGAGGCCTTCCTGCGCTCCTACGAGGAGTGCGAGCGCGAGCCCAGCGCGTTCGTGGTCGACCTGCACGACGCCGAGTACGTCGACAGTTCCGCGCTCGGCATGCTGTTGCTCCTGCGCGACTTCGCCGCTTCCAAGGGCGCGCGCGTGGCGCTCGAGCATCCGCGACCGGTCGTGGCGCGCACGCTGTCGGCGAGCGACTTCGGCCACTGGTTCACCGTCGCCTGAGGTCACGCCGTGGGACCGCTCACTACCAACAGGGCCCAGGCGCGCTGGAGCTTCGCGCTCGAGCTCGCCGGTTGCGAGCTCAACGCCGCCGATCCCGTCGCGACCTGCGAACAGGCCCTCGCCCGCGCGGGCTGGCCGCGGGATGCGCTCGACTCGGTGACGTTGATCGTCGCAGAGCTGTGGCACAACGCGCTCGAGCATGGCGTGCTCGGACTCGACTCCGCGCTCAAGGAGCGCGCGGGCGGGTTCAGCGACTACTACGTGCTGCGCGAACGGCTGCTGCGCGAGAATCACTCCGGTCGCGTGCGCATCGAGTTGTCCGCGCGCGAGACGCAGGGCGAGCCCGAGCTCGCGATCGAAGTCGAGGACAGCGGCGCCGGCTTCGACCCGCGCGCGCCCCGCGCTCCGCTGCCGGGCCGTCGCTCCGGGCGCGGGCTCGCGATCGTGCGCGATCTGTGCGAGCGGCTCGAGTTCAACGCGCGCGGCAACGTCGTCCGTGCCACCTGTCGCTGGGACGGCCCGCCGCTTTGCTGATCAGGCGAGTGCGAGTTCCTCGCGACCGTGCCAAACGCGCACGTCGCCCTCGCGCAGCGAGACGATCAGCGCGAGCGCGTAGCCCGCTCGGGTGAGGTCGCGAACGGAAGGCACGGCTGGCGCGTCGACGTGCGAGTGCCAAGCACCGAGCACTACTTGTCCGCGCGCGCACGCCTCGCGCTCCGCCGCCAGCACGTCGAGCGGTTCGAGCTCGAAGGCGGAGTCGTCCCGCGCGGTGTTTTCGAGCGCGGCGAGCGTCTCGATCGCCACCGCTCCCGGAAGGCGGCGACCGACGAGCAAGCCGCAGGCCTCGCGCGGCGCGGCGCGGCGCGCGCGGCCGAGCAGCTCGAGGCGCAAGTCCATCGGCAGGTAGGCGCGCGTCGGCGTCACAGCTTCCAGACCGCGGCGTTGCGCGGACACTCGACGCGCGCGAAGCCGCGTTGAGCGAGCGTGCGCGCGAGCGGCAGGCGCTGGTCGTTCTCGCCGTGCACCAAGAACAGCGTCTTGCACTGCGGCGCGATCGGCACGAGCGTCTGCAGCAGCCCGTCGCGGTCCGCGTGCGCCGAGAAGCCGTTCATCACGGTGATGCGCGCGCGCACGGCGTGCAGCATGCCGAGGATGTTGACTTCGCGCGCGCCCTCGACGAGGCGGCGACCGAGCGTGCCTTGGGCTTGGTAGCCGACGACGGCGACTTCCGTGTCGGGACTGCCGATCGACCACGCGAGGTGGTGCAGGATGCGGCCCGACTCCATCATGCCCGAGGCCGACACGATCACCAGCGGGCCCTTGGCCTGATTGAGCGCCTTGCTGTCGTCCACGGTCTGCGTGAAGTGCACCTTGAGGCGGTGCTCGCCCGACTCGGCCTTGCGCAGCCGCGCGAGCGCCTCGTCGTCGAAGCACTCGCGGTGCTGGTAGACGATCTCGGTCGCGCGCTTGGCGAGCGGACTGTCGACGTGCACCGGGATGTCGGAGATCTTCTTGCGCTCGAAGATGCGCGAGAGGGCGTAGAGGATGTGCTGGGTGCGACCCACGGCGAAGGCCGGGATCAAGAGCTTGCCGCGGCGGCGCTTGTGCAGGCGCTCGACGGCGAGCGAGAGCTGCGCCTCCGTGTCGTCGACGGGCGGGTGGCAGCGGTCGCCGTAGGTGCTCTCGCAGATCACGACGTCGGCGCTCGCGAGCGGCACGGGATCGCGCAGGATCGGCTGGGGTCGCCCGTAGTCGCCGGAGAACACGACCCGCGTGGTCTGGCCGCGTTCCTTGGCTTCGAGCTCGACCCACGACGCGCCGAGGATGTGTCCGGCGTCGTGCAGCCGCACGCGCAGGTTCGGCCCGATCTGGAACCACTCGCCCCAGTGGTGGGGGACGAAGCGCGGCAGGGTGTCGCGCACGTCTTCTTCGAGGTACAGGGGCAGCACCTCGCGCTTGGGCGGGTTCGACACCGCGAGCGCGGGCGCGTCGTCGTGGGTGTGGAAGTGCGCCAATCTGTGGCGCACCCCGCGGCGTTCCTCGCGGTGCTCGTTGCGCGCGCGCACCTTGTCCATCACGCGGCGCTTGTTGAGGAACTCGGCGTCCTTGAGCTGGATGTTGGCGCTGTCGAGCAGCATGGGCTCGGCGAGATCGACCGTCGCGCCGGTCGAGTGGATCGGCCCCTTGAAGCCGCCGCGCACGAGCATCGGCAGGCGCCCGGAGTGATCGATGTGCGCGTGCGAGAGGATCACGGCGTCGATCGAGCGCGGATCGAAGTGGAACTGCGAGTTGCGGCGGTACGTGTCGCCGCGGTGACCTTGGAACAGCCCGCACTCGAGCAACACTTGGCGCCCGCCGGCGCGCAGGACGTGGCAATTGCCCGTCGTTCCATCCGTGGCGCCGTGAAACTCCAGTTCCATGCGCCCAGTGTCTAGCGTCGCTCGCGTCCCTTCCACAGGGGGCCGCCGAAATGCCCGCAACAGGCCCGAAACAGGCCCCGGCCGCAGGGCACACGCAGACCGCCCCCGAGCGGGCGTCCGACTCCGTTGGTGGCGGCGCGCGCGTGCTCCGCGGGACGCCCTTGTGTATCGCGAGGCCTCGGCTCGCTGGCGCGAAGTTCCGCGATCAGCCGTCACGTTCCCTCCCTCCGCCCCGATTCTAGGAACGCGTGGTAGATAGATTGAGCCGCGCTCCCGACTCGCGGGCCATCCCCCGAGGCGTGGATCACGTCCCCCTTCCAATGAAACCCTCTGGGTGACCCCCCCTCTGGGTGACCCCCCTCTGGGTGAACCCCATCCGAGTGAGCCTCTCCATGCTCCATCGCAACTTCTACCGTCTCGTCGCCTGTTCGCTCCTCGCGCCCGCGGCGCTGGCCTTGCAGGCCACGCAGGAGCCTGTCGGCCCGCGCTCGCGCCCCGCCCCGCCGCCGGAGTTCACTCCCAACGGCCCGTTCGAGAGCGAACTCGATGACTCGATCCCGCTGCCCATCCGCGCGGTGGTCGAGGCGAGCGACGCGGGCGACCGCGTGATCGCTCCCGCGTCGGGCGATCCCTACTTCCTCGGATTCGCGGGCGGCTCGCACTATCCGCCGGCGCTCGAGCGCGTCGACCCGCTGCTGTTGACCGAGCTCGCGCGCGTGCGCGCCGACGGGCGTCCGGAAGACGTCACGTGGGCCTTCGTGATGTTCGCCAAGCGCATCACGGACGCGCGCCTCGAAGCGCTGCGCCTCGCCGGTGCGCGCGTGATCGAATTCCACCCGCACTACACGATGAAGGTCGCGCTCGGGCGCGAGGCGCTCGCGCGCGTCGAGGCCCTCGACTTCGTGCGCTGGGTCGGCCTGCCCCGCACCGCGCAGAAGCTGCACCCCGCGCTCGAGCGACAGGTCGCGGACGCCTCCGACGGAGCGCTGCTCGACGTGTACGTGTCGGTGTACGACTCCGATCGCTGCGAAGCGTCGGAGCGCATCGTCGTGGCCGAGCTCTCGGTCGTCGATCCGGACGGGACCGAGCGCACGCTGCCGGGCGTCGCGCCGGCGGTGAAGTGGATGTCGCGCGGCTGGCAGGAGAAGCGACTCGTCGAGCTCGGCCTCGACGTGTACGAGTACAGCGACACCATCCGCGCCTTCCGCGCGCACATGCCCAAGGCCGCGCTCGAGGCGCTGCTCGCGAGCGACTTCGTGCAGTTCGTCGAGCCGGACCTGCCCTCGAGCACGCAGAGCGCTGTGGAGCCGCACGAAGAATCGCAGCCGATGATCTCGAGCGATCGCATGCGTGCGACGTACGACGGCGGCTTCAGCGACACCGTGATCGCCGGTTTCGCCGACTCTGGGCTCGAGACGGCGCACTCCGACCTCAACGTTTGGGTCGCGGGCTGGGACCTCACCGCGACCACGGGCCCGTGGAACGACGAGAACACCCATGGCTCGCACGTCGCGGGCACGATCCTCGGTCGCGGCGTGGGCAACGCTCAGAAGACCGGCAATGCGCCGGGGCTCGCTTCGTGGGGGGGCACCAGTCGCTTCTACACCAACCGCATCTTCGATGCGTCGGGCACGGGCGCGGTTTCGCTTCCGACCGTGATGGCGAACTTCACCAGCCCGGTCAACGACGGCACGAACGTCACGCGCAAGCCGCACGTGTGCAACCACTCGTGGGGCGGCGGCAACGGGGGGTGGATCGGCAGCGAGGCGGACTGCCGCACGATCGACGACCAGGTCCACAACCAGTGGCAGTTGCATGTGTGGGCGGCTGGCAACAACGGCAACAACGCGGCGGGCTCGCTGATGGTGCAGTCGAGCGCCAAGAACGCGCTCACGATCGGCAACGTGCTCGACTATAGCGACGCGATCGGGGACCCGGGCACGCTGTGGAGCGCCTCGAGCACGGGTCCGGCGGGAGATGGACGCTGGAAGCCCAACTTGACCGCACCCGGGCGTTGGATCAGCTCCGTCAATGCTGCGACTGCCAACGGCTACTCGAACAAGTCGGGTACGTCGATGGCGACGCCGCACGCCACGGGCGTCGCGGCGCAGATCATCGACCACCACACGTGGATGGGCAACTGGCCGGAGGGCGTGGCGTCGCTGCTGATGGCGTCCGCAACGACGAAGGACAATGTCACCCTCACGGCGCCGACTGACTCGCATCTCGACAACTACGGCGCGGGCCGAGTGCAAGCGTGGCGAGCCCACGGCTCCAACACGAACCTCTCCTCGAGCTCGTGGGTCTACAGCCTGACCAACTTGGCGACCAACGCGGACTTCACCGTGAACGCGGGCGCGACGAGGCTCGTGGTCTGCTTGTTCTACAGCGAGGGCGCGGCTTCCGCGGGCGCGGCGCGGGCGCTGGTGAACGACTACGATTTGTACATCGATGCGCCGCCGGTCGACACGGTGAACAACAACACCGGCGATTACTTCGCGCAGCAGTCGGGGATCGACAACTGCGAGATCCGCATCCTCAACAACCCGGCCGCGGGCACTTGGCGCTGGAAGCTCTTCAATCAGTCGGCTACGAGCAGGATCTACGCCGGCGTCGCGGTGCAAGTGCTCTACGGCGACACGACGCCCGCTGGCGCGCTCGCCGTGGCCGCGGGCCCCGGGGACGACTACGTCCAGCCGAACGAGAACGTGACGGTCACAGCCACTGCCACCAATCCGGCGGCGGGCTCGGTGGCATCGGCCGTCTTCGTGGACTCGACTTCGATCGGCGACGTGCTGCAGTCTTCGAGCGTCACGCTCGATGACGGCGTGGTGGCCGACTTGATGGGCAACCAGCACCTCGGGCGCGATGTGAACCTCGGAGACCTGATCCCCGGCGAGTCCGAGACCGTGACGTGGGTCACGCGCTGGGCGAGCGAGGGCATCAAGACGTGGTCCGCGAGTGCGCGCTCGGACAACTGGATCGACCCGTCCACCTTCATCACCATCTACGTCGACGGCACGGTTCCGAGCGCTCCATCGAACCTCACTTCGCCGACGCACCCGCTCAACACGTGGGTGAGCAACTCAAACCCGGTCTTCAACTGGACGGAGGCCACCGACAACCTCTCGGGCATCGACGGCTATGGCGAAACCTATAGCATCTCGCCCATCGCGGCCGCGGGCATCTTCAGCGTCAAGGACATGGAGAACGTCACGACCTTCACGCGTCCGATTCCCGATGGCACGTGGTACTGGGGGATCAAGGCCGTCGACAACTCGGGCAACTGGGGCACCACGGCGGCGAACTACGGTCCCTTCCGCGTCGACGTCACGCCGCCGACGCAGCCGGGCGTGATTTCCTCGTCGACGCATTCCATGGGCGTGCAGTCGTGCAACACGAGCGTGGGGGTCAACTGGGCCGCGTCCACGGACTCCGCGTCGGGCCTCGCGAGCTACCTGTACGTGATCAACACGCTGCCGGCGTGGGATCCCGTGATCGGCACGGCTTTGGGCGCGGGCGCTACCGGCACGGTCTTCGTGCTGCCGTCGTCGTCGACGCCACGCTACTTCCACCTGCGAGCGGTCGATGGAGCTGGCAACCGTGGCCCGACGCGCACCTTGGGTCCGCTGCTCGTCAATGCGACCTCGGTCGTGACGTACTGCACGGCGAAGACGAACTCGCTCGGATGCGTACCGGCGATCGGCACGAACGCGGCGCAGCCCTCCAGGAGCGCGGGCACGTTCACGGTGACCTGCACGAACGTGCTCAACCAGAAGTCGGGACTGCTGTTCTGGGGCGCTACTTTGAGCACGACGCCCTTCCAAGGCGGCTTCAAGTGCGTCGGCAATCCCACCGTGCGCACGGTGGCCGTCAACTCCGGCGGCAACGCGCTGGGCAACTCGTGCACGGGCAGCTACTCCTTCGGGTTCACCACGGCCTACATGAACTCGGTCGGGCTCAGCCCGGGCGACACCGTGTACGCCCAGTGGTGGATGCGCGATCCCGCGAGTGCGAGCACCACGGGTCTGTCCAACGCCGTGACCTTCACGGTCTGCCAGTAGGCTAGGACAGCGCGGGCGAGGGCGGATCGCGCCGCGTGCGGTAGCACGAAGGGGGCGGCGGGGCTAGAGTCCCCGCCGCCCCTCGGCGCATCTCACACGCATGAAGCACTTCGCTCGCACGCTCGTTCTCGTCCTGCCGTTCGCCCTCTCCGCCTGCATCGAGCAGGCCGACCTGCCGCTGCTCTTCAAGCCGAGCTCCGCGAGCGTCGCGTGCGGGGCCACGACTCCGATCCGCGTGCGCGAGCGACAGCTCGCGTTCCTCGCCGACGAGCTGACCACGGGCGCGGGCGGAACCGACATGAACGGCGACGGCGACAGGCTCGATCGCATCGCCGTGATCGTGGACATGGTCAACGGCAGCGAAGTGCGGCTCGACGTCGCGGCGCGCGAACTCGCCTTCGCCGGCAACAACCTGTACCTCGTCGTCGACGAAGTCGAGGACAGCTCGGACTACAACGCCGACAGCGATGCTCTCGATCTGGTGCTGATGAGAGTGGCGAGTGGCTCGCCGTCGCCGGGCGGGGTCAGCTTCGTGGCCGAGCTGCGGCGCACCGCGCACGGTCCGGCGATGGTCGCGACCGACAACGAGAAGCTCTTCTACTGCGCGGCGGCTGGCGCCACGCCGCTCGCGGCGGGGGAGACGGGCATCTCGGTCATCACGCTCACCGGCGGTGCGCCGAACCTGCCCGTGCGTGTGCTGCACGATGATGCGTTCACGATGCTCGCCGCACCGGAACTCCTCGGCAGCGATGGCAATGTGCTGTTCGTCGGGCTCGACGAGAGCGACGAGGGGCGCGACCTCAACGCGGACACGGACATGCTCGACGACCACGTGCTCGCGCTCGCCAACGCCGCGCTCGGCACGCCCAAGATCAAGTCGACACTCAAGGCGATGGCCGACCACGACTCGCCGCTGCGGGCGGCGCCCGGGATCGGCGGAGAGACCATCGTGGCGTTCCTCGTCGACGAGGCGTCTCAGGGCTCGACATCGCTGAACAATTACGCCGGCGCGTTCGCGAACTGGCGCCCCGCGCACTGCACCTCGAACGACACGGATGCGACGGACGAGGTGCTGCACTACGTGTGGCTGAGCTCGTTCCTCGCGGGCACGACGCAGCCGGTGAACACGGCGCTCGCGGGCGAGGAGCGCGTGCTGGTCGCCTCGAACGGCACGGCGGCCTTCGTGGCGTCGATCGTGCCGGAGTCGGACGACGGCAACTGCGCGACGGTCGGCCTGAACAACGACGGGGACACGGGCGACGACGTCCTGCGCTGGCTCAAGGTCGAGGCGCAGCTTGGATCTTCGGGCGTGTTCACCGCCGCGACCGGACTGGTCGCGCTCGCGGACGTGCCGGGCGGCACCGAGGGCGCCACGGACTTCAACGGGCGCTGGATCGTGGTGATCGACGAGGCCGCCGACGGTCGCTCGTGGGACGGCGAAGTCTCCAACCCGGCGAATAACGTCGAGGAGTTGGTCGCGTGGCTCGATCCCGCGGATGGCAATTCCGCGCAGTGGATTTCGGATCACTCGCCCGCGCCGGGGTTCCAGTGCGGCGGCTCGAGCTGGATGGGCGAGCTCGAGGATCGAGCGCGGGTCGGAGTCGGATTTCAGGAGAGCGTGTTCGGCGCGCCGATCAACGGACGCGACAACGACACGCTGGACAGCGTGCCCACGTTCTCGCGCTTCGATCCGACCGACGCGAACGACTTCGATTTTCCAGGGCCCGCCGTGGCGGTCGACGCCGACAACGTGGGCCTGGTGATCTCGAACAACATCGCCTACTACCGCGTCGACGAGGCAGCCGACAACTTCGACTGGAATGGGGACGGCGACAAGCTCGATCGCGTGCTGTTCCGCACCACGGTTTCGACGCTCGCTGACAGCTACTACCTGTCGCCGTCGTCCGATGTGCCCGGGCCGGTGGTCGTGGCCGACTCCGCCAACGTGGCCGCGGCGTTCCTCGCCGAGGAGTCCGCGGCGCGCGTCGATTTGAACGGCGACGGCGACAAGAACGATTTCGTCGTGCGCTGGATGCGCGTCGGGCCCTGAGCGCGGCGCGCGCGAGCTTGCGCGCGGCTTGGGCACTCGACCTAGGCGCGCGGGGGCGGCGACTGCATGCCGATCAGGAAGCGGGCGGCGAGCGCGGCCGACGCATCGGTGCCCATGCTGCGCGGCAGCACCTTGTGCACCAGCGACGTGCGCAGCGCCAGCGCAAGGCGCTGTGCGAGCTTGCCGTTGGCGTCGACGTGCGCGATGCGCTCGACGCCGTCGTCCGAAAGGGCGAGGAAAATGCGCTCGATCGCGGCAGCGCGGAAACGGTCGAGAAAACCGCGCTTGAGCTCGATCGTGCCGCGCGGATGGAGGCGCTCGACGCCCGTGCGCCAGGCGCTGCGCTCGGACACGAGCAAGAGGTGGTTGAAGATCAGCTTGTTGGTGCCCATCGAGAGCGCCTTGCGCGGAACGGTGGCGTTCACCAACTCGTCGAGCTGTGAGAGTCCCTCGATGCGCTTGAGGCGCGCGACGACGTCCCAGCGCTCGTCGGGCACGAAGCGGTCGGCGCTCAGCTCCCAGTAGAGGTGGCCCAGTCCCTGCGTGCGGGCGAAGCGCGCGAGGTGGTAGGGCACGAAGTGGTTGTGCGCGATCGTGTCGGCGGCGAGGTGGGCGAGGTAGCCGCAGGTGAAGGCGCGCTCGAAGTCGCTGGAGGCGAGCGCGCGCATCTCGGCCACGATGCCCCAGCGGTGGCAGTGGCTGTAGGGTCCGCCGGCGGCCTTCAGGTTGATGATGTCGGCGGCGATGTGGCCGTAGGCCCACGCGTCGCGATGGGCGGTGACGAGACGTCGCACGCTCGGGCGCAGCCGTTCGCGCTGGCGGAAGACGCGGTGCTCGAACTCCAAGTGGTTGCCCGGGCCCCAAGCGAGGGCCAGCGGCAGCGCGAGCGTGAGGAGCAACAGCGCGAGGGCCATCGTCAGCGGAGTTCTAGGCTCTCTCGCGGCTCGATTCCCGCTCCAATCCGCCGTCGGCAGCGCGAAATCCGCGCTCAGTCGCGCCAGGCGCGCACGACGCGCCCGTCGTCGAACTCCACGTAGGCGGCGTGGGAATCCTCGGTGCGCGGCTGGTTGTCGATGATCAGGACGCTGGCCCCGCCCGCGCTGTCCTTCTCGCGGTAGCCCCACATCCACAGCTCGCGGTCGTTGCCGAGCTCGATCTTCTGCATCGGCTCGCCGAGCAGGGCGACCACGAAGCGGCGGCCGCAGCCCTGCTCGATCTGGTCGAGGGTGGTGGTGCCGATGACGATGTTCTTGGTGGAGAGGTCGCTCGCGCGGCAGGCTGCGAACGCGGCGGCGAGGCACAGCAGACACGAGGCGGCGCGGCGATGCATGGCGTGGGGCTCCGCGGGCGACGATAGCGCGACGGGCGCGGCTGCGCGATGGGAGCTCGCAAGGTGCTGGGAGATCGCAAGGTGCTGGGAGATCGCAAGGTGCTGGGAGCTTGCAACGCACGGCGCGCCGCGGGATCGTGCGGGCGATGAGCAGGCGATTCGTCGGAGCCCGGCTCGCGCGTCCCGATGGCCCGGACAAGGTGGCGGGCCGTGCGCGCTATGTGGCCGATACGAACGTCGCGGGCGCGTGGTTGGGCGGCACCGTTCGTTCCCCCGTCGCTCGCGGCGTGCTCGAGGGGTTCGACTTCGACCCGCGCTTCGATTTTTCGCGCTGCGTCGTGGTCGGTCCCGGTGACGTGCCGGGCGCCAACGTGGTCGCGATGCTCGCGGACGACCTGCCGCTGCTCGCCTCGCGCGCGGTCGAGCACGTGGGCGAGGCGCTGGCGCTCGTGGCGGCACCCGACGAGGCCACTCTGCGCGCGGCGCTCGCGGCGATCGCTCCGCGCATCGTCCCGCTCGCGCCGATCTTCGACCCACGCGAGTCGCAGCGAGTGTTCAAGCGCCTCACGATCGAGAAGGGCGATGCCCCGCGCGTGCTCGCGCAGGCGGAGCGCGTGATCGAAGGCGAGTACGAGACCGGCTCGCAGGAGCAGATGTACATCGAGCCGCAGGGTGTCGTCGCCTATCCGATGGATGCGGATGGCACGCTCGTCGTGCGCGGTTCGATGCAGTGTCCGTACTACGTGCAGAAGGCGCTTTGCCGCGCCTTCGCGCTGCCGCCCGAGCGCGTGCGCGTCGTGCAGGACGCCACCGGCGGAGGCTTCGGTGGCAAGGAAGACTACCCGTGCGTGCTCGCCTGCCACGCGGCCTTGCTCGCGCTGCGCACGGGGCGCCCCGTGAGCATGATCTACGACCGGCACGAGGACTTGGTGGCGACGCCCAAGCGCCATCCCTCGCGCGTGCGCCATCGCACGGCGGTCGATCGCGACGGACGATTGCTCGCGATGGAGATCGACGTGCTGCTCGACGGCGGCGCGTACACGACGCTCTCGCCCGTGGTGCTCTCGCGCGGCTGCATCCATGCGACCGGACCCTATCGCTGCGACCACGTGCGCATCGCGGGACGCGCGGTGGCGACCAATCACGTGCCCTACGGCGCGTTTCGCGGTTTCGGCGCGCCGCAGACCTGCTTCGCGATCGAGCGGCACATGGACCGCATCGCGCACGAGCTCGGGATCCACCCGTTCGAGCTGCGGCGGCGCAACCTGCTGCGCGAGGGCGACACCACGGCGACCGGGCAGGTCTTGCGCGAGAGCGTCGGCTCGCAGGCCGTGATGGAGCGCATCGCCGCGCTCACGGGCTTCGATCGACACGCGTGGCGCGCCCCGCGCGAGGGGCGCGTGCGGCGCGGCGTCGGGCTCTCGTTTTTCTTCCACGGCGCGGGCTTCACCGGCGCGGGGGAGACGCTGCTGCAGGGCAAGGTCGCGCTCGAGCTCGAGTCGGACGGGCGCGTGCTCGTCCGCGCCGCGTCGACGGAGTTCGGGCAGGGCACACAGACGCTGTTCCAAGCGATCGCGGCCGAGGCGCTCGGCTGCGAGCAGGACGACGTGGCGATCGCGCGGCCCGACACGCACGCGGTGCCCAACTCGGGGCCGACCGTCGCATCGCGCACCTGCATGGTGGTCGGAGGCGTGCTCGCTCGCGCCTGCGGCGAGTTGCGCGAACGCATCGGCCCAGGCGAGTTCCGCACGCGCGCTCGGGCTTTCCTCGCGCAGGGCGGCGACGGGCGCGTGGAGCAGCGCTACGAGCCGCCGCCGACGCTGGAGTGGAACGAGGAGACGTACCGAGGCGACGCGTACCCGGCCTACGGCTGGGCGGCCGACGTGGCGGAGGTCGAGGTCGACCTCGACACCTTCGAGGTGCGCGTGACGCGCTTTTCGAGCGCGCTCGACTGCGGCACGCCGATTCAGCCGCAGTTGGTGATCGGTCAGTTCGAGGGCGGCTCGCTGCAGGCCGTCGGATTCGCGCACCTCGAGGTCGTGACGTCGCGCGACGGCCGCTGCTTGCAAGATCGCATGGCCACCTGCGTCATCCCGACCACCCTCGACGCGCCGGAGTTTCGCACCGAGCTCGTGCCGGTGCCGTTCTCGCGCGGGCCCTTCGGCGCGAAGGGCGTGGGCGAGATGCCGATGAACGGCGGGGCGAGCGCCGTGCTCTCGGCGATCGAGGACGCGCTCGCGCTGCACATCCGGCGCGCACCGGCGACGGCCGAGCTGCTGTGCGAAGCGTGGCTCGCGGAACACCCACAGGAGCGGCTGTGAAGCTCGTCGTGCACGTCAACGCAGTGGAGCGCGAGCTCGACGTCGATCCGCTGCGGCGCCTGCTCGACGTCGTGCGCGTCGATCTGGGGCTGGCGGGCACCAAGGAAGGCTGCGGCGAGGGCGAGTGCGGCGCGTGCACGGTGCTCGTCGACGGAGTCGCGGTGAACTCGTGTCTGGTTCCCGCCTGTCAGGTCGAGGGTCGGCATGTCACGACGATCGAAGCCGCGGGCTTCGAGCCGGAACGACGCGCGTTCCTCGAGGAGGGCGCGGCGCAGTGCGGCATCTGCTCGCCGGGCATGATCGTGATGACGCGCGCGTTCGCGGAGCTCTGTCGAGCGCAAGGCCGCGTGCCCACGCTCGAGGACGCGCGCGTGGCGCTCGCGGGGAACCTGTGCCGCTGCACGGGCTACGGCGCGATCCTGCGCGCGGCGCTCGCGGCCGCGAAGGAGCGCGCGTGAGCTGCGAGGTCACTCTCGCGCGCGACCTGCGCGAGGCGCTGTTCGCGCTCGCGCGGCCGGGGGCTCCGACGCAGGTGCTCGCCGGAGGCACGGACTTGATGGTCGAGCTGCGCACGGGGCGTTCTCGCCCCGAGCGCATCGTCGACGTGTGGAAGCTCGACGAGTTGCGCGGCGTGCGCGCGCAAGCGCACGGCCTGCGCATCGGCGCGCTCGCGACCTGCGCGGAGCTCAAGCGCGATCCGCGGGTGGCGCACGGCGCGGCGCTCTTGGCGCAGGCCTGTGCGGACGTCGGCGCGGAACAAATTCAAGCGCGCGCGACGCTCGGTGGAAACCTCGGCACCGCCTCGCCGGCCGCGGACCTCAATCCGGCGCTCGTGGCGCTCGGGGCGCGCGTGCGGCTCGTCTCGCTGCAGGGTTCGCGCGAGCTTGGTTGCGACGAGTTCCTCGCGGGCTATCGCCAGACGTTGCGACGGCCCGACGAGCTCTTGGAGTCGGTGTTCGTGCCCGCGCGGCCCGCGGGGGAGCGCTGCGGGTTCCGCAAGGTCGGCACGCGCCGCGCGCAGTCCATTTCGAAGGTCGTGATCGCGCTCGCCGTGTCGGTCGAGGGTCGGCGCATCGCAACGCTGCGCGCCGCGGCCGGTTCGGTCGCTCCGCGCACCCTGCGTCTGGTCGCGCTCGAGCGCGAGCTGCTCGGCGCGAGCGTCGAACCCTCGCTGCTGCGAGCGGCCGTGGCGCGGAGCGCACGCGAGGACATCGCACCCATCGACGACGTGCGCTCGAGCGCCGCCTACCGCCGCCATGTCTTCGCCCGCGTGCTCGCCACGCTGCTCGGCGACCTCACCGGAGCCTTCGCATGCCTGCCCTGATCCTGCTCGCCCTCGTGCTCGGTGCCGCCGTCTGCCTGCAGAGCACCGTCAACGGTCAGCTGTCGCTGCGCATCGGCCTGCCGCTGACGCTGATGATCAACTCCGGCGTGGTGTTCGTCGGTTCGAGCCTGTGGTACCTCTGCGCGCGGGCGCTCGGCCAAGTTTCCGAACGCGCGAGTTCGCCGTGGTATCTGTTCACCGGCGGGTTGTTCGGGTTGGCGATCATCTCGTGTGCCGCCGTGGCGTACCCGCGGCTGGGCGCGGGCGTGACGACGGCGCTCGCCGTGGCGGCGCAGGTCGGCGTGGCGCTGGCGCTCGACCGCTTCGGAGCGACGGGCGCGCGCTCTGAGCTCACGGGCGAGCGCGTGACGGGGCTCGCCCTCGTCGCGCTCGGCGTTTGGCTGGTGGTCGCGCCGCCGCGCTGGCGTTGAGCGGACGAGGAGCGCCGCGAGAGCTACACTCGCCCGCGGCGTGAATCCCCGTTCCTTCCTCGCTGGCGCGCTGCTCGCGCTCGTCGCCTGCGGCGGCGCCGACGAACTCGGTTCCTATTCGCTCGCTCGCTCGGTCGAGGGTGCCGTCAGGGTCGAAGTCGTGGTGCCCGCCAAGGTCGATGCGCGGCGACTCGAGCGCCTCGCCGCGGCCGTCGAGCGCACGGGGCGCTTCGCGGTCGAGTTCGAGCGCGCCGCAGTGCTCGATCCTCGCGCCGCGCGCATCCTGTTCGCCGACGCGGCCACGCCCGGCATCGGCGCCATCGCGCAACGGCATGGCGTGGTGTTCGAGCCCGGCACGGGAGCGGTGTGGTTTCAGGGTCGGCGCTACCACGGCCCGCGCGAAGGCATTCTGCTCGTGGTCGAGGATCCGCGCCGCGCTCTGTGGCCGGTGTGCGCGTACATCGCCAGCGATGCGCAGGTTGCCGCGGGCCTCGCGAGCGAGCTCTTGCCGAGCTGGAAGCCCGGCTTCCGCACGTGGCGCGGCGGCCGCATCGAGAGCGAAGGACTGTGGAGTGACCACGGCGGCCTGCTCGCTTCGAGCGCGGGGTCGGCGCTCGAGGAGCTCGGGACGTGGCCGGAGCTCGTGCGCGCGGGTCCGGGCTGCGAGCTGGTGGTTCACGGAGCGGTCGATGCGGGCGCGGAGCAGCGCTGGGTCGCTCGGCTCGCGAACGTGCAGCGCATCGCGGCGGCGCACTTCGGCGAGCCGGGCGAGCGAGTGCGCGTGCACCTGTGGCCGGACGGCGAGAGTTTCTCCGCCGCGACCGGAGCCAAGGCACTCTCCGCGACGTGCGGGAGCGAGCTCGACGTGCACGGGATCGTCGCTCCCGAGGTGCTCGACGATCGCGGCGCGGGATTCGCGCGCGCGCTGGCGCTCGCGAGCCTCGGCGAGCCGCGCGAGGACTGGATGGCCGATGCGGTCGGTGCCGCGTGCGCCGAAACCTGGTGCGGAGTCGTGCGGCTGGCGGACTGGCGCGAGCACCTGCGCGCCCGCGGTCTCGCCGCTGGGTTCGAGGACGCGCTGCACGCCGTGGACCCGCTCGCTTCGCCGCACCTCGTGCTCGCGCTGCGCGCCGCGCTCGTGGCCGAGCTGCTCGACATGCAGCGCGCGGATCTCGTGCGCGCGATGTGGACACAAGGCAGTGGGGCGGTGGAGTTGCCGTGGGCCGCACTGCGCGCGCGCTGGGAGGCGAACCCCTTGCCGCGCGAACTCGTGCGCGAGCGGCGCGCTCGCGCGCTCGCGGCGGGTTTCTCGAGTGGCGTGCATCTGACCACGCCGCGCGACAGGGATGGCCGCGGCCTCCGCACGCTGTCGAGCCGCGGCGCATTCGCGGCGCTCGACGACCTCGTGGGGCGCGGCGTCGATGCCTTGGCGCTCGATCCGCAGGTCTGCGCTCGTCCGCGCATCAGTTGGTGGCCGGAGGGCTCGCGCGGCGCGCCCTTCGACTCGACCGTGCACGACCACGAGCTGCTCGTGCTCGCCCGACGCGCACGAGCGCTCGGGATGCGCGTGATGATCACGCCCTCCCTGCTCGACGCTCCGATGAGCGGCCTCGCGAGCGCCTCGATGACGTTCGGCGAAGCGCACTGGGAGCGCTTCTTCGAACAGCTCGAGGCACTTGCGATCCACTACGCGTTGCTCGCGGAGCTGTGCGACGCGGACCTCCTGTGTCTGGGCAACGGACTCGGCGAGGCGACCGATAGCGTGCGCGACGATCTCGCCGCGGGCTGGAATCCACCGAGCTACTTGCTGCGCAACACCGCGCGCTGGCGCGAGCTCATCGCGCGCGTGCGGCGCGCGTGGACGGGTGCGCTGACCTACGCGGCTTGGGACCTCGGCGAGGCGCAGCAGCTCGAGTTCTGGGACGAGCTCGACTGCGTAGCCGTCGATCTCTATCGCTCGCTGCAGGTCGCCGCGGATGCCGCGGATGCCACGCCACGTCCCGACGACGCGGCGTGTGCCGAGCGTTACGGCGCCTTTCTGCGCGAACTGCGCGGCTTCGCGTCGACGGCGCGCAAGCCGTGGATCGTGGCGGAGTTCGGCGTGCCGCCGACCTCGCTCGCGACCCGTGATCCCGCCGCGGGGCTGGGCTCCTACGACGTGGGGGAGAGCGCACGGCTCGCGCGTGCGTTCGCCGCGGCTCTGGCGAGCGTGCGGCGCGAGCCGCAGCCTCCCGCGGGAGTGTACGTGTGGTGCTGGACCACCGATCCCGAGCACGGCAACGGCGTCGATCGCAGCTTCACGCTGCAAAATCGGCCGGCGGCCGAGGCGCTCGCCGAGATGTACGGCGGAGGTTGAGCGTGTCGCCCGCTCGCGTGCGCGCCGTGTTGCAACCCGCGGCCGTCGAAGTCGCGCTGCACGGCGTGGCGTTGACGGAACTCTCCGGCGTGGGGCCTGCGCGCGCGGCCCGTCTCGCGGCGCTGGGAGTGAACAACGTGCTCGAGTTGCTGTGCGTCCTGCCGCGACGACTCGAACGCGCCGCGGCCCCCTGTTCGCTCGCACAGGCGCGCGCGCTCGCGAGCAAATGCGCACAGGACGCTGAGCAGGGCGAGCTTTCCGACTCCGACGGCGGCGCGAGCGCGCTCTGGTGCCGCGTGCGCGGAATCGTCGTGCGCAAGCGCTTTTCGCGCTTTGGAGCGCGCTCGCTGTTGCGCGTCGAGATCTCGGAGGGCGCCGAGGCGCTCGAACTCTTGTTCTTCAATCAGCCGTGGCTGCGCGAGCGCTTTCGCCCCGGCGACGAAGTCGAGGCGGAGGGGAGAGCGACGTGGGCCAAGGGTGCCGCCATCGTGGTGCGTCGACTCGGCTCCGCCAGCGCGCCCCTGCCCGAACCCCTCACGCTCACGAGCGTCTATCCCTCGACCGAGGGTCTCTCGCAGGAGATGCTGCGCGCGCTGTGTCGACAGGCGCTCGAGCAGTTCGGATCGCGCGTGCGCGAGCCCTTGCCCGCGGCGTTGCTCGAGGAACATGGCCTGCTGGCGCTGCCCGACGCGGTGCGGGAGCTGCACGCGCCGAGCGACGAAGCGCGGCACGCGCGTGCGCGCTCGCGGATGGCGCTCGAGCCGCTGATCGCGTTGCGCGCGAGCATCGAGACGCGACGGCGCGAGCGCGCGCGCACCGCGGCACTCGTCGTGCGTGTCGACGATCAGGTCGAAGCCGAGATCCGCGCCGCGTTTCCCTTCGCGTTCACGCGCGGGCAGCTCGCGATCGCGCGCACGCTGCGGGACGACCTCGAGCGGGGCCAGCCGATGCGCCGATTGCTGCAGGGCGACGTCGGCTCGGGCAAGACGGCGCTCGGTGCGTTCGCGTGCCTGCTCGCGGCGCGCGCGGGCGCGCAGGCCGCGTTCCTCGCTCCGACCGAGCTGCTCGCGGAGCAGCATCTGCGCGGGCTGGCCCCGCTGTTCGCGCGCGCGGGACTGCGCACGGCCGTGCTGTGTGGATCGCTCCCGACGCGCGAGCGGCGCGCGGTGCTGTCCGACCTCGCCGAGGGCGCGCTCGACGTGGTGTTCGGCACGCACGCGCTCTTGGGCGAGTCCGTGCGCTTCGCGCGGCTCGGTCTCGCCGTGATCGACGAACAGCACCGCTTTGGCGTCGCTCAGCGCGAGCGGCTGTTCGACAAGGGACGCGACGTTCACGGCCTGCTGATGACCGCGACGCCCATTCCGCGCTCGCTGGCGCTCACCGTGTACGGCGATCTCGACGTGTCGACGCTGCGCGAGAAGCCGCCGGGGCGTTCGCCGGTGCGCACGCGGCGCGTGCACTCGCCGCGCGAGCTCGTCGGTGAGCTCGAACCGCGGCTCGAGCGCGGCGAGCGCGTGTATTGGGTCGTGCCGCGCATCGAATCGCTCGAGGAGGACGAGGTCGGCGCGACGGAGCGCCATGCGCGCATCGCGCAGGGAAGCTGGGCGCGCCATGGCGTGGAGCTGGTGCACGGCAAGCTCGAGGCGCGGGAGCGCGAAGAGCGATTGGAGCGTTTTCGCAGCGGCGAGGTGCGCGTGCTCGTCGCGACGACGGTCATCGAGGTCGGAGTCGACGTGCCCGAGGCCACGGCGATCGTGATCGAGTCCGCCGAGCGTCTCGGTCTCGCACAACTGCACCAACTGCGCGGGCGCGTCGGACGCGGCGTGAACCCGAGCTCGTGCTACTTGATGGGCGCGCGCTCCGCGGGCGCGCGCCTCGAGTTGCTCGAGCGCACGGACGACGGCTTCGAGATCGCCGAGGCCGATCTGGCCCAGCGCGGCATGGGGGACCTGCTCGGCCTGCGGCAGGCGGGCGCGAACCGCGAGGGACTCGCGAGCGACGAGGTCGACCTCGAGCTGTGCGAGCTCGCCGCCACGCTCTGCGCGCGCTCTCCGGCCCTGCTCGACGCCTACGCGGGCCGCCGCCGTTCCTAAGATCGAGGTCGCATCCCCGAGGGGGCGAGCGCGGCGCCCGTCGCCCGTCGCCGTCGCCGTCGCCGTCCTTCGTCTCTCGCGGGCCGCTCGCTGGGCGTCGAAGTCTCGAATTGCGTATCCTCTCGCGGCCCTCGGGTAGCAACTCGCGCAGGAGCTCGGGTAGGAGCTCGGAAATGAGCGCGCGAGGGCGCGCCGGACCCATGCACGATTCACGCACTCTCTCGCTCGCCTGCCTGCTCGTCGTCGGCGGCCTCGCGTCGCACGCGCCCGCGCAGGTCGTGTTGCCCTCGTCACGGCCGGGAGACGCGCGTCCGGCCCAAGAACCAACGCTGGAACGAGCGCCGGGGCGCGCGCCCAAGGCGTCGGAGGATCCGCGCGTGCTGCCGGACACGCCGCGGGGCTTCAGCGCGAAGCGTGTCGAGGGCGAACTCGAGCTTCCCGCCGCGCGTCCAGACCGCGCTCCGAGCACGCCGCCCGCGCTCGGGCCGGTGGAGCCCCTGACGCCAGCGCCGACACCGACACCGACGCCGACACCGACGCCTTCCGCCGAGAGCGCCGGTCCCAGGCCGCCGAACGGGCTCGCGCCGATGGTCGGGCTCGCGCCGATGAGCGGATTCAATGGGGGAGGAGCCAATGCGGCGAGCTACGTGCTCGCCGAGGTCGCCAAGCTGCGCGCGCTCGGCAGCCCGATGGTCGAACAGGCCGCGACGACGCTCGCGCGCATGGGCGAGGTGGGGCGCGCGGCGGCGAGCGGTGCGCTCTCCAGCGACCACGCGCCGACGTTCCTCGTCGGACTGCGCGCGCTGCTCGCGAGTGGCGAGCCCCTCGATGTGGAGCGCGCCCTCGCGCGCCTCGACGAGCGCCTGCCGACGGCCGCCGCTTCCGCCGCCGTCGAAGCGCTCTGCGAACTCGCCCCCGCGCGGGCCAACGCCGAGACTCTCTCGCGCCTGCTCGGACATCGCCAGACGCCGGTGCGAGTTGCCGTGCAGCGTCGGCTCGCCGCGCTCGGGGAGGCCTTGCCCCCCAGCGCGCTCGACGCGCCGCTGCGCCACAAGGACGCCGACACGCGCCTGCGCGCGACCGCGCTGCTCGAGAGTTCGCGCGATCCGCTCGCGACGACTCTGCTGCTCGAACGCCTCGGGGATGCCAACGGCGCCGTCGCGCGCCGCGCGGTCGATGCGCTCGCGCCGCGCGCGGCGGACGGACTCGACGCCGAGCTCGTCGCGCGGGCGTTCGCGGAGCGCGGACTGTTGCGCCGCGGAGCCTACGCGTTGCTCGCGCTGTGCGAGCGCGAAGACCTGCGGCTCGAGCCCGTGCTCGGCGCCGCGCACGTGCCGCGGCTCGTCGAGGGCCTCGGCTCGCGCGACGCGCTCGTCGCGGCGGCGAGCGCCGCCGCGCTCGCGGGCGTCGGCTTTCGCAGCCCCGCAGGCCTCGACACGACGTGGCTCGATCTCGACGTTCCGCACCGGCTCGTGCGCGCGGTCTCGGCCGAGGATTTCTCGCCCGATTTCAGCTCCATCGTCCCGACGGCGGTGCGTCGCCTGCACCTGATCACGGGCCAGAACTTCGGGGCCGACGGCCCGCGCTGGGTGCAGTGGTGGAGCGCACACGCGAACGGCTTTTGCGCCGCGCGCGCGGCGATGGTGGTGCGCGCCGAGGACGCCGGAGCGCTCGACGTGCGGCTCGAAGACGAGCTCGCCGTGGGCCGCACCAGCGTGCTTCGGCTCGTCGGTGCGCAACGCGCGCGCGAACTCGACGCGCGCGGGCAACTCGACGAGCGCACGCTCGTGCTCGCGCCGTCCCAGGCGCGCGCACTGTGGGAAGTGCTCGCGCAGGGCGGCATCTTCGGTGCCGAGCGCTTGCCCGGCGGGCGCGGGAGCTCGTTCGAGCCCGGTCGCGCGCTCACGGTCGAGTGCCGCGAGCGCGCGAAGTCGTTTCGCTTCGCGGGTGCCGCCGTCGAAGCATGGTTCGGCCGCGCGGTGGACGAGTTGCGCGCGCTCGAAGAGCGCAATCGCTGGCAGTTGTTCCCCGAGCCCGGAGTCGCGCTCGGGCGCGTGGCGCTGTGGGAAGCCGAGGCGCCGTGGTGGGAGGGCGCGCACGAGCCCGCGGCGCGCACGGCGGCGCTGTGGCGTCGCGTGCTGGTGCGCGCGTCGAAACTCCCGCCCGCGGAGCGCGACAGCGCCGTGACGGAGCTCGCCCGCATCCAGTCGCAGTCGGCCTGCGCCGGCGCGGACGATCTCGGCGCGCTCATCGCGCTCCTGCGCGACGAACGCTTCTTCGGCGCGCGCTCGCGCACGCTGCTCGAGCTCGCGATGGCGGCGGCGCAAGGCAGCGCCAGCGAACTGCCCGCCGCGGCGGCGTGGGAGCTCGTCGACGTCTGGATCGCGGGTTTGGAGTCGAGCGCGCCGCAGGAGCTCGCCGGAGTGTTCGCGCGCGCGGGCGTCGAGTTCACGCTCGAGTGTGCGCGCGACGAGCGTCCGTTCGTGCGCGCGGTCGCCGCGACGGCCTTGGTGCGCACGGGCGGTGAGCGCGAGCTCGCGGCGCTGCGAGCGCTGCTCGATGATTCCGAGTTGCGCGTGGTCGCGGCCGCGTTGCTTTCGCTCGGCGAAGCGCGCGTCGTCGCCGCGACGGGCGAAGTGCTCGCGCGCACGCGCCATGCCCATGCGGACGTGCGCGTGGCGGCCCTGCGCGCGCTCGGGCATCTAGGCGGTGACGCCGCGCTCGGAACGCTGCTCGCGGCGCTCTCCGACGGCGATCCGGCGGTGCGCGTCGCCGCCGCCGAGGGCATGACCGCGCTGCGGGATCCCGGCAGCGTTCCGTTGCTCGTCTCGCTGCTCGCGAAGGGCCCCAAGGACGTGACCTACGCGCCCGCGCGACGCGGGTTGCTCGCGCAGGGCAGCGCGGCGTGGGACGAGTTGCTGCGCATGGCGCGCGCGCCGGCGTCCAAGGCGCGTCGGGAGGCCGCGCTGCTGCTCTCCGAACAGCTCGTGCCGCAGGTGATGTCGCCGCTGCTCACGCTGCTCGCCGAGGAGCCGGGCGACGCGCGCGTGGCGGAGGAGCTCGCGGTGCTCTCGTGCCTCGATCTGCGCTCCAAGTCCAACGCCTCGGCCGCGTGGTGGACGTGGTGGGAAGACGTGGCTCACGACGATCCTCAGGCTTGGCTCGCCGCCGCGGCGGGGCGGATCGACCTCGCGCCGTGCGATTCGGCCGCGATTCGCTCGGGGACGAGCGAGGGGCTCGCGTTCCTCGAGCAGTGCGCGCGGCGCGACGAGAGTTGGTTGTGCGAGCGCGCGCGGCGCGAGTTCGCGCGGCTGGTGGGGCGCGATGTCGGCGCGCTGCCCGCGCGCGGGCGCCAGCGCGACCTGTGGCTCTCCACCTTGCGCGAGCAGCTCCTCGCGCGCGCGAAGGGCTGAGCGTGAGCCGCCGCAGGCGCAACGATCGCGGGCGCTGGATTCACCGAGTGTTCTGGCTCGGCGTGCTCGCGTTCGCGGGGTGGTTCTCGGTCGAGCGCGTGGCGCGGCCCGTGATGGCGTCGGTCGGCTATCGACGTGTCGAGGGCCATGCCGAGCTGATCCGCGCCGCGGCGGCCGAGTTTGGCCTCGATCCCAACCTGCTGGCCGGCGTGGCGCTGGCCGAGTCGGGCGGACGCCCGGATGCGGTGTCCAATGCGGGCGCGCTGGGCATGTTCCAACTGATGCTCCCCACCGCGCGCGAGCGCGCGGCGCTGCTCGGGCTGAACGAACCCGAACGCGAGGACCTGCTCGCGGATCCCGCGCTCAACGCGCGGCTCTCGGCCCACTACCTGCGCTGGCTCGCTCGTCGCTACGGCGGCGACTTCGAGGCTGCGCTGGTCGCCTACAACACCGGCCCCGGCCGCCTCGACGGTTGGATTCGGATCCACGGATCCTATCCTGCGTGGCGCTCGGAGAACGAGGGGGAGAGCGACGTGCTCGGGTACGCGCGCCGCGTGCTCGCCTACCGCGACGAGTTCGTCGCCCGCGGCCACATCACGCCGACCTCTCCCGCCGGTGGCGACGCGCGCGTGCTCGCGAGCGAAGTCCCGCCCGCGCCGCTCGCACCCGAGACTCAACCCGCTTCCGTTCCTGTTCCCCACGCGCACTCCGATGTCGAACCTGATCTTGCGCCCACGACTCTCCCGGATCGTCCCTAGCCTGCTGCTCGCGCTCGCGGCGGTCCTCGCGCTCCCCACGCTCGCCTTCGCGCGACCGCAAGTGCCCGTCGGCGCGCCCGCGAGCACGCCCGTCGAGCGTTTCGCCTCGCCGCGCGAGACGCTGGATGCGCTGCTCTCGATCTACGACTACGAACGCACCCGGCAGTCCAAGTTCCTCGACCGCGCCGCGCAGGCCTTCGAGGCGCGCGAGGGGCTCACCGGTGGCGAGCGCGCGCGCGAGTTCGCCCGCCTGCTCGGCCGCATCTTCGACCACGTCACGCTGATCGATCCCGAGCGCGTCGAGCGCGAGCTCGTGGTGGTCGACGACAATCGGCGGGAGTGGATCGTGCCCAGCGAGGTCGACCCCGAGTTCGTGCTCACCATCGGCTTCGTCGACACGGAAGACCACGGCTGGCTGATCGACACGACCACCTCCGCGCGCATCGACCAGTGGTATCGCCGCGCCGCCGACCTGCCCCGCATCGAGTCGATCGGCGACAAGCCGCTCTCGACCGAGGAACTCGTGCGCAGTCTGGTGCCCGCCAAGCTCAAGGGCGGCGGCTTCCTGCTCGAGCCCTGGCAGTGGATCGGCTTCTTGATCCTGTTCCTCGTGGCGTTCTTCTTCGAGCGCATACTCACGGTCTCGGTCCGGCCGTTGATCCGCAAGCTGTCGCGCTTCGAGGGCGAGTCCTTGCCCGCGGAGCTGCTCGCGCGGTTCGAGCGTCCGTTTGGATGGCTGCTGCTCGCTTGGTTGTGGCTCGCCGGCGTGCAACTGCTCGACCTGCCGGTCAGCATTTACGCGCCGGTGCGTCTGGGCGTGCAGATGTTCACGACCGTGATGACGGTGTGGACCGCCTACCACCTCGCCGACATCGCCTGCTGGCCCTTGCAGGTCAAGGCCGAGCGCAGCGAGAACAAGCTCGACGACATGCTCGTGCCGCTGTTGCGGCGCACGCTCAAGATCTTGATCCTGATCGTCGGTGCGGTGGTGTTCGTGTCGAAGATCACGGGCGATTTGTGGCACATCCTCGCCGGTCTCTCGATCGGTTCGCTCGCCATCGGCTTCGCCGCCAAGGACTCGGTCGAGAATCTGTTCGGAACCTTCACCGTGCTGCTCGACGGGTCGTTCAAGATCGGCGACCTCGTCAAGCTGAGCGACATCGAGGGCACCGTCGAGGAGGTCGGCTTCCGCTCCACGCGCATCCGCACGCCCGAGGACAGCCTCGTCACGGTGCCCAACTCGCGCTTCATCTCGAGCCACGTCGACTGCCTCGGCGCGCGCCGCGAGCGCCGCGTCAAGTTCCAGCTCGGCGTGACCTACGACACTCCCTCGCAGTCCATCGAGGCCTTCTGCGAAGGCGTGCGCGAGCTCGTGCGCGCGCACCCCTACACGGCGAAGGACAACTACCACGTGTGGTTCTCGAACTTCGGAGCGAGCTCGCTCGACATCGAGGTGATCTGCTTCATCGAGACGACCGAGTTCCCGACCTTCGCACGCGAGCGCCATCGCCTGTTCCTCGACATCCTCGAGCTCGCTCAGCGCCTCGGCGTGAACTTCGCGTTCCCGACCACGACCGTGTGGGTCGGTCGGCCGGAGGATCTCGTGCACAAGGACGTGCCCTCGGGTCGCCGCGCGGCCCTCGATCACGGTCGTGCGAGCGCGAAGGAGCTCGCGCGCGGGAGCGTGGGAGCTCTGTCCGGCAAGCCCGCGCCCGTCCAGTTCGTCGAAGGCGACCCCGACGCGATTCCGCGCTAATCTGTGCCAGCCATGAAGCTCCTCCTGCCCCTCCTCCTCGCCGCGGGCTCGCTCGCGTTCCTCGCGCCCTCGCAAGTGCTCGCGCCACAGCTCGCCGACGAGGGCAAGGACGACCCGCAGAAGTGTCCGCTCGAGCAGAGCATGGAGGCCATGGCGGACTCGATCCGCGCCCTGCGTCGCTCGCTGCGCGATCCCTCGAAGCAGGCCGACTCGCTCGCGGGCCTCGCCAAGCTCGAGGCCGACATCGTCGCGGCCAAGTCGCAGACGCCGCGCAGGGCGGCCAAGCTGAGCGAGGCCGAGCGGCCGAGGTTCGTCGCGGACTATCGCAGCGAGATGATCCGCATGCTCGAGCAGGCTCTGGTGGTCGAGAAGGCCGTGCTCGGCGGCCAGCAGGAGGCGGCGCTCGCGGCCTTCGAGGAACTGCGCGGACTCGAGGATCCCGCTCACGCGCGCTTCACCGAGGAAGAGCAGTAGGTCCGCTCGCGAGCGAGCGCGCGGCGCCAACACCGCCGCGCCCTCGTCCGTAATCCCGCTCCCCGACCCCGTCCGTATCGCCCCCGCGAGAACGCGGCGCTCCGCGCGCCCTCCAGCATGGAATCCCAGTCCTACGCCAACGCCGCCCACGCCCGCGAAGGCGCCTTTCTCGGCGAGCTCACGCGCGCCCTGCACGAAGTCATCATCGGTCAGGACGAGCTCGTCCACGGGCTCCTCGTCGGCCTCTTGACCGGCGGCCACGTGCTGCTCGAGGGCGTGCCGGGCCTCGCCAAGTCGCTGGCGGTGTCCAGCCTCGCGGGCGCCGTGCACGGCAGCTTCCGGCGCATCCAGTTCACGCCCGACCTGCTGCCCTCCGACCTCGTCGGCACGGAGATCTACAACGCGCGCGAGGGCACGTTTTCCGTGCGCAAGGGCCCGCTGTTCGCGAACTTCGTGCTCGCCGACGAAGTCAACCGCGCGCCCGCGAAGGTCCAGTCCGCGCTGCTCGAGTCGATGCAGGAGCATCAGGTCTCGATCGGTGGCGAGAGCTTCGCGCTGCCCGCTCCGTTCCTCGTGCTCGCGACGCAGAACCCGCTCGAGCAGGAAGGCACCTACCCGCTCCCCGAGGCGCAGCTCGACCGCTTCGCGCTCAAGCTCGTCGTGCGCTATCCCTCCAAGGAAGAGGAACTGCGCGTGCTCGAGCGCATGGCGAAGACCGAGGCCGCGCCCAAGGTGCGCGCGGTGGCGACGCTCGCGCAGATCGTCGCGGCGCGCGCGGCCATCGACACGGTCAAGCTCGACCCGCGCCTGCGCGAGTACATCGTCGCGCTGGTGCACGCCACGCGCGAACCGGCCACGGTCGGGCTCAAGGAACTCGCCGGTCGCATCCGCTACGGGGCCAGCCCGCGCGCGACGATCTGGCTCGCGCTCACCAGCCGCGCCAACGCGTTCCTCGACGGCCGCGACTTCGTGACGCCCGCGGACATCAAGCGCGTGGCGAGCGACGTGCTGCGCCATCGCGTCGTGCCGACCTACGAGGCCGAGGCCGAGGGGCTCACGAGCGACAAGCTCGTCGCGCGCGTGCTCGAGACGGTCGCGGTGCCCTAGGAGCGGGGGATGGTCGAGGGAGAGCGTGCCACGTCGGCGGACCTGCTCGCGCCCGAGCTGTTGGCGCGGGTGAGCCAGATCCAAGTCCGCACGCACCGCATGGTGAACGACGTGCTCTCGGGCGCGTACCGCAGCACGTTCCGCGGCTCGGGCGTGGAGTTCGAGGAAGTGCGGCCCTACCAGCCCGGCGACGACGTGCGCGGAATCGACTGGCTGCGCACGGCGAAGGCCGGAGAGCCGTTCGTCAAGAACTACGTCGAGGAGCGCGAGCTCACGCTGGGGTTCCTCGTCGACACCAGCCTGTCGATGGACTTCGGTTCGCGCGGCTGGACCAAGCGCGAGGTCGCGGCGGCGTTGTGCGCCCTGTTGTCGTTCGTCGCCCAGCGCGCGCAGGATCGGGTGAGCCTGACTCTGTTCGGCGCGCAGCCTGGTTTGCACTTGCCGCCGCGCAAGGGCGCGGGAGCCGTCGCGCGCGTGATCCGCGAGGTGATCGCGGCGGCCACGACCGAGGGCGGCACCGACTTCGCCGCGGCGCTCGAGCATCAGGAGCGCCTGCTGCGGCGCCGCGCGATGCTGGTGGTGGTGAGCGACTTCGAGGGCTTCGACGCGCGGGCCGCGGAGAAGCTCGGGCGGCTCGCGCGACGCCACGACGTGATCGCGGCGCGCGTGGTCGATCCATTCGAGCGGGAAATCCCGGCCGCCGGTCGCATCTGGCTGCGCGAGACCGAGGGCGGCCGCTTGGTCGAGGTCGACACGCGCTCGGGCGAGGTGCGCGCCGCGTGGAAGCGCGAGCACGAGCTGCGCACGGCGGCTCTCGCGAGCGAGCTCACGCGCTGCGGCGTCGACCTGCTCGAGCTCACCACCGACGGCAACCTGAGCGCTGCGATCGCCGATCCGCTCGCGCGCTACTTCCTGTTGCGCCGTCGTCGGCAAGCGAGGCCCGCGTGATCGCCGCGCTCGTGCTCGCGCTGTGGGCGCAGGATGGCGCCGCGCCCCTCGCGCGAGTGCGCTGGGAGACGAGCGCCGCGACGGCCGGTGTGGGCGAGGGCGTGGCGATGGAGCTCGTCGTGGAGCACGAGAGCGGCGCGCGCGCGCGCCTCGCAGCGGATTGGGCGGACAGCGACTACTCGTGGCTCGAGCTCGCGCCCGCGCGGCTCGATGCGCGCACGAACGCGAGCGAGACGCGCTGGAAGATCGAGCTCGCCTCGCTCGAGGCCGGCGAACGCGAATTGCCGCGGGTTCAGGTGGACATCGAGCTTCCAAGCGGCGTCAAGGCGCGCGTCGAGCACGAGGCGCGCACGCTGCGCTTTGCGCCCGCGCTGTTCGACGGCGAGGACGCGCCGCGCGAGCCGCGCGACTTCCGACCGGCCGGACCGGAGGAGGTCGCGGGGCTCTCGACGTGGCTCACGGTCTGCGCCGTCGCGACCGCACTCTTGGGAGCGGCCTGCGGCTGGCTGGCGCGCGGCCGTCGCAAGAGCGAAGCACCTCCGCCCTCCGCCGCCGCGCGCCTCGCCGAGCTTTCGACCCGCCAGCTCGACGACCCCTCGATCGTGCGCGAGCTGTACTACGACCTGTCGCGGCTGGTGCGCGGCGAGCTCGATGCGCGCGCGGGAACACGACGCGCCGCGTGGACCGACGAGGAGTGGTTCTCTGGCGTGCGCGACGCTCTCGCTCCCGACGTGGCCAGCGCGCTCGAGGAGCTGTTGGCGTCGTGCCGCGGCGCGAAGTACGCCGCCGCGCGTCCGACCCAGTGGGCCGTGCGCGAGGACCTCGCGCGTGCCGCGCGCGTGCTCGAAGGCGCGGCGCCTACGCCGAGGAGCGCGGCATGACGCTGTTGGGGTGGATCGCGCAGGTCGCGCCGTCCGCGGCGGGCGTGAAGAGTGCCGCCGAGGCGCGCTACCACCTGTGGGGCGAGCTCTACCTCGCCGATCCGTGGTTTCTCGCGCTCGTGCCGCCGGCGCTCTTGTTGCTCGCGTGGGGGCGCGCGCGGCGCGGACTCGAGCCGGGGCGCGTGCCCCTGCTGCCGTCGGCGCCGCCGCCGCGGACATGGAGCCAGCGCCTCGGCTGGGTGCCGCTCGTGCTGCAGGGCGTTGCGATCGTGCTCGTGTGCATCGCTCTCTCGCGCCCCGTGCGCGGCAACTCGGTGCGCCAGACGATCTCGGAGGGCATCGACATCGCGCTCGTCATCGACCGCTCGGGCTCGATGAAGTACGACGATCTCGAGCCGGGCAAGACGCGCCTCGATGTCGCCAAGCAGGTCGTGGGAGCGTTCGCGCAACGGCGCATGACCGATCGCGTCGGCGCGTCCGACAGCTGCGCGCTGCTCACGTTCGCGCAGTATCCGATGCTGCTGTGTCCGTTCACGCTCGACTACGGTGCGTTCGAGGGCTTCCTCGAGACCGTGCACTACGTGCGCAACGAGATGGAGGACGGCACCGCGATCGGACGTGGCCTCGCCAAGGCGGTTTCGATCCTCGCGGAGACGGACGCGGCGTCGAAGGTCGTCGTGCTGCTCACCGACGGCGAGAACAACGTGCCCGACATCTTGCCGCTCAAGGCGGCCGAGCTCGCGCGCGAGAAGGGCGTCAAGGTCTACACCGTGCTCGCGGGCCGCTACGCCTTTCAGGAAGACGTGTTCGGCCGCGTGTACCGCACCGAGCGCGAACTCGACGCGACCGAGCTCGAGCAGATCGCGGAGCTCACCGGCGGACGCTTCTTCCGCGCCAAGGATCGCGACTCGCTCGAGCGCACCTACGCCGAGATCGAGCGGCTCGAGCGGACCGAGCGACGCGAAGAGCGCTACACCGAGACGTTCGACCTGTACTTCGAGTTCCTGCTCGCCGGACTGTGCGCGTACCTCGCCGCGTGGACGAGCGTGGCGACTTGGGCGCGGAGGTTGCCGTGATCGGGGCGCTGGCGTTCCTCGGATTCGACCTGCTGCGGCCGGGCCAGCTCGCGTGGCTCGGTGTCGCGCTGGGGTTGGCGCTGCTCGGCGCGCGCGCTCTGCACCGCCGCCGCATCGAGCGCGAGACGCTGGTCGCGCCGCGGCACAAGCAGCGCTTCTTGCCGGGCTTCTCGAAGTCGATCGCGGCGGCGCGCGTGGGGCTCGCCGCGCTCGCGGCGCTGTTCCTCGCGCTCGCGGTCGCCGGTCCCGTGCGCGGCTACACCGAGAAGTCGGTCGCGCGCCGCGGGCTCGATCTGGTCGTGTGCATCGACACCTCGCGCAGCATGCTCGTGCGCGACCTGCGGCCCGATCGGTTGACGCGCGCCAAGCGCGAGGTGGCCGGACTCGTCGCGCGCATGCACGGGGACCGGATCGCGCTGGTCGCGTTCGCGGGCGAGTCGCGAGACGTCTCGCCGCTGACGCACGATCGCACGACTCTGCGCGCGCTGCTCGAGCGCGTCGACTCGAGTGAAAACACCAAGGGCGGCACGGACCTCGGCGCCGCGCTGAATCACGCGCTGGCGCTGTTCGACGGCCGCAGCGGCTCGCACGAGGCGATCGTGCTGCTCACCGACGGCGAAGACCTCGAGGACAAGGGGCTGGAAGCGGCCAAGCTCGCCGCGGAACGCGGGATCGGAGTGTACGTGGTCGGCATGGGCACGGAGTCGGGCGGGAAAATCCCGCAGGTGGATGCCAACGGCCGCGAGAGCTTCGTCGTCGACGAGGAGGGGCGCGAGGTCATCTCGAGCCTGCGCGACGAGAGCCTGCGCGAGATCGCGCGCGCGGCGGGTGGCGAGTACATCTCAGCGGGACAGTCCGCGGTTCCGCTCGAGGAACTCTACGAGCAGCGCATCAATCGCCTCGAAGGGCGCGAGCTCGAGGGCGGCCTCGAGTACGTGCCGCACGATCGCTACCAGTGGTTCGGCGCGCTCGCGCTCGCGTGCATGGTGATCGAGGGCACGCTGCGCGAGCGACGCAGGCTACGCACGGGAGGTCGCGCGTGATGCTCCCGTTGCTGGTTCTCGTAGCGCAACTCGCGCCTCCCGCTCCGAGTGTCCAGCCGGCGGTCCCGGCGGAGCGGAGCGCTCCGATCGTCGCGTACGCGGGCACGCTGCGGGCCGGACGACTCGAGCTCGCGCAGCTCTCCAAGCGCGGCGAACACGACGCGGCGCGCGAGCTCTGCGCGGCGTTGCTCGCCCAACCCGACTTCGATGCTCAGAGCGAGCTCGAGCGCGCTGAGGCGTTGTATGCGATCGGGCTCGCGCGCGGTCGCGCGCGCGAGATTCCGGAGGCGGTCGAGCACCTTCACCGAGCGACGGGACTCGCAGGCTCGAACGAGCTCGGCCGCGCCGCGGCCTACAACGCGGCGACGTTCCTGCTGCAGGGGGCCGAGAGCCTGCGCGCGCAGGTGCCGGAGATTCGCGAGCAGCTCGGCTTGCCGCCGCTCGAGCCCGATCCGGCGACCCAAGCGCAGTCCGCCTCGGGCGCGCAGGCTCCCGACCCGCTCGACGTCGCTCGCGAGGCGTACCTGTTCGCGCGCAGGGAGCTCGCGACCGCGCTGCGTTGCGAGCGACTCGCCGACGACGTGCGAGCGAATCTCGAGCTGTGCGTGCGCCGTCTGCGGGAGCTCGACTCGATCGAGCGAAAGCGCGAGGAGCAGCAGCAACAGCAGGACCAGCGCCAGCGCGACGAACAGGACCAGCAAGATCGCGAGCAGGGCGAGCAACGGCAGCAAGATCCCTCGCAACAGCAGCCCGAGGACGACGAGGAGAAAGGGCAAGCTCCACAGCAGCAGGATCCGAGTGAGCAGCAGGAGCCGCAGCCAGAGCAACCCCAACCGCAGCAGCAGGACTCGCAGGACGAGTCCTCCAAGGACGCCGAGCCGCAGAGCGAGCAGGCACAGCGGCCGCTCTCGCCCGAGGAGATGCAGCGGCTCTTGCAGCAGCTCCAGCAGATCGACGAGAAGGCCAAGGAGGTCGAGGCGCTGCTCCGCGAGCGTCGTCGACAGCCGGTGAAGAGGGACTGGTGAGATGAACGCGATTCTCCGTGGCGCGCACTGCGCGCTGTTGGCACTGTGCGCGCTGTTCGCGCTCGCGGCGCAGGCCGCGGCGCAGGGCGCGAGCGGCGGTGCGAACCTGCGCTCCTACTTGACCAGCGGCGTGGTGCGGCTCGGGGATCGCGTCGCGCTCGTCGTCACGGTCGAGAACGCGCGCTCGAGCGAGCTCGGAACGCTGCCCTCCGTGAAGGGGCTGGGGATCGGCCCCGCGCAGCCGCCCTCCGAGCAGCGCTCGATCGTGTTCCTCGGCGCGCGCCGCCAAGAGAGCGTCACGCGCACGTGGACCATCGCGCTGCGTCCACAGGAGGTTGGCCTGTACGCGATACCGGCCTTCGACGTGCTCGTCGATGGCGTCGCGCGCCGCACCAACGAGCTCTCGCTCAACGTCGTGCGCGACTTGAAGGGCGAGGAACTCGGCTTCCTCGAGGTGCGCACGAGCACGCCCAAGGTCGTCGTGGGGCAGCCGTTCACGATCGAAGTGCTGTTCGGCTTCGACCTCGCGATCACAGGCACGACCGACTTCGCGAACCTGTCGCTCGCTTGGTGGGGGAGCCTGCCCGGCTTGCTCGAAAACACCACGCCGCCGCCCGATCCTGCGCGCGCGCGCATCCAGATCGTCGTCAACGACCGCGAGATGGTCGAGGTCGAGCAGCTCTCCAACCGCAGCCTGCGCGGCCGCGAATTCCTGCAGTTGCGCCTCGTGCGCTCGTTCACTCCCACGCGCGAGGGGCGCATCGAGCTACCGACCGCGCACTTCGAGTTCGGCCGCACCGTGCAGAGTCAGGATTTCTTCCGCACGCGGCGCGAGAAGGGCGAGACGTACTTCGTGCGCGCGGCGGAAGTGGCGCTCGACGTGATCGGTCTGCCCGAGCAGGGCCGACCGCTCGATTTCTCCGGCGCGATCGGCCAAATCGTGGCGCGCGCGGACGCGACGCCGCGCGACGTCGACGCGGGCGACTCGATCAAGTTCAAGGTGGAGTGGACGGGCGCGGGCAATCTCGAGTTCTTCACCGCGCCCGATCCGGCGCGGCTCGACGCCTTTCGCGAATTCCGCGTGTACGGCAAGAGCGAGGAGCGCTCGCTCGATCGGCGCGTCGTGACCTACGACCTCTCGCCCGTTTCGAGCGCCGTGACGGAAATCCCCGCGCTGCCGCTGTCGGTGTTCGACCCCGCGAGCGGTCGCTACGACAGCGTGGCGACCGAGCCGCTCTCCGTGCGCGTGCGCGCCCTCGAGGGCGCGAGCGGCTTATGCGTGGACGAGGAGGAGCGCTTTCGCTCGGACATTCTCGATGTCGAGGCGGGCAGGGGCGCCCCGGCGCCGGGCGAGCCGCTCGGAGCGGGGCTGGTCGCGGGTGTGGGCGCTCTGGTCGGCGCTGCGTGGATCGTGCTGCGCGCCGTCGTGCGTCGCAACGGCGATCCGGCCGCTCCCGCGGCGCGGGCACGCCGACGGGCCCGCAAGGAACTCGCCGCGAGCCTCCTGCGCGCCGATGTCGCGCGCGCGCAGCTCGCGCTCGTGCACCGTTTCGTCGCGGCGCGCACCAATCGCAAGCCCGAAGCGTGGGTCGGCGTGCGCGTCGGAGGCGCGGGCGCGGAACTCGACGCCGTCGTGGCCGAGCTCGAGCGCGAGGTCTGGGGCGGAAGCGGCACGCCGCTGCCGCGAGCGCGCATTCTCGCGGCCGCGGATGCGGCGATCGGAGGTGGTCTGTGAGCACGATCGCGCGGCGATTTTCGGCGGCCCTGTGGCTGGTGCTCGCGTGGTGCCTGCCGGCCATGTCTCAGGTGGCGCCGGGCTCGAACGCGGAGCGCGCGCTCGAGGCCTACCGCGCCGGTTCGCACGAGCTCGCGCACGAGCTGTGGCGGCTGGAGCTCGACGAGCGTGCCGCCGCGTCGATCGGTCCGGTGGCGGCGCTGCGCAACCTCGGCAACGCGGCCTTTCGGCTGCGCCGACCGCTCGAGGCCGCCGCGCGGTACACCGCCGCGCTGCGCCTCGCGCCGCGCGACGAGACGTTGTGGCACAACCTCGAGTTCGTGCGGCGCGAGGCGGGCCTCGAGCCCGCCGACCGCGGCGATCTCACCGCGACGGCGAGGCGCTTGGCGTCTTCGTGGACCCTGCCGGAGTGCGAGCGCGCGTTGCTCGCACTGCTGACGACGCTCGCGCTCGTGCTCGCTTGGGAGGCGCTGCGCGGCGGGGCCCTGCCGCGAGCGTGCGCCTGGGTGGTGCTCTCGCTGCTCGCGATCGTGGCCGTGCCGTGGACGTGGCAACTGCGGCATGCGCAGCGAGACACGCTGTTCGTCGTGCAACCCGAGGGCGCGCCCTTGCTCTCCGAGCCGCGCGCGGATGCCGCCCTCGTCGCGCGGCTCTCGCCCGCGAGCGAAGTCGAGCGCACCGACGCCCTGACTGGTTGGTGGCGCATCCGCACCGCGGAGGGTGCGACGGGCTGGATCGCCGACAGCGGCGCGATCGCCTTGCGCGCGCCTTGGCGCTGACGAGCGGCCGATGCGCATCCTCGTGCTCACCGGCGCCGGAGTGTCGGCGGACTCAGGGCTGGCGACGTTTCGGGGCGTCGACGGCCTGTGGGAGGGCCACGCGATCGAGGAGGTCGCGAGCCCGCACGGCTGGCGCAGCAATCCGCGGCTGGTGTGGCGCTTCTACCAGCTGCGGCGCGCGGCGCTCGGCGGCGTCGAACCCAACGCGGCCCACCGCGCGCTGGCGGAACTCGAGCAGGCGTGCGCGCGCCGTGGCGTCGAGTTCCGGCTCGTCACCCAGAACGTCGACAACCTGCACGAGCGCGCGGGCTCGCAAGCGGTGCACATGCACGGCGAGCTCGAGTGGCTGCGCTGCGAGCGATGCTCGACGCGAGTGCGAGATCTGGAGCGACTCGATCCGGACACGTTCGTTCCCTGCGCGGCCTGCGGCGCACCGCGCCTGCGCCCCGACATCGTCTGGTTCGGCGAGCTCGTGCCGCGCTCGGAGGAACTCGCGCAGTGGGCGCACAACTGCACGCACTTCGTCGCGATCGGGACGAGCGGACTGGTGTATCCGGCCGCCGGCTTGATCGAGATCGCGCGCTCCGTCGGCGCGCGCACCATCGTCCAGAGCCTCGACGAGCCCGCGAACTTGCGGCATGTCGACGCGTTTCGACCGGGGCGCGCCTGCGAGGCCGTCCCGGAGCTGTGCCGAGAGCTCGCGGCGGCGCTCCCTTGAGCCGCGCGGTCGCTTGCCGGATGCTGGAGCGCATGCGCCCGCCCGCCGTCGCGATGCCAGCCTCGCTCTGCACGGCGATCTTTGGGGCACTCTTGTGGGCAGTGTCCGCAGCCCTGTGCGCCTGCGCGCCACAGCCCGCGGGTGAGTCCGTTCGAGGCGGCGTGTTGCTCGTCGCCATCGACAGCCTGCGCGCGGACCATGTCACGTGCTATGGCTACGACCGTGCGACGACGCCGGTGATCGATGCGCTCGCCGGCGAGGGCGTGCGCTTCTCGAACGCTTGGAGCTCGGCGAGCGCGATCCTGCCGTCGAACGCCGCACTGCTCTCGGGCTGCGACGCGCGCATCGCGCAGCGCGTCTTGCCCCCCGACGTGAAGGGCACGACGCTCACGTACTGGAACCTGCCGCGCGAGGCACCGCACCTCGCGCAGGAGTTGCTCGCGCGAGGGCACGCGACGGCCGCGTTCGTCGACCACCCGCAGCTCGGTCCCGCACTCGGCCTCGCGCGCGGCTTCGAGGAGTTTCAGGGCGTGGCGCGCAGCGACGATGGCACGCTGCGCCGTCCCGCGCCGGAGGAACTCGCGGAACGCTTCTCGAGTTGGATTCTGGGCCGAGCGCGGGACGAGCGCTGGTTCGCGTTCCTGCACTTCGGTGGACTCGAGGGCTTCGGCTTCGATCCCGCCGCGCCGTGGGAGCAGCGTTTCGCGCCCCGGCCGGGCCTCGAAGCCGTGCCCGCGGTGGGGGACGGCGACCACGTGTTCCACGCGCTGCCGCGCGCGCGCGCCGGCGGCGGCGCCCGCACGCTCGGCGAGTACGAGGCGAGCTACGATGGCACGATCGCGCGCATCGACGCGGCGATCGGCGTGTGCATCGACTCCCTGCGACGTCGCGGGCTGCTCGGCGACACCACCGTGGTGGTGTGCGGCACGCGCGGCATCTCCTTCGGCGAGTCCGCCCTGATCGGAGACAGCGGCACGCTCGATCCCGCGGAACTCTGCGTGCCGCTCGTGATCCGCCCCGCCGCGGGGCGACGCTTCGACCCGGGTGCCACGCGCACGTCGGTCGCAAGCCTCGTCGACGTGGCGCCGACGGTGCTGTCCTTGTGCGGCGCGAGCGTGCCGCCCGACATGCAGGGTGTGTCGCTCGCCGCGATGCTCTCCGACGCCACCGCGCGAGCGCGCCGCCTCGCGTTCGCCCATTGCGCGCTGTTCGAAGGTTGGCTGGCGAGCGGCGAGGACTTCGCGTTCGAGCAGAGCGAGCCGTGGACCGCGTCGAGCGAGCTCCTCGTGCGCTCGTGGTACGGCGGCCCTGCGCCCACCGCCCCCTCGCCGCGCATCGTCCTCTCGCGCCGTGCCTCGGCGAACGCTCCAGCGCGCTTCGCTCCGGTCGCCTTCGATGGTGCCGTGGCCGCGCTCGCACGCGAGGGCTTCGCGAGTTGGGACGCCGAGGTCGAGGCGCTGCGTCGGCGATTTCATCCCAACGACTGGGATCGCGCGCGCGAGTGAGGCGTGCTCAGAAGGCTGAGCGCGCGATGGCCGCGATCCGGCCGGGAGCGAAGAGCGGCGCGCGCGTGACGAGGTCGAGCTGTTCGCGCAGGGCTTGCAGCGCGGGATCGTCGAGCTTGCGCGCGGAGTCGGACAGCGACTCCAGATACCCGGCGGGGAGCTGGCGGTAGTAGTGACCCACGCGCCAGCCGCGCGACGCGTTGGCGGCGTTTTTCCGAGGCTCGACGAACGCGCCGTCGACGTAGATCGGCAGGCGCGCGAGCAGCGCGTCGGAAAGTCCCATGGGGTCGACGAGGAAGATCTCCGGACCGCTCCAGTAGCCGAGGTAGCCGATGCCTTCCGCGAGCGAGACCTGCGGTCCGTTCTCGCGCAGCGACTTCGCCAGCGGGTGGCCCTTGGTGACGTGCAGCTTGCCTTCGAGCGTGCGATTGGAACCGAACAGCCCCGCGACGGAGTGCCAGTAGCCGCGTTCGTCGGCGATGCCGGTGGGAGCGATGAACTCGGGACTGCGGCGCCCCTGCGCGTAGTCGATCTTGGCGCGCAGCGGCGAGCGCGGCGAGAGCGAGACGAGCGCGAGGGCCGCCAGCGCGAGCGATCCGGCGATGCGCACGTCGAGCCGGGCGGTGGCGAGCACCCACGCCGCGGCGAGCAGCGGCGCGGTGAGGAAGCGGCCGCTCATGAAGTCCCCGCCGACGCGCGCGACGTAGGCGAGGTGCAGCAGGATTCCGAGCGCGACGGCGAGCGGCGCGAGCTCGCGCTTCCACACCGCGACCGCGAGCGCGGCGGCGATGGCGCACAAGGTCAGCGGATCGAGCGAGAGCGAATCGGCGAAGTACGCGAGCCCCTGCGCGGAGAGCTCCGACGCAGGAATGCCGCTCGAGAGCTTCGAGATCGCGGAGTTGGGGATCAGCGAGCCGTAGTAGAAGAGCGCGAACGCCTCCCACGCGACGAGCGGCAGGAAGCCGAGCGCGAAGCCCGCGAGCGCGCGCCGCGAACGCTCCTGCCAGAGGTGCGAGCCGAGCACGGGCGCGAGCAGCGCGAGCGCGTCGAGTCGTGTGAGCGCCACCGCCGAGCTCCACAGCGCGAGCTTGAGCGAGCGGCGAGGGTCGGGAGCTTGCGAGCAGGCGGTCGCGAGGGCGCCGAGCAGCGCGAAGTGCAGCAGCGGGTTCTCGAGCCCCGAGGTCGAGAAGTCGATGAAGGCCTTCGATCCGGCGAGCACGCACAGCGCGAGCGCCGCACCCGCGACGTCGCGCGCGGCGCGCAGCGCGAGCAGCAGGGCGGTGGCGGCGGTGAGCGCGAGCGAGAGCGCGATCGACGTGAAGTAGGGTTCGCGCGTCAGCACGTAGGGCAGGCTCACCAGCGCCATCCACAGCGGATTGGTGTAGGCCTGCACGCGCTCGGCGACGTTCCAGCGTGGTCCGTGGCCCTCGACGAGGTTGTCGACCACGCGAAACGTGATGTAGGCGTCGTCGCAGGCCCACGCGCACTTGAGCGCGAGCAGCACGAGCGAGGCGACGAGGATCGCGAGCAGCGCCCCATCGAGGCGCGAGCGGGGCACTTCGGCGTGGGCGGAGCGCGCGGCGGCCATGCTCAATTTGTAGCGGCGCGCGCGCGTCCGGGCGAGCGCACGTTGGCGCGCAGCAAGCGCCAGCCGCCGGGCGCGTCCTCGAGCAGCACTCCGGCCGTGAGATCCACGCGCAAGCGGAAGCTCGCGTGGGGCTCGAGCCCGAGTGCGTGCGCCACGAGGTTGCGCACCACGTTGTAGTGGCAGGCGATCGCCAGCGGTCCGCCGTGGCGCGCGAGCGCGCTCTCGAGCACCGGCCACGCGCGCGCGAGCACGTCCGCGTCCGTCTCGCCGCCGTGCGCCCGGTAATTCCACGGGTCGTCGTAGATCGCCGCGAGCTCGGACTCGTGGCGCGCGAGCAGCTCCTTCATCGGCCGCCCTTGGAAACGGCCGCGGAAGATCTCGACCAGCCCCGGCGAGGTTTCGAGCGGAGCGCCGCTCGAGTGCGCGAGCGCCGCTCCGAGCGTGCGCGCGCGCACGAGCGTCGAGGCCACCACGGCGCGGAACGGGACTGCGGCGAAGCGCGCCGCGAGCGCGAGGCTCTCGCGCTGGCCCGATTCGGAGAGCGGTACGTCCATCCCGCCGTAGGCCAGACCCTGAAACTGCGGCGCCACTTCTCCGTGGCGGAAGATCCACAGCTGTGCGCGGGTGCCCCAGCCGCGGTGGGGGCGGCGCGGACGCTCGAGCGCGGGCGGGCCGTGGGTCATGGCGCGCAGCCTACTCGCAAGGCCGCGGCGCTTCGCGAGCGCCCTTGCGAGCTTCCCGCGCTCGCCCTACTCTCTCGCGCACGTCAGGTTTTGACACCTTCCACGCGATGGCCATGCCCAAGCTCACCCTGCTCCAGACCGGCGCCAGCTTCGAAGTCCCCGCCGGGACTCGCTTCATCGACCTGTGCCAGACCGAAGACCTGCCCCAGCCCTTCGGGTGCACGGTGGGGAGCTGCGGCACCTGCTGCCTCGTGGTCGAGCAGGGCCTCGAGAGCTGCGCAGCGATGAGCGAGGACGAGCGCGACACGGTGACCATGTGCACCGACGTGAAGAACGCTCGCCTCGGCTGTCAGCTCGTGATTCAAGGCGATCTCGCGCTCCGGCCGCTCGAGTAGTCGGCGCGCGAGTGGCGTTGCGCTCGAGTCGTCGCCTCGCTCACGCGTCCTGCGACGCGCCCTGCTTGTGCCCCGCGCTCTGGGAGCCCTTGCCGCGTCCGCCGCCCGCGGAGGTCCAGCTCAGCCAGCTCGGCAGCCACGCGTCGGCGCCCATGCGCACTCCGGCGTTGCCGAGCAAGCACGCGATGGCGGCGAGACCGACGAGTGCGATGTACTCGCGTTCGGCGCGCGGGCCGACCAGCAGCGCATTCGCCATCAGAAACACGATGCCGACGCAGGCGGGTCGCACGGCGGCACCGATGAACAGCGCCGCGCCGCCGAGCAGCGTGCCGCCGGCGATCAGTCGTGCGAACAGCTCGGGGAAGCGATAGACGAGCTCGTTGGCGAAGGTCGCGTACCACTCCGGCGCGCCGACGATGCGCTCGGCGGTTTCCTCGACGATCCATGGCCCGATGCCCCGCGCCCACAGCTGGCTCGATTCGTGCAGCAGCAGCGCGCCGAGCCCGAGGCGCAGCAGCACGAGCGCGAAGGGGATCGCCGCGGACGGGGGTTGCATGGCCGCCCATGATTCCAGATTCGCCCGCGCGGCACCATAATCGTCGTCCCATGACGCTTCGCATCCACGTGTGGTCTGGTCCGCGCAACGTCTCGACGGCGCTGATGTACGCGTTCGCGCAGCGCGCCGACACGCGCGTGATAGACGAACCGCTCTACGCGCACTATCTGCGAGTCACGGGGGCCGAGCATCCCGGACGCGAGGCGGTGTTGCAGGCGCAGGAGAGCGACGGGATGAAGGTCGTGCGCGAGCAGCTGTTCGCGCCCTGCGACCGGCCGGTGCAGTTCGTGAAGCAGATGGCGCATCACTTGGTCGAGCTCGATCGCACGTTCTTGCGCGACTGCGTCAACGTGATCCTGACGCGCGATCCGCGCGCCATGCTGCCGAGCCTCGTGCAGCAGATTCCCGAGCCCACGTTGCGCGACACCGCCTACGCGATGCAGACGGAGCTCTTGCACGAGCTGCGCGCGAACAACCAGAGCGTGGTGGTGCTCGACGCGGGCGAGCTGCTCGTCGACCCGCGCGGGGTGCTGGCGCAGCTGTGCGCGCGCCTCGGGCTTTCGTTCGACGAGGCCATGCTGTCGTGGAAGAGCGGCCCGCGACCCGAGGACGGCGTGTGGGCGCCGCACTGGTACCACAACGTGCACCGCTCGACGGGTTTCGAGCGCCATGAGCCGAAGAGCGCGCCGTTTCCCGCTCGACTCGAAGCCCTGCTCGCCCAGTGCCAGCCGCACTACGCCGAGCTCGCCTCCTGCGCGTTGCGCGCCCGCACGCGGCTGAGCGATCCGCGCAACGCGCACCTGTGGGTGCACGTCGGCGGCCGACTCGTGCCGCGCGAGGAGGCCAAGGTGAGCGTGTTCGACAGCTCCGTGCAGGGCGGCGACGCGTGCTGGGAAGGCCTGCGCGTGTACGAGGGGCGCGTGTTCGCGCTCGAGGCGCACCTCGAGCGCTTGGAGAACTCCGCCAAGGCGCTGGCCTTCGAAGCGTGCCCCTCGCGCGACGCGCTTCGCCGCGCGTTGTTCGAGACGCTCGAGCGCAACGGCATGCGCGATCAGGCCCACGTGCGGCTGACGCTCACGCGCGGCGAGAAGCTCACCAGCGGCATGACGCCGCGCAACAACGTGTTCGGACCGTGCCTGATCGTGCTCGCGGAGTGGAAGGCACCCGTGTTCGGCACGCGCCTGCTCGAGCTCGTGACGTCCTCGTGGCGCCGCAACCCGCCGATGTGCGTGGACTCGAAGATCCACCACAACAACTTGATCAACAACATCCTCGCCAAGATCGAGGCGGACAACGCGGGCGTCGACGATGCCGTGATGCTCGACATCGAGGGCTACGTCAGCGAGACCAATGCCACCAACCTGTTCCTCGTGCGCCACGGCGAGGTGCAGACGCCCTACGCGGACCACTGCCTGCCCGGCATCACGCGCGGCGTCGTGCTCGCGCTGTGCGCCGAAAACGGCATTCCGTGCCGTGAGCGCCGGTTGTCGCTGACCGAGTTCTATGCGGCCGACGAGGTCTTCACGACCGGCACGATGGGCGAGCTCGCGCCCGTGCGCGCCATCGACCGCCGCCGCATCGGCGACGGCTGCGTCGGGGCGATGACGCGCCGCCTGCAAGCGCTCTTCGCCGACCTCACGCGCCGCTCAGGCACTCCGCTGCCCTTCTAGCCGAGCTCGCGCGCGAGGCGCTCGACGTCGAAGGTCTCGAACAGCTCGACGCCGCGCTCGGCGAGCTCGCGGGCGCGCGCGGCGCTCGAGACTTCGTACACGCACAGCGGCGCGGGGGCGTGGAGCGGGCCTGCTGGGAGCTTGCGGTCGTCGCAGAAAAGCACGCTGGGCGCGAGTGCGGCGACGTGCGGCGCGCACAGCTCGGCTCCCGCGCCGAGCACGAGGCCGACGGGATGGGGGAGGCGCGTGCGAGCGAGCGCGAGGATGTCAAAGTCGAACGAGATCAGGGTGCAGCGTCCTTCGATGGGACTCAGCGGAGCCTCGATGGCCGCGAGCACCGCCGCGGCGCCAAAGTGCGCGATCGACTCGCGCTTGAGCTCGACGTAGGCGTGCGCGCCAGCGTCGGCGATCTGCCGCGCGAACTCGCGCAGCGTCGCGACGCGCTCGCTCGCGAAGCGCGCGCCGAACCGGCCTGCCTCCGCGGCTCGCAGATGGGAGAGCTCCGACGAGGGCACGCGGGCGACCTCGCGCGGGTCGCCGCACAGGCGACGCAGGTCGCCGTCGTGCATCAGGATCGGCACGGAATCGGCGCACAGCTGCACGTCGATCTCGACGCGCGTCGCGCCCGCTGCCAGCGCGCCCCGCACGGAGGCCAGCGTGTTCTCCGGAAAGCGCGCGGCGAGGCCACGGTGGGCGACGAGGCGTTCGCGCCACGACGGATCTCTGCCAGTGCTCATGCAAGTCGCCCGCGGGGACGGCATCATCATGGCGGCACGGGCCTCGCCCGTCACGCCCGCCACCTCGCACAGGAATGCTCCGATGGATCCCTTCGACCCGACTCCGGCCGATCGCTTCAGCTTCGGCCTGTGGACCGTTGGCAATACGGGCCGCGACCCCTTCGGCGAGGCGGTGCGCGCGCCGCTCGCGCCCACGTACACGGTGAGAAAGCTCGCCGAGTGCGGGGCGTGGGGCGTGAACCTGCACGACAACGACCTCGTGCCGTTGGGTGCCTCGGCGTCCGAGCGCGACCGCACCGTGCGCGAGTTCAAGGCGGCGCTCGCCGAGCACGGCCTGTGCGTGCCGATGGCGACCACCAACCTGTTCTCGCATCCGATCTTCAAGGACGGCGCGTTCAGCTCGAACGACCCCAAGGTGCGCGCCTTCGCGCTGCGCAAGTCGATGGAGGCGATCGATCTGGGCGTCGAGCTCGGCGCGCGCATCTACGTGTTCTGGGGCGGGCGCGAGGGCACCGAGGCCGATGCCTGTCGCGATCCGCGCACGGCGGTCGCGCGCACCCGCGACGCGCTCGACTTTCTGTGCGAGTACGTGCGCGAGAGGCGCTACGAGCTGCGCTTCGCGCTCGAGGCGAAGCCCAACGAGCCGCGCGGCGACATCTACTTCCCGACCACGGGCCACATGCTGCACTTCATCTCGACCCTCGCGCATCCCGAGATGGTCGGCGTGAATCCCGAGGTGGCGCACGAGACCATGGCGGGGCTCTCGTTCACGCACGGCGTGGCGCAGGCGATGGAAGCGCGCAAGCTCTTCCACATCGACCTCAACGCGCAGCGCATCGGGCGCTACGACCAGGACTTCCGCTTCGGTTCCGAGGATGTGCGGCAGGCGTTCCTGCTCGTGCGCCTGCTCGAAGGGACGATGGGAACCGAGCCCTATCGCGGCCCGTTGCACTTCGATGCGCATGCGTACCGCTCGGAGGACGAGGCGGGCGTGTGGGACTTCGCGCGCGGCTGCATGCGCACCTACAAGATCCTGAAAGCGCGCGCGCAGGCGTTCGACGCCGATCCGCTCGTGCGCGAAATCATCGCGGAGGTCAAGGACGCGGCGGTCGAGCCGCTGCTCGTGGGGTACACGCGCGAGAAGGCCGAGAGCCTGCGTGCGCTCCCGATCGACCCGCTCGCCGTCGCCAAGCGCGGACTGCGCTACGAAGAGCTCGACCAGCGGATGATGGAACACCTGCTCGGCGCGCGCTGAGCGAGCTCCATGGCGCTCTATCTGGGCTTCGACGTCGGAACGCAGGGCACGAAGGCGCTGCTCATCGACGACGAGCAGCGCGCGGTCGTCGCGCGCGCGGCGGTCGGCTACGGTTTGATCGAGGGTCTGCCCGCGGGCCACGCCGAGCAGCATCCCGACACGTGGGCCGCCGCGCTGCGCGAAGTCACGACGCGCCTGCTCCAGCAAGCGGACCTCAAGCGGCTCGCGGGCATCGGCGTGTCGGGGCAGCAGCACGGCGCGGTGGTGCTCGATTCCGACGGCGAGGTGGTTCGCCCCGCGAAGCTGTGGTGCGACACGTCCGCGGCCGAGGAAGCGCAGGAGCTCTCCGCGCGCGTCGGTCGTGCGATTCCGGCGGGCTTCACCGCACCCAAGCTGGCCTGGATGCGGCGGCACGAGCCCGAGCTGTGGCGAGGGGTCGACCTGGTGCTCCTGCCGCACGACTGGGTCAACTGGAAGCTCACCGGCCTCGCGACGATGGAGCCCGGCGATGCGTCGGGCACGGGCTGGTTCGACGCCCAGACGCGGGCCTTCTGCGCGCGCACGCTGCGCGCCGTCGATCCGCGCCTGGCGGGCATGCTGCCGCCGCTCGTCGAGAGCGGGTCGATCGCCGGCACGCTGACGCGCCAGGGCGCGGCTTGGCTCGGATTGCCGCGCGAGTGCATCGGCGTGCCGGTGAGCACGGGCGGCGGCGACAACATGATGAGCGCGATCGGCGCCGGCGCGACGCGCGAGGGCGTGGCGGTGCTGAGTCTGGGGACATCGGCGACCGTGTTCGCGCACTCGCCGCGGGCGGTGCTCGATCCACAGGGGTTGATCGCGCCGTTTTGCGACTCGACCGGCGGCTGGCTGCCGCTGCTGTGCGTGATGAACGCGACGGGAGTGCTCGAGGAAGTGCGCGCCGCGTTCGGCATGGACCTCGACGCCCTGACGCGCGAAGCCGAGCGCGTCGAGCCGCTCTGCCACGGGCTGTTGTTCGTGCCCTACCTCGTGGGCGAGCGCGTGCCCAACCTGCCGCGCGCGAGCGCTTCGCTGCTCGGCCTGCGGCCGGGGCTCCTGCGTCCGGGCGTGGTGTTTCGCGCCGCGCTCGAAGGTGTCGCGCTCAACCTCGCGCTGGGCGTCGAGCGCATGCGCGGGCTCGGGCTCGCGATCGAGACGGTGCGCGCCGTGGGCGGCGGCGCGCGCAACGCGCTGTGGCGCTCGATCCTCGCCGATGCGCTGGAGGCGAGCGTGGTGCCGCTCTCGGAGCCCGAGACGGCCGCGCTCGGCGCCGCGCTGCAGGCCGCCTGGACGCGTCGACGCGCCGCGGGAGAGGCCATCGCGATCGACGCGGTGGCGAATGGTTGGGCGAGTGCGTCCGCGGCGCCGACCCGTCCCGATGCAGGGCGTGTCCTCGCGTTGCGCGCGGCCCGCGAGCGCCTCGCGCGCGCCGCCGGGGCGTGAAACTCGCCGCGCGCGCGGCCATACTTCGCAGCGTGGAAACGCAGCCGGTCGTGCTTTCGGTCGAGGGGTTCTCGCGCTCCTACGAGTCCCACCGCGCCGTCGACTCCCTCTCGTTCCAGTTGCGCCCCGGCGAGATCCTCGGACTCGTCGGCCCCAATGGCGCCGGCAAGACCACGACGCTGCGCACGATCGCCGGTGTGCTGCCCGTGAAGGAGGGGCGCATCGCGGTCGCCGGTTTCGATCTCGCGCGGGACGAGGAGCGCGCCAAGCGCGCCATGCGCTGGATCCCCGACGACCCGCAGCCCTTCGACGCGCTCACGGTGCTCGAGCACCTCGAGTTCACCGCGGCGCTCTACGGCCAGCGCGATTGGCGCTCGCGCGCCGACGAGTTGCTCGCGCGCTTCGAGCTCAGTGCGAAACGCGACGCCTTCGGCGGCGAGCTCTCGCGCGGCATGCGCCAGAAGCTCGCGCTGTGCTGCGCTTGGATCGCGCGACCGGCGCTGGTCTTGATGGACGAGCCGCTCTCGGGTCTCGACCCGCGCGGCATTCGTTCGGCCAAGCACGAGATCGAGGCGCTCGCGCGCGAGGGGACGGCGGTGATCCTCTCGTCGCACCTGCTCGCGCTGATCGAGGAGCTCGCCACGCGGCTTCTGATCCTCGACCGCGGCCGCAAGGTGTTCGAGGGCACGCTGGACGAGGCGCGCGCACGTTTTCCCGAGCAAGCACGCGGCTCGCTGGAGGAGATCTTCTTCGCCGCCACGGGCGAGGGTGTCGCGCACCAAGACGGCGGAGGCGCGCCGCGGTGAGCTCTCGCGAGGGCGAGCTGGCGCTGGCGCTGCTCGAGCGGCGCAAGCGCGCGGGATTCTGGCGTCGACAATGGCGCAAGCTGCGCACGCCCAAGGGGGCGGCGCTCGCGCTGCTCGGTGCGGCCGTCATCACACTGTGGCTGTTCAGCGTGCTGCTGGGCACGGGGCAAGGGCCGGAGGTGCTGCAGGTCGAGCGGCTCGCGCTGTTCGCGCGCGGCGGCCTGCTCACGATGACCGCGCTGACGGTGTCGAGCGCCTTCTCGATGCGCGGTCTGTACCTGCAGGCATCCGAGATCGAGAGCCTGTTCTCCGCGCCGATTTCCCGCGCGGAGCTGATTCGCTATCGGCTGCGCTCGGCGCTCGTGCGCTCGCTCCTCGGCGGAGCGCTCTTCGGCTGGATGTTCTCGCGCCGCGCGCCACAGCCGCTGTACGCCTTCGCCGGACTCTCGTCGGCTCTGCTGACGTTGCCGCTCTTGGGCCAAGGGCTCTCGCTCGTGCTCGGAGACGCGGAGAACCGGCTGTCCGCCAAGCTCGCGAAGCTCCCGTGGCGCTGGATTTCCTTCGCGTTCGTGGCGGCGGCGCTGACCGTGGCGGTGCAGGGCGGGTTCTTCGAGCTCGATGCCCAAGCGGAGTTCGACGGTCACGATGAGCTGTTCGCGTTCCTCGCGCGCCAGCCGTTCGTGGTGGCGCTCGGCCTGCCGTTCACGCCGTGGGTGGCGTGCATGACGTCGCTCGACGCCGCCTCGTTCTGGCCGCCATTCCTCTTCTGCGCGGCGATCTTTGCCGCGCTGTGGCTGGCGGTGCCGCGCATCGGGGTCGACTTCCGCGAGCTCTCGCTCGAGACGTCGGCGGACGTCGCGCGCAGGCTCGCTCGCGCGCGCCGCGGGCTCGCGGCGAACTCCGGCGCGGCCAGCGAGCGCACGCGCACGTGGCGCACGCCGTGGCTCGCCGGTCGCGGGCCGTTCGGGGCGATCGCGTGGCGCAAGGCCGTGACGATCGTGCGCAAGTCGCGCGCGAGCTTCGTGCTCGGCGGGTTGATCGTCACGGGTGTGGTGGGCTTCTCGATCGTCGCCGTCGATCCCGATGCCGACGCTGCCCTGCGCGGCTCCCTGATCGTGGCGGGTTTTGGCACCTTCTACCTGTGTCTGGGCCTGCGCTTCGACTTCCGCGAGGACCTCGAGCTCGTCGGGCTCCTGCGCAGTTGGCCGGTGGCTCCGTGGAAGCTGTTCCTCGCCACGCTGCTGCCTGAGACGGCGCTGGTGTCCGCCATGATCGCGCTCGGCGTGGTCGTGCTCGCGCTCTACCACGGGTCAGCCGATCCGCGGCTGTTCTTGGTGGTGGGCGCGGTGCCCTTCGCCGTGCTCGCATGGACGGCGATCGACAATGCGACGTTTCTCTTCTCGCCGGTGCGCACCGGCGCGGCCCACGACGGCGCGCTGCAGAACGCTGGCCGCGCCATGGTGCTCATGCTGGTGCGCTCGACGGTGCTCGCGGTGTGCGCGGCGCTCGCGGCGCTTCCCTATGGCGTGTTCTACGCGCTCGAGCTGCCCGACGTCGTGGCGATCGGCGGGGGGGTGCTCGCGGGCGCCACCATTCTGTGCTTGGAGATCTCCGTGCTGGTGTTCCTCGGAGGCCTCGTCCTGCGGCGGTTCGACGCGCCGCGCGACCTGCCCTGAGCCACGCTCGGCGCCGAGCGAAGGCGAGCGCGCGCCCGCGGTGCTAGGATCCGAGCGATGAGCGCGATGGACGTGGACGGACTGCAGCCGCTGGCTACGGTCGAGGACCTGCGCACGACGCTGGACGCGATGGGCGAGGGGCTCGTCGTTCAAGAAGAGAGCGGTGCGGTCGTGTTCTGGAATCCATCCGCGGAGCGCATCCTCGGGCTCACCGGCGAGCAGCTCAGCCGACGTGCGGAGCTCGATCCACGTTGGCGCTGCGTGCGCGCCGACGGAACGCCGTTTCCCTTCGAGGAGCACCCCGCCATGGTGACGCTCCGCACCGGCGCCGCGCAGGCTAGCGTGTTGATGGGCGTGCACCGTGCCGCGGGCGACTTGGCGTGGATCCAAGTGAGCTCGCGACTCTTGCCGCGCGCCGAGGGCAAGCCGCGCGCCGCGCTCGCCACGCTGCGCGACGTCACGCGCGAGCGCGAGGCGCTGCACGAGCTGCGCCGACGCGAAGCGCTGCTCAAGGCCACGATCGACAGCCTGCCGGCGGGGCTGTTCGTGAGCGAGGACGGCTTCGGACGCGTGCTGCGCTTCAATGCCCCGCTGCTCGAGGTGCTCGCGCTCGGCGCGCTCGAGGAACCGCTGCGGCAGGGGCGACTGGCGGCGAGCGAGCTGTACCAGCACATCGCGGGTCTGGTGCTCGACGCCGAGCTGTGGAACGAGTTCGAGCAGGCCTGTCGCCGACTCGGCCACGGGACGGCGCTCGAGCGCGAGTTCCGCGTCAGCGACGGACGGACGCTGCGCTGCGTGGTGCGACCGATCGTCGACGACTCGAACACGCGCGTGGGGCTCTTGCACGGGATCGAGGACGTCACCTTGCGCGTGCGGGCGAACGAGGAGCGACGCTCGCTCGAGCACCGCGTGCAGGAGGTCCAGCGCCTCGAGAGTCTCGGCGTGCTCGCGGGAGGCATCGCCCACGACTTCAACAACCTGCTGACGAGCATCATCGGCAGCGCCGAGCTCGCTTCGATGTCCGCCGCACAGGGCAGCGCTCTCGCGCGCCAGATGGAGCGCATCCTGCAGGCGTCCTCGCGCGCAACGATGCTGTGCCAGCAGATGTTGAGCTACGCGGGCTCGAACATCTCCGCCGTGCGCCGCATTCACCTCTCCGACACGGTGCGCGAGGCGCTCGAGGGTCTGGGGACCGCGCCCGAGGCGCACGTGAAGCTCGAGCGCGACCTCGCCCGCGAGCTCCCGGCGCTGCTCGCGGATCAGGGGGCCGTCGTGCAGGTCACGCAGAGCCTCGTGCGCAATGCGCTCGAGTCGCTCGGTCCCGAGGGCGGCGTCGTGAGGATCGTCACGCGCGCCGAGCACTTCGACGCGAACGACTTCGCGCGCGCGGCCTTCGCGCCCAGCCTTCCCTGTGGCGAGTATCTGGTGCTCGAAATCGCCGACTCGGGCTGCGGCATCGAGCCCACCGTGCTCGTGCGCATCCTCGATCCGTTCTTCAGCACGAAGTTCACGGGCAGCGGGCTGGGGCTGTCGGCGGTGATCGGGATCGTCCGCAAGCACAAGGGCGCGCTGTTCGTGGAGAGCGCGGTGGGCAAGGGCACGCGTGTGCGCGTCGTCTTGCCGGTCGCCCCCTCGCCGAAGGTGCCATGAGCCCGTCGGCCCTGCCGCCCGGTCAGCGCGAGGTCGCTCGCTTGCCGGTGCGCCACGTGGGGGAGCCGCCGCCCTTCGACGGCTCGGCGTGGTCGCTCTCGCTCACGGGCGAGCTCGACCGTCCGCGCGTGTTCACCCTCAGGGAGCTGCGCGCGATCTCGACGGTCGAGATCGAGGCGGATTTTCACGCGGCCGCGGGCTGGAGCGTGCGCAAGCTGCGCTGGCGCGGCGCACGGCTGTGCGACGTCCTCGCGGTGGCGGCGCCGAGGGTGAGCGCGCGCTTCGTGCGAGCCTCCGATGGCCTGCGCTACGACGCCTCGCTCGCGCTCTCGGACGCCCTCGAGCCCGATGTCCTGCTCGCCACGGCGCTCGCGGGCGAGACCGTGGCGCTGGAGCACGGTGGTCCCTTGCGCCTGCTCGTGCCCGCCCGCTACGGCTGGAAGTCGGTCAAGTGGCTGCGCTCGCTCGAGCTGCACGCCGAAGAGCGGCCCGGTTTCTGGGAGCGCCGCGGGTTCCATCCGCGCGGCGATCCGTGGAAGGAGGAGCGCCTGTCGTGATACGGTCCCCCGCGCGCGGGGATCCATGGCGTTCAACTCGACCGAGTTCGTGTGCTTCTTTCTGCTCGTGTACTTCTCGTACTGGGCACTCGCGCGCCAGCGCACCGCGAGCATCGTCTGGCTCGTGTTCGGAAGCTGCGTCTTTTACGCGGGCTGGAACGTCAAGTTTCTGGGCCTGATTCTGGTCTCGGTCGCGCTCGACTGGATCTGCGGCGGCGCGATCCACCGCAGCGAACGTCCGCGCGTGCGGCGCGCGTGGCTGGCCGTTTCCCTGCTCGGCAACCTCGGACTGCTCGGCTACTTCAAGTACTTCAACTTCTTCGCCGAGAACGTCGCGCGCGGACTGGCCGCCGCTGGCTTCGAGCGCGCGTCGACCTTCGTGCCGTGGGACATCGTGCTGCCCGCGGGCATCAGCTTCTACACCTTTCAGACGCTCTCCTACACGATCGACATCTACCGCCGCCAGCTCGCGCCGGCGCGCACGCCGCTCGACTTCTTGCTGTTCGTGAGCTTCTTCCCGCAGCTCGTCGCCGGCCCGATCGTGCGCGCGGCGGACTTCCTCCCGCAGCTCGACGCTCCCGCCCGTCACGACGAAGGCCGCGTCGCTCGCGGGCTGTATCGCATGGTCGCGGGACTCGCGAAGAAGGTGCTGCTCGCCGACGTGATCGGCAAGCATCTGGTCGACCCCGTGTTCGCCGATCCAGCGGCGCACGGCGCGCAGGGCATCGCGCTGGGATGCAGTGGAGCGCTGTTCCAGTTCTACCTCGATTTCTCGGCCTACTCGGATGTCGCCATCGGAGCCGCGGCCTGTCTGGGCTTCGAGCTGTGCGAGAACTTCGAGCGCCCGTTCCTAGCGCAGTCGATCAGCGACTTCTGGCGCCGCTGGCACATGTCGCTCTCCAGTTGGTTTCGCGACTACGTGTTCGTCCCACTCGGAGGTCGCGGCGCGCACCGGCTCGAGTTCCTGCGCAACCTGATGGGCACGCTGCTGCTCACGGGCCTGTGGCACGGAGCGGGCTGGAACTACGTGATCTGGGGCCTCATGCACGGCGTGTTCACGTTCGTGGGTGCGGCGTTTCTCACGCCTGCGAGGCGCGCGGAGCGCGCGTCAGGTTCCCTCCTCGAGCGCGTGGCCCGGCGCGCCGGCGTGTTCGGCATGGTCGCGTTCAGCATGCTGTTCTTCCGCAACGGAACGCTCGCGGAAGGCAATCGCGACCTCGCGGGCTCGCTCGAGATGCTGCGCCTGCTCTGCACGCTCGCTCCGGGTACGGGAGCTGCGGCGGCGTCCACCGCGGGCCTCGCCGCGCTGTGCGTCGCCGCGCTCGTGCACTTCACGCCGCGCGCGTGGCCCCATGAGGTGCTGCGAGCGCGCTGGCTGGCGCTGCCCGCCTTCGCGCAGGGTCTGTGTCTGTGCCTGTTCGCGGGCACGCTCGGCGCGCTCTCCTACGCCAAGGCTCCGTTCATCTACTTCCAGTTCTGATGGACGCTCATAGCTCCCCGCTGCGTTCGAAAAGCTCGCTCACAGGGCTGTGGTTCCTCGTGTTCTGCGCGCTGGCGCTGGCCGTCTCGCAGCGCTTCGAGCTGGGATTGTGCGCCGACGCACGGCACGCGACGCTGCGCGAGCTCGTGCGCGACGAGCGCGACGCCGAGGTGGTCTTCGTCGGCAGTTCCCAGACGGCGCGCGGGGTCATTCCCGCGCTCTTCGATCAGCGCGCGACCGAACTGCTCGGCCGCGACGTGCGCTCCGTCAACCTCGCGACCTTCGGCAACGCGCGCCACATTTCGTATCTGACGCTCGAGCGTTGGCTCGCGCACCACGGCGCGCCGCGCGTCGTCTACGTGGAATGCGGCGTGCTCTCCGACGTGCCCGAGTTCCCGCACAAGACGCTGACGCGCTTTGGCGAGCCGCGCGACGCGCTCGCGCTGGCGTGGGAGCGGCCCTACGCGTTCTTGGACGGCAAGGAATTCGTGCGCATCGAGAAGTCGGGCGCGGGCTTCGACGTGGGCGGGATCTTCCGAGCGTGGTCCGTCGCGCAGCTCAACGCCGACCTCGCGCTCGACGTGCTCGGCCGCGGGTCGGAGGATTGCGTGCGGACGCTCGCCAACCTCGCGCTCGAGCGCGGGGAGAGCCCGTACTGGATGCCGGGTGAGCCCCAGATGCGCGCCGAGATCGCTCGGCAGGTCGAGGAGCGCGGGTACTTCCGCATCGAGCTCGACAGCGCGGAGGGCATCGAGGCCCGCCGCAGCGTCGAAAAGCAGGCCGCGCTGGTGAGCTACGAGAAGGCGCTCGCGGCCGAATGGAAGGGCCCCGACGAATTCGCGAATCCCGCGCGCTTCCGAGTGACGCGCCTGTACGCGGAGAAGCTCGCGCGGCTGTGCCGCGCGCACGGCATCCGGCTCGTGTTCCTCGACCAGCCCAACTTCCGCGGTCGTCCACTGCGGCCCGCGCAGGTCGAGTTCTATCGCTCGCTCGGCGATCTCTTCGTGCAGGACAAGAGCGTGCTGTACCGCTCCGAGAGCTTCCTCGACTCCGGCCACCTGAGCGTCGCGGGCGCGGAGTTCGCCTCGCGCGCGCTCGCCAGTCACTTCGCAAGCCTCAAGTAGCGCGCAGCGCGGCTTCGAGGTGCGGGCGGATGCGCGCGGCGGTCGCGGCGTTGGTGAACCCCACGAAGTCGACGGGCGTCACGACGTCGAGCTCGAAGTCGAGCTCCGCGGCGAGCGGACCCTCGACGATGCAGCCCGCCGCACGCGCGCAGAGGATCGCCCCGGCGACGTCGTAGGGATGCGAGTTGACGGTGGTGCGTCCCATGCGCTGCGCGAGCCAGCCGCGCACGTCCGCGATCATGCGGTAGGTGCCGATCGCGAGCAGGAACAGCTGTCCGGCGTTCGAGATGTACTGGTCGTCGAAGAAGTGGCGCAAATTGGCGCCCTCGTGCACGCGCAGGCGCTCGGTGAAGTCCGCCTCGATGCGTGCGAGCGCGGGCCGCTGGTCGGGCGAGTAGCGGAAGATCGGGAAGTACCCATGGTCGACGCGCGCGTCGTCGTCGGCCGCGAGGGAGCGCGAGCGCACGAGCGCGTCGTCGCCCAGCTCGCGTTCCTCGAAGCTGCAGGCTTGGCCGCGCACGGCCGCGAGGCGTCGATAGCGGCCGCCGCGCGTGTCCGGGATTTCGCTCACGATTCCCAGCGCAACGTCGCGCAGCCGCGGCGCGGTCGAGCCCGGCGGCGCGAACGAGACCACGGTCCACGCCGAGCGCAGGTCGCACATCAGGTTGCGCGTGCCGTCGATCGGATCGAGCGCGATGCGCGGCCCGCCGTGGTCGAAGCCCGCGAGCTCGCGGACGCCGCCGCTGCCGTCGGGGCCGAAGTGGCGCCAGCCGGAGTCCTCCGTGAGCACCGAGAGCGCCTGCGTGCGCGCGACGCGCTCGGTCCAGCGCTCGATCGTCGCTTCGACGCGCGCGTCCAGTGCGTACGTGACGTCGCCCGCCCCTTGGCGGACCGCTCGGGCGGCCGAGTCGAGGTCGAGCGTCTCGACCGCCTCGCGCATGGTGGCGCGAGCCTGCGCGCGGATTTCCGCGCACATTTCGAGCAGCCGCGGAGTCCAACGCTGCTCGCTCCCGCTCGGCTCGATATCGGCTTCCATCCTGCGTAGGATACCGAGCCCGGCTCGGCCTTCGCGCTTCCGGGGACCTCCCATGAGCTCCGAAGTCCGCGACGTCATCATCATCGGTTCCGGCCCGGCCGGCTACACGGCCGCCATCTACACCGCGCGCGCCAACCTCAAGCCGCTGCTCTTCGAGGGCATGCAACCGGGCGGCCAGTTGACGATCACGACCGACGTCGAGAACTATCCCGGCTATCCCAAGGGCGTCGAAGGCCCGAAGATGATGGAGGAGTTCAAGGAGCAGGCCGCGCGCTTTGGCACGGAGATCGTGTTCGAGCAGGTGGTCAAGATCGATGTTTCCAAGCGCCCGTTCACGCTGTGGACTGATTTCAACGAGTACCGCGCCAAGGCGGTCATCATCTGCACGGGCGCGAGCGCCAAGCTGCTCGGCATCGAGAGCGAGACGCGCCTCATGGGCCATGGCGTGTCGGCCTGCGCGACCTGCGACGGTTCCTTCTTCAAGGGCAAGCAAGTGCTGATCGTCGGTGGCGGCGACACCGCGATGGAGGAGGCCAACTACCTGACGCGCATGTGCGCGAAGGTGACCGTGGTGCACCGCCGCGACGAGTTCCGCGCCTCGCGCATCATGCTCGACCGCGCCAAGGCGAATCCCAAGATCGCGTGGCTGCTGAACAAGGAGATCGTCGAGATCCTCGCCAACGAGAAGGGCAAGGTCGATTCGGTGCGCGTCAAGGACACGCGCACGGGAGCGCTCTCGGTCGAGCAGACCGACGGCGTGTTCGTGGCGATCGGCCACAAGCCGAACACGGAACTGTTCGAGGGCGTGCTCGACACCGACGAGACCGGCTACCTCGAGGTGCACTCGGGCACGTACACGTCGGTCGAAGGCGTGTTCGCGGCCGGTGACGTCGCGGACAAGACCTACCGACAGGCGGTGACGGCGGCCGGCATGGGCTGCATGGCCGCGATCGACGCCGAGCGCTGGCTCGAGCGCCAAGGCGCGCACTGAGCGCGCGTCGCGGGCCATGACCAAGGCAGCGCGCCACCTCGTCGTCACCGGGGCCGGCACCGGCATCGGTCGCGCCATCGCGCTCGGACTCGCGGGCAAGGGCACGTCGCTCACGCTGCTCGCGCGCGACGTCGAGCGACTCGAGGCCACCGCGCGGCTCGCCCGCGCGCGCGGCGCCAAGGCGCAGTCGATCGCTTGCGACATCCGCGAGCGCAAGCTCGTCGACCGCGCCTTCGCCGCCGCGGCCGCACGGTTTGGGCCGGTGCACGTGCTCGTCGCCAATTCCGGCATCGGCGGTCCCAATGCCGCGGGGCCGAAGGATCGCTTCGACGATCTCGTGGCGACCAACCTCGTCGGGACCTACTCGTGTCTGCGCGCCGCGCAGCGCCACCTCGCGCCCCATGGCGCGCCGCGCCACTTCGTCGTGATCGCCTCGATCCTCGCGCGCATCGGAGTGGCCAACTACAGCGGCTACTGCGCGTCCAAGAGCGCGCTGCTCGGCCTCGTGCGCGCGCTCGCGGCCGAGCTCGCGCCGAGCGGCGTGCAGGTCAACGCCGTGTGCCCCGGCTGGGTGAACACCGAGATGGCGCGCGCGGGTCTGGAGGGCATCGCGCGCGACATGGACGTGAGCTACGAGCGCGCGCTCGAGGTCGCGATGCAGTCGGTTCCGCTCAAGCGCATGAGCGAGCCCCGCGACGTCGCGGGCCTCGTGCGCTGGCTCGTCTCGAAGGACGCGCGCGGCGTGACCGGCCAAGCGCTCGACATGAACAACGGCGCCTGGATGGGCTGAGGCGGCGAGCGCCCGAGCGGCGCGAGCCTCGCCGCGGGAGGGCGCGCCGCTGTGCCGGTGCAACTCGCCGATGGGCGCTACAGGTCGAGGTCGTAGGTCGCGCGCTCGGGGAGCTGGAAGCGGCGCAGGTCGGACGGGTTGTCGGCGCTCGCGCGCAGCAGCCGCACTTCGCCGGCCGGCACGCGCGGCAAGAGGAAGCTGCCTGCGGCGTCGGGGACGAGCAGGCCGCGGGCGGCGATGCCCGCGAGCGGCTCCGCGCGCCACTCCAGCGCGTCCTCGCGGCGCGCGAGCCGCGCGAGGCGCCCCTGAACGCGGCCGGTGGGGAGGTCG
>Ga0194120_10000781_pt1 | contig 59883 bp, 66 predicted proteins | sample TA2MahCa65mmetaG_FD_148642 | JGI IMG/M metagenome (GOLD analysis project Ga0194120, IMG submission 148642) | Freshwater microbial communities from Lake Tanganyika, Tanzania - TA2015019 Mahale Deep Cast 65m | ecosystem: Environmental > Aquatic > Freshwater > Lake | place: Tanzania: Lake... | reverse complement strand
AGGTCTTGTCTTTGAATTCGTAGTAGGATTTGGGCACTGGGGCCTCCTTGCATCTCTTCGAGCTTTTTCATCTTCAACACTTCTCCTCTCGATTACTGCTGTAAATAATATCCTGTGCTACCTACGAAAACTTTTTTCGTAACGATGTAAAGCTTAATTACTCTTTCCGGCAGGCACCCACGCAGAGTTACTGAAAGGCAGGCACTACGCCGAGACGTCCCATGCCCGCAGCGTGATGACCTCGCCAAACGGAAAGGACGACGGATCCGCGCCGCCGGATGGCACGACCCACAATACCGGCTGATCCGGCGCCTGGTCCGGGAACGTGCCGTGGCCGTCAGTGAGATACACAGCCACCCGTTCACGCGAGCACGGATGCCGCCGCTGAATCGCCTCGAAGAACGGGCCAAAGTGGGTGCCGCCGCCCCCTGCGGGTGGCGGCATCGATCCTCCGGCGCGTAAGGGCCACGGTCCATAGACATCGGCGTCGGCGTAGTAAAGTTCGGCCTCAAGGCCAGGGTAGGCCGCTAGAATCGCACGCACCTCGGCGACAAAGACACGCAGTGTGGCGTCATCGATCGACCCGCTGGTGTCGACCGCCACATCGACATGCACGGTGTCGCCAGCAAGATCGTCTAGGTACAGCCCGCGGCTCACGAAGCGCCGATCGAAGCCCGCGAAGTCGCTGGGCGTGCGCACCAGGAACTGCCACAGCCGCACACGCCAGTCGACGTCCGCGCCAGAGGCAGCGTCGAGTTCGCGTGCCCACCCGAGCGGTGTGGCGCCTCGTCCCACAGCGGCCGTGAGCACCGCGGCCTGCTGAAGGGCATCGCGCCAGTAAGCCTCCAGCCCGGCGGCGCCGGCGCCGCCTGCCTCGATTGCGCTTCCGGGGGGGGCAGGTCGTAGGTCGTGCCAGCCCTGCGAAGGGGCGGCGCTCGCGGGCAGTTGCTCGTAGACGTCTTCCGCCGGCAAGCCCTCCAGAGCTTCATCCCGGTGCGCGCCCTCCGGCAGCATGAGGGCGGGCGCGCTGGCGATCATCCCGTTCACGACGATATCGGCTGCCACGTTCCACCGCAGCGCCTCGCGCCCCCTGCGGCGAAGGACGTGTAACAACGCTGCATGCAGGACCTCATGGACGAGAACGCCCGCCACCATCGGCAAGGGCAGCGCCGCAACAAAGGCCGGGTCGTAGTAGATATCACGACCATCCGTGGCCGCCGTTCCGAGGCCCTCTCGAGCCCACAGGCGCGTGCAGAGCAACAGCCCGGAGAAAAACGGCTGGCTCGCACGCAGCTGCAGGACGGCCGCTGTCACCTTCTGGGCGGGGTCCATTACTGCAGCATCAGGTCGCGATAGTCGGTCAGCAGGTCGCGGAGCGCGGGGTCACGCTGAATCGCCTGGGCCAGGGGGCCGGTGGTCCCCAGCTCCCGGCCCTGGCGGAACAGGTCGACCAGAAACCCTGCGAGCCATTCGGCGGGTGCCGTTCTCGCCATCCACCGAAGGGCGTGTTCCATGGCCGCAGCGGTCCGAGCCCGATAGACGAGCCCTAGCCCGACGGCATAACGCGCGGACGCCTCTGTGGGATAGGTCGCGCCGCTGGCGGTGCCGGCACAAATCGCGTCCAGGTCTGGCAAGGAGGCATACAGGCGCGTGAAGGCGCGAAATTCCGCGCCCGCCTCGGGCCCCACCGCGGCCTCTACAGGCACGCCGACCGAGAGGAGTTGACTAGCCATTGCCCATGAACGCGGCGAGGGCCAGGCTGGCTCGGTTGGCGACGGGCAGTGCAGCAAGAGTGGCCGGAAGGCCAAGAAGGCCAACACCTGCTCGTGCACCCTGTTCGCCATCCCCCAGGTGCGAAATGCGGCGAGGTCCGGTTGCACCGTCAGGTGAATGAAGCGATTGGCCAGAGGCGCCGGCATTTCAAATACCGAAGCTCGGTCTTCACGGCGGTTACCCGCGGCCCACACGAACCAGCCCACTGGCACTTCATAGCTCCCTACGCGCCGGTCGAGAATCAGCTGCTGGGCGATTCCCTGCATTGCGGGCGGTGCCATGTTCAGCTCGTCGAGCAACAACACCCCGCGCCCAGTCCGCGGCAGGAACTCGGGGGGAAGCCACCGCGCCACGCCGCGCCCCGGCACGGGTAGACCCCTGAGGTCGGTCGGCGCCAGCTGGCTCAGCCGAAGGTCGATCAGCGACAGCTGCGTCTCAGACGCCACCTGCGCGACGATGCTCGACTTGCCGACGCCCGGAGGGCCCCAGATCATGACGCTCAGGGGCACCCGTCCCGCCACGAGCCGGCGCAGGTCGGCCTCCAGTTGCTGGGGCGTTTGCGCGCCCGTCAGGGGCACCTCCGTCTCCCGACGCCGCCGGACGCTCATGCTGCCCCTGTCCCGAGACGCGCCTGTGCGGCCGCGCGCACCACCGGGTGCGGGTCCTGCGCCAACCTCGCCACAATCTTGGCGCTCACGGCGGGGTGTTGCGCCACCGCGCACCGCTCGACCCACAGTGCCGACCCTGCCCCCTTCGCGAGCGCGCCCGGCGGGCAGTCGGGCAGCAGGAACGCAAGCGCCCGCTGATACGACGGCTTCAGGCCCGCCGTCACCATCTTGAGCAGCTCCGCCCAGACGTGCGCCACGGCGGCCGGCCCCGCCACCACCGCCGCGTCCAACTGCTCAGAAACAAAACCGTTGCAGTCGTTGCTTTCGATAAGCTTAATTAGCTTTCCCTTATGAAGCATCCTGTTGTCCTCCGCAGCTGTCACTTGGCCACGACGGGTGCACCTCCGCCTTCCACTCGCCATCGTTCACTTCGTCCAAGCTCAGTCGTAGTCGCCATCGGCGTCTGGATCGTCACCGAAACAGGCTCACGCTAGAGCCCCACACACCGCAACAGCTAAAATGTTAGGTTCTACATTATCTAGCAGGTTAATTGACTCAACATTTCTTGTATCCCTTCTTCACCTTTTCCGCCGTCACTTTCGCAGCATGCTCGGCTGCTTCGGCGGGTGTTCCCAGTTTTTTGACTGTGGTCTGCCCATCGGTACCAATCTTCCCGTAGCGCACAGTGACCGTGCTGCCATTGGTGTCTATCTCCCAGAACTTGCTAGAGGTCTTGTCTTTGAATTCAAAGTAGGATTTGGGCACTGCTGCCTCCTTTTATTTGGCAGGTTAATTTTATAAACAATTGGCGTTGGTCACCATCAGCATTGAGGCTTGTTACCATTTCCTGTCAATTACAACAAGCCAGCCACCTACATACTGCGCTTCCCGCGGATTTGGGCACCGCTGCCTCCTTTTAGGTATCAAGCAAGATATGGCTTTACGCCTTATTCCAGCCCTTCTTGATATTCTCGCTCACCATCCCGTCGGCGATTGACATGGCCAGCTTCTCGGTTGGTGCAAGCCTGACCTCGCGCTCAAGCGGAGTAGCACGACCGGCGCTGTAATCCGTCCAGTGAACAACGTAGGCCGGGTAGCTGGGCTCGACGTCCTCTTTATTGGTCTTCCAGACGAGCAGCTTTCTGACGGCCGTCTGCCCCTTGGCATCTCGGGTCCACACCTCCCGACGCAGCACCTTGCTCGCCGGCAATTCCTGTGCCGCGGTGTCTTCAGCGAGCGTTGCCGAGACATAGGCCTCGACCTGCGCAAAACGGATATCGTGCTGCGTGACCGACTTGTCAGTTCGCAAGCGCTCAAGAACGGGATAAATCGGACGCGGACAGGCCCGAAGTCCAAGGCTCTTCCACCCTGCCTTGTCGAAGGCGATCAGCATCGATTTCGCCGTGCTGCCATCTGAGCGGTCGGCCTGAAGGTCGCTCAGCTTCAGCGCGCCCACCACTTCCGGCTTGACGAATGTATAGAGGCCGCCGCCGTCGCTGGCATAGCGAACGCTGGATTCGGACTTGAGCGGCGACAGGTGCGCAAGCAGGCTTTTGCGATCGGCGTCGCTGCCGAGATTGCCGCAGCCGCCCAGAATGTGGAAGTTCTTGTCCTCGTGCATCAACCCCAGCAGGACGGATCTCGCCAGATCGGGCTGATCGGCTTTTGTTGTGTAGGCGATGATTGCCGCATCGATGCTGATCTCGGGCTTAAGCTTGTAGATCAGACCGCCATCAAGCCTGATCACCAGCCCTTCGATATCGCCGGGCACGATACTCTTCTCAAACAGGGCCCGCACCTGGCCCGCGCTATTGAAGGTCTCCAACGGGACAACCTTTAGGTTGTCGCCGCCCTTTATGATCTTCGACATCCGAGCGTGGCGGGCGTCATAAGTCGTCGGTTCGCCTCCGGCATCGCCGTCGCGCAACAGATCGAAGGCGGAAAAGCAGATCGCGTTGACCTTCGCTTTCTTGCCGCCCGCCATGACGGCCGCCAGGTCTCCCACGCGAGCGCGCCTGCCCTCGGTGATGGCGTGCAATTCGCCCGCGATCACCACGCCGTCAGGCAGTCCGTTGGCCTGCTTCAGAACCGGAACGTCGCCGGCTATGACCTTGCCCCTCGAATTGACCAGCAGCGCCTGCTTTTGCAGCGCCACCAGAAACCACAATTCGCCGTCGATCTTCGGGGACACGAGGATGCGGCCGGGCGGCAGGGTCTCGATTTCTTCGGCCCGGAGCGACCTGTAATTGCCGGCAACCCGGCGCCGATAAGCGGCGATCAAGTCGACAAGGGCGCCATCGCCAAGGTCGGCATCGCAGGTGCCTGCACCAAGAGGGGCCCCGCCGCTGAGCAGTTTACTCGCCACGGCCACTCCTCCCTGCAGGAGCGAGCGGCTTTTTCAGCTCCATATCGCTGAGATGAAGCATCAGTTTGTAGCTTTTGCCCTTGGTCCTCCCCGACAGGAAGCCGCGGTAGGGCCGGCCATTGGCCTGGAACACCAGGGGCCCGCTGCCCTTCTCCCCGGTCCCTAGAAGCATCAGCGACTGGCTGTCCTCAAGCTCCTTGGCCATCTGATGGAGATAGTCGAAGGTGAGTCCGTCTACATGCTGGAGCTGCAGGCTGCGGCGGAACGAGAACCGGCGAACCGCATCCTTGATCGGCACCTTGCGCCCGGTCCAGCGCACCGGCTGCTCTACATTGACATTCGACGCGACATCGACGGGATCGCGGCGCTCTTTTTCCGTCCCATCGGCATTGACGATCAGCTCGATAAATCGCGGATCGGCGTACATCACTTGGCCGGTTCCATCGAGATAGACCGACTGCGTCTGCTCAATGAGCGTGCCGACGCGCTCGAGATCGGCCTCGGGATCCGCCTTGATGAGTTCCTGGGTGTAGTCGTTGCCGAAACGGGACTTCAATGAGGCATCGGTGCCCGACTCGGCCGCGGCGACGTAACGTCTGAAGACGACCGTGGAACCAGGCACGCCCAGTTTCGGCGCCGGCAGTGCCTTGACCGGCGACATGCCGACGGTCGCGTCGCGGCCTTTTGCGTTTGCCAGATGAATGGATGAAGGCATTAGCCCCCCGATGCAAAACCCGATATGCCGTTCAGGAAAACTCCGGATCCATCATTTTGAAGACAACCACGCCAGGCCAGCACATGCGCACTTGAGGCCTCACAACGACTCGAAATCCAGATCGTCAGCGTCTTCTTCTTCAACAACAGGCGGAACGAAGACTTGCCCCTCCTCGACCCAGGCCTCAACCGTCGGCTGCCCCACCAGGGCAAAGACCCCTTCATCGTTGGCGACAAGGTAGGCGGTCTCCACAGCTAGGCTCGCCGAATAGTTGAATGGGAACCGATATACCGATCCGCTCTTGAGGGCATTCAGCACACTCTCGGCGCAGTCTTCCGGCTCAAGATAGAAAATGCTCTCGACCTGGAACCCTAGGATCTCGCTTGAGTTAATTGGCCCTTCCAGGTCCTGCGGCACCCCAAGCGTCGATGGCTTGGACTCCACCTTGTTGCCGTCGGCATCTAAACCAACCATCTCGCTGCGGGCCACCCATCGGCCATCCCCGGTGAAATAAGCCTGAGATGTCATCCCGCTTAGAAGCAATTGGCTGCCGTCCGCAGTCAGCGAAGCGCGGCTGCAGCCCGCCCCTTTGGCGTCGACTGCAATTCTTTTTCGGGAGCCATAGATGCGGGCCCGGTCAACCTTGGACGGCGCAAAGGACAGAGTATCTTTGCCACACTTAACCATGACTGACTTTGCCATCATTGCCCCCGACCGAAAATATCAATCAGGCTGCCACTCGTGTCAACTTCAGACTATGCTGGTCTCGTAGGAGTGTCAAGGCACTGCAGCACCTTGAGGCCGAGCTGCCCACACGGGTGGGTGTCGACGTTTCGAGGCCCGTGGCAACGGTGGGCATTCAAGGCTCCTATGGGCCGGCAATGTCAGTTCGTAGGCGTTCCAGCCCTTCCTGATATTTTCGCTCAACGGATAGGAAAATCTATCCGCCCCAAGCTGCGTTGCACCGCACGATTTGGCCATTCTCCCGCTCCCTGGTCCCGGTTTGACGGCGCACAATGCAGCTTATGTTGCCCCACGAGTCGCTATTGGTAAAGATCCAATGGTCCCTTTCAGCCATGGGCCGACTCGAATTCCGTCATGGTTTTCCTGCTGCCCAATGCCTCCTCGATGGCCACCAGACACTCGTCCCGTTTTTGCTTGCTGGGAAACTTGATCCCTCTCGATCCGAACGGCCCATGAAGATACAGATGAACCTGAGACTGACGTGTTATTCGCTTGACCTCGCTCAATGGAACCGACTCCATATGCCCAAGCTCTCTGATGAATTTGAGCTTCAGATAATCCGTGATCGAGTAATTCGCCATATCCTTGGGGAAAACCACCTTATCGCTTCCCCGGTCAACCAGAACCCCCAAGTAAGTTGCGCCAACCCAGCATGCAACATGGAAGGTTGCCCAAATGAGAATCGGCAAAATCGGCGAGACAATTAAACACCATACTGCAGCTTCTGTTAACTGCCCTCTAGCCACAAAATTATCATGAAACCCTCCCTCAGCGAACACCTGGAGCCAAGGAATCAGCGTAGACCCCAAGGCGCTGCCGACGAACGTCCCTACAACGACCGGGGGCAGGATGCTTGACGTTTGAAATATCCGCTGAACATCGTCGCTGATGCCATGACGTGCTCGCAAAACATAATAATGAATGGTCGCGATGATCAGGAAAGGGATAAATACAATCAGCCCTATGAATATCATCACCGCCTTGCCAGATGCATCATCAGATTTGGATTTGCGTTTGGCCATCTTGCCCTCACTTAATCTGGTTTGTTTTCAGGCTGGCATCAAACGGATAGGAAAATCTATCCGCCCCTGGCTGCGTTACACCGCACGATTTGGCCATTCTCCCGCTCCCCGGTCCCGGTTTGACGGCGCACAATGAGGCTTATGTCGCCCCACGAGCCGCTATTGGTAAAGCTGCGCTTGATGATACGGTGCGGCGGATGAGATGGCTTTCAGAACAGGGGGGGATGAGCTATGGCAAAACAGTACTTCGAGTTCAAGGACAAAACATCGAGCAAGTTTTGGGAGATCGATGTCAAAGGCAAAGAGGTGACGGTGCGCTACGGCAGGATCGGCACGGACGGGCAGGCTACGACGAAGGAGTTCAGCTCTCCTGCGGCAGCGGCTGCCCACGCTGAGAAAGTTGTGGCCGAAAAAGTGAAAAAGGGCTACACCAAGCCAAGCGGCGCTGGCACGTCTGCCAAGTCTTCGCCGTCGCCCAAAGCCTCAAAGTCAAAAGGATCGTCGAAGAAGCCCGGTGCCACTCCCAAGGCGCCGAGCCAGAACCCGAAGAGCCCGCCCTCTAAAGTGGGTATCATCGTAACCCACCGGATCGCTCAGCGACTGGAGATCGACCTCCCGTGGCTTCGCTCTCCCCGGAGCCCAGCCTCCGCCGGTGGCTGGAGGAATTGGGCACACAGGGGCGAGTACGCGTCGAGGCGACGGCGCCCGCCTCAAGCCCGGTGATCCTCGACTGGTGGAGGCATTCCGGTTTCGTTATGAACGACATCGCCGAAATTGGCTCCGAGGGCAACGCAGCAGAAATCGCGCTTTCGTGGAGTCGCACGAGCCGCTTATGGCGCAAGCCACGAACGGATGGCTACTGTTTGAGCTGGGCTACTGAGGCTGCGCTGGATTTGGGTCGGGCAAAATCCGGGCAAGAGCAAGCCGGTATGCGGCGGAGACCGGCGGGAGGGTGTCGCCAGACGACGCGCGCTCCTGGAAGTACACCGCTGTGCGCTGACGGTCCCGCGAGAACCACCACGCAACCACGAACAAGCGCCCCGCTGCTTCCACGCTATCTGGGTCATTAGGGCGAGCAGTTGCGACGAGTTCGGCAAAGTTTGCCCACGCATTGGCACGTGTCGGCGCAAGCTCGAGCGCCCGGACGACATGCTCCCATGCCGCCGGCAGGCGACCCGCCTTGAGCTCGGCATACGCGAGGTCATTGACGACCTGGACATCAAGCGGATCCGCCTCATGCGCGCGCAGGAGCAGGTCGGCAGCATCTGCCGCGCGCCCTTGCTGCAGCAGCGGCAGCGCCTCGCCCAAGAGCGCACGGGCTGCCCGGCGGTCGCCCCTAGCGGGCTTGGGCAAGTCCGTGATTGCCGCAACCGCCTCTCTGGCTGCGATAGGCCCATCAGCCGGCAGCATGTCAGGACGAAGCTCAGGCAGGGCGTTTATCGCGCTAGTGATCTCACCGAGCGCGGTGATGACAGTGTCTCTGCTTGCGGCAGCCCCTGGCACAGCCTTCGCGCCATCCTGCGCGGCTGGGGCCACCTTGGGCTCGGCCACCTCCCTACCCTGCGCGGCGTCAGTGGGTTGCTGTTGTGCGGGGGCGCTGCCCCCGAGGCTTGAGCCTGAGGCCAGGCTTGCACAATCCCGGATGGGCGCGGGGCCAGCCACGACTCCAGCGGCGATGACAAAAGTGAGGCCAAGCAGCAGCCAGCCGAGTATGCGCCGCCACCCCGCAAACAACTTCTGATGGCCGTCCGGCCCTGGAGCCTTGAAGCTGAAACCGATGCCAACGGACCGATGGATGTGGACGCACAACCATAGGACTCCGAGCTTCACCAGCAGGTAGCCGAGAAACGCCCCCGTGAACTCTGCGTTTCGTGCAATCGCACAGGCCTGCAGCGCGCCGACGATGGGCCACGCCAAGCTTGCCGCGCCCCAGACGACGGGAGCGAAAATCCTGAAGTCCACGGCGCTGCCGTCGACCGCCCTGAGCGTCGAGGTGGCACGCCACACCATGATCACGGCGCTGCCAAGGAAGGCCCCGAAGGCAGCTACGTCTCCCGGCGTGAAGCGCCAACCCCCGAAGTTCGCGCTGGCAACCACGAAGACTCCAGCACCGAAGACGAACCAGGAGGCATTGACTGACAGACTCGCCAACAACGGATTCCACCTGCCTCGCTTGACAGGCTCGGGCGCCTCAGGCGGCCGGGTATCGTCGGGGGAGTCCGCGGGAGCTCGGCCGTCCTTCCTCTCCTTGAGGTGCTTCTCGAGATCTTCTTTCGCGCGTACCTCTGCTTCGGCTCTCGCGAGCCGATCAGCCTCCTCGCGCTCCCGCCTCTTTGCGTCGTCTCGCGCTTTTTTCTCCGCCTTCTTTCGCGCCTTGTTGTCCCTTTCCTCGCGCGCCTTCTTCGTCGCCTTTGCGCGCTTCGTCTCCGCCTCTTTCTCGAGGGCTTTCTCACGCGCGGCCAACGCGGCAACCGCTTCGGCCTCGAAAGCCACCTTGCCCGTCTTTACAAAAACACTCTCGGACTCGCAGGGGCGACCATCGGCAGAAACCAGCCCTTGGGCGAAGTGGTGGCCACAGGTTATGCAGGCCACGGCGTTGGCATTGTCCAGCGCACAGATGGCGCATGGCCACGGCGCGCCGTGGGCCGAGCACGCTAGCGGCTCGCTGCAGCTCGGCAGAATGCCGCCGAGCCGACGCAACTCCTCCGGCGTCAAACCTGACAGCCCTGTCAAAGCACGCTCCGTCAAGTGCGGTCGCTATCGCTCCAAGGTATCGCGCCCTCGACCCACGCATCCTGCCGAAAAAGCGCCCGGGAATAGCGCTCCTCAAGGGCTCCCTGAAGGCTCGCGACGCTAATGCTCTTTCCCATCTGCCCCAACAACGCGGAAAAGTCGACTGAAGACAACCCAGCATCGCCTTGCACTGCCTCAATCTCCGCGCCATTTGCCTCACCAAGCTGCTGAGCCGCATCGGAGAACGGGACGGCGCAGAAAAGCTTTATCCTGCGGGCATGCAACTTCTCAATAATCTTCGGGATTGAGTCGAGCGGCGCGCCACCGACGACTCCATTCTCTAGGATTTCATCAGAAAAAAGCGCCACCACGCGCTTTGTGTCCGCCACGGGGCCAAAGGGGTAATCGAGCGCAAAGTCGAGCGCCAGCAGGTTGTCCTCGTCTCCGGTGACCCTGAGGCTATCCAGAAATGCCAGTACCTTGCCCGAATCCTCGGTCAGGAGGGTGACTTGGGTGGCTGGCCCGTAGAGCGCGGCATTGGTAGCCCTCCAGTCACCAGCAAGCGATTCAACACGGTAAGTCAGGTTCTCGCCTCCAGCAGAGGAGGCGCTGAGAGCCACCACGCCGAAGCGAACGCGGGCAACGTGGCCCTGCATCGGCCTCACCAGGTCCCGCAGGTGGGCCTTGAGTTGCTCGATGCATGGCGCCATGCTCGAGCTCGTGTCGATAACAAGAACTACGTCGACATTCGGGGTTTTCACGAGGCGCTGTTGGCAGCCAGCTAGGCGCGGTCGTCTTCGCTCCAACCGGACCCCTCGCCCCACCGGTCCTGCTGGAACAGGGCGCGCTCGTATTTTTCCTGCAGCCCACCTTGCAGGCTTGCCACGCTGATGCTCTTGCCCATCTGCCCGAGCAAGAGTCGGAAATCGACGCCCCCCAGGCCATTACCTCCTTCGACAGGCTCGATCTCCGCTCCATTGGCCTCACTCAGCCTCTGGGCCGCGTCGGAGAAGGGGATAGCGCAGAAGAGCTTGACCCTTCTCGCATGGATTTTCTCGACGAGCTTGGGAATCGCGTCGAGCGGCGCCCCCCCCTCCACTCCGTCCTCGAGCTTTTCATCCGAAAAGAGGGCAACGATCCGTTTGGTGTCCGAGACCGGGCCGAACGGATGGTCAAGCGCGTAGTCGAGCGCTACCAGGCTGTCTTCGTTTCCCGAGGGGGTTAGGCCGTCGAGGCACTTGATCACCTTGTCGGGGTTCTCGGAGAGCAACTCAACCTGGTTAGATGAGCCGTAGAGCGCATCGGTCGTTTCCTTGCAATTGCCGGCCAAGGTGTTGACCTTATAAATCGTGCTCCGGCCCGAGCTGGACGCGCTGCACCCCACCACGCCATACCGCACCCGCGCAACTTGGCCCTGCATCGGCCTGACGAGCTCGCGGAGGTGTTGTTTCAGCTGGTCGATGCAAGGTCGCATGCTGGAGCTGGTGTCGATGACCAACACGAGATCAACGTTGGGCGTTTTCATTCGCTCACTTTCACGAGGTTGGCGTCGGCAAGGCTCCGCTCGGCGGGTGGCTCTACGCTTTCGGTCGCCGCAGGGCCGACCTCCTGCGCCGACGCGGGCACCAGCCCAGGAATATCCGGGTACAGCATGGCCAGTTCCGCACGGTCCACTGCAATGTCGATGACCTCTGGCACTTGCGAGGGCCTGCCGCGGCCAAGGCGCAGAAACTCCTCGTAGTTGCCATATGCGCTTGCCGTGCTTGTCCGGTTGTCGTCAAAGCCGAAGCCCCTCAGGCTGAGCACGGGATTGACCTTGTACATGTCGTAGCTTTCGAAGCCCCCAGCCGGATGCACGTGCCCGATCACCATGTGCCGGACTGGGAACCACTCGGGCTTCAGGGCGCAGAATGCCTCGAAATCCCTGTACCCGTATTGAGACCCGGGGTCATAAGGGTTTCGTAACTTCTTGGGGTGTCGGCTGTGAATTCGCGTCCAGGTAAAGTCGGTCAGGCACTTGTCGCTGCACAGCCAATCGAAAAACTCTGCTTCGCTGGCAGCAGCAGTCCCCGCCGCTTGCAAGTCGCTCAACGGAAATCCGCCATGCGTCGCCAGTAAGCCATCGGGGAAGAGCATGGCTCGCGGGAGGCGCTCCGCCATCTTGATGAAAAACCGCCCCACCCGCTGACGAAACCCCTGCATCTCGTCGCTTGCATTGAGGACCTGGAGAAACTCGGCAGGCTTTACGGAGGCTGAAAAGCTTCCCCTTGAGCCCTCGCTGAATGCCAAGTCGTGGTTACCCGCGAGCCAAGCAAGCCTTCCCGGCCGTGTCATGCCCCAGTACAGCAGGGCAAAAATGCACTCCAGCGGCCGGTCTCCTCTATCAACCATGTCGCCGAGAAAGAGGACTCGGCAATCCGGCTCTGCCTCCTCCGCCTTCCGCAACAGCGTGCTCAGGGCAAAGAAGTCGCCGTGCAAGTCGCCAATGAAAAACCACTTCTCTATTGGCCCAGCCTCTTCGGCACTCAAACGCAGCACCTTCCGCGGGCCGCCGAACCCCTTCACGGGGAGGCTACCCTGGCGCATCCTGGCCTCGAGGAGCTCAAGAAGGGCCGGCATCAACTGCCTGATGTGCACCAGCTCCGAATCGGGGGAGCGCCGAGGATCAACGTCGCTGGTTGTTGCCGGCAGCCGGGCTGGGGCAGCTTCGGCAGTGTCGATTGTGGTCATACGAGCCTGACTGTGAGAGGCAGCTTTTCGATGCCCTTGGCAGCGTTGCCTACGGAAATCCGCATGCCGTTGCTGAGGCGCACCAGCGACGTCAGCGGCTTGCCATTCACGATCGTCTCGTTGTGGGTGCCGCCCACCGGGCTGATGCACCAGGACTTTTCAGCATCCCGGTGAATGCGGAATTGGGGGTCACTTACGAAACGTGCGTCATCCCCGGCCGCTTTCAACATGGGCCTGCCAACGGCCGTATCAATCTGCATGGCCAGCACGACATTTCCGCCGGACAGCAACTCGACACGCGAGAGTGAGGGCGATTTGGGCGGCGGGGGTACCTCCGCCTTCTTCGGGGGCGGGGGCGGCGGCGACTTCGTCTGCCCAGCCTCGCCCTGCCCCAGCAAGGCGTCACGGAGCTGCACCGCAGTTGGCCGCCTGTCGGCGTCCGGGTCAAGGGCCCTGTTGACCATCTCCTCCACGAAGGCAGGTGAGCCGACCTTGGGGATAGGCTGAACGAGGCGGAATCGCTCAAACCGCCCACTTTTGATATCGGCTCCGTAGTCGACTGACTTTGCGAACGGGTGCCCGCCGGCCAGTAACTCCGCGAGCATCAGCCCGCAGGTGAAGATATCTGACTTCTCATTCGGAATAGTCGCCTTGCCGCCGTGCTCCGGCGAGAAGTAGAGCGGCGTGCCAACGTAGCCCCCTGTGGACGGGTCCCCATGCCACGGAGCGCGCCTGTCGGAAAAGATTGCCCAGTCGAGGTCAATTATCTTGAGGTGGAAGGCACCCGCGGAGTGCGGGTTCGGAGTCAGAAAAAGGTTGTCGGGCTTGAGGTCCGTGTGCACGATCTGCCGGGCATGCAGGGCGGCAATTCCCATCATCATCACCCGCGCAAACGTAACGCGCTGCTCCCAACGGCTGCCTGGCGCCTCCGAATTGAACTCCTCGATGAAGCCCTTCAGGGGCTTGCCATTTTCGATGAACTCGAACACTTGGTGAAACGTCCGCTTCGCGCGCCCTTCTGTCCCTTCGAAAAAATCGATGAACTCGTAACAATATTGCCTGAGCGCTGGGCTCGTGGATATCCGCTTCTTCAACTCCTGTTGATGCTCGACGAACCCCCGGTACCAAGGGATGGTGGGGGTCGGGGCAAAATACCTCTTGAGAAACACCACTCGCCCCCGGGCAGTCGATTTCGCCTTTGCCGCATGCGCGAAAGCCCCCTGGTTCAGGACTGCGTCAACCGTGTAGGTATCCGAAGCGGACTTGATCCGCTCGTTGCCGCTTAGCTTGATAGGCACGCCACCGCGCCCTTTCAGGACACCGTTTCCACGACGCTGGAGATCGCGACCGTCTTGGCGAGCTGATCCATCACCTTCTTGAAATTGGACTGATTGGCGGAGTAATCCGCAAGGGCCTGCTGGGGTTTGGAGTCGAGCGTGCCGACGATCTCCCACTCGAGCCCGCTCATTATCGTCAGCTCCCCGTAGCTGGGCGCGTCCGGCGCGAACAAGATCACCTTCAGCCTCGCGGCCTGGCACAGGTTGATGAGGTCCGTGACCCCCCCCGCAGTCCCGTCCGATTGCTTGAAGCTCAGCTTGCAACTCGCGTCCGTGAAGACCACGACAACCCGGCTCGCGTCGTGACGGTGCCGCCAGGCGTTCGGGCTGGGGGCTGCTCCCTTGTCAGAGGTTGGCCATTGCGTGATCTCGTAGAGCGCATCAAGCAGCGACTCTGGCTCGTCGTGTCCTCCCTTGGGCTCCAAGGCCAGAAGGTGCCCCTTCACCTGCCCAGCGTCCGCAGAAAACAGGTTGTCTACCAGCCAAGACGGGCCATCCCAGTCCTTGTCCCGATAACCGACGACACGAATGCGCCAGTCCCGTACAAGGACGCCGCCATTCGCGTCCGGGTTGGCGAGGCTGTCGATGAACGACGAAATGTTTTGGGCTATGGCCCCAAGGCACGTTGTCATGCTGCCAGTGGCATCAAGAAGAAAAACAAGGTCGGGGATACCTTTGCGTTGGTCGAGGGCTTTTTGGCTCATCGCATGTCTCCTTGTAATGCGCCGAATATAAAGTTCTCACTCATAACTCTGCCGTCGCCCGCGAGTACTGCCATGCCGCCGAATAAGTCACAAGCCCTTACCGTTCTGGCCTTCGGGGGATCAGGCTGCCTGAAGGTGGCCGGGCGAGCGCAACTCATTGATTAGTAATGTATCACGCGGTCGCCCGTTCCAGCGACTTGCTCAGTTCCGCGCGCTCTTGCTCCGTTCAATCCCCATTTTCTCCCCAATGCCACGCCATGACTCGTTTAGATATCGCGTTTTCCAGCTACCTGAGCCCCCACCCCGGGGGCACCCCCCGCTTTTCAATCTGGTTCCATCCAGCTACCCCTTGCACTAGGATTTGGACAAGGGGAGGGCATGAGCTACATCTTCGAGCTCCCGCACAACCCCCTGACACCCCCGCTAATCCGCCTCACCCGCACGTTTCATCTTGCGCCAGTCCCAAGGAGCAACCGGCTCATCGTCGGCCCATAGCCCGCGCCTGGCCCGTCGTGCGTCTTCCTGTATTGCGTAAAGCGGCGAATCCTGCGGTGCGTAGCGGGTAAACACCCACGCCCACCCCCGGCGCACCTGCTCGGTATTCACATCCACCCCGGCGCACTTAATCCGGGCAAGCGTGCGGCCGAAACGATCCTCCCCGATTGTGTGCGCGGCGGCCGGCTTGCTCTTGCACATACCGGACAGCGAGGCCCAGGAGTCTTTCCCCCGCGGCTGTGCTAATTCCGGCGCGTCGATGTCGACGAGGCGGATTTTGTAACTCGTGCCGGCCGCTAGGAGCGTCACGGAGTCACCATCTTGGACCTCGGTCACGATTCCGTGCAGCTCGACCCCGGCGGCTGGCAGCGTAGAGAGCAGCAGCGCCGCAAGGACGATTCTTCTCAGGGTGTCTACTCCAGGGGCGAAGGGTGCCCAGGGGCAAGGGGCGGCGCCAACCATGTCCGGCGCAGATTGGCTTGCGCAGCTGTGCCGCCACATTCCGGACCGCTTTGAGCACCTGGTGCGCTACGCCGGCTGGTACTCGAACCGTAGCCGCGGAAAGCGCCGGCTCGCCGGCACGCAAAAAGCCGTGATCGCTCCGGTGGAAATCGATGTTCGCGAAGCCGCGCGCGTGCGCTCGACCTGGGCGCGCCTCATCCACAAAGTCTACGAAGTCGATCCGCTCGAATGCCCCAAGTGCAAGGGCCCGATGCGCGTCATCGCCCTCACCGAAGATAGGGCGGTCATCCGCAAGATCCTCACCCACCTGGGCTTGTGGGCGCCGCAACAGGCGGTGGGAAGTGGGCCTGGACCGCCGGCCCCGGCCGCACCCCAGGCCTCAGCGCAAATCCTGACCTACCACCCCGTCCCCGACATCGCCTGAAACCGCTTGGCGAGGGGTGGATTCGCCCTGCGCGGTGCATCCATTAGTTGTGGCGGCGCCAGCATGATAGATTGCCATGCGGATCTTTACCAATAGCGGCTCGTGGGGCAACATAAGCCTCATTGTGCGCCGTCAAACCGGGACCAGGGAGCGCGAGAATGGCCAAATCCTGCGGTGCAACGCAGCCTGGGGCGGATAGATTTGCCTATCCGTTTCGGATTCGGCGGCGAGCCGGCGACGCGCTGGTGGATCGCGTTCTTCGCCCTGACCATCGGCGCCGAGCGTCTGGAGCTGTCGCGCTACCTGCCCAAGCCGCGCTGGGCGAGCGCGCTGTTCGTGCTGGTCGCGGCGGCGCTGCTCGCGGGCGCAGCGGTCTCGACGCGCTTCACGGGCTTCGCGCTCGTGCTGCTCGCTGCGTGGCTGCTGGTCTTCGACATCGCCAGGCGCACGATCTTCTCCGGCGGGCTCACGCGCTACATCGCGGCCTGCCTGCTCGCAGGCTACGGCTGGCTGCTGCTCGGCGGCGTGATGCTGGCCTCCGGCTACCCGCGCGACGCGGCGCTGCACGCGTTCTTCCTCGGCTTCGTCTTCTCCATGGTGTTTGGCCATGCGCCGATCATCGTGCCGGCGGTCTTGCGCCGGGCGCTGCCGTACACCTCCTGGTTCTACCTGCCGCTCGCGCTGCTGCACCTCACGCTGGCGGCGCGGGTGGCCGGCGCGCTCGCCTCGCAAGCCGGGTGGCAGTTCGGCGGCGCGATCGGCAACGCGGCCGCGATCGGCGCCTTCATCCTGACCGCCGTTGCGAGCGCAGTCTCGGCGCGCACACCGGCTGCGAGCCCGCCGGCGGCCGGGCGATTTACTTGAGCCATATCAAGGGCGCTCGCGTGCCCGCCTGAGAACTTGGCTCCCATGCGGTTGATCGAGCAGCAGTTGGCGGCGGTGGCGCAATGCGCGCGTCGCGGCGACTGGCCGGGCTACGCGGCGGCCTTCGGCTCGGCGCGCGAGGCGCTGCTGCGCAACGCCGCGTGCGCGCGCGACGAGCTGGTGCGCCGGCACCTCGACATCCTCGGCGCGGCCGCACCCGAGCGCGACCCGGAGGGCTGCGTCGCGGAGCTGGAGGAGCTCGCCGGCGTGCTGCGCGAGCATCACGCCGGCGAGGAGATCGCCCTGGAAGCGGTGCCCGCCGCCGCGCCGCTCGACCTGCGCGGCCTGCAGCCGCCGGAGCCGATGTGGCGCATCCTCGACGCGCTGGCGAGCGCGCCGCACGCCGGGCTGCGCGTGATCCTGCCGCACGAGCCGCAGCCGCTTTACGGTCTGCTGCGCGAGCGCGGCTTCGCCTGGTCGGGCAGGACGCGCGAGGACGGCGCCTACGAGCTGTTTATCGAAGCGGCCTGAGCAGGCTGCGCAGCGAGAGCCCGTCGAGCGCGTTCTTCAGCCCATGCCCCAGCTCGGTGTCGCCTTCCATGACCAGGCGGCGCTGGAAGAACAGGGCGTCCGGGTCCTCGCGGCGCAGCGCGATGGCGACGAAATCGCGCAGGCTTGCGCGCACGGTCACGTCGGGCGGGCCGAAGGCGGGCCGCAGGCCGATCGCGTCCAGCGTCAGCTGCGGCCCGGTGCCGAGCTCGAGGATCTCCAGCCGCAGCACCTTGCCGCGCAGCGGCGCGAGCGCATCCCGCAGCGCCCCGGGTGGCAGCGGGATCACGCCAGGGCCTCCATGCCCGCGCGCCCGTGCCAGAAGCCGTTGGCGAGCGGCGCGGGAGAGGCGGCGACCAGCGCCTCGTAGGCCTCGCCGGCGCCGAGCGCGCCGGCGCACAGCCGGTGCAGCAATTCGATCACCCTGCCGGTGTCGCGCGCCTGCGGGCTGATGCGCAGGCCGTCGACGCCCGCCGCGCGCACGCTCGCCAGGTCGCGCGCCAGGCAGTAGACGCGCGCCGACTGCGTCTGCACGCCGTTCATGACCAGGAACGCCGTGCCGTCGCGCGACGCGAGCGGGATGCCCTCGGGGAATTCGCCGCAGCGCTGCTCGCAGTTCTCCTTCTGCAGGTTGAAGCGGCGCGCGCTGAAGCAGCGCGCCGAGAACGCGAGCGGCATGCGCCCGTGCGCGAACAGCTCGGCCTCCAGCTCCGGCGGGCGTTTGGCGAGCGCACCGGCCACGGTCTCGCGCGCGCTCTCGACCGGCGGCACCCAGCGTCGCGCGCCGCGCTCGTGCAGCAGCTGCAGCGTCTCCGGGTTGTAGGCGTTCAGGTGCGGCCCCGCGACCCAGCCGGGCGCGGCCGCGGCGAGGGGCACCGCGTTCCAGTCGTTGACCTCGACGCGATAATCGCCGTTGCCGCAGACGCGCCGCATCCTTTTCAGGTCGCCCTCGGATTCGATCAGCGCCTGCGTGGACAGCACGACTTCCTTGCCCGCGGCGGCGAGCTCGGCGGCGAGCGCGAGCCAGTCCTCGTGCGAGAGCTCGGTGCGGCGCAGGCAGATCACCTCGCCCAGGTATACCGTGTCCAGCGGCGCGGCCGCCATCGCCGCGTAGAAATCGAGCACCCGCTGGCGCGGCCAGTGGTAGCTCAGCGGCCCGAGGGCGAGCTTCATTTCCAGGGACGCGAGAAGGCGCCGAGCGTCTGCTGGCTGCCCTCGGACATGGCCGCCAGCTCGGTGCGCCACTGCGCCTGCAGCTTGAAGCGCCCCGGCGCGCTCTCGAGCGCGTCCAGCGCCGCGCGCCAGATGCGCGTCACCTGCGCGACGTAGGCCGGGCTGCGCTGGCGGCCCTCGAGCTTCACCGCGCGCACGCCGATGCGCGCGAACTCCGGCAGCAGCTCGAGCGTGTTCAGGCTGGTCGGCTCCTCGAAGGCGTGGTAGGTCTCGCCCATCGACTCGTAGCGGCCCTTGCACACGGTCGGATAGGCGGCACGCTCGCGCTTGGAGTAGCGGTCGATCAGCACGCCGTTCAGACGCGACTCCAGTCCCTGCGCGGTGTCGGTCCAGCGCACCGCGTGCGCGGGCGAGCAGGCGCCCGCCATGTTCGGCGAGGCGCCGCAGGCGTAGCCCGACAGCGAGCAGCGTCCCTCGACCATCACGCACAGGCCGCCGAAGCCGAACACCTCCATCTCCACCGGCGTGCGCGAGGCCACCAGCTCGAGCTGCGCGAGCGACAGCACGCGCGGCAGCACCGCGCGCCGGATGCCGAACTGCTCGTGGAAGAAGTTGATCGCCTCGTAGCTGGTCGCCGAGCCCTGCACCGACAGGTGCAGCTCGAGCTTCGGGTGCTTGCGGTGCGCGTAGCGCAGCAGGCCGGGGTCGGCGGCGATGATGGCGTCCGCGCCGAGCCACTGCGCGCGGTCGACGGCGTCGGTCCAGCGCGTCCAGTTGTGCGCCTGCGGGTAGGTGTTGATCGCCAGCACGACCTTGCGGCCGCGCTGGTGCGCGTAACGGATGCCGGCGCCGAGCGAGGCGTCGTCGAAGTTGAGCGCGGGGAAGTTGCGCGCGTTGGTGTCGTCGCGCAGGCCGGCGTAGACCCAGTCCGCGCCGGCGTCCACCGCCTCGCGGAGCGCGGGCAACCCGCCGGCGGGGCAGACCAGTTCCACGGCGGGCATCCTAGGCGGCGCGCCGCGGGTCGATACTGATCTGCATCAAGAAACCGGCGCCGGGCCGGCGGCCGCGCGCGGCGCTCAGGCCTGGTGGCCGCGCAGCCGCGCCAGGTCCGGGATCCGCACCTCGCGCGCGTTGATCTCGATGAGCCCCGCGTCGGCGAGGTCGTGCAGGATGCGCGAGAAGTGCTCGGGCGTCATGTTCAGGCGCGAGGCGACCACGCTCTTGCCCGCGCTCAGGTAGACGGTGGCCGGACCCGAGCTGCGGTCCTCGGGCACGTCGGCGAGCAGGTAGCCGATGATGCGCTCTTGGCCGGAGCGCAGCGTGTAGCCCTCCACGTCGCGCACCAGGCCGTGCAGCCGCCGCGCCAGGCCCGACAGCATGCGCCGGGCGAAGCCGGGATCGCGCGCGAGCTCGTCGAACACGGCGTGCTTGGCGACGTGCAGCAGCATGGTGTCCGCGAGCGCCTCGGCGAACACGATGTAGGGCTTCTCCAGGAACATCAGCGCCTCGCCGAAGCTCTGGCCGGGCCGCACGATCTCGACCACCTTCTCGATGCCCTGCGGCGAGGTGAAGCCGAGCTTCACCTGCCCGTAGACCACGACGTGGAAGCCCGTGCAGGGGTCGCCGGTCTGCACGATCGCCTGGCCCTTGTCGAAGTATTGCGGCAGCGTCGCGAGCGCGACGCGGTCGACCTCGTCGGCGCTCATCTCGCTGAACATCGGCAGCTTGGCGAGGAACGCCTGTACCTTGATCGCGGGGTGGCGCTGCTTGCGGGCCGGGGCGTCCATCGGCGAGGTCGGGGCCAGGGTGCGGATGATCAGCCGTGCATCGTCAGGCCGCCCGAGACGCTGAGCGTCTGCCCGGTGATGAAGTCGGCGTCGTCGCTGGCCAGGAACAGCACCGCGCCGGCGATGTCCTCGGGCTTGCCGAGGCGGCCGATCGGGATCGCGCGCCGGTAGGCCTCGCGCAGCTTGTCCGGGTTGCCGGCGCCGAGCATGAACGCTTCCAGCATGCCGGTCTCGGTGAGCCCCGGGCAGACCGTGTTCAGGCGCACGCCCTTGGAGGCGAGCTCGCGCGACAGCGTCTTGGTGATCGCGATGATGCCGCCCTTGCAGGCCGAGTAGGGCGCCTCGCCCGAGGAGCCGACGCGGCCCGCGTCCGAGGCGATATTGACCACCTTGCCGCCGCCGCGCTCGACCATGCCCGGCAGCACGCAGTGCATCAGGTTCATCGCGCCGACCAGATTGATCGAGATGATCTTCTGCCAGAACGCCGGGTCGGTCTTCAGGAACGGCTTGAACGCGTCCCAGCCCGCGTTGTTGACCAGGATGTCCACGGCGCCTGCCGACGCGACCGCCTTCTTCACGGCTTCGTAGTCGGTGATGTCGACCTTGGTTCCGCCGTTCAGGTCGAACACGATCACGTTCGTGCCTTCGGCCTTGAAGCGCTCGACGATCGCGGCGCCGATGCCCGCCGCGCCGCCGGTGACGATCGCGGTCTTGCCCTTGAGTCCCCTCATCGCTGTTCCTCCGGAATGACTGCGGTGGCTTCGAGCTCGATCTTACCCGGCGAGTCGAGCAGGTCCGAGACGAAGATCATGCTCATCGCCGGGTAGTGGCGGCCCATCTGCGCGCGCCAGATCGCGCCCAGGCGCGCGCGCGCGGCGAGGTAGGCCGGCTTGTCGCAGCAGAACGCGGTGATGCGGCAGAGGTGCTCGGGGCGGCCGCCGGCCTCGGCGAGCACGGCGAGCAGGTTCTTCAGCGCCTGCTCGAACTGCTCCGGGATCTCCGTCGAATGGAACTGCTGCTGCGCGTCCCAGCCGACCTGGCCGGCGATGAAGACGATGCGGCCAGACGCGGCGATGCCGTTGGCGTATCCGACCGGCGCCTTCCAGCCCTTCGGCAACAGTACGTTCATTCGCTCATCCTCGGCGGGTCCGGATCGCGGTCCCAGTCGGCGGGCGGCTTGGGCACCTTCTTCATCCAGTCGCGGATCAGCTTCACGTGCTCGCGCTCTTCCTCGGCCATTTCGGCCGCGGCCTCGCGCACCTGCTTGGGCGCCTTGCCGGCGGCGATCTCCTCGAAGTAGCGCTGCGCCTGGACCTCGCACTGCAGGGCGATCTCCAGCGCGTGCCAGGGCTGCATGAGGTAGTGCAGCGACTCGAACGGCGCCGTCTCGGGCGCTTCGGGGGTCTCCCAGGCGAAAGCGACCGGCAGCGCCGGCACGCTCGGCCAGCCCATCTCCTCGAGGATGCGCTTGGCGTGCAGCGCCTCGACCTTCGAGAGCTTGCGGAACATCTCGGCGACGTCGCGGTTGTTGTGCGAGTCGAGCTGCTCGGCGAACTGCGCGTAGCGCTCGACCGCCTCGAGCTCCATGGCATAGGCGCGCGCCATGAAATCCGCGTAGGCGCCTTTCGGCTGCGGGCGTTTCCTCGTCATGCGCCGACCTCCTTCAATGCGAAACCCGCGGCCAGCGACTCCGGCGCCGCGTGCTTGGCGGCGACCGGCACGCCATAGGGCGCTCGCTTGCCCTGGTAGAGCACGCCGATGTTGAAGCCGTCGTCGGTCATCAGGCGCCGCGCGGCGCGCGCGGGATCGTCCGTGGGACCGACCGGCGCCGGCCGCGCACGCTCCTTCCAGGCGCGCTGCTCGGGCCGGAACGTGACGCAGGGCGAGAGCACTTCGACGAACGAGAAGCCGGGATGGCGCACCGCCTGCTCGATCAGCGCGGCGGTGCCGTTCGGGTCGCCGGAGAACGCGCGCGCGATGAAGTTGGCGCCCGAGGCGAGCGCGATCACCAGCGGGTGGAACTCGCGCAGGCCCGTGCCGCCGGGGGCGAGTTTGGAGGACCAGTCGGGCTCGGTGGTCGGCGAGGGCTGGCCCTTGGTCATGCCGTAGACGTGGTTGTCCATCACGATGTAGGTGAGGTCGATGTTGCGCCGGCAGGCGTGCAGGAAATGGTTGCCGCCGATCGAGTAGCCGTCGCCGTCGCCGCTGGCCACCAGCACCGTCAGGTCCGGGCGCGCGACCTTCAGGCCCGTGGCCGCGGGCAGCGAGCGGCCGTGCACGCCGTGGAAGCCGTAGCAGCTGGTGTAGGCGGGAATCCTCGAGGAGCAGCCGATGCCCGACACCACGGCCACGTTCTCGGGCCGCAGGGCGAGGTTGGCGAGCGCCTTGGTGACGGCGGCGAGCACCGAGTAGTCGCCGCAGCCCGGGCACCAGACCGGCTTGTAGTCGGACTTGAACTCCTTCGCCGTGAGCGGCGCGGCCTGCAGCGGCGCGTTCATGCGGCCCTCCTGCGCAGCCGGCCGAGCGCGGCGAGGATCTCGGCGGGGCGGAACGGCAGGGGCCCGGGCCGGCGCAGGCTGTGCGTCTCGCACTGCAGCTCGCAATCGGCGCGCAAATAGCGCAGGAACTGGCCGCCGTGGTTCTGCTCGACGACCAGCACGCGCTTGACGCCCTGCAGCGCCCGCTTCAGGCGCTCGGGCTGCGCAGGCGAAAGCAGGCGCACGGAAACCAGCCGGGCCTGCGCGCCGTCGGCGCGCGCGCGGGCCAGCGCCTCGCGCGCCGGGCCGGTGCACGAGCCGAAGGTCAGGATCGCGGTATCGCCTTCGCCCTCCACGGTCGCCCAGTCCTCGCCGGGGTCGAACTGCGCGAGCTTGCGCGCGCGCTTCTCCACCTGCGCGAGGTGGTCGGCGGCCTGCGACGACGGCAACCCGCGCTCGTTGTGCTCCAGGCCGTCGGCCGTGTAAGTCGTGCCGCGCGTGCCCGGGATCGCCATCGGCGAGACGCCCGACTCGGTGATCGCGTAGCGTTTGTAGGTATCCGATCCGGTCGCACGATTTCTAGGGAAAATCGTCTGAGGCAAAACCGGAGCCTCGACCACCCCTCTTGCCTGGCCGAAGTACTGGTCCGAGAGCACGATCGCGGGCACCTGCAGCGATTCGGCGATCTGCACCGCCCAGGCGGTCGCGTTGGCGCAGTCGGCGAGGGAGTTCGGCGCGAGCACTACGTGCGGCGCGTCGCCGTGCATGCCGTAGAGCGCGATGTTCAGGTCGGCCTGCTCGGCCTTGGTGGCGATGCCGGTGGAGGGGCCGGTGCGCATCACGTCCACCACCACGATCGGGATCTCCGCGGCGACGCCCAGGCCGATCGACTCGGTCATCAGCGCGAGGCCGGGCCCCGAAGTCGCGGTCAGCGACGGCACGCCGCCATAGGAGGCGCCGAGGATCATGTTGATCGAGGCGAGTTCGTCCTCGGCTTGCACCATCGCGCCGCCGACCTTGACGATCGCGGGCGGGAGCCATTCGAGCAGCTCGGTGGCCGGAGTGATCGGGTAGGCGGCGACGAAGCGCACGCCCGCGTGCAGCGCGCCGTAGCCCGCCGCCTCGTTGCCGGTGACCAGCCATTGGCCCGCCCGCGGCTGCGCCGGGCGCAGCGCGTAGGAGGGCAGACCTGCAGCCTGCGCCATGCCCAGCTTCGCTGCAGCGAGGCCTGCCTCGAGTCCCTTCTTCTTCATGCTGCGCCGCAATGCGCGCTCGAGCGCCTCGGCGGGCAGGCCGACCAGGCCCGCGAGCACACCAAGCGCGACCATGTTCGGCCAGCCGTCGGCGATGCCCTTGGCGAGCTTCCTGAGGGGCACCTGGGCCTGCTGCGCGCCGCTGCGCGCGAACACCTCCGGCACCTGGCCTTGCTCCGGATCGCCGAGAATCACGCTGCCCGCGGCGAGCGGCAGCTCGGCGGCGAAGCGCTGCACGTTCTGCCAGTCGATGGCGGCGAGCACGTCGACGCGGTCGTCCTGCCCGTCGGTGGGGAAGGTGGCGATGCGCAGCATGGCGGCGGCCTCGCCGCCGCGGATCTGCGGGCCGCTGGTGCGCGTCATGATCGCGCAGTAGCCGGCGAGCGCGGCGGCCTCCAGCAGCAGGTTGCCGGCCGTCATCACGCCCGCGCCGCCGCTGCCGGCCAGCGCGAGGGAGACCGAGTCCCGCGATGCTGCAGTATCATGCATAAGAACCCTCCGTCGGTGCAATTTGCCTCATGTCTTTAAAAAAACTTTGAACTAGATCAAATCGGGCTGCTTTCGCTCGGCGTATCACTGCTTCCCAGCAGCCAAACCTCGGGAGGCGGGACATGGGCAAGACCGAAACGGCGTTCCTCAAGAACCACGATCTGGCACCGCTGCAGGGCGGCGCCGTGCGCTACGAGCTGCGGCCGGCGAAGCGGCCCGACGGCAGCGTGGCCGAAGGCCTGTTCAACGCCTGGATCACCCTGGACAACCAGGCCCAGTACAACTCCTACACCACCGAGATGGTCAAGGCGGTGATCCTCGCCTTCCGCGCCGCCTCGGCCGCGCGCGACGTCAGCTGCGTGGTGTTCACCGGCGCGGGCGACAAGGCCTTCTGTACCGGCGGCAACACCAAGGAGTACGCCGAGTACTACGCCGGCCACCCTCAGGAGTACCGGCAGTACATGCGGCTGTTCAACGACATGGTCTCGGCGATCCTCGCCTGCGACAAGCCCGTGATCTGCCGCGTCAACGGCATGCGCATCGGCGGCGGCCAGGAGATCGGCATGGCCTGCGACTTCTCCGTGGCGCAGGACCTGGCGCGCTTCGGCCAGGCCGGCCCGAAGCACGGCTCGGCGCCGATCGGCGGCGCCACCGACTTCCTCCCCGTCGTGTCCGGGGCCGAGCGCGCCATGGCGGCCTGCGTGCTGTGCGAGCCGTTCTCGGCGCACGAGGCCTACCACATGGGCATCCTCACCGACATCGTCCCGGCGCTGAAGGTGGACGGCAAGTACGTCGCCAACCCGCTGGTCGAGACGCAGAGGGTTTATGACGAGTTCGGGCGGATTGCGTTCGGAAAGTCCAAGACGGGTGCTGAATTGCAGCAGGGCAAAGAGCTGATGAAGAAGGGCAAGGTGGACCTTTCGATGCTCGACGCCAAGGTCGAGGAGCTGTGCGCCAAGATCCTGCTCACCTTCCCGGACTGCACCACCAAGACGCTCGAGGAGCTGCGCAAGCCCAAGCTGGACGCCTGGAACCGCAACAAGGAGAACTCGCGCGCCTGGCTGGCGCTGAACATGATGACCGAGGCGCGCGCGGGTTTCACCGCCTTCAACGAGGGCAGCAAGGACGACCGCGAGGTCGACTTCGTGCTGCTGCGCCAGAAGCTCGCGGCCGGCGAGGGCTGGGCCGGCGGGCTGCACGAGGCCATCCAGCCGCACGCCAAGCGCGGCTGAGCGGGCCATGACGGAGGGACCGCTCAAAGTCTGGCTGGAGCGCGGCGGCGCGCTGCTGCGCCTGCGCCTCGCGCGCCCGAAGGCGAACATCCTCGACGCCGGGATGATCTCCGCCCTGCGCGGGAGCTTCTCCAATTACCGGACCAACAACGGCCTGCTGGCGGCGCTGGTGGACCACGAGGGGCCGCACTTCTCGTTCGGCGCGAGCGTGGAGGAGCACCTGCCGCAGCACTGCGAGAAGATGCTCAAGGGCTTCCACGCGCTGCTCGGCGCGATGCTGGAATGGCCCAAGCCCATCCTCGTTGCGGCGGGCGGCCAGTGCCTGGGCGGCGGGCTGGAGTTCGCCAGCGCGGGCAGCCTGCTGTTCGCCGCGCCCGGCGCGCAGTTCGGCCAGCCCGAGATGAAGCTCGGCGTGTTCGCGCCGGCCGCCTCGGTGCTGCTGCCGCTGCGCATCGGCCAGGCGCGTGCCGAGGACCTGCTGCTGTCCGGGCGCTCGATCGACGCGCCGACGGCGCAGGCCTGGGGCCTCGTCAACGCCGTCGCCGACGACCCGTCCGCGGCCGCGCTCGAGTACTTCGACAAGCACCTCGCCGACAAGAGCGCCGCGGCGCTCGCGTTCGCGCAGCGCGCGGCCCGCAACGGCTTCGCCGAGCTGGCGCGCGCGCGGCTCGACGAGGTCGAGGAGCTCTACCTGGAGCGCCTGATGGAGACGCACGACGCCAACGAGGGCCTGCAGGCCTTCATGGAGAAACGCCAGCCGAAATGGGAGCACCGATGAGCACGAAGGAGAACCGCGTTACGGAAATCATCTCGCGCTGCTCGGCGCTGTTCGAGGACCTCGAGTTCGGCGCCGTGAAGAAGTGGAAGGCGGCCGCGCCGGGACGCAAGGCGATCGGCTACATGCCGGTCTACGTGCCGCACGAGATCGTGCACGCCGCCGGCATGCTGCCGGTGGGCATCTTCGGCGGCGGCGACCAGCTCGAGGTGATCCAGGGCGACGCCTACTACCAGAGCTACATCTGCCGCATTCCGCGCTCCACCGTCGAGCTCGGTCTCACCGGGCGGCTGGACTGCCTGGACGGCATGCTGTTCCCGTCCACCTGCGACGTGATCCGCAACCTGTCCGGCATGTGGCAGATCATGTTCAAGAACAAGTACGTGCGCTACGTCGACGTGCCGCAGGACTACGACGACGCGGTCGGCGGCCAGTTCTACATCCACGAGATGCAGCAGATCCGCGAGGACCTGGGCAAGCTCGCCGGGAGGCCGGTCACCGACGAAGCGCTGCGCGCCTCGATCGTCGTCTACAACGCGCACCGCAAGGCGATTCGCGACCTGTACGCCTACCGCGCCGCCAAGCCCTGGCAGGCGCCGACCGCCGAGGTCTACCTGCTGCTGCGCGCCGGCTGCGTGCTGCCGCCCGAGGAGCACACCCGGCTGGTGCACGACTACCTGGCCGCCTGCGAGACCCAGCAGCGGCCCAAGCGCGACAACGCGCGCGTGGTCGTGACCGGTCCGTTCTGCGAGCAGCCGCCGCTGGGCCTGATCAAGTCGATCGAGATGTCGGGCTGCTACATCGTCGACGACGAGTTCATGCTCGCCTTCCGCTGGCTGATGGACGAAGTGGAGGAGACCGGCGACCCGATGCAGGCGCTGTCGAAGGCATTCCTGCACCGCTCCGCGCAGAGCTCCTCCAAGTACGACGCGCGCAAGGAGGACAAGGGCCGCTTCCTTCTGCACCAGGTCAAGAGCCGCGGCGCCGAGGGCGTGGTGTTCGCCGCGCCGTCTTTCTGCGACCCGGCGCTGCTCGAGCGGCCGATGCTGCAGGAGATCCTCGCCAGGCACAAGATTCCCTACACCGCGTTCAAGTACGCCGAGAACACCGGCCAGATGGCCCCGATCCGGGAGCAGGCCGGCACCTTCGCCGACTCGATCAAATTGTGGAGCGCCGCATGAACACTGCAGTCAAGAAGCAGGTTCAAAAAGAGGATGCGATGTGGCTGCAGAAAGAGCTCATCAACCGCAACTACCACGAGCTCGCCACCGCACGCGAACACAATCGCAAGGTGTCGGCCACCTTCGTGCCGGGCAACCTGAACGAGCTGCTGATGTGCTTCGACTTCGCGCGCAGCCTGCCCGAGACCAACGCGCTGCAGAACGGCATGCGCAAGAAATCGGGCAAGATGATCATGGACGCCGAGCGCGACGGCCACTCGGAGGACGTCTGCACCTACGTCAAGGCCGACCTCGGCATGATGCTGCAGGGGCAGGTCGGCCCGACCGGCGACCCGCTGCCGCACCCCGACATCCTGCTGCTGTCGTACACCGGCTGCTTCACGTTCATGAAGTGGTTCGAGCTGGTGCGCCAGAAGTACAACTGCGAGACCGTGATGCTGCACGTGCCCTACCAGGGCGACGGCAAGGTGTCGCCGGCGATGCGCGACTACGTCGTCAAGCAGCTCAAGGAGAAGGTGATCCCCTCGCTGGAGAAGGTCTCGGGCGTCAAGTTCGACATCGACCGGCTGCGCCAGTACATGCGCGAGTCGGTGAAGGCCGAGGAGAACCTGGTGCGCGTGCTGCAGTCGGCCAAGCAGCGGCCCTCGCCGATCGACGGGTATTTCGGCGCGGTCTACTACATCGGGCCGATGTTCACCGCCTTCCGCGGCATGCCGGAGGCGACGCGCTACTACGACACGCTCTGGGCCGAGGTCGAGCAGCGCATGCGCGAGAAGAAGGGCCCGGTCACCCCCGAGGGCGAGATCGCCGAGGAGAAGTACCGCCTCGTGGTCGAAGGACCGCCCAACTGGACCAGCTTCCGCGACTTCTGGAAGATGTTCGCCGACGAGGGCGCGGTGGTCGTCGCCTCGACCTACGCCAAGGTCGGCGGCGTCTACGACTTCGGCTTCCGCCACGACCCGGAGCGGCCGCTCGAGTCGCTCGCCGAGTACTGCCTCGGCTGCTACACCAACCTGAACTTCCCGCAGCGCATCGACATGATCTGCCGCTACATGGACGAGTACCAGGCCGACGGGCTGCTGATCAACTCGATCAAGAGCTGCAACAGCTTCTCCGCCGGCCAGCTGCTGATCCTGCGCGAGGTCGAGAAGCGCACCGGCAAGCCGGCCGCGTTCATCGAGACCGACCTCGTCGACCCGCGCTACTTCTCGGCGGCCAACGTGAAGAACCGCCTGGAGAGCTACTTCCAGATGATCAAGCAGAAACGCACGGCCGGGGCGCACTGACATGAAATGCTTCATCGGCATCGACCTGGGCTCCACCACCACCAAGGCGGTGGTCATCGACGAGTCGCGCAGCGTGCTCGGGCGCGGCATCACCAACTCGCGCTCCAACTACGACACCGCGGCGTCGATCGCCAAGCAGGAGGCGATGGTGGCGGCGCGCTTCCACCTGTTCCGCGAGGCGCTGGCGAAGGGCGGCGCGCTGAACGGCGGGCTGGAGGACTTCATCGCGCAGCTGGAGCGCGACTTCCGCCTCGAGCAGTTCCTCGAGCAGCTCGCCGACCTGGAACAGGTCTGCGGTCGCAACGTCGCCAACGCGCGCTTCGGCGACGCCGCGAAGGGCGTCGCCGCGGCGCTGGTCGAGGTGTTCAAGCGGCTGCGCGAGGAAGCGCCGACGCTGTTCGCGCCCGGCGCCAAGCGCAAGAGCGACTTCTTCCGCGACATCGCCGGCAGCCGCTACCTCGCGGTCAGCGAGCAGGTGGCCAAGGACGCCGGCCTGCGCTACGACATGCTGCTCAACGTCTTCGACCGCTCCATCATCGAAGTCGAGAACCGGGTCTACGCCGACGCGGTCAAGGGGCACCTGCTGGATGCGCTCGAGCGAACCTTCGTGGCCCTGCCGGGCACGCGGAAGTTCGCGGAGAAGATCCGCAATCCGATCCAGTCGGTGATCGACACGGCGCTGGAGGAGACCTACGTGGTGGGCACCGGCTATGGCCGCGCGCGGCTGCCGTTCTCCAAGGAGCACATCCGCTCCGAGATCCTCTGCCACGGCCTCGGCGCGCACGTCATGTACCCGAGCACCGCGACCGTGCTGGACATCGGCGGGCAGGACACCAAGGCGATCCAGGTCGACAAGCACGGCATCGTCGAGTCGTTCCAGATGAACGACCGCTGCGCCGCCGGCTGCGGGCGCTACCTCGGCTACATCGCCGATGAGATGAACATGGGCCTGCACGAGCTGGGGCCCCTGGCGATGAAGGCGACCAAGACGGTACGCATCAACTCCACCTGCACGGTGTTCGCGGGCGCCGAGCTGCGCGACCGGCTGTCGCTGGGCGAGAAGCGCGAGGACATCATGGCCGGGCTGCACCGCGCCATCATCCTGCGCGCGATGTCGATCCTCGCGCGCTCGGGCGGCATCCGCAACGAGTTCACCTTCACCGGCGGCGTGGCCAAGAACGAGGCCGCGGTCAAGGCGCTCACCGGCCTGGTGCGCGAGAACTACGGCGAGCTGACGCTCAACATCAACCCCGACTCCATCTACACGGGCGCGCTCGGCGGCGCGACCTTCGCCTGGCGGGCGGTGATGGAGGAGGGCAAGGCGGCCGAGCACCGGGAGGCGGCATGAGCGAGATCACCATCGGCATCGACATCGGCTCGGGAGCGGTGAAGACGGTCCTGTTCCGCGGCGAGCAATGGCTCGCCAAGCGCGTCGAGCGCATCCGCCGCCGCGACCCCCTGGAGCTGGCGCGGCAGGGCTTCGACGAAGTGCTCGAGGAAGCGAAGCTCAAGGAGAAGGACGTCAGCTACACCGCCACCACGGGCGAGGGCGAGAACGTCAAGTTCGCCACCGGGCACTTCTACTCGATGACCACGCACGCGCGCGGCGGGGTGTACCTGAACCCGGAGGCGCGCGCGGTGGTGGACATCGGCGCGCTCAACGGCCGCGCGATCTACATCGACGAGCGCGGCAAGGTGCTGTCGTACAAGATGACCAGCCAGTGCGCCTCGGGCTCGGGGCAGTTTCTCGAGAACATCGCGCGCTACCTCGGCGTCGCGGTCGAGGAGATCGGCACGCTGTCGAAGACCTCGAAGAACCCGGAGAAGGTCAGCTCGATCTGCGCGGTCCTGGCCGAGACCGACGTGATCAACATGGTGTCGCGCGCCATCGCCACGCCCGACATCCTGAAGGGCATCCACATCTCGATGGCCTCGCGCCTCGTCAAGCTGCTCAAGGTCACGGGCATCACCAAGGGCACGGTGCTGCTCACCGGCGGCCTCGCGCTCGACGCCGGCCTGCTCGCCGCGCTGCAGGAGGAGCTGGTCAACGAGAAGATCAGCGGGCTCACGGCGGTCAGCCACCCGGACTCGATCCACGCCGGCGCGATCGGCGCCGCGCTCTGGGGCGCGTTCCGCCATCGCAAGCTGGCCGAGCTGCAGTCGCGCGCCGCGGCCTGAACCCTGGAGGAAGACCATGGCCCTGCTGATCAACGAAGCCTGCACCCTCTGCGACGCCTGCGTCCCGGTCTGCCCGAACGAGGCGATCAAGTCCGGCGAGCCCTACGTCATCGATCCGCTGAAGTGCACCGAGTGCGTCGGCGCCAAGGACGAGCCGCAGTGCAAGCTGGTCTGCCCGTCGGACTGCATCGTGCCGAACCCGGATTTCGCCGAGACGCCCGAGCAGCTGCAGGCCAAATACGAGGCGCTCCATGGCTGAGACCGCCGCCAAGGCAAGACACCACGACCTGGCGGATGCCGCGCAGGTGCGCGCGCTCGCGCCGCAGGACCTCGCCCGCGTCGAGGCGATCGACGCGCTCTGGCTGGGGCGGCCGCGCTCGCGCTACTTCGAGCGCCGCCTCGCGGCCGCGCAGCGCCAGCCGGGCCTGCACGTGCAGCTGGGCGCGGTGGTGGACGGCCGGCTGTGCGGCTTCGTGCTCGGCCGCGTCCTGGAGGGGGAATTCGGGCGCGCCGAGCCGGCGCTCAGGCTGGAAGCCATCGGCATCGACCCGGTGGCGGAGGGCCGTGGCCTCGGCCTGCGGCTCAACGAGGCGCTCGAGGCGGAGGCGCGCCGGCACGGCGTGCGCGAGCTGCGCACGGGCGCGCACTGGCGCGAGCACGGCATGCTCGGCTTCCTGGACCGCGCCGGCTGGTCGCTCGGGCGCAACTACGTGCTCGACTGCGCGCTCGCGGACGCGACCTGGGGCGGCGACCGCGAGATGCCCGTGAGCGGCCCGGTGGACACCGCGCCGCGCGACCCGAACGACTATAGCGGCCCGGCGGGCAACGACTACGAGACGCTCGCGCGCGACGTCGGCGACATCGCCGTCCTGGGCATGGGCGACCTGGAGGGCATCCAGCGCATCGACCGGCGCCTTACCGGGCGGGACCGGGGCGCCTACCTGCGGCACGCGCTGGAGGAGGCGATGGCGGACTCCTCGGTGCGCGTCTCGCTCGCCGCGCGCGCCGACCAGGGGCTGGCCGGCTACGTGATGGCGCGCGTCGACCTGGGCGACTTCGGCCGCCGCGCGCCGGTGGCCGTCATCGACGCGATCGGCGTCGACCCGATGCGCAAGGAGCACGGCTTCGGCCACGCGCTGATGTCGCAGCTGTTCGTGAACCTGCGCGCGCTGGGCGTGGAGCGCATCGAGACCGTCGTCGCGCCGGACAACTTCGAGCTGCTGCACTTCTTCCTGTCCGCCGGGCTGCGCCCCTCCGACCGGCTGGCCTTCGCCAAGCGCCTCGGCTAGCCGGCAGCGCATGCAAGGGAACGCCACCCAGGTCAGCCGGCGGCTGCACGAGGAGCACGTGGCGGTGATCGCGCTGTGCGGCAAGCTCGAAGCGTCGCTTTCCGCCGGCAAGTCCGATCCGGCGCTGCTGAAGGCCGCGCTCGAGGCCATCGACGGCGAAGTCGAGCGCCATTTCGCCTTCGAGGAAGCCGAGCTGTTCCCGCGCATGAACGAAGCGGGCGAGGGCGACCTCGTCGATCTCCTGCTCGAGGAGCACGCCGCGGTCCGGGACGCCGCGCGCCGCTTCGCCGCCGCCGCCCGCCAGGTGCCCCCGGGCGCCGACCTGCGGCCCGCCGGCCTCGAATTCGCCGAGCGCCTCGCCTCGCACGCGCAGAAGGAAGAAATGTCGATGCTGCCCGCCCTCGACGACCTGCTCGACGCCGGCACCGACGCCGATTTGATCCTTGCCTACGCAGGTTGACCTAGATCAAGCGTTGCGCGCACGGAATCCGCAGGCTTGCTCAAATGGGCAAGCCGCACCCCCGCCGGACGCTCAAGAAGCTACGGTTGTTCCGATCGCTGACCGACGAGGAGGCCGCACGCCTGCTGCGTGCGGCGCGCACGCGACGGCTTGCCCGCGGCGAGCTGCTCGGTCGGACCGGGGACGCCGTACCAGGCTTGTGCGTGCTCGAGAGCGGCAGCGTGACGCTGTCCCTCGGCCGCGGGCGCGCGCGGCGCGTGTTCCGCGTCGTCAGCGCCGGGGATACCTTCCTCGAGGCGCCCGCGCTCAGCGGCTCGCACAGCCCGTTCGAGATCCGCGCCCTTGGGGATGCGGTCGTCCGCACGGTGCCGATCGCGAGCATCCTCGCGGCCCTGAAGCGCAATCCCGGATTCGCGCACGACCTCGTGTCGCTGGTCGCGACGCGGGCCATGCTCGGACTGCGCTACCTGCACGGCACGACGCTACCGGTGGCGGCGCGGGTCGCGCAGCACCTGCACTCGACCGCCCGGATGAGCAAGTCCGGCGCCTGGCAGGTCGTGCTGCCGGCCACGAAGACCATCCTGGCCGAGCAGCTGGGCATGAAGAAGGAAGCCCTGTCGCGCGCGCTGCGGGCGCTTTCCGACGCCGGGCTGCTCGCGGTGACCGGCCGGCGGATCGCGGTCCTGGACCGCGCGGGGCTCGCGCGGGTGCCGGTCAACGGCGACTGAGCTCCGGTCCCCTCAGGAACCTTTCGGCCGCAGGTCGCGCACGCGCACGGCCTTGCCCTGCGAGCGCGGCACTTCACCGGGCTTGCGCATCTTCACGGCTGCGGTGACGCCGATCATCGACTTGATCTGGTGCGCTACGCGCGCAGCGATGGCGGGGTACTCGCGCGCGTCGGCGGACGGCGCAGCCTCGGCCTCGACGGTGAGCCGGTCCATGCTGCCCTCGCGCTCCACCACGAGCTGGTAGTGGGGTGCCAGCCCCTCCAGGCCCACGAGCACCGCCTCGACCTGCGAGGGGAACATGTTGACGCCGCGGATGATGAGCATGTCGTCGTTGCGGCCCGTCACGCGCTTGATGCGCAGGTGGCTGCGCCCGCAGCTGCAGGGCTCGCGCGTGACGCGCGTGATGTCGCGCGTGCGGTAGCGCAGCATCGGCAGCGCTTCCTTGGTGAGCGTGGTGATCACCAGCTCGCCGGGCTCGCCGTCGGGCACCGGCTGGCCGGTCGCGGTGTCGAGCGCCTCGAACAGGAAATGGTCCTCCCAGCCGTGCAGGCCGTCCTGCGCCTCGCACTCGACCGCCACGCCCGGGCCCATGATCTCCGACAGGCCGTAGACGTCGATCGCCTTCAGGCCGAGGCGTGCCTCGATCTCGCGGCGCATGGCTTCGCTCCAGGGCTCGGCGCCGAACAGCCCGATCTCCAGCGCGCTGCCCTTCAGGTCCACGCCCTCGCTTTCGGCGACCTCCGCGATGTTGAGCGCGTAGGAGGGCGTCGCGCACAGCACCCGCGCGCCGAAGTCGCGCAGCAGCACGACCTGGCGCTCGGTCGCGCCGCCGGACACCGGCACCACGGTGGCGCCGAGCCGTTCCGCGCCGTAGTGCGCGCCGAGGCCGCCCGTGAACAGGCCGTAGCCGTAGGCGTTGTGCACCACGTCGCCCGGGCGCGCGCCGGCGCAGGCCATCGAGCGCGCCATCAGGTCCGCCCAGATATCCAGGTCGCGCGAGGTGTAGCCGACCACCGTCGGCTTGCCGGTGGTGCCCGAGGAGGCGTGCAGCCGCACCAGGTGCTCGCGCGGCCGCGCGAACATGCCGAACGGGTAGGTGTCGCGCAGGTCGGTCTTCAAGGTGAAGGGCAGGGCGCGCAGGTCCTCGAGGCGGCGCAGGTCCTTCGGGTCGAAGCCGATCGCATGCATGCGCTCGCGGTGCAGCGGCACGTTGTCGTAGGCATTGCGCACCGTGGTGCGCAGGCGCTGCAGCTGGAGCCGCTCGAGCTTCTCGCGCGGCATGGTCTCGGCTTCGCGCTCGAAGAAGAAATGCGCGGGCTTGCCGAGCAGGCGCGCGCGCGGGTTGCCCTTGGAAGCGTTCCGGTCCTGGAGGTGTGCGCTCATCGGATGGGGAGGTGCGGGAGTGAGAAACCCTGGTTGTGGGAGGCGCGCGTGACCAGCGCGAACTTCAGGCGCCAGCCGGTGACGGCGGCGAGCAGGCCCGCGAGCCAGAGCGCCTCGGGCGCGAGCGTCGAGAACAGCAGCAGCGCGACCGGCAGCACGGTGCCGAGCTGCATCAGCGCGCGGCCCGAGGGCTCGAGCGCGGCGGCGCACGGCAGGCGCAGCGCGGTGCGGTAGCGCGACCAGGCGAACGCGCGCGCGAGCAGCGCGAGTCCGAACAGGCCGACGAGCGCCGCGACGTCGCCGAACAGGAGCGCGATGCCCGCGCCTTCGGCGAGGCCCGTGAGCATCACCAGCGGCACGACCTGCGGCGCGCGCCAGGCGGGGATGCCCTTGGAAGCATGGAGGATGCGCGCCTGGCACCAGAGGAAGAGGAGGGCACTCAGGGCCGCTGCGACGGTCAGGCTTCTTTCAGAAGAGAAGACTGAAAGCAGTCCCAGGACAAACGTCAGCACTGCGGCAAGTGCCTCGCGACTCATCCAGGATGTCCATGGATTGAAGAAGACGTGCGCGGCACGCAGCTTGCGGCCGATCTCCAGCCACACCGCGCCCAGGCCGAGCGCGATCAACGCCAGGCCGAGCGCCTGCAGCAGCGGCGCGCCGCCGGCGAGCGGCGCGGCGGCGAGCAGCCCGGCGCCGCTGCCGCCGAGCATGAAGTTCGCGGCCGCGCGCGCGTCCCAGTGCTGCTGGATCCAGGGGCGGGGCCCGAAGGTCGTCGGCCGGCTCACTTGCGGTCCCACAGGTAGTAGAAGCCGGGCTTGGTGCCGAGCTCTTCGTGCATGCGGAAGAACTGGTTCTCCGCAAGCAGTTCCGAGATGTTGCTGCCCGGGTCGTCCGCGTCGCCGAAATGTAGCGCCTGAGCGATGCAGCTGTTCACGCAGGCAGGCGTCGCGTCCGGGTCCTTGCCGGGCTTGAGGCCCTTTGCCAGGCCAGAGTCAATGCGGTCTGCGCAAAACGTGCATTTTGTCGCGACGCCCAGTCTTTTTTCATCATTTCCAATTTCCTCGTTGGGCATCGGAGCGCCGTACGCAAACTGTGCGACGTCCGTCTTGTACCGCGCCTGGTAGGGGCAGGCGACCGCGCAATAGGCGCAGCCGATGCACAGGTCGTAGTCGATGGTGACGATGCCATCGGCGCGCTTGCGCGTCGCTGTGGACGGGCAGACGTGCATGCAGGGCGGGTCCTCGCAGTGCATGCAGCCCACCGGCACGAACACGCGCTTCACCGACGGGAATTCGCCGACCTCCATGTCGAGCACGCGCCGCCACTGCACGCCGGGCGGTGTCGCGTTGGCGTGCTTGCAGGCCGCCGTGCAGGTCTGGCAGCCCACGCAGCGCCGGAGATCGGCAACCATCGCCCAACGCGTCATCGGTATGTGGCCATCGCTTGGTTATTTCTGAGTCTTCTTGATCGAAACCCGTACGACATCCGCCCCAGAGCCCGTCGCGTCGGTGAGATCCATCGACATCGGCACCAGCCGGTTCAGGCTCGGCACGCCGAAGTCCTTCGCGAACGGCGTCGCCCAGTGGTCGAACTGCGCGATCAGCAGCAGCGTGTCCGGGCGGATGCCCTGGCGCAGCACGGCCCTGGCGCGCACCTGGCGCCGCGGCGTGGCGATCTCCACGCTGTCGCCCTCGGCGATGCCCAGCTCGGCCGCCTTCTGCGCATTGATGATCACGCCGCCGTGGCCGGCGACATTGGAGGCCACCTCGCGGATGATCTGCATGCCGACGTTGCCGCCCCAGGCGTATTGCATGCTGCGCGAGGTGAGCAGCCAGAACGGGAAGTCGCCCGCCTTGCCGCCGGCGCGCGCCAGCTCCTCTTCCCAGAGCCTGGGGAATTCCTTCCACGCCGGCAGCGCCTGGTACTCGGCGAGCTGCTTGTCCCACCACTGCATGCCGTGCTCGTGCAGGCGGCGCTCGAGCTGCCTGCCCACGCGCAGCAGCTGCTCCTGGTAGGGCAGCTCGAAGCGCAGGCCCTGCGCGGCGAGCGTGGGGAAGAGGTACCAGTCGGACTGCGGGAAAGGCTTCACGCGCAGGCCGTTCTGCTTCCACCAGTCCAGGCCGTGCGTTTCCTCGCCGTCGGTGAGCTCGGCGCTCGCGGCGCGGCAGACCGCGTCCCAGATCTGGTCGCGCGTGTACCTGCGGTCCTCCTCGAGCACAAAGCTCCAGTCCAGGCCCTTCAGCGGCACGCCGGCCGCGCCGCGGTTGATCGAGGCGTTGTAGCGCTCCAGCAGACCGGTGCGCGCGGCGAGCTCGGTGGCGATATCGGTGAAGTCGCGCGCCTCGGTGGCGGGCCTGACCACGGGCTGGCGCAGCGCGTAGCCCTCGTGCTTCCAGAACTGCTCGATGTACTTCGAGCCGCCGACGTAGATCAGCTGCAGGCTTTCCAGGTCCATCTGGTCGGGCAGCAGGATGTCGGCGAAATGGTTGGTCTCGTCGCGCGTGTAGGCGAGCGCGACCACGAACGGGAACTGCGCCATGCGCTCGGCCACCTGGGTGGTGTCCCAGAACGAGATCGCCGGGTTGGTGCGGTAGACGAACCAGAGCTCCGGATAGGTGACGCGCGGCAGGCCGGGCGGCGTTTCGCCGAGGAACATCCAGGAGAAGTGCGTGGGCCCGAGCGCCTGGCTCCAGGGGCCGTTGGCCGCGAGCGGCACCAGCGTGCGGTACGCGTTGCGGATGTTCGGCTCCGGCTTCCAGTGCTCCTTGTCGGTCGGGTTGAGCGGATAGGCCATGAAGCCGTCGGCGCCAGGCTTCACGCTCGCATGTCGCTCCGACAGCGGCTTGTTCAGGCGCACCGTGGTGCCGAGCGTGCCGCCGGGGACTTCCAGCGCGCCGGCCAGCGCCGCGAGCATGGTGCGCGCCCAGCAGCACTCGAAGCCGCCCCAGCCGTTGTTGACCGTCTTGCCGAGCGCCACCGCCACCGGCCGGAACGGCAGCGTCTTGCCGTCGATGACGATGGTCTCGCCGATGTGCGCGTGGTCGAGATACTCCCTGGCGATGCGCCGGATCGTCGCCGCCGGCACGTCGCAGATCTTCTCCGCCCACTCGGGCGTGTACGGCTTCATGTGCTCGAGAAGCTTCGTGAATGCCGTCACGCCTTGCAGTTCGCCTTCGGCCAGCACCTCTTCGTCAGGGCCGATTTCTACCGCCTTCACATGGCATGTCTTTTCAATCGCCTCCGCGAGAAGAGGCTTTTTGGTTGAAAGATCCCTTAAGTAAAACCCGTTAGGTCCCACCAGGTAGGGCGAGGAGGTGTGATTCAGGAGGAAATCCACGTCCAGCCGCTGGCGCGGCTCCTCGTGCAGCATCACGTGGATGAGCGCGTAGAGGAACGCGGGGTCGGTCTTCGGCTTGATCGGCACCCACTCGGCCGAGCAGGCGCCGGTGATCGACAGGTGCGGCTCGACCTGCACGCGCTTCATGCCGCGGATGCGCGCATCGGCGTGGCGCCAGACGCCGACCACGCCGCCCGAGGCCTCGGTGTTGGCGCCGCAGGAGATCACGTATTCGCACAGCGGCGTGTCGGGCGAGACGGTGAACGCGCGGTGCCAGAATTCGCCGTACAGGTGCTCGGAGTGCGTGCACTTCACGCCCTGGCCGGAGCCGAAGCCCATGTCGATCGGTCCCCAGGCGCCGAGGAAGGCGGGGAAGGTGCCCATGTACGACTGCGGCGTGCCGCCGCCGCCGAAGCTCGCGGCGACGCGCGGATAGCCGGAGGCGTCCAGCAGCCCCTTGCCGCGGATCTCGATGAGCTTCCTGGCGATGGTGTCGAGCGCCTCGTCCCAGCTGATCGGCACGAACAGCGGGTCCTCGTCGCGGCCCTTGCGCGGGTTGGTGCGCTTCATCGGCGTGCGCACGCGGTTCGGGTTGTAGAGCTTCTGCACCAGGCCGTAGGCCTTGACGCAGACCTTGCCGCCGCCCGGGTGGATCGTCGCGGCGTCGAAGTTCGGCGTCACCTGCGTGGCCACGCCGTTCTCGACCTCGACCTCGAGCAGGTCGGGGCCGGCGACGCACTGGTAGCAGTAGGTCTTGACCTTCACGCGCCCTGCGCCGCCTTGGCCTTGGCCGCCTTCGCGGCGAGGCGCGCCTCGGTCTGCTTCACGTCGACCACGAAGCGCATGTGCTTGCCGCGCGCGATCGCGTCCACGCCATCGGTGCCCGCAACTTCGAACGTGATTGCACGTCCCTTCACCTCCGCCACGGTGACGGTGAACTCGGCCTGCATGCCGAGCAGCGTCGCGGCGAGGTGGTCGATCTCGACGCGCGTGCCGACCGAGTCTTCGCCGGCGTTTACCAATAATAGCGGCTCGTGGGGCGACATAAGCTGCATTGTGCGCCGTCAAACCGGGACCAGGGAGCGGGAGAATGGCCAAATCGTGCGGTGCAACGCAGCCTGGGGCGGATAGATTTGCCTATCCGTGCAGCCGCAATTCGTCGCGATGACGCTCTTCGCAGGCCGGATGCTGCAGGACGAAGTTGCGCAGCACGAGCTTGAGAACCAGCGCGCGCTCGGGGTCGCCGCAGGCGATCGCGCGCCCGATGTCGTCCCGGATCATTTCCTTGATGAAGAATTTTCCCGCCGGCGTGCCGACCAGGTAATTGCCCATCTCCGCCGCGGCGATCTCGGGTATGTGCTCGTGCTGCGCCAGCGCGCGCACCTCCTCCTCGGTCAGGCCGCACATGCCGATGCAGTCTTCCAGCGACAGCATTCCCGCAGCATGGCCCCGCTGCAGCCCCGGCCCTTGACCCTCGTCAATCTATGGCGCTGAAATACGCCTACGCTGCATCGGTGGAACTGGGTTCATGAGCTCACGAACTCACACTACGATCGGGTCGGATCCCCGCGCCGGGGTGTCCACGACCTGGTTTGACCGCTGGCTGCTGCACAGCATGATGGCGGCGCTGCCCGGCGCCGGGTACGAGGTCGAGCTCTGGGACGGCAGCCGGGCGGGGAACAACACCGGCATGCAGGTGCGGATCCGCGACCGCGATGCCCTATGGCAGGTGGTGCGCAATCCGTCGCTGTATTTCGGCGATCTCTACAGCGCCGGCCGGATCGAGGTCGATGGCGACCTGGTGACCTTTCTTGAGCGCACCTATGCCGCGCTGGACGCCGGCCGCAGGGCGAGCGCCTCGCCCTGGTGGAAGCTCTGGACGGACGGGGAGCCGCGCCCGCGCACGATCTCCGCGGCGCGCAAGAACATCGAGCAGCACTACGACCTGGGCAACGATTTCTATTCCCTGTGGCTGGATTCCGCCTCGATGCAGTACACCTGCGCCTACTTCCCGCAGCCCGGCATGTCGCTGGAGGCGGCGCAGCGCGCCAAGATGGACCACGTCTGCCGCAAGCTGCGGCTGCGGCCGGGGCAGCGCGTGTTCGAGGCGGGCTGCGGCTGGGGCGGCCTCGCACTGCACATGGCGCGCGAGTACGGCGTCGAGGTGCGCGCATGGAACATTTCGCGCGAGCAGATCCGCTTTGCCGCCGAGCGGGCGCGCAGCGCGGGACTGGGCGGCCGCGTCACCTACGTCGAGGACGACTACCGCAACATGTGCGGCGAATGCGACGCCTTCGTCTCGGTCGGCATGCTCGAGCACGTCGGCCCGGAAAACTACGGCGGGCTTGGCGAGGTGATCGGCCGCTGCCTCGCGCCGCGCGGCTTGGGCTTGATCCACACGATCGGACGCAACCGCCCCGAGGTGATGAACGGCTGGATCGAGCGGCGCATATTCCCGGGCGCGCAGCCGCCCGCGCTAAGCGAGATGATGGCGATCTTCGAGCCTTTCGGCTTCAGCGTCCTCGACGTCGAAAACCTGCGCCTGCACTACGCTCAGACCCTGCGCCACTGGATGGCGCGCTACCTGGAGGTGTTCGACCAGGTCCAGGCCGCGCGCGGCAGCGGCTTCGCGCGCGCCTGGCATCTGTATCTCGCCGGCTCGGTCGCCGCTTTCAACGCCGGCACGATGCAGCTGTTCCAGGTACTGTTCGCGCGCGGCGGCAACAACGAACTGCCGGCCACGCGCCGGCACCTCTACGAGTAACCGCGATGGAACGCCGCGATGCGGTCATCGTGGGCGGCGGGCCGGCCGGCTCGACGCTGGCGCGCGCGCTCAGCGCCGCGGGGGCAGCCGTCACGGTGCTCGACAAGCGCGTCTTCCCGCGCGACAAGACCTGCGCCGGCTGGATCACGCCGGCGGTGATCCGCAGCCTGGAACTCGACCTCGACGACTACCGGCAGGGCCGCGTGCTGCAGCCGATGCACGGCTTCAGCGTCGCGCGCATGGGCGCCGCACCGGTGCGCGCCGGGCATGGCGCCGCGCCGGTGAGCTACGGCATCCGGCGCTGCGAATTCGACCACTACCTGCTCGCCCGCAGCGGCGCGCAACTGCGCGCCGGCGCCGCCGTCGAGTCGCTGGAACGGGCCGGCAACGAGTGGATCGTGAACGGCGCCTTGCGCACGCCGCTGCTGGTGGGCGCCGGCGGCCATTTCTGTCCGGTGGCGCGCTCACTCGGCGCCGACCTGGGCCGCGGCGAGTCGGTAGTGGGCGCGCAGGAGTTCGAAGTGCGCATGAGCGCCGCGCAGGCAGCGCGCTCGCCGGTGCGCGGCGACACGCCGCAGCTCTACTTCTGCCCGGACCTCGCCGGTTACGCGTGGGTGGTGCGCAAGGGCGACTGGCTGAACGTCGGCATCGGCCGGCGCGGGCCGCACCGCCTCGGCGAGCATTTCGAGCGTTTTCTCGCGGCGATGGTGCGCGACGGCGTCCTCGACGAAAGCATCGCCCGCACGCGCGCCGGCGGCCACGCCTACCTCCTCTATCCGCACGCGCGCCGGCCGCTCATCGCCGAGGGCGCGCTGCTCATCGGCGACGCGGCCGGGCTCGCGTATCCGGAGAGCGGCGAAGGCATCCGCCCGGCAGTCGAATCGGCGCTGCTCGCCGCCGAGGCGATCCGGGCCTGCGGCGGGAACTATTCGCGCCAGAGTCTGAGCCGCTATGCGCAGTCGATCGAGAACCGTTACGGCGCGAGGAACTTGCAGGAACGGGACAAGACAGCGCTGCCCGGACGATTGAAGCAGCTCGCCGCCGGACTGCTGATGCGCTCGCGCTGGTTCACGCGCGAGATCATCACGCGGCGCTGGTTCCTGCACGAACACGTTGCGCCGCTGGCGGCGTAGCACAGCGAGTCCGCCTGGAGAACGAAGCCATGCCCCTCAGCAAGCAGCAGCTGGAAGCCCTGCGGCAGGCAATCGAGAGCCGCCGCGCGGCGCTTGCGCGCGAGTTGCACGACGACGCCGCGCGCATGCGCGAAGAGACCTTCGGCGCACTGGCCGGGCCGGTCACCGATACGGCGGACGAGGCGGTCGCCGACCTGCTCTCGGACCTGGACAACGCGGAGCTGTCGCGCGACCTGGCCGAGCTGCGCGCGCTCGAAAACGCGCAGGCGCGGTTGGTCGAAGACGGGTTCGGCATCTGCGTGGATTGCGGCACCGAGATTCCCTACGCGCGCCTGTCGGTGCAGCCCGCCACCCTGCGCTGCATCGATTGCCAGCGCCTGCACGAGAAAACGTTCGCGCACCTGGACAAGCCGAAGCTCTAGGATGGCGCCCCGTTCGGGGCGAACAGCAGATAGACTTCGGCATGGACTCGATTCGCCCGGCACGCGTGAAAACGGTCCTGCGCTGGCTGATCCCGATCGCGATTGCCGCTGCGGCGGCCGCTGCCGTCTGGCAGGCGACGCGGCCCAAGCCGGTCGCGGTGCTCGCGACCGCGGCGGACGCCGGCCGCGTCGAGTCCACCGTCGCAAACACCCGCGCCGGGTCGGTGTCGGCATGCCGCCGCGCCAAGCTCGCGCCGCCGCTCGGCGGCCGCATCGAGAAGCTCGCGGTGCGCGAAGGCGACCGTGTCAAGCGCGGCCAGCTGCTGCTGCAGCTCTGGAACGACGACCTCGCGGCGCGCGAGGGCGTGTCGCGCGAGCAGCTCGGCGCCGCGCGCTCGCATGTCACCGAGGCCTGCCTGATGGCCGACAACGCGCAGCGCGAGGCGGCGCGCGCGCGCCAGCTGCGCGACAAGGGCTTCGTCTCGGAGGACCGCGTGGACCGGGCCGAGAGCGAAGCCAAGGCACGGCGCGCTTCCTGCGAAATGGCGCGCGCGCAGGCCGCCGAAGCATCGGCGCGCGTCGAGGCGTCCCGCGCCGACACTTCGCGCACGATCCTGCGCGCCCCGTTCGACGGCATCGTCGCCGAGGTGAACGGCGAGGTCGGCGAGTACCTCACGCCCTCCCCGCCCGGCATTCCGACCCTGCCGGCGGTCGACCTGATCGACGACTCCTGCCTCTACGTCTCGGCGCCGATCGACGAGGTGGACGCGGCGCAGCTCAGGCTCGGCATGCCGGTGCGCATCACGCTGGACGCGTACCGCGGCAAGCACTTCCCGGGCCGGCTGCGGCGCATCGCGCCCTATGTCCTGGCGGTCGAGAAGCAGGCGCGCACTGCCGAAGTGGAAGTCGAATTCGACGCCCCGGGCGAGGTGCGCCACCTGCTGGTCGGTTACAGCGCGGACGTCGAGATCGTCGTCGCCGGCCGTGACCAGGTGGTCCGCGTCCCGACTCCTGCGCTGATGCCGGGCAATCGCGTTCTGGTGCTGGGCGCTGACGGGAAGCTGGAGGAGCGGCGCATCGAGCCGGGGCTGTCGAACTGGGAGTACACGGAGATCCGCAAGGGGCTGGAGCGCGGCACGCGGGTGGTGACGTCCCTCGAGCGCGCGGGCGTGAAAGCGGGCGCAAGCGCGATCGAGGAGGCGAAAAAGCGCGCGCCGTGATCGCGCTCGCCGGGATCGGCCGGGTATTCCGCGTCGGCGGCGAGGAGGTGCACGCGCTGCGCGACGTGAACCTGCAGATCGCCGCGGGCGAGTTCCTGTCGATCATGGGGCCCTCGGGCTCGGGCAAGTCCACGCTGCTCAACGTCATCGGCCTGCTCGACCGGCCGGATGCCGGCCGCTACCTGCTCGACGGCAGGGATGTCACCGCGCTCCCCGACGACGAGCTGGCGCGCGTGCGCCGCGAGAAGCTCGGGTTCGTGTTCCAGTTCTTCCACCTCGTGCCGCGCCTTTCCGCCGCGGAAAACATCGAGCTGCCGATGGTGCTCGCCGGCATCGACCCGGCCGAGCGCCGCGCGCGCCTTGACCGGCTGCTCGGAGAATACGGCCTGCGGGAACGTGCGCATCACAGGCCGAGCGAACTGTCCGGCGGCCAGTGCCAGCGCGTCGCCATCGCCCGCGCGCTGTCGATGGGCCCCGCGGTGCTGCTCGCCGACGAGCCCACCGGCAACCTCGACCGGCACACCGGGCAGGACGTCATGGCCGTGCTCGAGCGCGTGCACGCCGGCGGCGGCACGCTGATCCTGGTGACCCACGACCCCGAAATCGGCGCGCGCGCGCAGCGCCGGCTGCGCATGGTCGATGGCGCCATCGCCGGCGACGACAAGGCCTGAACGCGGACGGGAGTGTCCGCTCCGGATCACATGCGCGCTGCCGACCTCGTCGCCTTTTCCTGGAACGTGCTGCGCGGCTACGGCGCGCGCACCCTGCTGATCCTGCTCGCCATGGGGATCGGCGTCGCCGCAGTAGTCGCGGTGAGCGCGATCGGCGAAGGCGCGCGCCTCTACGTCGTCAACCAGTTCGGCGCGCTGGGCACCAACCTGGTGATCGTGCTGCCCGGCCGCAGCGAAACCGCCGGCGCCATGCCGGGCGTGCTGGTCGGCAAGACGCCGCGCGACATCACGCTGGACGATGCGCTGGCGCTCAAGCGCAGCCACGCCATCCGCCGCATCGCGCCGCTCATCGTCGGCGCGGGCGACGTGCACAGCGGCACGCGCCACCGCGAGACGCCGGTGCTCGGCTCCACGGCGGAGTTCAAGGACATCCGCGGCATGGAACTCGCGCAGGGCCGCTTCCTGCCGGAGGGCGACCCGCGGCACAGCACGCCGGTGTGCGTCATCGGCACCACGGTGGCGGCGGAGTTGTTCGGCGCGGGAGCGGGCGAAACGCGCGCGCTCGGCGAATGGCTGCGCGTCGGCGACCGGCGCTTCCGCGTCATCGGCGTGCTGGCAAAGCAGGGCGAGTCGCTCGGCTTCAACACCGATGAGATCGTCATCGTCCCGGTGGCCGCGGCGCAGGCGCTGTTCAACACCAGCGCGCTGTTCCGCATCCTTGCGGAAGCCAAGAGCCGCGACCAGATCCCGGCCGCCAAGTCGGACATCGAGGAAATCATGCGCGAGCGGCACGAAGGCGAGCGCGACGTCACCGTCATCACGCAGGACGCGGTGCTCGCGACCTTCGACCGCATCCTCACCGCGCTGACACTCGCCGTGGGCGGCATCGCCGCCATCAGCCTCGCAGTGGCGGGCATCCTGGTAATGAACGTGATGCTGATCAGCGTCACCCAGCGGCGCGCGGAGATCGGCCTGCTCAAGGCGCTCGGCGCGACCGGAGGCATGATCCGCCTCGCCTTCTTCACCGAGGCGGTGATGCTCGCGCTGGGCGGCGCCGCGCTGGGACTGGCCGCGGGCAAGCTGGGCGAGGTGCTGATCGGCCAGGTCTATCCCGCGATCCCGTTCAGCGCGCCGCTGTGGGCGCTGGCTGCCGCGCCGGCGGTGGCGATCGCCACCTCGATCCTGTTCTCGGTGGCGCCGGCGCGGCAGGCCGCGCGCCTCGACCCGGTGCGCGCGCTGTCCAAGCGATGACCACGGAGCGCTGAGCATGCGCATCGCCGACGCCGCGCGCTTCACCTTCGTCTCGCTCGCCTCGCACCGGCTGCGCACCTTCCTCACGGCGCTGGGCATCGCGGTCGGCATCGCCGCGGTGATCCTGCTCACTTCCATCGGCGAGGGCCTGCACCGCTTCGTCATCGCCGAGTTCACCCAGTTCGGCACCAACATCATCAGCGTGACGCCGGGGCGCATCCAGACCCACGGCGCATCGCTGGGGGCGGTGAACACCATCCGCCCCTTGAGCATCGACGATGCCATCGCGCTGCGCCACGCGCCGCACGTCCAGGTGACCAACCCGATGGTGATGGGCAACGGCGAGGTCGCGCACCAGGGTAAGAGCCGGCGCGTCACGATCTACGGTGCCGGACCCGACCAGGCGCGCGCCTTCAGCATGCGCACGGCGGCGGGCGAATTCCTGCCGCACGACGACCCGCGCGCCGCGCGCGCCTTCGTCGTGCTCGGCTCGAAGGTCGCGACCGAGTTCTTCGGCGCCGCCAACCCGCTCGGCCAGCGGCTGCGCGTGGGTGGCGAGCGCTATCGCGTTGTCGGTGTCATGGAATCGAAGGGCCAGGTGCTCGGCTTCGATCTCGACGACACGGTATACATCCCCACCGCGCGCGCGCTGGACATGTTCAACCGCGAAAGCCTGATGGAGATCCACGTCACCTACGATCCCACCGCGCCGCTGGCCGAGGTCGAGGATGGCATCCGCAGGATCCTCGTCGCGCGCCACGGCGCCGAGGACTTCACCATCACGCCGCAGCAGAAGATGCTGGAAGTGTTCGGCACCGTGCTGGAGGCCATCACCTTCGCCGTGGCGGCGATCGGCGCGATCTCTCTGGTGGTGGGCGGCGTCGGCATCGCCACCATCCTCACCATCGCGGTGGCCGAGCGCACGCCGGAGATCGGCCTGCTGCGCGCCGTGGGCGCGACACGCACGCGCATCCTGCTGCTGTTCCTCGGCGAGGCCGCGCTGCTCGCCGCGGTCGGCGGCGCCGCGGGCCTCGCCATCGGCTGGAGCATCGCCGGCGGCCTCAAGCTGGTGCTGCCGGCGCTGCCGGTGCAGGTGCCCTGGCTCTATGCGCTGCTCGCCGAACTGGTGGCGGTCACTGTGGGGCTGCTGGCGGGCGTGCTGCCTGCGAGGCGCGCCGCCCTGCTCGATCCCCTGGACGCGCTGCGCGGCGAGTAACCGCCGGCGCTATTCAATTCTGCCCCGGCCGGCCGCGCAGGTAGCAGACCCAGTACACCAGCGCCACCAGGACGCTGCCGCCGACGATATTGCCGGCGATCACCGGACCGAGGTTCGCGAGCATGGCACCGACGCTGAGCGCCTCGCCGCCCGGCGGCAGCGGCACGCCGGCTTCCTTGAGCAGCAGCGCGAGCGGAAAGAAGTACATGTTGGCGATCGAATGCTCGAAGCCGGCGGCGACGAACGCCGAGATCGGGAACACGATCGCCACCATCTTGTCGACGACGCTGCGCCCGGCGAACGCCATCCAGACCGCCATGCACACCAGGATGTTGCACAGCACACCGAGGAAGAACGCGCGCCAGGCCGGCAACGCCGCCTTGCCCGCCGCGATCCTGAGGACCGCGGCGCCGATGGCCCCGTCGTTCATCTGCCAGTGGCCCGAGAGAAAGACGAGCAGCGCAAGGCCTGCGGCGCCGATGAAATTCGCGCCGCAGACGATTACCCAGTTGCGCAGGACTTCGCCGGAACTGATGCGGCCTTCGGCCCAGGCCATGGCGAGGAGATTGTTGCCCGTGAACAGTTCCGCGCCCGCGACGATGACGAGCAGCAGGCCGAGGGAAAAGCACACCCCGCCGGCGACGCGCGCCGCGGCGAAGCCGAGCGTGGCGTCGCTCGCGACGAGCGCGAAGTACATCGCGCCCAGGCCGATGAAGGCACCCGCGAGCAACCCCAGCATGGCGGTCTGCAGGAACGGCAGCCGCGCCTTGGCGACGCCGACCGATTCAACGCGCCGGGCGATTTCGGCCGGGGAGAATGCATCGGATCCGTAAAGTTCGGCCATGGCGATGGGCGGCTGCCCCGGTCTCTCAGCGGAACCACATGTCGTAGAGCGTGAGCAGGATCTCGACCACGATCAGCGCGACGATGTACCACTCGACGCGCAGCGAGTGGCGCGCGTTGATCAGGTCGACGAGCGTGCGCACGGTGCGCCCCGCCAGGTCGAGCTTGCGCTCCATCACCGCGAGGCGTTCGTGCACCTCGAACTCGGCTTCGAGCAGCGCATAGAGGCGCTCCAGTTCCGGGTGTTCCCAGAGCAGCTCCGGCTTGTCGCCAATTTCGGCGCGGCCGACCATGCGCTGCTCCATGCGCAGCAGCGCGCCGATGCGCTGCAGGTGCTCGCGCGTGCGCCAGCGGATGCGCCCGTGGCTTTCCAGCCGCAGCGCGAAGGGTTCGATGCGGTCGAATTCGGCCCCGAGCCGGACCTCGTAATGCGCCAGCAGCACGCTCTTGGACAGGACATCGGCGACAAGCTGCAGCTGCGCAATGCCGCCGGATTGCAGTACGAGCGCGCCATCGGCGAGCCCTTCGGCGCGGCCGGGCTCGATGCGCAGCGCGAGCGTCTCCTCGTCGGCGCTCGGGTAGCGGTTCTCCACCAGCGGCGCGAGGCGCGCGCGCAGCGTTTGCTCGGCTTGCGGCGCGACATCGAAGAGCACCGCCGCGCCGTAACGGAACAGCACCGCGATCCCGCCGCCCGGCACACGCACCGCGAGCGGCATGCGCGCGAGCGTTTCCGCCTCCGGCCAGCTGCGCAGGTCGAGGCGCGTGCCGAGCAGCAGCGCGCGTGCATTGCAGGAAACTACGACCAGCGAGTGATTGGACGACATGGCGGGTCCCGGGATCAGCGCAACTGGTTGTAGCGCCGGTACTTGTAGACGGTCTCGGCGCCGGCTGCGGTCGCCAGCGACAGGCAAAGGCTCACGACGACCGGAAGGCCACGCATACGCAAAGTCTGCGCCGCGCCGCGGCGGGGAGCTTGATTGCGGTCAATCCACCGCATCGCCTTGCTCAGATGGTGACGCATTCCCCGGCCGCCGGGACGCCGGCGCGCCAATGCAGCCGCTTGACGATCTCCTCCTGCAGCGCCTGCGCCGCGAGCGGCTCGCCGTGCACCACCCAGGTCTGGCGCGGCGGGCGGCGGAAATGGCCGAGCCAGCCGAGCAAGGCCTCGCGGTCGGCGTGCGCCGAGAGCCCGTTGATGGTGAAGAGCTTCGCGCGCACCGCATAAGGCTCGCGGAAGATGCGCACCGATTTCGCGCCGTCGACGATCCTGCGCCCCAGCGTGCCCGCGGCCTGGAAGCCGACGAACACCACCGCGCACTCCGGACGGGACAGGTTGTAGCGCAGGTGGTGCCGGATACGCCCGCCCTCGCACATGCCGCTCGCGGAAATGATGATCGCGCCCGAACGCACGTCGTTGATGCGCATCGACTCTTCCAGCGATTCGGTGAAGAACACCCGCTCGAGATCCGGCATCCTGGCGTGGCGCAGCGTGATGCGCGTGGCGGCGGTCGCCATCGGCGAATCCACGTAGACGTCCGCCGCCGGGATGCGCTTCTCCCGGCGCAGGTCGGCGAGGTAGTAGAGCAGCTCCTGCGTGCGCCCGACCGCGAACGACGGGATCACGACGTTGCCGCGCCTGCTCGCGAGGGTGTCGTTGATCGCGAACGCGAGCTCGTCCAGCGTCTGCACCAGGCTCTTGTGGTTGCGGTCGCCATACGTGGACTCCACCAGCAGCACGTCGGCCTCCCCGACCGGCGCCGGGTCCTCGACGATCGGGCGCCCGGGCTGGCCCAGGTCGCCGGAGAAGACGACCTTCCTGCCCTCCAGGAAAATCTCGATGATCGCGGAGCCCAGGATGTGGCCGGCGTCGCGGAACACGCAGGGCACGCCCTCGTGCGGCCGGAAAGCGACGTTGTAGTCGGCCTGGCGCAGCTGGCCGAGGGACGCCTGCGCCTCGGCCACGGTATACAGCGGCGCCACGCCCTCGCGTTCGGCTTCCTTTTCCTGCAGGTGCGCGCTGTCGGGCAACATCACGGCGAGCAGTTCGCCGGTGGCGGCAGTCGCGTACACCGCGCCCGTGAAGCCCTGCGCCGCGAGCCGCGGCAGCAGCCCGGAGTGGTCGATGTGCGCGTGGGAGAGAAGCACGAACGCGATCTCGCGCGGATCGAAGGCGAAGCGCCGGTTCCTGCGCTGCGCCTCCCTGCCGCCCTGGAACATGCCGCAGTCGACGAGAAACTTCACGCTGCCGGTGTCGAACAGGTAGCACGAGCCGGTGACTTCTCCCGCGGCGCCGAGGAAAGACAGTTTCATTCGCGAGGCGCCGGCGATTTGTACCCGGTGATCATCGCCTTGATCAGGTTCTCACGGTGCACGATACTCGATACGATTGCGCCGGCGATGTGCAGGAGAACCAGGAGCACCGTCGCATTGACGAAACCCTCGTGCAATTCCTTCCAGAAGCGCTCCGCGGGACTCCTTCGCCGCTTGACCTTCCTGCGTCCGCCGTCGTCGGCATACGCCGGCGCGATCGCCCTGGCGACGAGCTGCACCGCGGCTGGTTCTGCTGTCGCTCCCACAGCGAGCGGCCCCTTGCCCTGCGCGCCGTAAGTCTCGAGCCCGGTCCAGGTGCTCATTACGAGCATCGCCAGCAGAAGCACGATCATCCATCCTCCGGCCGGATTGTGGCCCAGGTAATGCAGGGGACGCCCGGCGGCGAAGGACCTCAGATAGGCGAGCGTCGTGCGCGGACCATGAAGAAAGTCCGCAAAGCGTGCATGACGCGTGCCCGTGAAACCCCACACCACGCGGAACGCCACGATCCCGATCAGCGCATACCCCGCGTACGCGTGGAACTCTGACCCCCTTTCCCCCGTGATGTAGGCCAGGGCGAAGAGCGCTGCCAGCAGCCAGTGGCCGATCCGCACCACGGGATCCCACACCTTCACCAGGTTCCCGGCGCTCATTTCTCCAGCCGGTAGTGCGACCGGTTCAGGTACTCGGCGATGTCCTCCAGGTCCTCGGCCGTGAAGCGCTGTCCGGTCTGCGCCGCGCGCTGCGCCACCTCGATGCGCAGTTGCGTGAGCGTGCGCACCAGCGAACGCGACGGATCGCGCTTGTGGACGCGTTCGTAGTGGCAGGCGAGGCAATGCAGCTCGTAGAGCGTTCTGCCGCGCTGCTCGTCCTGCGTCCATGCCGGCGTTGCCAGCAGCAATGCCAGGGCGATCGCGGACCTCACCGAGCGGCCTCCTTCGCCGTGCCCGCGAGAAACATGGTGAGGGCGCTCGACGCGGCGGCGAACGCCCAGCAAAGGAAGAACCCGACGGAATACACCGCGCGCCGGCTGAGGCTGGTGGCCTCGCCGAACAGGTAAAGTTCCTGCGGGTCGAAAACCGTGAAGAAAAGCACTTCGCCGACGCCGCCGACGATGAAGGATGGCCACAGGATCAGGATCGCTATCCTCATAATCCCTCCTTCACCACGCGCCATTCGCCGCGAGGATCCTCCAGGATCAGCCGCCAGTGGCCCGTCGCAAGCGGCGGCAGCGCCGCCTCGTACAACCCGCCACCCGCCGGCGAGAGCCGCAGGCGCAGGTCGTGGCCGGCGCGCGTGGCATGCGCGAACTGCAGGAACAGCGCATCGGGGGCGGCGCCGGCGAGGCGCACGCGCACACGATCGCCGCTGCGCTCGAATTGCGCCGCAATGCCGAGGCGCGCCGCGGCCTGCTCGCGTCCGAGTACGGCGTTGATGGCGAGGCCGCGCTTGTAGTAGTCGTCGGCGACGAGGCCGTCGGCGGTCGCGAACGCCATCCAGGTGGTGATGGCGCCCGCCACGATCACGGCGGCGGGCCCGGACATCAGGATCCAGGGCCAGGGTTCGCGGTACCAGGGATTCATGGCATCACCTCAGGATGAAAACGGACTTCTCGGAAACCGCCACGCGCTCATCGTCCGTGGCGCGCACGCTGAACTGGATACGGTGGCTGCCGGCGGCAGCGATGCCCGGTTCCGCGCGCACCCGCACCGGCACCATCCGGCTCTCGGTGGCCTCCAGCACGACGCGCGGCTCGGAGGCGAGCTGCAGGCCCGGCAGGCCGGCGACGGCGATCTGGAAAGTGCGCGCGCCCTCCGTGGTGTTCATGATCTGCAGCCGATAGACGTTCTCGATCCGGCCGCCTTCCACTTCGCGCGCGAGCGCGGCACGGTCGCGGATCACATCCACCTTGAGCGGCACGCGAAGGTAAAGGCTCGCTCCCGCCACCGCCACGATGGCCGCCAGGATGCCGACGTAGATGAGGACCCGCGGACGCAGTATTCTTGTCGGTTTGCCTTCCACCGCGTGCGTGGTTGCATAGCGGATCAGCCCGCGCGCACGGCCGAGCCTGCCCATCACCTGGTCGCAGCCGTCGATGCAGGCCGCGCAGCCGATGCACTGGTATTGCAGGCCCGCGCGGATATCGATGCCCGTGGGGCAGACCTGCACGCAGATGCCGCAGTCGACGCAGTCGCCGAGCCCCTCGCCCACCCCTTTCACGGTCGCCTTGCCGCGGGGCTCGCCGCGCACCCTGTCGTAGCTGATCACCATGGTGTCCTTGTCGAACATCGCGCTCTGGAAGCGCGCGTAGGGACACATGTAGATGCAGACCTGCTCGCGCATCCAGCCGGCATTGCCGTAGGTGGCGAAGCCGTAGAACAGGATCCAGAACGTCTCCCAGGGCCCCGTCGTGAATGTCAGCACTTCGACCCAGAGTTCGCGGATCGGCGTGACATAGCCGACGAAGGTGAAACCCGTCCACAGCGCGAATAACGCCCAGACCATGTGCTTCGACGTTTTCAGCAGGAACTTCCTGAGTGAAAGCCCCTCCTTGTCCAGCTTGATGCGCGCATTCCGTTCGCCCTCGATCCGCCGTTCGATCCACAGGAAGATCTCCGTGTACACGGTCTGCGGGCAGGCGTAGCCGCACCACAGGCGCCCGGCGATGGCGGTGAACAGGAACAGCGCCAGCGCCGCGATGATCAGCAGGACCGTGAGGTAGATGATGTCCTGCGGCCAGAACACCAGGCCGAAGATGAAGAACTTGCGATGCGCGACATCGAACAGCACCGCCTGGCGGCCGTTCCACGGCAGCCAGGCCAGTCCGTAGAACACCAGCTGCGTGCCCCAGACGAGCAGCCAGCGCCAGGTCGCGAACCAGCCGCGCACGGCGCGCGGATAAATGGCCTCCCGAACCTCGTAGAGCGATTGCTCTACCGCATCCGCTTTCATTTACCCGAAAGAGAATAGACGTAGGCCGTCAGCAGGTGGATTTTGGCGGGAGAAAGGAGGTCCTTGTGCGCCGGCATCTGGTTGACGCGGCCCTTGCTGATCTGGGCGGCAATGGCCTCCTCCCCGGAGCCATGCAGCCAGATGCGGTCGGCCAGGTTCGGTGCACCGATCGCCGGGTTGCCCTTGCCCTCCGGGCCGTGGCAGGCGCTGCAGCTGGCCTTGTAGAGGGGCTCGCCGCGCGCTTTTCTGATGGAATCGCTGGCCTGGCCCGACAGCGAGAGCACGTAGTGCGCCACATCCTTGACACCCTGGTCGCCCAGGGCCTGGCCGAACGGGGGCATGGCGCCGGTGCGGCCATCGGCGATGCTCGTCCGGATGGCCTCGGGCGTCCCGCCCCAGAGCCAGTCCTTGTCGGTCAGATTGGGGAAACCGCGGCTGCCGCCGCCATCGGACGCATGGCACTGGGCGCAGTTGTTGAGGAACAGCTTCTGTCCGATGGCGAGCGCCTCGGCGTTCTTCGACAGCGCGACGATGTCCTGCGCCGCGAACCTGTCGAAGATCGGGCCGTAGGCGGCCTGCGCGCGGGTATTTTCTTCCTCGAGCTGCTTGACCTGGCTCCAGCCGAGCACGCCGGCATAGCTGCCCAGCCCGGGGTACAGCACCAGGTAGGCGAGGCCGAATACGATGGTGACGTAGAACAGCCACGCCCACCAGGCCGGCAGCGGGTTGTTGTATTCGCTGAGGTTCTCGTCCCAGACGTGGCCGGAGGTTTCGGACTCGACGGGCTTGCGCACGCTCTGCATCTTCAGCAGCACGGCGCAGGCGACGATCGAGACGATCGTGATCAGGCCGATATAGACGTCCCAGAATGCCGACGTGAACTGGCTCATGCCTCGCCGTCCTCAAGGATGCGGCGGCCTTCCTGCTCAAGCTGCCGCTTTCGCGACGGCAGATAGGCACGCACCACGATGAAAAGAAAGACCGCAAAAGTGAACAGCGTGATCCCGATCCTCAACGTATTGATGTCCATTGTCAGTTCGCCTTGTTCTTCAGCGCGGTGCCCAGCACCTGCAGGTAGGCGATCAGCGCGTCCATTTCGCTCCTGCCCTGCAGTTCCGCCCTGGCCGCCTTGATTTCTGCTTCCGCGTAGGGAACCCCGACCAGACGGAGCGCGCGCATCTTGGCCTCGATGTCGGCCGCGTTCGCCGGCACGCGCGCCAGCCACGGGTAGCCCGGCATGTTCGACTCCGGCACCACTTCGCGCGGATTGATCAGGTGTATGCGGTGCCACTCGTCCGAGTAGCGCCCGCCGACGCGGTGCAGGTCCGGACCCGTGCGCTTGGAGCCCCACTGGAACGGGTGGTCGTAGACGAACTCGCCCGCGGTCGAGTAGTGGCCGTAGCGCTCGACCTCGGCGCGGAACGGCCGGATCATCTGCGAGTGGCAGTTGTAGCAGCCTTCGCGGATGTAGATGTCGCGCCCGGTGAGCTGCAGCGCGCTGTAGGGCTTCAACCCCGCCACCGGTTCGGTCACCGTCTTCATGAAGGAGAGCGGCACGATCTCGACCAGCCCGCCCACCGCCACGACGAAGATGATGAGGACGACCATCAGCCCCTGGTTGCGTTCGATGAGGTCGTGCGTCAGCTTCATGGGTTCACGCGTGCACCGGGGCCGGAATCTGCGCCTCGAAGGTCTCGCCTTCGAGGACGGTCTTGAACACGTTCCAGGCCATGATCAGCATCCCGGCGAGATAGAGCACGCCGCCCAGGAGGCGAATGGCATAGAACGGATAGGTCGCCTTGACGCTTTCGACGAAGGTGTAGGTGAGCGTGCCGTCCGCGCCCACCGCGCGCCACATCAGGCCCTGCATCACGCCCGCGATCCACATCGCGGCGATGTAGAGCACGATGCCGACGGTGGCCACCCAGAAATGCACGTTGATCAGGCGCACGCTCCACATCTCGGCGCGGCCGAACAGCTTCGGGATCAGGAAGTAGATCGCGCCCATCGAGACGAGGCCCACCCAGCCGAGCGCGCCGCTGTGCACGTGGCCGACGGTCCAGTCGGTGTAGTGCGACAGCGCGTTCACCGTCTTGATCGACATCATCGGTCCCTCGAAGGTCGACATGCCGTAGAACGAAAGCGAGACGATGAGGAACTTGAGGATCGGATCGTCGCGCAACTTGTACCACGCCCCGGACAGCGTCATGATGCCGTTGATCATTCCGCCCCAGGAAGGCGCGAGCAGGATCAGCGAAAACACCATGCCGAGCGACTGCGCCCACTCGGGCAGCGCGGTGTAATGCAGGTGGTGCGGCCCGGCCCACATGTAAGTGAACACCAGGGCCCAGAAGTGGACCACCGAGAGCCGGTAGGAGTAGATCGGGCGGTTGGCCTGCTTCGGGATGAAGTAGTACATGATCCCGAGGAAGCCGGCGGTGAGGAAGAAGCCCACCGCGTTGTGCCCGTACCACCACTGCACCATCGCGTCCTGCGCCCCCGCGTACACCGAGTAGGACTTCCAGAACGTGACCGGCACCGCGGCGCTGTTCACCAGGTGCAGCAGCGCGACGGTGAGGATGAACGCGCCGAAAAACCAGTTGGCGACGTAGATATGCTGTATTTTTCTTCGATACAAGGTGCCGAAGAAAACGACCGCATACGATACCCAGACTAGGGTGATGAGGATGTCGATCGGCCATTCCAGTTCCGCGTATTCCTTGCCGCTGGTGATGCCGAGCGGCAGCGTGATGGCGGCGAGCACGATCACCACCTGCCAGCCCCAGAACGTGAACGAGGCGAGCGCATCCGAGAACAGGCGCGCATGCGACGTGCGCTGCACCACGTAGTACGAGGTCGCGAACAGCGCGCAGCCGCCGAAGGCGAAGATCACCGCGTTGGTGTGCAGCGGGCGCAGCCTGCCGTAGGACAGCCAGGCAACGTCGAAATTGAGCTCGGGCCAGAGCAGCTGCGCGGCGATGATCACGCCGACGAGCATGCCGACCACGCCCCAGACCACGGTCATGACCGCGAACTGGCGCACCACCGTGTAGTTGTAGGTTTCCTTCTCGTTCTGCATCCATCCACCCTGGCCGACGATGGAGCGATGCTATGGAGCGGCGGAGCGCGCTATTTGATCTGCGTCAAGCCGGATTGCCAGCCAGGCGGCCGCCTATGGCAACAGCACCGCCGCACCCTCGAGCCGGCCCGCACGCAAATCCTCGAGCGCACGGTCTGCATCCGCAAGCGGATACCCTCGCGTCTGGATGCGTAGCGGCACGCGCGCGGCGAGCGCCATGAAGGCCTCGCCGTCGGCGCGCGTCAGGTTCGCCACCGAGCGCAGCACGCGCTCGCCCCAGAGCAGGGCGTAGGGAAACGACGGGATGTCGCTCATGTGGATGCCGCCGCAGATCACGCTTCCGCCTTTTCTGACTGCTCGCAATGCAAGGGGAATCAGGCCCCCGACCGGGGCGAAGATGATCGCTGCATCCAGCGGTTCGGGCGGGATCTCGGTCGAGTCGCCCGCCCAGTGCGCGCCGCATGAGCGCGCGAACTGCTGCCCCGTGAGATCATTTTCCTTGGTAAACGCGAACACAGTCCGGTCCTCGGCCTTCGCGATCTGCGCGACGATGTGCGCCGCTGCGCCGAAGCCATAGATTCCGATCGCTCTTGATTGTTCTATTTGCCTGTAACACCTATAACCAATTAGGCCGGCGCACAGCAGCGGCGCCGCTTCGGTGTCGGTGTAGCGTTCCGGGATGGGCAGGCAGAAGCGCTGGTCGGCGACGACGTACTCGGCGTAGCCGCCCTCCAGGGTATAGCCGGTGAACCGCGCGCGTTCGCAGAGATTTTCGCGCCCGCCGCGGCAATGCTCGCAGGCGCCGCAGGTCCAGCCCAGCCAGGGGATGCCGACGCGCTCGCCGCTGCCCGCGATAGTGCCGACAATCTCGTGCCCGGGCGTGACCGGGGTGCGGCATTGGGGCAGTTCGCCGTCCACGAGGTGCAGGTCGGTGCGGCAGACGCCGCAGGCGCTCACCTTCACCAGCACCTGCCCCGGACCGGGTTCTGGCATCGGCAGCGTATCGCAGCGCAATGCCTGCCGCGCCGCGTGCAGGCGCATCGCCTTCATGTCAGCGCGGCGCGTCGTCGTCCTCGAGGATCGAGCGCGCCGGCCGCTCGAGGTCGTCGAACTGGCCGCCTTCGAGCGCGCGCCAGAACACCCAGCCGATCAGGAATACGACGGCGACGGAGAGGGGGACGAGGAGGATGAGGCTTTCCATGCTTCGCTTTCCGGCGTCGCGGCGGCGATCCGCAATGCGTTCAGTACGACAATGAAGGAGCTTGCCGCCATGCCGACGGCCGCTTCCCAGGGGCCGATCCAGCCGGCGGCCGCGAGCGGCAGCGCAAACGCGTTGTAGGCGAGCGCCCAGCCGAAGTTCCGCCGCACGATACGCATCGTGCGCCGTGCGGTGCGGAACGCCGCGGCGATTTCCGCGAGAGAATTTCCCATGACGACCAGATCGGCCTGCCGCTGGGCCGCGTCGGCGCCGGCGCCCATCGCGAACGACACGTCGGCGCGCGCCAGCACCGGAGCGTCATTCAGGCCGTCGCCGATCATCGCCACCACGCGCGCCTCGCGTTGCAGCCGCGCGACATGGTCGAACTTGTCCTGCGGCAACGCGCCGCCGATTGCATCGGCAATGCCCAGACGCGCCGCCATCGAGGCGACCGCCGCCGGATGGTCGCCGCTCACCAGATGCAGCCGCAATCCCGCCGAGCGCAGCGCCGCGAGCAGTTCGGGCACCTCGGGCCGCAATGCGTCCTCGAGCAGGAACACGGCGAGCCAGCCTCGTTCATCGGCGAGGAATACGGGCGTGAGCGATGCATCACACGCAAATCCAGATGGCGAACCGGCCAGCTCGCGGCAGAATTCCTCCGTGCCGATGCGCAGGCACCGGCCATCCAGACGGCCTGCCACGCCCAATCCGGGAAAATTCCTCGTCTCTTTGACGGCACGGCCATTGCCCTCGAACGCGCGCGCAAGAGGATGCCGGCTCGCGGCCTCCAGCCCCGCGGCAAGCGCCCTGCACTCGGTTTCGTCCGCGCTTCCCAACAGATCCAGGCGCACGATTCTGAAGCGTCCCGCGGTCAGCGTGCCGGTCTTGTCGATCACCACGTCGGTCGCCGCGGCCAGCGTTTCGAGCGCACTGGCGCGGGTAAGGGCCACGCCCCGCGCAAGCAGCGCGCCGCTCGCGCGGGTCAGGGCAACGGGGGCGGCAAGCGCGAGCGCGCAGGGACAAGTCGCGACCAGGACGGCGATCGCGACCCAGCCGTTGCCCGAATGCAGGCCCGCGAGCACGGCAACCGCGAGTACTACCCAGGTGAGCGCATGCGCGAGACGGTCGGCCGCCGCGACCAGCCGCGGCCGCGAGGCAGCGGCGCGCTCGACGAGGCGCGCGACCGCCGCGGCGCGCGTTTCGGTGCCGGCGCGCTCGACGCGCATCACGAGCGGCTGCTCGAGATTGAGCGTGCCCGCAATCAGGCTGCCGCCTGGCGACTTGGCGAGCGGCACCGGCTCCCCGGTGAGCAGCGACTCATCGACGCTGGATCGGCCCTGCTCCACGACGCCGTCCGCGGGAACCCGATCACCGGCCGGAACCAGGACCTTGTCTCCGCTCGTCAGCTCATGCGCCTGTATTCGCTCCACGGCATCATCTTTCATGCGCAAGGCGATGGACGGCGACCAGCGCGCCAGCCGGTCGAGCGAGCGCGCCGCGCGCTGGCGTGCCGCCAGTTCCAGGTAGCGCACGCCGAGCAGGAGAAATACCAGCATCGCGATCGAGTCGAAGTACACGGCGCCCGTGCCGCGCAATGTCGCCCAGGCGCTCGCCGTGAATCCCGCGCCGATGCCAAGCGCGATCGGCGTATCCATGCCCGGGCGCAGCCGCCGCAGCTCGCGCCAGGCGCCGGAGAAGAAAGGGCCGCAGGAGAACAGGATCACCGGCAGCGTGAGCAGCAGGCTCGCCCAGCGCATCAGCTGCTCCGCCCCGGGCGACAAGGTGCCGGCGCCATCGTCCACGTAGGCCGGAAACGCGTACATCATCACCTGCATCGCGCCGAAACCTGCGACAAAGAGGCGCCACAGCGCCTTGCGGCGCGCGCCGTGCTCGAGCACCGACTGGCGCCGCGGATCGTAGGGATAGGCGTCGTAGCCGACCGCGCGAACCGCCTCCACGATGTCCGAAAACCTGATGCGCGCGGGGTCCCAGGCGACCTGCGCCCGCTGCGTCGTGTAATTCACATCCGCGCGCAACACGCCGGGCAGGCGGCGCAGCACCTGCTCATTGAGCCAGAGGCAGGCCGCGCAGCGGATGCGGTCGAGGATCAGGGTGGCGCTGCGCTCGTTCGGTCCGCTCGCAAAAGCGAACTGCCGCAGTGCCTGCGGGTCGTCGTAGGAAAGCGCCGGCGCGGGCTCAGGCGGCCTCTGGAGCGGCTTGCTCCCGGGCTGCGCGCGGGTTTCGTAGTAGTGCGCAAAACCGCCCGCCGCG
>Ga0194120_10000780_pt1 | contig 59891 bp, 47 predicted proteins | sample TA2MahCa65mmetaG_FD_148642 | JGI IMG/M metagenome (GOLD analysis project Ga0194120, IMG submission 148642) | Freshwater microbial communities from Lake Tanganyika, Tanzania - TA2015019 Mahale Deep Cast 65m | ecosystem: Environmental > Aquatic > Freshwater > Lake | place: Tanzania: Lake... | reverse complement strand
AATATACGGCAGAAAATGGAGCTAATGGACTAATGGGTGTATTCAATAGAGGACGTACACTTTCATTGCGTGTAATGGTGCCATTTGTTTGGAAGTAAAGGATTAACTAGGTAATAACGGGCTGCTTGCGCTCTCCGATCTGCTGCCGCCACATGGCATAATAGAGTCCTTTTTCTGCCAGTAGCTCCTCGTGTTTACCAGTTTCTACAATTTCGCCCTTTTCCAAAACGTAAATACGATCTGCGTGCATGATTGTAGATAATCGATGAGCAATCAGGATGGTTATCTGCGTGCCTGCTTTTGAAATTTCTCTAATGGTTGAAGTAATCTCCTCTTCGGTTAGAGAGTCTAAAGCCGAAGTAGCTTCATCGAATAGCAACAGTTTGGGTTCTCGAAGCAATGCTCTTGCTATTGACAGGCGCTGTTTTTCTCCGCCAGATAGTTTTAATCCCCCCTCACCAATCATAGTGTCCAACCCATTTTCTGCACGATGAAGTAAACTTTGACAGGATGCTTTTTGTATTACCTCCAATAACATGGCTTCCGTAGCCTGTGGGTTTACAAAGAATAAGTTTTCGCGAATGGTGCCCGAAAATAGTTGTGTGTCTTGTGTTACAAATCCTATTTGATTACGCAAGTCCTCAAAGTGGATACTATTTTCATCTAAACCATTATAAAGAATTTGACCACTGTCTGGTCGATACAGGCCCACCAGAAGTTTCATCATAGTTGTTTTGCCGGAGCCAGAAGGACCTGCAAAGGCAATGGTTTCTCCTGCATTAACGGTAAAACTAATTCCGTTAAGGGCTTTATGAAGTGCAGTGGGGTGCTGAAAACTCACAGATGCAAAAGCCAGTTTTTCAATTTTTCCCAAGGGTGAAGGATTGGCAGGAATAGCTTCCGGAGCTTTTCCCATTAGTAGTTCAAAATTCTCCAGCGAAGTTTGAGCCTCCCGATAGGTTAGAATGATATTGCCAATTTCTTGCAAGGGTCCAAATACAAAAAAGGAAAAGATCTGCATGGTTACTAACTGACCTGCATTCATTTGGTCTTTAAACACCAAAAAAAGGAGCATGAATAGAATAATCTGCCGAAGTGTATTTACAAAAGTTCCTTGCAAAAAACTAATGCTTCTGATTTTTTTGACTTTAGTGAGCTCCAGTCCTAAAATCTTGAACGTGTTTCGGTTGAGTCGGGCTACTTCCTGCTCGGTTAACCCCAAGCTTTTGACCAACTCAATATTACGGAGAGATTCAGTAGTAGCACCGGCCAAAGCAGTTGTTTGAGTTATAATTTTTTTCTGAATTACTTTAACCTTTTGGCTAAACTTATTTGAAAAATAGACTAGAAAAAAAATACCGCCAAAGTAAAAAAATGGTAAACGCCAGTCAATGGCTGTGGCATAGATGGCTACAAATACTACCCCAATAAGCACAGGAAATAAAATATTGATAAAGGAAGATACTAGGCGCTCTATGTCTACACGCACTTTTTGAAGTATGCTTAGGGTTTCTCCACTACGTGCATCCTCAAACTCTCGAAAAGGCAATTTCATGGCATGCTGAAGGCCCTCTGTAAAAACAGCAGCCCCTAATTTTTGCGTAACCAGATTTAATGTATAATCCTGAAATGCTTTTGCAATTCTACTGATCATGGCTACGGAAACAGAAGCCAACAGTAAAGCTAGTACTCCATAGTGCGGTGTTGCGGTAAAAGAAAAAAAGAATCTTTGATGAGTATATTGATCTCGGTGTTGAGCAAAATGATTGGCCAGATTGACCAATTTTCCAAAAATGATGGGATCAAAAAGTGAAAACCCAATATTGGTTGCCGACAGAATCAGCACCAGGCTAACCAACCAGCGATGGGGTTTTAAATATCTAAATAAAATGTTCATATCGGCTATTCTCTTTAGGCAAAAGTCGTTTAAATTGATGAGATCATTTTGTCTTCAGGTAAATAACATTTAAACGATGTTTCTGAACTGAATAGCTTCTGCAAAATGAGCGGGTAATATGGTGGCTTGTTGATCCAGGTCTGCAATGGTCCTGGCCACTTTTAGCAGTCTGTCCAGTACGCGGGCTGAATAGCCAAATTTAATAGCTGCTTTCTCTAAGATAATTAAGCCTTCCTTTTCTATTGTTGATGTACTACGTATCAATTGTCCATTGGCTTGGGCATTACAATAATAATGAGGAATTGTTTTCCAACGTATGGCCTGCGCCTCTCTTGCTTTTTTTATTTTATCCAAGGTGGAGAGTAAGTTGTTATTATCGGCGTTTACCGGTTGAATCAATTCATTTGCTCCTAACGGTTTTACTTCCACATGCAAATCGATTCGATCCAATAATGGACCCGAAATTCGATGTTTGTATCGTTGAATCATCCCTGTTGTGCAAGAGCAAGCAATGGTGGGATGTCCGTGATATCCACAAGGGCAGGGATTCATTGCTGCCACCAGTAAAAATGAACAAGGATAATGACAAGTGTGTCCGGCTCTGGCTAAAACAATACATCTTTCCTCCAATGGCTGACGAAGTGCTTCCAGAACATTTCGCTTGAACTCGGGTAGTTCGTCCAGAAATAATACGCCATGATGCGCTAGCGAAATTTCTCCGGGTTGCAGATTGCGACCACCGCCAATCATGCCGGCATCTGAAATAGAATGATGCGGATCGCGAAAGGGCCGTTTTCCTGTTAATAATTGTGGATGAATACCATGCCCGGTTACAGAGTGAATAAGGATGGTTTCTATGGCCTCCGGATAGGATAAGGCGGGAAGCAAAAGCGATAAACGTCTTGCCAGCATCGTTTTGCCGGCTCCCGGTGCCCCATAGAGAAGTAGGTGATGTCCGCCCGCTGCGGCAATTTCCAATGCTCTTTTTGCTAGCTCCTGCCCAATAACGGTTTCTTTTATTTCGGCAGTGGAAAATATTTTTTCCTTTTCGGGAGGCTTGTATTCTTTTACTATGGTTTTTATTTCAAGCTGTTCACTAAATAGGGCCACAATTTCATTGAGATGTGACGCGCCAATAATATCAATGGATTGAATTAAGCTGGCTTCTGCAATATTTTCAGCAGGTAAAATAACTCCTGCAAAACCATCTTTTTTTGCTTGGAGCGCAATGGGTAATGCTCCCCGTATAGATCGAATACTGCCATCCAATGCCAATTCTCCCATCAGCAAATATTTTTGCAGGTCTTCCACTTTTTTTAGTTGACCTGATGCTGCTAAAATCCCAATGGCAATTGGAAGATCAAAAGCCGTTCCGCTTTTTCGAATATCTGCAGGCGCCAGATTGATTACCAACTTGGTTCGGGGAAATTTATAACCATTGGTTTTAAAAGCGCTTTCGATACGTTCTAAACTTTCTCTTATGGCGCTATCTGGTAGTCCCACTAGGGTGGAAGCCTTGCCGGTTAATAACCAGTTTACTTCAATATGTATTTTTTTAGCTTCAATGCCAATCAAAGCACTTCCATAGGTAGTCACAAACATGCACGAGTATAGGCAACGGCATAGAAATAGTCAAGCAGAAAAATAGCCGTTCCTTTTGTGCAATACTCAGGACTTGGTTTGGCTAGCCCTCCAGATGGATAGAAAATACTATCATCCGACTTTGAATTCGGTCAATGACGTTGGAGAATCGTAAATCCTGGTCGCGTGAATGAATGTTCCGGACCCCATTACTGATTTTAATTTCCGGAGAGAAAATAAAAGTGGGAAAGAAAAAATTGAAACCAATGCCAAATTCAGGACCCCAGTCATTTTTTTCAATTTTAACAAGCTGTTCGGCTCGTTTGGCTCTTGCATTGCTGGCCATGTCAATATCTCCCTTAATGCCTGCTAGTGTGTAGACTCTAAAATTCCCAATTCGATCACTTTGAAATTTAACATGCACGGGGAATGACATAGTAACCGATTCCACTTTCTTTACTACTTCTGTTTGGTTGTAGGATGCGGGATCCGGATAACGTAAAACATATTTAATGCTTCGGTCTACAAAAAACAATTGGGGATTAAAGCGAAATTGAAAACGGTCGGATATTCTAACGGTTGCAGATAGCCCTAATGAAGCGCCACCGGTATTGTTGGGCTCTGCCACTAATACACTGTCGGATCGTAAAAAAGCAGGGTGAAAACTGGTATGAAAGCGCGAGCTATTTCCCCCTATGGTAATACCAAAATAATAGGGCTTACTGTCATGTTCGCTCAAATTCAATTCTATCCTGCTTGGGCTGTACTGCGCCGTGGCTGTTTGTACAAACAGTGATGTTATGCCTATGGCGATGCTAATTATTTGCTGGCGGTATAGATGCAACATATTCCAAATGTCAGGGGTTGAAAAGAGGCGTTTGTGTAGCCGGCTTCTTTGAGTAAATAAATAAAGTGCTCTCTGTCAGGAAAAGCATTGCTGGAACGATTAAGATAGGTATAGGCATGATGATCCGTTCCAAATATTTTTGCCAAGATCGGAGCTATTCGTTTCATATACGTGTTATAAAAAAAACGAATCAACGGGTTTCGTGGGGTTGAAAATTCGAGGATCAAAACTTGTCCATCAGGTTTAAGTACACGATGCATCTCGGAAAGTCCTGCCAGTAAATTTTCAAAATTTCTGACACCGAAAGCTACCGTTACAGCATCAAACGTGTTAGCCGGGGCATTTATTGTTTCGGCATCACCCTCCTGCAGCTCAATAGTTGATTGGAGGCCTTTGCGTAAAATTTTTTTTCTTCCTTCTGCCAGCATGCCTGAGGAAATATCAATACCCGTAATACTTGCCTCTTTATACATAGCAGAGGCCATGAGTGCAAAATCTGCAGTTCCCGTGGCTACATCCAAGATGTATTTTGGTTGCTTTGCTTTAAGTTTTCGCAAGGCTGCTTTTCTCCAATGTCGATCAATTTGGCCTGAAAGAAGACGATTCATGAAATCGTACCTGCCCGCAATCCGGTCAAACATGTTGGCTACTTGCTTTTTTTTGGGCAATACCGAATGTTGCTCGGGTGTAATAGGGTCGTGGGGTAGCGGCATTTCGCAAATGTACGAGGAGCCGTGCAGAACTTGATTCCTTGTTGATTGCAATGAAAATGGTTACTTCGTGTATTCAAATGAAGGAACCTACTTTACAAGCCAAGTACCTGATCAGCAGTGAAACGCATAAGCAATGCCCCATTGCCGATAAACCAGAATATGCATTTATTGGCAGAAGTAATGTAGGCAAATCTTCTTTGATCAATTTATTAACGGGTGCGGCAAAGTTGGCCAAAACTTCTGCTACACCTGGTAAAACTCGTTTGATTAATCATTTTGAGGTAATGGATACCGATAAAACAAAATGGTATTTGGTTGATTTACCTGGATATGGATATGCGGCTACTGTTTCTCAAAAAGCAAGGCGTAATTGGGGAAATATGATCGAGTCGTATATTCGAAAAAGAGAGAACCTGCAAAATTTATTTGTTTTAATAGACAGCAGACACAGCCCTCAGGCTATAGACCTTGAATTTATTCGTCAATTGGGAGAGTGGCAGGTTCCATTCAGTCTTGTTTTTACAAAAACCGATAAGAATAAACCAGGTGCCACTCAACGAAACCTGGCTTTGTTTTCCAGTCGTTTGCTTGAAGAGTGGGAAGTTCTCCCACCAATTTTTCTAACCTCTTCTGTTGCAAAAGAAGGTCGAATTGAATTGTTGCGTTACATACGCAGCCTACATCAATCAAAGGGCAAAAGACGTTAGGTTACCATTTTGTTTGCACAACTGGTGCTGGCAAAGGCCTCCGGTTTTGCCTTGAACGCAAAACCCATTCCCAGGATATAACCCATGGCTTCACGCAGGGCATCATTACTTTTGAATTGGGGATTGGTATTGATATCAGCGTGCACTTCCATATCAACATCGTACTGTGTAAAGAGCGAACACAGCATATATGCCACTTCGATACTCTTAGATACTTCAGTCAACAGTCTCTCTTTGATGGTAAAAGAATGACGAGTTTTTTCATTATGGATAAACATAAATCCACCTTGTCCCTCTCGAAGAAATACAATTACCGTTGCAAACTCTGTTTCTTTTCCTTTTACTTGAGAATCGGAGCCAATACAAACCTTTAAACGGTATCCAAGTTTTGTTTCTCTGATAATAGCGGCTTTTACGGCTTCAAAAATGGGAAGTTCCACAGGATCGCCGTTGAATTTTCTCCATTGCATCTTTTAGCGGTTTCTCTAATTTACTCGCTTAATCAATCTTTATTGACTGAGTATGCAATAAGATATACACAGTCTGTGCAAAGGGTGGTGAATGGACTACTTCCCGGATTTAATACTGGCCAGTTCGGAGCAGGACCAATGTACAAGCTTCCATTGTTGCAATTCCTGCTTTTTGGGCCAACAGTTGGAGCTCTTTGTTTTCTGTACCCGGATTGAAAATGATTCGCTTTGGATGCAATTGTAACAGGTAATTGTAATAAGGTTTTTGTTTCTCAGGGGAGAGATATAAAGTAACCGTGTGCAGTTCGGTAGGATAGATCAATGCTGTTTCAATCGGAGTCTTGCCTACTAGGCCTTTACGAGTTCCAATGGCATAAACTGGATGTTGATAAAATTGGAGGTCTTTGATAGCTTGATTACTATACCTATATTCCTTTGCTGAAGCGCCTAAAACAAGAGTAGATCTTGAGATACGCATATTAGTTAAGTCCTACTACCGTAGTAATCTTTAAAGAAAAAGTTGAATTGGGTTTTCCAAGAATTTCTTAACAGTTTGCAAAAACGCAGCTCCGGATGCTCCATCCACACTACGATGATCGCAGCTCAATGTTACTTTCATGACTTGTGTAACGGCAAATCCCTCGGCTTTACGAATTACTTTTTCGCTGATACGACCCACGGCCAAAATGCAACTGTCTGGCGGATTGATGATGGCGGTAAATTCATCAATATCCATCATGCCCAAGTTAGAGATGGTGAAAGTATTTCCCGTGAATTCGTTGGGTTGTAATTTTTTGCTCTTGGCCTTGGCGGCAAGTTCCTTTGCCTCTGCAGCTATTTGAGGTAAAGTTTTATTATCTGCAAACCGTACCACCGGGACTATAAGTCCATCTTCTATGGCAACGGCAACACCAACATGCACATGGTGATATCTTCTGATCTTATCGCCAAGCCAGGAAGCGTTTACTGCTGGATGTTGACGAAGAGCTAATGCAACTGCTTTAATTACAAAATCGTTGAAACTAACCTTTACAGGGCTTACTTCATTTAATTGTGTTCGGGCAGCAATAGTCTGGTCCATATTTATCTCCATCTTGAGATAAAAATGGGGAGCAGAAAATTTGCTTTCAGCCAACCGACGAGCAATCACACCACGCATTTGTGAGTTAGCCGTATCGGTATATCCCTCCTTAGTTTGTCCCGTATAGGCGGTTGCTGAACTAGTTATGGCCGAGGATTGTCCACCTATTTGAACATTGTCCAGATCTGCTTTTATTATTCTACCTCCATCGCCACTACCCTGTAGCGAGGAAAGATCTACTCCCTTATCCTGTGCAATTTTCTTGGCCAATGGAGAGGCTTTTATTCTTCCGTCAGCTGTAGCAATTGAAGCAGTTGCTGCTATTGACGGTGCTGCGGGTGAAACTTCAGGAGTAGGCAAACTTGTTGTTGTTACAACTGCTGGTGCGGTAGTGCCGGCTTTAGATGCCGCCACTATAGATTCCAAATCCACCTTATCTTTTTCGCCTATCACACAAAGCAAGCCGTTTACAGGAATCTTTTGGCCTTTTTCAGCACCGATAAAAAGAAGCGTGCCATTTTTGTAGCTCTCCAATTCCAAGGTTGCTTTGTCTGTTTCTATATCGGCAAGTACTTCTCCTTTTTTAACAGTGTCGCCTATTTGCTTATGCCAGCCGGCAATTACGCCCACTTCCATCGTGTCGCTCAGCCTTGGCATCAAAACCACTTCATCCATTTTTGATAAATCCAGTGCGCTGTTTAAAGCAGGGGAAACAGTAGCTGTAGTAGCAGGTGCACTTGGTGTTACAGAGGAAGGCATTGGGGTTGCTGCAACGGAAGTATTCAGCAAGGAAGAAATATCCTCGCCTTCATTTCCAATAATAGCCAACAAGTCATTAACCTGAATTTTGGATCCTTTATTGCCACCAAGATGCAAGAGTATTCCATCTTTGTAGCTTTCGAGTTCCATGGTGGCTTTATCTGTTTCTACTTCTGCGAGCAGATCGCCTTTTTTTACTCGGTCTCCAACCTTTTTATGCCAGGCAGCGATAACGCCTTCGGTCATCGTGTCACTAAGTCTCGGCATGAGGATCACTTCGGCCATTCCCTACTAAATTTTGGGTCGAAATTAAGATAAAATAAGGGATTAGTAATCCAGGTCAAGCTTCAATCGTTCTTTCAACTCCTGGATCAGCGGATATTGTTTAATCAGCTCCTGATAACGCTCTTTGGAACTCAATGTTCCCTCAGCGGAAATGAGGGTCCCTTTTTGTTCATCGGTAATTACATTAAACTGGAGATTTTTATTTGCTAATCTCTCTTTTAAGAATGCGTATAGTTTATTTCGTTCTTGTTCTATAAACCGCTGTTCAATATTATTGGCCGTTATTACTTCAAAACTGATAGCATCAATAATGCGCAAGCTTGCCGATTCAAAAGGTTGAGCAGCCGGATTTTTTAAATCTTTAAGTTCTTGAGTGTAAAGCTGCCAAGCCTTTTGTAAAGATGATTCTTCGAGCTGTTTTTCCTCTACTGATCCAGATCCACCGGTTTGCTTGAATTGCTCTCTGATTTTGGATAGGGCGCTGAGCTTTGGAGAGCCGGGTTGGCCTTTTTTATCATTGGGCGCAGAGTGAATTGGCTCAATCGGTGTTTCTATCACCAATTTGGCACTCACAGCAGGAGATTTTATTGGATTTACGGGAGCGGGAGCTACAGATTTTGTAGCAGATTTTGGAGAATAAGGAAGAATGGGACTGACTCTAAATCCGATGGGGGATTCAACTACTTTTTTTTTTGAGAGAGTTGAATCTCCTGAGGTAATGCGCAGGGCCTGTTCCAAGTAACAGATTTTAATGAGCATCAGCTCTACAAACAATCTTTTATTGCGAGCGGCCTTATAATTTAGTTCTGCTTCATTCAATATATTCAACAAGCTAACCAGCACAGCGGTTGAACAGGCTTTTGCCGTTTCCTTGTATTTGTCTTTGAAGGACTCTACCACATCCAATAAAGCTACGGCTTTTGCATCCTGACAAACCAGTAAGTTTCGTGCAAACTCTGCCATACCATTGATAAATAAATCGCCTTCAAATCCTTTTTGATTGATTTGGTCGTACAATAAAAGGGCCTGCGCAAGATCCTGCGTTTGCAGACAATGAATGAAGCGGAAATAATAATCTTCATCCAAAATATTTAAGTGCTCAACTGTTTGTGTGTAGTCCACCGATCCATTGGTGAAACTGACAATTTTATCCAGTAAACTAAGGGCATCACGCATGCACCCTTCACTTTTTTGAGCAATAGCCTGTAAAGCGGGTTTCTCTGCCTTGATTTTTTCTTTTATGCAAATGCCTTCAAGATGCGCTACGGTATCTGCAGTGGTTATTCTTTTAAAGTCAAAAATTTGACATCTACTGAGAATAGTAGGAAGTATCTTATGTTTTTCTGTAGTGGCCAGAATAAAAATAGCGTAGGGCGGGGGCTCTTCTAATGTTTTTAAAAATGCATTAAAAGCAGGCGTAGATAGCATGTGAACCTCGTCAATCACATATACTTTGTATCTACCTCCTTGCGGCGTAAATCTAACCTGTTCGGTAAGCGCGCGTATATCATCCACCGAGTTATTAGAAGCGGCATCCAGTTCAAAATAATTGATAGAACCACCCTCTCTAAAAGACACACAGCTACTACATTGATCACATGCTTCACCCTCTTTGGTGGGATTCTGGCAGTTGATGGTTTTGGCCATAATACGTGCACAGGTGGTCTTACCTACTCCTCGAGGTCCGCAAAATAAAAATGCATGTGCCAGTTGCTGATTTCGAATTGCATTTTTTAATGTGGTGGTAACATGCTCCTGTCCCACAACCGAATCAAACAGCTGTGGCCTGTACTTACGGGCAGAAACTATAAAACGATCCATGTTCGCAAGATAAGAAACTCAACAGTCAAATAAGCGGTTATAAAATTGGATGTCTTTCAAAAGGCAACGTAGGGTCAAATTGATAACGCCAAGTAATCAGCTGCCTGGTCATGTAGGTGTCTCCAAGCCCTGTTGCAACATTGATCATTTTTGGATGAAAATCGCCAATCCACTGTAGTTCGTAATAATTATATTTATGTAAGGCCTGCACAACAAACTTGGCCTCATTGATCATGAACGCATCAATTCCCTTCTTCTGAAACTCGGGTACAACGCCAAAAATAATTCCCGTAAATCGTCTGTTGGGCTTTGTCCACCTGATCCATAAAAATTTAAGTTTACTCAACAACCCAAACTGACCATTTAGGTATTTGAACCACTGATTCAGGTCCGGAATATTTATAAAAAATCCTATGGGCTGATCATGATAATAGGCAAACCATACAATTTTTTCGTCCATCACAGGCTTCATTTTTCTAAACATGGCTAAGGCAAGATCCTTGTTGATCTCCTTTAGTCCGCCATGTCCTGCCCAGGCACTATTGTATATTACTGAAAAGTCAACAGCAAACTTGTCCAATGCTTTTTTTGTGATATGCACCGCTTTGAAACCTGGATCTAGTTTAACTAACGCATGACGCTCATTTAGTTTTTGACTTACTTCTTTGGTGGGATCCAATCCATAACAATATTGATAAAAGAAAGGCTTAAATCCATACCCTTCAAAAAGGCCACGATAGTAAGGTTTACTATAACTCATGCAATAAAGGGGAGGTTGGAACCCTTCCACGATTAATCCCCACCATCGGTCCCTTTCTCCAAAATTGATAGGGCCATCCATAGCACCCATCCCTTTTGAAACCAACCATTCCTTTGCTGTATCAAATAGCAGGTTAGCCGCTGCCTGGCTCTCTATGCAATCAAAAAATCCTATTCCTCCAACTGGAAACCGATCGCCTTTTGTCCGATACTTTTTATTGACAAATGCTGCAATTCGTCCAATTAAATTCCCTTGTTGATCTTCCAGCACCCAGCGAATGGCCTCCCCAAACCGAAAAGCCTTGTTAAGCGCCGGGTCAAACACTTCATTTACATCTTTGTCTAATGGACGAATGTAGTTAGGATCGCCCTGGAACAGGGTTACATTAACTTTTAAAAAATCCGCCTGGTCTCTTCGATTTATTATCTCCCGCAATCGCATGAGGCAAATGTAGGAAAGCGGGCCCTGCCAATCGTGATTTCAATACGTCAGTTTTTGTCAATTTTTCTTTTCATTTTTTCCCTTCCTGCCCCTACCTTTGCGGCCTGAAATCGCGGGGTTAATCTAACCCTGAAAAAAATCTTATAAAATGGCTATAACTGGCAAAGTCAAACAGGTAATCGGAGCGGTTATCGACGTGCAATTCGATGGCAAACTTCCTGAGATCTACAACGCATTAGAATTAAAAAAAGAAAATGGTGATTCGCTGGTGCTTGAGGTACAGCAACACCTCGGAGAAGACAGCGTTCGTACTATCGCAATGGACGGAACAGAAGGTTTGGTAAGAGGAATGACCGTGGTAGATACTGGCAAAGCTATTGCAATGCCTACCGGCGAAGGAATCAAGGGTCGTTTGTTTAACGTTACTGGAGACCCTATCGATGGATTGCCAGCAGTGAGTAAGGAGAATGGACGCCCAATCCACAACCAACCCCCTCTATTTGAAAACTTGAGTACTGCCAGTGAGGTGCTTTATACCGGGATCAAAGTAATTGACTTGATTGAGCCATACGCAAAGGGTGGAAAGATTGGATTGTTTGGTGGAGCAGGAGTGGGTAAAACGGTTTTGATTCAGGAATTGATCAACAATATTGCAAAAGCTTATTCAGGATTATCTGTATTTGCCGGTGTGGGAGAACGTACACGTGAGGGAAACGACCTTATGCGTGAAATGATTGAGGCGGATATCATGAAATATGGAGAAGAATTTAAGCATAGTATGGAAGAAGGTGGTTGGGATTTAAGCAAGGTTGATATGAATGAACTTGCTGAATCAAAAGCAACTTTTGTGTTTGGACAGATGAACGAGCCTCCTGGAGCACGTGCTCGGGTTGCACTTTCCGGATTGACTATTGCAGAATATTACCGTGATGGAGATGGACAAGGAAAAGGACGTGATATTTTATTTTTCGTTGATAACATCTTCCGTTTTACACAAGCGGGCTCTGAGGTTTCCGCTCTTTTAGGGCGTATGCCTTCTGCGGTAGGTTACCAGCCAACGCTTGCTACCGAAATGGGTATCATGCAAGAGCGTATTACTTCAACTAAAAATGGCTCTATTACTTCGGTGCAGGCTGTTTACGTACCTGCGGATGACTTAACTGACCCTGCGCCTGCAACTACTTTTGCGCACTTAGACGCTACCACAGTATTGTCTCGTAAAATTGCTGACTTGGGAATATACCCTGCTGTGGATCCATTGGATTCAACTTCACGTATCCTTTCTCCACAAGTAGTAGGCGACGCACACTACAATTGTGCTAACCGTGTAAAATCCATGTTACAGCGTTACAAAGAATTACAAGATATCATTGCTATCCTGGGTATGGATGAGTTGAGTGAGGAGGATAAAATGGTTGTATCTCGTGCTCGTAAAGTACAGCGTTTCTTGTCTCAGCCCTTCCACGTGGCAGAAGCCTTCACCGGGTTGAAAGGGGTGTTGGTACCCATTGAAGAAACCATTCGCGGATTTAATATGATCATGGATGGAGAAGTAGACGGTTACCCTGAAGCTGCATTCAATCTGGTAGGAACCATAGACGACGCCATTGAAAAGGGTAAAAAATTATTGGAGCAAGCAAACGCGTAAACTGAACGGATATGACAGTTGAGATTCTGACACCTGAAAAAAAATTATTTAGTGGCGATGCCTATGGCGTGCAAATGCCGGGTCTCACTGGATCATTTGAAGTGTTGGAAAAGCATGCTCCGTTAATTAGCGCCCTTCAAGCAGGAACCATTAAAGTACTGCGTGATAAGCAAAATGATCTGGCTCGATTTTCCATCCAGGGCGGATTTGTGGAAGTGTTAAATAACCGCGTTACGGTATTGGTAGAAGGCGGATCGGAGTTATAATAAAAACTGTATTGAATTTGCGAACCCTTGTTGAAAAACAAGGGTTTTTTTGTACGTTAAATAAATGTGAATGCCCGATAATATTTTCGATCACTGCTTCTAGAGGTTGTATTTTTATTCCTTGTGAAAAAAGTATTTGCTCCTATCACCCTGCTCATCAGTCTTTCTTTAATGGGGATCATTCTTATTCAGGTTTCCTGGATCAAGAACATGGTTTTATTACGTGAAGAACAGATCAAGCATCGGGTAGGGGAAGCGGCAATGTTGGTTGCAGAGCAACTTGTGGATCTTCCTAACTCATACACTCCGGGTACTACGCTTAAAAAAAGGGGGCTAATTGAAGGGATGGGCTGGGATTTTTTTGTTGCACCAACTGTGGCAAGCAGGCACACCAGCGCCGATATACAGAAACGTTTTGAAAAGGCCTTTCGGCAATTTGAGCTGAAGGGCGTTTCTTTTGAATTTGGAATTGCTACACTGGGTCCTCTCGGAAATAATCTTTTTGAAAAAACCTCTCCACGATTTTTTCAGGTATTTGAGGATACCATCCATAATTATTTTACCATACGAGGCTTGCGACAACCTGCTTCAACAGGTCTTATGGGAGAAGCTATTGGGGTCAATGAGCTACTCTTTGTGGCGGTTCCGGGAATCAAGGATATTGTGCTTCGTTCATTACGCTGGAATATTGCCGCTTCAATTTTATTTACCCTAGCTATTCTAGCTGTTTTTTATTTTACTATTCGCACCATGATTCGGCAGAAAAAGATCGGAGAAATGAAAACCGATTTCATTAACAACATGACGCACGAATTTAAAACGCCCCTAGCCACCATTTCCTTAGCGGTAGACGCCATGCAAAATGAAAAGGTTATTCAGAATCAACATAAAATGCGCTACTTCAGTGATATTATCAAGGAAGAAAATCTGCGAATGAATAAACAGGTGGAAACTATTTTAAAGGCTTCACAACTCGATAAGGGTGAGGTGCAGCTAAATTTAAAACCCATTGCCGTTCATTCCATAATACAAAACGTTGTAGATAATTTTAAGTTACAACTCGATCACACCGGAGGACATATCAACTTATTCTTTAAGGCACCCAACGACAAAATAGTAGCGGACGAGGTTCATCTTTTCAATTTGCTTACTAATTTGATAGACAATGCTATTAAATATGCCAAGGAGCAAGTACCTCCTTTAATACAGATTGAAACAAATGATAAGGGCCGTTATATCCAGCTCCGTATAGAAGACAATGGCATAGGGATGAATCGAGATACCTTAAAACGAATATTTGAGAAATTTTACAGAGCGCATACCGGTAACCGTCACAATGTAAAAGGATTTGGTCTTGGACTTAGTTATGTGAAAAGTGTCACTGAGGCCATGGGTGGAAAAATACATGCGGACAGCACCGTTGGTAGTGGCAGCACCTTTATTCTAGAGTTGCCCTTGCAATTGACTAAGTGATAGGTTAACTTTTCCAAAGCAAACTGCTATCTCCATAGCTTAAAAAGCGATAGTTATTTTCCAGCGCATAGCTATATATTTTTTTCCAATCTTCGCCAACCAACGCAGCAATTAATAGTAGTAAAGTAGAACGGGGCTGATGAAAATTGGTAATTAGACCACTACAGGTTTTGATAGTATAACCGGGTGCAATCAATAAACCAGTTTGTGTAACAAGCCGATCTAGTTTTTTTACTTCCATCCATTGAATGAGATTAGCCAATGCTTCTTGAACAGAAATGGACCCTGCATCCAGTTGATAGGGTTCCCATTGTGATAATGTAGGAACTGAATCCGCCTGCGTATTCATTATTTTCACGCCTATCCAATACAAGGACTCTACTGTTCGCAATGAGGTGGTTCCCACTGCTATCAAAGGTTGATGCACACGTGATTGCCAGGTTTTTAAAAATTCCAGAGATACTTCTATCCACTCATAATGCATCTGATGATCCGATAGTGTTAAGGCTTTGACTGGCTTAAACGTTCCGGCTCCCACATGTAAAATCACTTGTGTTTTGACTATTGAACGCTTGTCTAACTCTTGCATGATTGCCGGTGTAAAGTGTAAGCCCGCAGTGGGTGCTGCTACCGAACCTTCTTTTGTTGCATACACGGTTTGGTATCGAGATGCATCTGCTGCAACAACCTCTCTTTTTAAGTAAGGGGGCAATGGTGTTTGACCAAAAACGGTTAGTATTTCAGCAAACGTATGGTACGCAGATTGCCAGGAAAAAGAAAGCACAAATGAATCTTGCTCCTTTGTTTTTAGCTCTGCATACAATTGAATACCCTCTTTTTCCTGCCTAAGCACTGTTCCTTTTTTCCATTTAGAAGCACCTCCTACCAGACAATGGATCATAACAGTTTGTGTATGGGAAAGCGCTTGGTGCATATCTCCCAATTCGGCCGCGGGTTCTAGGCAAAATACTTCAATGCGACCTCCTGTATTTTTTTCAAAAATCAATCTGGCTGGAACTACTTTGGTTTCATTGAAAACAAGCCATGCATTGGAGGGAATTTCATTGGGCAACTCACAAAAGTAATGGTCTGAAATTTGTTTATTCTTGAATTGCAACAAACGAGACTGATCCCTATTCTCCAAGGGATAAGCTGCAATTTTTTCCGCGGGTAGCGGGTAATCAAAAGCTGCAATCTGCAGATTGCGGGGATTATCACTCATACAACTAACTGTTGTGGGCTGCAAAGGTCGTAAAAATTGGCATTTTTTGGGTCAGGCACTGCTTATCCACAGCTATCCACAGGTAATTAACATCTAAAATTGGGATAATATATTCCCACCTGATGAAACCCTTTGCTACAAAGGATTTCAGCTTGTTACGTATTGGGGATAAATATAGAATATGTAAAAGCGGGTCCAAGGTGGGAAAAAGTGTTATTTTGTGTCAATAATTAAAAAAAACTATTCAAATCGCTGATAATGATAGGTTTCCTTGGAGAATTTGAGGCTACGTTGGACGCAAAGGGTCGCTTTCTGCTTCCTGCCGGTTTTAAGAGGCAGGTGGCTGAAGAGGAATTGAACCGTTTTGTGATCAACCGTGGTTTTGAACAGTGCTTGGCGCTTTACACTTTAAAAGAGTGGGAACCTCTCTTTGAGAAAATTAAGGGTCTGAATGAATTTAACCCAAAACAACGCGAATTCAGAAGAGCTTTTTTAAATGGAGCCACGTTTGTGGAACCAGACACGGCTGGAAGAATTCTGCTTCCGCCAAACTTAAAGGCATATGCTGGACTTGAAAAAGACATTGTCATTGCAGCTGCCGGCAACAAAATGGAAATCTGGGATAGTAATAAGTACAAAAAGTTCTTTGACTCCTTTTCTTCTGATGCTTTCAGTGATTTGGGAAAGGATGTGATGGGAGGTGGAAACTTGAATTGATAGTAAACGGTGCAGTCAGCGTATCACATACCCGTTCTGCTCCGCGAAGTAATTGAAGCACTTAACATCCAACCTGATGGCGTGTATGTGGATTGCACTTTTGGCGGTGGTGGACATGCAAAAGCTATTCTTGAAAAGCTAGGACCCACCGGCAAATTGATTGCCTTTGACCAGGATGAAGACGCCCGCAGAAATCTTCCCTCGGATGAAAGGTTGTTGTTTGTGCCTGAAAACTTCCGACATGTGCAACGATTTCTTCGCCTGCACAAGATCAAAGAAGTGGATGGGTTGTTAGCGGATCTTGGAGTTAGCAGCCATCAACTTGATGCAGGGGAGCGCGGGTTTTCAACTCGATATGACGCTGCGTTGGATATGCGAATGGATTGTCGTTTATCCCTTACAGCCTATGAAATCGTGGAAACCTACAGCGAGCAGGCACTGCATAAACTCTTTGAAAAGTATGGGGAAGTGACCAATGCAAAAACACTGGCACGAACCATAGTACAAGTAAGACAATCGCAATCACTACAAACCATAGAGGGATTTAAACAAGCCCTGCACGAAGCAGTAAAAGGAAATCCAAACAAATACTTTGCCCAGGTATTTCAAGCCTTACGAATAGTGGTCAATGATGAGATGGGAGCACTTCAAGAGCTATTGACGCAATTGCCTGCTATTATCAAAACTGGCGGACGCGCTGCGATTATCACTTTTCATTCAGGAGAAGATCGAGTGGTTAAACAATTTTTTAAACGGGGTTCATTGGAGGAATTACCTGACAATCCTTTTATTTCTGCTCCAGTGCAACAACAATGGAAATTGACGTATAAAAAACCGTTGGTGGCCAGTGAAGAGGAGCAACTGCAAAATCCTCGCTCCCGTAGTGCAAAGCTTCGGGTTGCAGAAAAATGTTGAGTATCGATAACGTATAACATGACAACAGAAAAAAAAATAGACAACAATAAATCAAACTGGAAACGCTTGCTGAATTACCATTCCATTGTGCAGCAGGTTCCATTTTTATTGTTTCTATCCTTCTTAGCTGTTTGCTATATCTATAACGGACATCATGCCAATAAAACTATCCGAGATATCAATAAAACAGAGCGAGCGGTGAAGGAGTTGAGTTATGAGTATAAAACAATAAAGGGCGAACTGATTGCAAGTAGCAAGCAAAGTGAGTTAATGAGGGCCGTTGAGCCTTTGGGATTGAAGGAGTTGATTGTACCCCCAACAATATTGGTAGACAGTAGTCAATCAAAAGCTGAATAAAAAAAAGTGGAAGTAAAACGGGACATATTGTGGAGAGTGTATATCTCATTCATTGGACTAACCCTTTTAGGAGGGCTGGTGATGGGCAGGGCATTTTATATTCAGCGGTTTGAAGGAGACTATTGGCGTAAGATGAGTGATAGTCTTCATCAGCGCTTTGTTACACTCGATGCCCAACGGGGAACCATCTATAGTGAGGATGGACAATTTCTTAGTACGTCTATTCCCACTTTTGATATTTATTTAGATTTCTGTGCAGACGGCTTGAGAGAGAAAAAAGGAAAACGATTCAAAGAGAACATTGACTCCTTCGCATTGGCCTTATCGGGTTTATTTAAGGATAAGTCTGCTACCGCCTATCGAGAGGATATAGTTAAAGCTTGGGGAAAGAAATCCAGGTACTACCCGCTAAAAAAGAAACTCAGTTTTGCTCAGTATAAATTATTCAGAGCGCTGCCATTGGTTCGTTTAGGACCTAATCGAAGTGGAGTGATCGTAGAGACAAACAGCAAGCGCTTAGTTCCATTTGGACTGTTAGCTGGACGTACCATTGGTTTATCGAGAGAATACCTGACCAGCGATGGAAAAGTGAAAAAACAAAATGTAGGTATTGAAAAAAGCTTTGATACCATACTTAGTGGAAGAGAGGGACAGAAGTTGGTTCGATTTGTGGCAGGTGGAGCGGCCATTCCTATTGCTGGCTATGAAACAGAGCCCGAACATGGCAAAGATGTTTATACCACTTTGGATTTACGCTTGCAGGAAATAACCGAAACAGCATTGATGCGGATGATGTTGCAAAGTGAAGCCTTGTACGGAACAGCCATTGTTATGGAAACTGCTACCGGAAAGATTAAATCTATTGCCAATTTAGGCCGTCTTTCAGATGGTAGTTATTGGGAGAACGACAACTATGCCCTACGAAATACAGAGCCGGGTTCTACCATTAAGCTGGCCACTTTATTAGCTGTTTTGGAAAAGGGTACCAGTAAAATTTCTGATCAGGTGGAAATTGGAAATGCGGGAAAGGCCATGGTGGGCCCTAAACTTGTCTATGACGCAGAGCGTTCTCCAAAACCTTTTTTAAGCGTACAAGAATGTTTTTCTCATAGTTCTAACATTGGCATGAGCAGGTTGGCCTTGAAAGCTTTTGGAAAAAATCCCACTGAGTTAAAAGAGTACTTACATCGCTATCAATTGGATACTCGCTCTTCTATTGACTTGAACGATGTAACGCGTCCTCGAATGGCGCCACTAAATGAAAAGGGCAGCTCATTGGGTAATATGCTGTGGATGAGTTTTGGGTATGCTCTTCAGGTAAGTCCCTTGCATACACTTACATTATATAACGCAGTGGCTAACGAAGGAACAATGATGAAGCCTTATCTGGTGAGTCGTATTCAACAAGGAGGAATTGTTTTAAAAGAACATACTCCTACTATTTTGGAAAGTCAACTTTGCAGGCCTGATGTGATTGCTGCCGCGCGAGCTTCAATGGAAGCTGTAACAACAGAAGGAACTGCACGACGCGTATTTGAAGGAATGCCTTTTTCAGTTGCTGGTAAAACAGGTACTGCATTGGTAGCAGATGGGCCAATAAAATACAAGGACCGTGTATACCAAGCTTCCTTTGTAGGATATTTTCCTGCAGATCGGCCTCAATATTCATGTATTGTGGTGGTTCGCACTAAACCCTTTGCTGCTTCTCACTACGGAGGAACTGTTGCGGCGCCTGTATTCCGGGAAATTGCATTGAAGTCTTATGCACTGTACGTAGAAAGAAAAGATGCTTCTAAAGTTGAATCAAAGCGGGATAGTTCCATTTATTATTATGCCGGGTATGCTCCTGATATTCAAAAAATTTATCGTGCGCTTTCCATAGGATACACTGATTCCTTACAACAGCAGGATTGGGGCAGGGCTTATGCAGAAAATGGCAGATCCGTAGTAAAAGCACAACCGATAAGAAATAAGGTGATGCCAAATGTAAAAGGCATGGCATTAAGAGATGCCTTGTTCTTATTGGAAAATATGGGTGTGCGCGTGTCAGTAATTGGAAAAGGAAAAATAATAACACAGTCTATTCCACCAGGGACTGCCGTAGACAGGCCCTTACAAATAGTGCTGGAGTTAAGTTGATAGTAAAATGAATATGAAACTGAATCAATTGTTGCAAGGAATCAGCACTATAACAGTGCAGGGGTCTGCGGATATTATTATCCGTTCGATCACCACGGATTCGCGACAAGTGAAAGAAGGAACACTATTCATTGCTGTTCGAGGAACAAAACTGGACGGACATACGTTCATTGAAAAGGCCATTGCAGCAGGTGCCATTGCCATATTGTGTGAGGACAAACCCAATGTTGCATCAACCACAACCTGGGTGCAGGTGAACAATACGGCAACAATAGTCGGAAAATTAGCGGCCTGTTTCTTTGGAGAGCCTAGCACGTTTATGAAAGTGGTAGGCGTAACAGGAACCAATGGAAAAACAACTATAGCCACTCTGTTATATAAACTTTTTACAAATCATGGATATACCTGTGGTTTAATCAGTACGGTAGAAAATAGAATTGGAAAAGCTAGCCTTGCCGCCACACATACTACACCAGACCCCATTGCGCTGCAATCATTGCTGGGTGAAATGAAGCAAGCAGGATGTACACATGTGTTCATGGAAGTTAGTTCTCATGCTATTCATCAACACAGAATTGCTGGTTTGCAATTTGCCGGGGGTGTATTTAGTAATATAACCCATGATCATCTGGATTATCATCAAACCTTCGAAGCTTACGTAGAGGTCAAAAAATCTTTCTTTGACCATTTGAGTCCTCAGGCTTTTGCAGTAAGCAACGCAGATGACAAGCGGGGTAAGGTAATGCTCCAGGATACGCCGGCTAAGAAAATTTACTATGCGCTAAAAACAATGGCTCAGCACAAAGGCAAGATTCTGGAGAATAGCCTGGCCGGGTTGCAATTAGACGTTGACAACGTACAAGTACATTTTCGATTAATTGGCAGCTTCAATGCCTACAATCTCTTAGCCGTTTATGCTGCAGCAATTGCACTTGGTTTAGAAAAAACAGCAGTGTTAACCACGTTAAGCGAGTTGGTAGGTGCGCCAGGACGGTTTGAATGTATGGCTTCGCCTATTGAAAATATAATGGTCATAGTTGACTATGCGCATACACCAGATGCATTATTGAATGTATTGAGCACAATCAAGCAATTCAGAAAACCGGAACAACTCATTACTACGGTTACAGGTTGTGGAGGAGATCGGGATAAAACCAAACGACCCTTAATGGCTGCTGTGGTTTGCGCACATAGCGATCGAGTGATTTTTACGAGCGATAATCCACGAAGTGAAGATCCTGCGGCCATTTTAGTGGATATGGAACAAGGCATTCCTGCTGCAGATCAAAAAAAGTATATCCCCATTTTAAATAGAGAAGAAGCAATTAAAACAGCACTGGTCTTATCTCGCGCGCAGGATATCATTTTAGTTGCTGGCAAAGGGCATGAGACCTATCAGGAAGTAAAAGGAGTAAGGGAATATTTTGATGATCGAGAAACAGTTCGAAACTGGATTAGTAAACTGAATAAGTAAAAGAAGCAATATGCTCTATCATCTGTTTGATTGGCTAAATGAAGAAGGAATTCGCTTTCCGGGAAGCCGTGTTTTTGATTTTATCACGTTTCGCACAGCGCTGGCCATTTTACTTTCACTTTTTATAACGCTGGTATATGGCAAGAAGCTTATTCTCTTTTTACAACGTCACCAAGTTGGAGAAAGTATTCGTGAAGAGGGGTTGGCAGGACAGGCCAGCAAAAAGGGAACGCCTACCATGGGAGGTATCATTATCATCCTAGCCATATTGATCCCTACTTTATTACTTGCTGATTTAACAAAAGTGTATGTGCAATTAATGATCGTAAGTACTATTTGGATGGGGGGTATTGGATTTATCGATGATTACTTGAAGTTGAAAAGTAAACGTTTAACGCAGGAAAAGGGAGAGGAGTATAAAAAGTCAAATGCAGATGGGTTAGCGGGTTGGTTTAAAATACTGGGGCAAGTAGGATTAGGACTTACTGTAGGAGCTACGCTTTATTTTAATTCGGAAACGGTGATCTGGAGAGAGTATCGTGGTAAAAATCCTGCTGCTGATTCAACCGTATTTGCCAAAACCTTCAATGGTAAAACACATTATTACGTTGAAACTAAAACACCCATCACCACTATCCCATTTGTAAAAAATCACGAATTCAATTATGCAAAACTCTTACCAGCTTCTTGGAGAGCATATACGTGGTTGCTGTATCTATTGATTGTGATATTTATCATTACCGCAGTTTCTAATGGTGCTAATCTCACCGATGGATTAGATGGCCTTGCAACCGGCACGGCCGCACTTATTGGCGTATTGCTGGGAATTTTTGCTTACGCAAGTGGTAACCTGGTCTTTGCGGATTACCTGAACATCATGTATATCCCCAATCTGGGCGAACTCTCTATTTACATCGCTGCCATGATTGGGGCGTGCGTTGGATTTCTTTGGTACAATTCGTTTCCTGCACAATTATTTATGGGTGACACGGGTAGTTTGATGCTGGGTGGCATTATTGCCTCGCTTGCTATTATTGTGCACAAGGAATTGTTGATTCCAATTTTCTGTGGCGTATTCCTGGTGGAATCGCTGAGTGTCATTTTGCAAGTAGGATATTTCAAATATACTAAACGTAAATACGGAGAAGGCAAACGGATTTTCCTCAAGGCGCCACTGCATCATCATTATCAAGTGCAGGGTTTTCATGAAGTGAAAATTGTTACTCGCTTTTGGATCATTACCGTATTACTGGTGGTATTGAGTATAGTAACATTAAAGTTGCGATGAAGCAGGTCATTGTTGGAGGAGGAGAAAGTGGAGTAGGTGCTGCGCTACTAGCGAAGCAGAAGGGTTATGATGTGTTTTTATCGGACGGAAGTTCTTTGAAGGAAAACTATCGTAAGGAGCTTGAGGACGCAGCGATTCCTTTTGAGGAAGAAGTACACAGCATGGATAAAATCTTGACTGCCGATGAAGTGGTTAAGAGTCCGGGTATACCCGAACATGCGGCGATCATGAAAGCGATCAGAGCCAAGGGAATACCCGTAATCAGTGAAGTGGAATTTGCCTATCGCCATAAAGGGGATAGCCAAGTTGTTGCTATCACGGGTAGCAATGGCAAAACCACTACGGCCTCATTGGTCTATCAATTATGCAAAAGAGGAGGGCTTGATGTGGCTTTGGCGGGTAATATCGGATACTCTTTTGCCCGACAAGTGGCATTGGATCCTAAACCGCTCTATGTGTTAGAGGTGAGCAGCTTTCAGTTGGATGATATACAAACATTCAGACCCAACATTGCCATTCTTACCAATATCACAGAGGATCACTTGGACCGATACGAATATGTTTTTCTGAACTATATCAAAAGCAAGTTTCGAATAACCAGCAATCAAAGGCCTGAGGATTATTTTATCTATTGTGCCGACGATGCGGTTACTGAAAATCACATAAATGACTTTTTTATTCAATCAACACAACTACCCATTAGCATGAAAAGAGAAGTACCAAACGGAGGGTTTATTAAGGATGGAGATATGTACGTGCGTACAGGTAATGAAGTGATGTCTATGAGTGTCTTTGATTTTGCACTCAAGGGCAAGCACAATCAGTACAACACGATGGCCGCTTGTGTTGCCGCTGCAACATTGACTATCCGAAAAGACAAGATTCGTGATGCTGTTCAGCATTTTGAACAGCTTGAACACCGTATGGAACACGTGGCCATGGTACGGGGTATAGAATTTATTAACGACAGTAAAGCCACTAATATCAATTCAACCTGGTATGCGCTTGAGAGTATGACAAGACCAACTGTGTTGATATTAGGAGGTGTTGATAAAGGGAATGATTATTCATTGCTGGTTGAGGGGGTAAAAGAAAAAGTGAAAGCCATTATTTGTTTGGGTGTAGACACTAAGAAAATTCATGAAGCATTTGCGGGAGTAGTACCTGTTTTAATGGATACGCAGGATGCAGCAGAAGCCGTGCAGTTGGCTTTTCGATTAGCTACAAAAGGAGATGCAGTGCTGTTAAGCCCCGCTTGTGCCAGCTTTGATCTTTTCAAAAACTACGAAGATCGGGGTCAACAATTTAAAAATGCAGTTCGCGATTTATAATAATGGAAGCAGCAAAGGACATAAGACTTGGTGAACTCAGGAACAGTTTTACTACCGACCGGTTACTTCAAAAAACACGGGGAGATAAAGTAATCTGGGCCTTGGTAGTGGTATTGACCTTAGTATCATTGTTGGCCGTATACAGTGCAACCGGATCCTTAGCTTATAAGTTTTATAAAGGGAACACGGAAGTTTATCTTTTTAAGCAAGTGGCATTTATCCTGGGCGGCTTATTGGTCATTTATTTTGCGCACTTAGTTAATTACACGTTTTATTCCAAAGCCGCTCGCTTTGTGTTTCTTCTGGCCATACCCTTATTGATCTATACCTTGTTTTTTGGAGTTAAAATGAATGAGGGAAGTCGATGGATTCGATTGCCATTGATCAATATGACCGTTCAAACCTCTGATTTTGCAAAGCTAGCTCTCTTTATGTATCTGGCACGTTTACTCAGTAAACGACAGGACTTAATCAAGGATTTTCGGCAAGGATACCTTATGGTTATTTGGCCGGTTGTAGTTACTTGTTTATTGATAGCCCCTGCTAATTTATCTACGGCTTTATTATTAGGAGCTAGTTGCTTGTTGCTTTTATTTATTGGAAGAGCTAATACAAAACATCTGTTGTTAACTATCGGTTTAGCCATGATTCCGATTTTGATGTTGATCGGTGCAGCCGTGTATCAACATCAACAAGGTGAGACCGAAGATTTGGTCATGCCTGCAAAAAAAGAGGATGGAGCTTTAACGCGAAGGGTGGATACCTGGATCAATCGCGTGGAAAGTTTTATTTATGGTAGTGAAGATATTAATACGGACGCTTATCAAGTAAATCAGGCAAAAATTGCAGTTTCCAAAGGGGGAATATTAGGTGTTGGACCCGGAAACAGCACCACCAGAGACTTTCTTCCACAAGCGTACAACGATTTTATCTATGCTATAATCATTGAGGAATATGGGTTGATAGGTGGGGCATTCATGGTATTTATTTACTTGGTGTTTTTATATAGATGTATTCGCATATTTAAGCGATGTCCTTTTGCATTCGGTGCTTTTCTGGCACTTGGACTAAGTTTTACACTGGTCATTCAGGCACTTGCTAATATGGCGGTTACGGTCAATTTATTTCCGGTTACGGGGGTAACGCTTCCATTGGTGAGTATGGGAGGAAGTAGTTTCATTTTTACTTGTTTGGCCATTGGCATCATTTTGAGTGTGGCTAGAAATGTGGAGCAGTTGGAGGGAAAAAATAAAGAAGAACAAGCAAACAGCGTAGTTGCATGAGTAGACGTATGATCATAGCAGGAGGTGGAACAGGAGGACATATTTTTCCGGCATTAGCAATTGCGGGTGCCCTAAAAAAAATGGATTCTTCGCTGGAGCTACTTTTTGTTGGCGCAAAAGGAAAAATGGAAATGGAAAAAGTTCCACAAGCCGGCTATACCATCATAGGATTGGACATTGCAGGGTTTAACAGAAGTTCATTGCTTAAAAATATTGGGTTGCCATGGAAATTACTGAAAAGCTTTTGGCAGGTACGACAAATATTTAAACAGTTTCGCCCACATGCCGTGCTTGGAGTTGGAGGATATTCCAGTTTTCCCGTTTTGCGCTATGCCCAGGCTATTGGAATTCCAAATTTCTTGCATGAGGCTAATTCCTTTGCAGGCCGAACAAACCAACTATTAGCAAAAAAAGCAACAACGGTTTTTGCGGGAGTGAGGGGATTGGAAAAATTTTTTACACAGGCAAAGATTTGCTTTACAGGAAATCCGGTTCGCCCTTCCATTGTGCAGTCAACCGTATCGGCAGAAGCTGGTCGTTTGCATTTTGGATTAAATCCTGCAAGCCCCACTTTGTTTGTAGTAGGAGGAAGTTTGGGCGCTCGCTCAATCAATTTAGCCATTGAGCAAGGACTTGATCAATTAATGAAAGTGGGGGTTCAATTGATTTGGCAAACTGGGAAAAATGATGAGTTACGCTTGAGGCAATTGATGCAACGCTACCCAGGAGTTTGGATTGGGCCATTTATCAATGAAATGGAATATGCTTACGCCGCTGCAGATTTGGTTGTTGCTCGAGCAGGTGCATTAACCGTTGCTGAATTAGCTGTGGCGGAAAAGCCTGTAGTCTTTGTACCCTTTCCCTTGGCAGCAGAGAATCACCAGACTGCAAACGCTAAACAGTTGGTTGAGCAACAAGCTGCATTGTTGGTTACTGATGGGGAGGCGCAACAAAAATTGACAGCTGTGGTACTTGATTTGATAATGGACAAAACCAAACTACTGCAGATGCAAACAAACATAAAAACATTTGGCGTAAGAGATGCTGATCAACGAATTGCCATTGAAATCATGAAATGGATATGAGAAAACCGATACTTGATACTTGTTTATTGGCCCGCCCTTTTGAAGGGGTAGCCGGTATCAAAGAAGTATGCTTTATTGGAATTGGCGGAATTGGCATGAGTGCATTAGCTCGCTTTTTTATGGAAAAAGGAGTAGCGGTAACAGGATACGATAAAACACGCACGGAGCTTACGATACAGTTGGAAGAAGCGGGCATGTCCATACATTATGAAGACAGTATAGAGCTGTTGTCCCGTACAGCAGATCTAGTAGTATACACACCTGCCATCCCCGCTGCGCATCTTGAATTGAATTGGTATAAAAATAACGGGTACACACTTTACAAGAGAAGTGAACTGTTGCAGCGAATTACGGACGGTTCGTTGAATATCTGTATTGCTGGAACGCATGGAAAAACTACTACCAGTACACTGATAGCTCATGTTCTCAGACAAAGTGGAATGGGATGCAATGCGTTTTTGGGCGGCATCGCTAGTAATTATGGAACAAACTATTGGGGTAGCGCCACCAATTGTTGCGTAGTAGAAGCCGATGAGTATGATAGAAGTTTTTTAAAACTACGTCCACATATTGCATTGATCACCGCAATGGATCCCGATCACTTAGATATATATGGAACACCGGAAGCGATGGAAGAGGCGTTCATTTCATTTAGTAAGTTAGTTACGCCGCAGGGAGTATTGCTCTATAAAAAAGGATTAAGCCGTGCCGCTTCATTAGCCGCTACTCAACAATTAAGTTACCACCTGAATGAGGAAACAGCAGATTGCAGATCGGTTGGATTAAAAGTGCAAAATGGAGCTTATCAATTTGATGTGGTGGTGGCTGGAGACTTGTTGACAGGATTTCAATTACATATGGGAGGGTTGCATAATGTTGAAAATGCAGTAGCGGCTATTTCAATGGCATGGTTGTTGGGAATTGAAGCAGAAAAAATCAAAATGGCCATTGCCAATTTTAAGGGAGTGCAACGACGATTCGAATTGATTTGGCAAAGTGATCAAGCTGTGTTGATCGATGATTATGCGCATCATCCTGCAGAGTTAGCCGCTTTATTAGCAGGTGTTCGCTCACTTCATGAAAACACCCCTTGCACCATCTTTTTTCAACCCCATTTGTACTCTCGTACCCGGGACCTTGCTGCCGGCTTTGGGGATGCATTGGATACAGCGGATCAGGTTGTGTTATTGCCCATCTATCCAGCAAGAGAAACACCAATGGAAGGGGTAAGTAGTGAATTGATAGCCTCCCATATCAAGAATGCGACAGTATCCCTGCTTCCTAAAGAACAGGTGGCTGCATGGGTGGCAAATGATTTGAAATTGAATGAAAAACAAAAAAGAATTTATATAACTGCCGGAGCGGGGGATATTGACCAATTATTACCCTCACTGCGTCAACTTTTTATTACATCGTGCAACTAAAGAAAACCATACAACGTATTTTATTTATTCTGTTCTGGACAGGAATCGGAACGGGCATGATCTTTCTATTAGGTGCTGCAATAGGGAGAAGAAATCAAGCTCGTTTCCGGGACTACACAATTGAAATAAAAGGACAGTATGGAGACTCGTTCCTCAATGAGGATTCAGTAGAAAATTTATTAAGACATCACACTGCAGGTGTTAAAGGGGAATTATTAGCGGCACTCCAACTAAGAAAAGTAGAACAAGGATTGATGCAACATCCATGGATCAGAGAGGCCCAACTTTATTTTGACAACAAGGATGTTTTACATGTGAAGATCACTGAAAAAACACCAATAGCCAGACTTTTTATACAAGCTGAACCATCCACGTACCTAGATGAATTAGGACAACTAATGCCATTGGCCTCGCATCGTACTGTTAAAGTGCCTGTATTTACAGGATTACCGCATAGTTCAGGCAACCGTAACAGAGATAGTTTATTTTATTTACGAATCGGGGAGATGGCTAAGCAAATTGTATTGGATAGTTTTTGGACTGCACAAGTGGCGCAGTTGGATTATTTACCGGATGGCAGTTGGGAAATGATTCCTATCATTGGCAACCATGTAATTCGCGTGCAGGATGGCCCGGATTTTCAAGTACAATTAAAAAAGCTAATGCTTTTTTACAAGCAAGTATTGGTCAAAACTGGATTTGATCGTTACCGTTTTATTGATTTGCGATTTAATAATCAAGTTGTGGCTTCCTATACGGCCTCAACGCGTGTGGATTCTATTCGATTGCGCCGCAGTGTTGAGCAATTATTGGCGCAATCCCGTGCGGATGAATTGGACACGGCTATTCGTTATTTACCCAAGCCACTTCAACCCCTGTTAGTTGATGACACTCTTTCCGTAACTACAGAAATGAAAAATAGTTTGCCTCTTGATTCTCTGATAACCCCTCAACAACACCCTAAAAACATAAACAACTAAAACAACATCCCTATGAACAACGAAAACCCTATCATTGTCGGTCTGGACATCGGTACCACCAAGATCGCTGTGATTGCCGGCCGTAAAAACGAGTATGGTAAACTCGAAATTTTAGGATTTGGCAAAGCAAATTCCAACGGTGTGAAGCATGGACAAGTGCTCAACATTGACGAAACCATCAAAGCCATTCGCACTGCATTGGACAATTGTTTTGCGTCTAACCCAAATCTTGAAATCGGAGAAGTGTATGTTGGAATTGCCGGTCATCACATTAAAAGCTTACAAACGCGTGGGGATATGGTTCGTCATCGCACCGATGAGGAAGTTTGTCAACATGAAATTGATAAGTTGATTGATGATCAGTACAAAACTTATATTCCGGCTGGCGATCAGATCATTGATGTTATTCCTCAGGAATTTACCGTGGATAACATTCCCAATATCGCCAATCCGATTGGATACGGGGGTGTGAAAATCGGAGCTAATTTTCATATCATTACGGGAGATAAAAATGCAATCAGAAACATTAATCGAAGTGTTGAAAAGGCAGGATTGCACACAAAAGACTTGGTGTTACAGCCATTGGCTTCTTCTGCTGCAGTTATGGCGCAGGAGGATTTAGAAGCAGGAGTGGCTATCGTGGACATTGGTGGTGGTACCACGGACTTAGCTGTATTCAATGAAGGAATTTTAAAACACACGGCCGTTATTCCTTTTGCAGGAGAGAATATTACCAATGATATCAAATCTGGATTAGGAGTATTGCGCTCTCAAGCAGAACAAATGAAGGTACAGTTTGGATCTGCGTTGGCTAATGAAGCAAAATCGAATGCGTATATCACCATTCCCGGATTGCGTGGAATGCCTGCCAAAGAAATCAGCGTTAAGAATCTGGCCAATATTATCCAGGCCAGGATGAGTGAGATCATGGATTTTGTTACTTATCATTTGAAACAAGTGGGATTAGATAACAAAGCATTGAACGGAGGTATAGTGTTAACCGGCGGAGGATCACAACTCAAGCACTTGATTCAATTAACAGAGTATGTTACCGGATTAAACGCGCGTATTGGTTTTCCCAATGAACATCTAGCTGCTGGCCATATCGAGGAATTATCCAAGCCAACTTACTCCACCTGTATAGGATTGATCTTAAAAGGGTATGACGATTTCGAACACAATCGTAAGGAGTTTGACAAAGGATATCGTAAAGTGGATGTTCCCACAACATTACGTAAAACAGCTGCTGGTGGAGTAGCAGAAACCGAAGAACTCACTTCTATTGATGAAGAACAAATGCGGAAACGCAGAAATCTGACTGGATTTTGGAGCAAGTTTAAAGATCGCATCATTGATCTCTTCAAAGAGGAAGAAGATCGGCATCTCTAAACAAACCAACTAAACTAACCCATTAACAATTCGAAAAATAACTTCAATGATTCAATTTGATCTTCCAATAGAAAAATCATCCATCATTAAAGTGATTGGAGTAGGCGGTGGCGGAAGCAACGCTGTCAATTACATGTTTAACCAAGGCATCGAAGGTGTCAATTTTGTGATTTGTAACACAGATGCACAAGCGCTTGCCATCAGTGGTGTTCCTAACCGTATTCAACTAGGTCCCTTATTGACCCAGGGACTTGGGGCGGGCGCCAATCCTGATATTGGCAGACAGGCCACGGAAGAATCGCTCGAGGAAGTAAGACGTATTCTTGAAGTGAATACTAAAATGGTGTTTGTTACCGCAGGTATGGGTGGGGGTACAGGCACAGGGGGGGCTCCCATTATTGCAAAAATTTGTAAGGAAATGGGGATACTCACTGTGGGTATTGTAACCACTCCTTTTGCTTACGAGGGAAAGAAGAGATTGCAACAAGCAGAGGAAGGAGTTAAACAATTACGCTCACAGGTAGACACCTTGTTGATCATTAGCAACGATAAACTAAGACATCAATTTGGAAATCTTAAAATGCGAGAAGCATTTGAAAAAGCAGATAATGTATTGGCAACTGCCGCGCGTTGTATCACAGATGTAATCAACAGTACAGGTCAAATTAATGTTGACTTTGCTGATGTATGCACAGTGATGCGCAATGGAGGAAGAGCCATCCTTGGTCATGCTCTTGTAGCCGGACAAAATCGTGCGCAACTGGCTTTGGAAGAAGCCTTGAACTCTCCCTTACTGAGCGACAATGATATCCTGGGTGCTAAATGGATCTTAATAAACATTAATTCTGCTCGTGGGGAACATGAATATACCATGGATGAAGTGGAAATTATTCAGCAGTTATTATTGACCAGAGCGGGTGAAAATACCGATGTGATTTTAGGAATGGGATATGACGATAATCTCGGTGAGCAATTAGCCATTACTTTGATTGCAACCGGTTTTGAACATAAAGATGGAATTACGCCATCCTCGCCGGTCCGTGCAAAAGTTCAGGAGGAGGAAAAAATTGTAATGGTGCTGGGTCAACCAGAAATTTCTAATGCACCTGTTACTCCTGAGGCAAACGTTGAAATTGAAAAAGAAGTTTCCGCAATTACAACTGAAGCAGCACCAGCAGCAGCTGCACCAACTATTGAGCAAACTGCTCCTGTAGAAGAATCTTTGCCATCAGCGTTGGCTCCCCAATTAATTGATGAAGATTCAAGCAAACCGATACGGGAAACAGAAGCTAGCTTTTTAGCCGCTGCGGTCATTATGCCTGAACCTGCTTCAATTGCTCCTGTTGTTTCCGGAGGCTATTTGACCAGACCGATGAATATTTACACAGAAGTGCCCACACAAGAGCAAGCTGTTCCTGAAATAGCCACTCCTGCTCCTGCTGATCAATCCGTGCAAATATATTTTGAGGAAGAAGTAGTAGTGAATGCTCAGGATACTCAAATGAAGCCCGTTGCTATGGTAGCTGAGGAGGTTGCTGAATTATTTGAAATGAAATTAGTGGAGAAAGATGAAGACCCTGCTCCTCCAACACCTTTATTAGTTGAGTTGCACCGCAACACACCGGCTGATGCATTGGAACTTCCGGAAGTAGATGAATCAATAGTTCAGCAACGCCGTGCAGCTGAGCGATTACAGAAACTTCGTAATCTATCCTTTAATGTAAACGCTGCTGATCCCAATAATGAGTTTGAAACCATTCCTGCCTACATTCGTCAGAACATGGAAATGTACAATTCCAAAACTCAGATTGAAAACTTCTATAGTAATTATGAAGTAAAAGAGGATCCCAATAAGCAAGGGCCTATCAGCAGCTTGAACAGTTTCTTAAATGGAGAAAAACCTGATTAAAGAAACTCACTTTTCCAAAAATGGCAAAGTGACATAAGTTGGTCTGTTTTTAGTTGTTCCTCCCGGTTTTATCCGGGAGGTTTTTTTAAGAGCAATAACAGGCACTCTGCTAAATACCACTATAGAAATATTCCTAATTGCGGATAGGTCTTCCGCTTGTTAACACACTTTGAATTCTTTCCAAAGTTTTCTTTTCTCCACAAAGTGAAAGAAAAGCTTCTCTTTCCAGATCAAGTAAATATTGCTCATCAACCGTAGTAGGTTCACTCAAATCACCTCCACACATAACATAAGCTAATTTTTTAGCCACTAATGCGTCGTGATCCGTAGCATAACCGGCCGTTTTCATAGCGTGAATTCCTGCAAGCAATGGGCCCAATCCTGCGCGCCCTAACACGGGTATAGCTGTTTCTTCCAGAGGCCGGATGTATCCGGCTTGGTGTAGTTGCAGCACCGCTTGTTTAGCATAGGCAACTCTGCGGTTGGGATTCAAAACAATTTCATCAATGCCTTGTCTATATATCCCTAATGAAAAAGCTTCTTGAGCAGATGTGCCAACTTTTGCTGTTGCAATGGTCATGAACCTGTTTTTTAATGTATTCATCTCAGGTTCGTCCATATGCATTTCTTTACCAGCCCGTACTACAAATTCTTTTGTGCCACCTCCTCCGGGAATGAGGCCTACTCCCAACTCTACAAGTCCTGCATAGGTTTCCGCTGAAGGAAAGCACTTGTCTGCATGTAAATTCAACTCGCAACCGCCTCCTAATGTTAATCCATGCGGAGCCACCACCACGGGTACATTGGAATAGCGTACACGCATCATGGTCTGTTGAAAAAAGCGAATAGCTAAATTTAGTTCTTCAAATTCTTGCTCAATGGCCAGCATAAAGATCATGCCCACATTGGCACCTGCAGAAAAATTAGGGCCTTCGTTGGCAATAACCAATCCTTTGAAGTTGGCTTCTGCTTTTTCAATTGCCGTTTGAATACCAGATAGCACTTCACCACCAATACTTCCCATTTTTGTATTCCACTGCAGTCCTAATACATCGTGGCCCAGATCAACCAGCTTGCAACTTGCATTTTTCCATACCGTTTTATCTTGACGGTGACTAAGCATTAAAAATTCATCCGCTCCTGGCAGTGCTTTGTAGCTGTGCGAGAGGGGGTCATAGCAATAACGTTGACCATTTTCAGTTTTATAAAATTGATGATTTCCTGCTTCCACCATTTCCTTAATCCAAGGTGCTACGGGGAGTTGAAATTCTTCCAAACTGTTCATCAGTGATTTCACGCCCAATAGGTCCCAGGTTTCAAAGGCTCCAATTTCCCAACCAAAACCAGTTTTCATTGCATCATCAACCTGATAAAGTTTATCGCTAATTTCTGGTATGCGAAGTCCTATGTAAGAAAATAAATGAGCATGTAATAGTTGGAAAAAATTGCCCGCTTTATCCTTGGCATGGTGTAACAGTTTAATGCGGCTTGGCAAATCTTCCAATTGTTTTGCAGAATCCAGAGAAGGGAATTTTGGTTTTTGCCTTGGTTTATACTCCAGTGTTTCTAAGTCTAGCGTAAGGATTTCTTTTTTTCCTTCTTTTGTTTTGGTTTTCTGAAAAAATCCTTTTCCGGTTTTATCGCCCAGCCATTGATTGGCAACCATTTTTTCTAGCCAGGCTGGTATTTTAAACAAATGCCTAGACTCATCTTGAGGACAATTTTGAACCACTCCTTGTGCTACTTTGACCAGTGTATCAATGCCCACCACATCTGCTGTTCTAAAAGTTGCTGACTTTGGTCTGCCAACAACGGGTCCGGTTAGTGCATCGATTTCATCAACACTTAAGTTTAGCTTTTCTTTTATATGCATGATAGCCATCATGCTAAAAACGCCAATACGGTTAGCAATAAAAGCTGGGGTGTCCTTGCACAATACGGTGGTTTTGCCCAGTTTTTTGTCGCCATAGCTCATCAAAAAATCTACTATGTCAGGGTTGGTGTGAGCCGTGGGTATTATTTCTAATAAACGTAAATAGCGTGGAGGATTAAAAAAGTGTGTTCCGCAAAAATGTTTTTTAAAATCTTCACTCCGTCCATCCAGCATGGCATGGATAGGAATACCGGATGTGTTTGAACTAATCAGGGTTCCTGGTTTGCGATACTTTTCTACTTTTTCAAATAATTGTTTTTTTATTTCCAATTGTTCAACAACTACCTCAATGATCCAATCAGCTGTTGATATGTCTGAAAGGTTGTCTTCAAAATTCCCGGTCTGTATATTTTTTGAATAGTGTTTTTCATACAGAGGTGCCGGAGAAGACTTTAGGGCTGCCTGAAGTGAATCGTTTACTATTTTATTTTTTAGTGGGGCAGGGGCATCTGCCGGTAAGTTGGCTGGGGCAATATCCAATAGCAACACCTGATGTCCTGTGCCTGCAAAATGACAAGCTATGCGCGAACCCATTACTCCACTTCCTAAAACGGCTACTTTTTTAATAAAACGAAGGCTCATAATTAAATAGTTAGTTATGCAACTAATTTGCTAATTCTAAGTTAACCCATTTAGCGAGAGCCCAAAACTTTATTGCTTAACTTATTTGTGAACCGGGCTCGATTGGATTCTCTGGCTGAACAAAATGGAGTTTCCCGTTCTTATCGGTTGCCATGAGGATCATCCCGTTGCTCTCTATTCCTCTCATTTTTCGAGGGGCCAGGTTGCTGACAACGGTTACTTGTTTTCCAATTATTTCATCAGGTTGATAGTGCTCGGCAATTCCACTTACAATCACACGGATTCCTTCTTGCAACTCAACTTCTAACTTCAGCAGCTTATCTGCCTTTTCTACTTTTTCGGCTTTTCGAATAATGCCTGAGCGCAAATCTAATTTTGCAAAATCTTCATATTGAATCATGGGTTTGCTGGTTGTACCAGTATTTTTTTCAGTAGGGGTAGGGGTTATAGCGGACAATATTTTCCCCTGCTGAAGTTTTTCAATTTGCTGAGCTACTTCCGTGTCTTCAATTTTTCTGAATAGAAGTTGAGGGGCACTAAGGGGGTATCCGACATTCAATAGTTTAAGGCTTCCCGCATTTTCCCAGTCTAGCATTCGGTCCACCACTTTCATCATTTTTAAAAGCGTAAGTGAGGTGTTAGGTAGAAAAGGGTTGAACAGTATTGTCAGATTTGCAGTGAGTTGCAAACACAAGTGCAAACAATTATCAATCTGTTTTTGTGCAGTGGGGTCTGTTTCTATTTGTTTGGCCAGCATCCATGGCGCTTTCTTTTGCATGTATTGATTACCTTTTCGAGCAAGGTTCATTACTTCAAACAAAGCATCTCTGAACTTGTACTGATCGATCAATGCGCCGATATGTGCCGCTGCATCCTGAATATCTTTTATAAGGGAATGCTCACTCTCGTCAAATAATGCGGGATGGAGGTGAGGAACTTTTCCATTACAAAGTTTATGGTTCAGTACCCAGGTACGATTTACAAAATTACCAAAGATGGCAACCAACTCGTTATTGACCGCATCCTGATATCCCTTCCAGATAAACTCACTATCTTTTGTTTCGGGCGCAATTTGTGTCAGGTAGTATCGAAGCATATCTACACATTGCCCTCCTCCATTTTCTGCCTTGACAAAATCATTGATATAATCTCGCATATCCAGCTTCCAGTTACGGCTGGTGCTCATCTTGTCTCCTTCGAGGTTGAGGAATTCATTGGCAGGAACCTGTTCGGGTAAAATGTAGCCATGCAATTTTAACATCACCGGAAAAATGATGCAGTGAAAAACAATATTATCCTTTCCGATAAAATGAACCAATTTGGTTTCTTTGTCTTGCCAGAAAGGAGCCCAGTCCTTTCCATGATCAAGGGCCCATTGTTTGGTTGCACTGATATACCCAATAGGTGCGTCAAACCAAACGTATAATACTTTACCTGCACTTCCTAGTATGGAGTCTGGAATCTTTACCCCCCAATCCAGATCCCTGGTAACAGCACGAGGTTGCAAGCCCCCTTCGATCCAACTTTTGCATTGACCAACAACAGTAGGACGCCAGTCCTTGGCATGCTCGCCTAGGATCCAATTTTTTAAAAATTCTTCATGTTGGTTTAGCGGAAGATACCAATGCGTTGTTTTTTTCTTTTGAAGAGTTGCTCCACTAAGTGTACTAACTGGATTGATTAATTCATCGGGACTCAGCGTGCGCCCACAGGTTTCGCATTGATCGCCGTAAGCTCTATCGCTTTTACAATGAGGACAAGTGCCTTTGATGTAACGATCCGCTAAAAATGTGTTAGAGACTGTATCAAAATACTGTTCGCTTTCTTGCGTAATCAACGCCCCTTTTTCCAATAAGTGGGTGAAAAATGTTGAGGCTGTTTCGTGATGTAGCGGCTCACTGGTTCTATGGTAAACATCAAAACTCACTGATAGGTTCTCAAAATCTTCTTTGAGAGCCTGGTGATATTTATCAATTGTTTCTTGTGGAGTTGTGCCTTCTTTCTTTGCCTGGATGGGAATGGCAGTGCCGTGCTCGTCGCTACCACATACAAAAACCACCTCTCTTTTTTCTGCGCGTAAATAACGTACATAGATATCTGCCGGAATATATGCTCCGGCCAGGTGTCCAATATGTTTTAGCCCGTTTGCGTAGGGTAATGCGGAAGTAACTAAATATCGTTTAGGAGTAGACATGCAGTGCAAAAATACCGGAAACCAAGGCTTGCCCAAAATAGAATGCAGGCATTACCTTTACGGTATTCCTTGTATGATTACACCCAATTACTTAAATCCCGGAGATACCATAGGGTTAGTTTGTCCAGCTGGTTATTTACCTGCTGCTGCGGTGCAAACCTGTGTTGAAATACTTGCACAATGGGGATACAGGGTTATTCAAGGGTCAACTATTGGCGGCAGTTCGCAGAATTATTTTTCGGGAACAGATCAAGAACGATTGTCCGATTTGCAACGCATGCTCGACGACCCTACAGTGAAAGCAATTTTGTTTGGCAGAGGTGGCTACGGAACTGGTCGTATCATTGAGCAAATTGATTTTACAAAATTTGTTCAATCCCCAAAATGGATCATCGGGTATAGCGATATTACCATACTGCATGCACATATACATCGTCATCAGCAGGTGGTTACTTTGCACGGCCCTATGGCAACTGCTTTTAATGGGGAAGGATGGAAAAATGAATATGTCCAATCCTTGAAGGAAGTATTGGAAGGAATCAGTTCTGCTTGTTCAGGTCCTGATCACTCATTTAACCGATTTGGAACGGCAACTGCAACATTGGTGGGGGGCAATTTAGCTTTGTTGGCGCATTTGGTTGGTAGTTCTTCTGATTTGGACACTGCCGGAAAAATTCTATTTATCGAGGACGTGGGAGAGCAATTGTACAATATCGATCGCATGCTTTACCAATATAAAAGAAGTGGAAAACTGCAGTCACTTGCCGGACTCATTGTGGGTGGCTTTACAAATTGCCAGGATACGGAACGGCCATTTGGCAAATCTGCCTATGCAATAATTCAGGAAGCAGTGGCTGAATATTCCTATCCTGTTTGTTTTGATTTTCCGGTAAGTCATTCAGAAAGAAATATTGCCTTAAAAGTAGGAGCTACCTATAGTTTGCGTGTGGACGCTACGGGATCGTTGCTTGCAGAATAATCAATGGGATAACCATTTTTTCAATGTTGTTCTGGTTAATTGAAAATCAAATAAGTTATTGTGGGCTCCTCCTTTAATGATCAATAACGATATGCCTTTTTTGTGTTTTGCCAATTGTAAAGAATGTTGGTGAGCTACTACAAAATCATTAGTGCCATGCAAAATTCGAATAGGGGCCACTACCTGTTCTAAAAATTGTTCAGTTGGAAACTGAAACTGCAATAAAGTTTTAAAGGGATAAATGGGGGCGTAATAGGAAAATACTGCTGGAAAATTGGTGTAAGGTGTTTCAAGAATTAGCTGTCTGCAGTCTTTTACAGAGGCCAGATAAGCGGCAACGCCAGTACCCAAACTCTTACCATAAATAATAATCTCATTGGAGGAGAACTGCTTTCTGGCTAACTGATAGGCCCAGATTGCCCATTGATAGATTTTTTGCTCCGATATTTCGCCTCTGCTTTTTCCATAGCCCGGGTAGTCCATCATCAATACTTCATATCCCTCCTGAGTGAATAAATCAGCTTTGGGTGCATACCATTCCACATTTTCTCGATTGCCGTGGAAATACAGCACAACACCACGGGCAGGTGCTTTATCGGTAATAAAACTAATCAGGTGTAAGGTATCTTCCTGATTGATGGGAATGGTTATTTCCTTATGTGGGGCCTGGATAGCAACATTTTTATCAGCGTGGATAACACGGGCTCGAAAGATGAAGGCATCCTGATTGGCATAAAAGATCCACCCGGCTAGTAAATACAGAAGTAGTAGCCAACCTATGGGTTTTCTCCACTTGAGGAAATGAGTATAGAAATATTTTAGAGGCATCAGTATTTCAGGATATCGCGAATAAAATTGTGGTATTCATCAAAAGAAGGTAGATTATTGTGACCGCCACCTTCTATACGAATCAGGGTTGTTTTAAATTGATGTTGCGCTTGCAAAGCAACACTATGGCGGATAGGAATCAGTTTGTCACGGGTTCCATGTATGATATACGTGTGGCATTTTACCAGTGGCAACCATTTGTCGGTTCTTAAATGAAAGCGAAGCACCAATCTTAGCGGTAAAAAAGGTAAAAATCGTTCAATGACTTTTTTAAAATTGAAGTAGGGGGCATCCAATATCAAGTAACGGGGATTATTGTCCGATGCGATTTTTGTAGCAAACCCGCTTCCTAAACTTCTACCGTAAATAATCAAATGGTCCTCAGGATATTTTTCGCTTAATCGGTCATACACAAATTGCATATCCTTGAGCATCTCTTTTTCGTTTCGTTTACCTGTACTTTTTCCAAAACCTCTATAATCAACCAACACCACATCGTAATTGTATCGGTAAAAATCCTTTGCATAGCGTGCCCAGCCTTTGATGCTTCGGGTGTTCCCATGAAAATAAAGGATCAACCCTCTTGGATTTTCTCTATAAAAATGCAATCCATTGATCCGCACTCCAGGGGCACTGTCAAAAAAATACTCCTTGAAGGGTAGTTGATATTTAAATGCAAAGTCTGCTTTTAAAATTTCAGGTCGAAAAATGAACTTTTCTTGCAGCAAATAGGCCAAGATGGAAAACAGGAGGATGGCTCCCAGGATATACCACAAGAATGTGGGTATCATAACTTACTTATCAACACGTTTGAGATTAAGATTGGTAACGGGTGCTACGATCAATGGAAATTTTTCGACAAAAACATTTGCTTGATCCAAGCCAAATCCTTTTTCTTCGGATAAGCTTAGCTCCTTTAACCAAAAATAGAATTGCATGATCACTTTTTCAATGAAGGGCAATTCATTGTCTTGACTTAGGTATTTTTCCATGACCATAAACTGAAAATCTCCAACCACTTTGCTTTGAGGTAGACTCTCATATCGGCTGGTAATAGCCACCTCTTGATTGGTAACTAAATCTTCTACTACTTTTCTGAACATCAGATTAATTCGAGGTTCCACCCGGAATCCAAATCTGAAATCAATCCGGATAATGTCGTTTGGAATAATATGGGTTACCTTATAATCACAAGTATAGGGTTCGTCCATAGTGTCGATATGCACAAACCAATAAATGTCTGCTCGTTTTGGCTTGCGGTTCAATATGGAGTAGACAATCTTATGCTCGATCTCCTTAGGGTTGTTGGCGCTGGTCATGTAAATCAAGTGTGTGGCATATTTGGGCACTGATACGTCACGACTCAATTCTTGAATTTTATTCAGATAATGATCAAGCTTAACAAATTCGATATATCGATTTTTAATTTTTCTGGCTTTAAACCAAACGAACATGACGGCAAAAATGATCAGACCAATCAACAGCGTGATGTAGCCACCATGCATGAATTTTACCAATAAGGCTATCAAAAAGGAGGCTTCTATAATAAAATAACCAGCCAAAAATAAATAGATCCAGAAGGATTTGACTCGATGCAACACCAAATAGTTGGCAAAAAGAATAGTAGTGCTGATCATTGTAACTATTATGGCCAGTCCATATGCCGCTTCCATATTTGAGGACTTACGGAAATATAAAACCACCCCAACGCATCCCAAGAACATCATCAAGTTAATTGCCGAAATAAAAAGCTGACCTTTTTCTTCAGAAGGGTATCTGATTTTTAATTTCGGCCACAGGTTCAGTCTCATGGATTCGCTTACCAAGGTAAATGCTCCGGACACCATTGCCTGACTGGCAATAATGGCTGCAGCTGTAGCTATAATAACTCCGGGAATAATGAACCAATGGGGCATTAGGTCATAAAATGCATTGATTCGAAGTTGGGTTTTAATAGCGGTAGAGATGGGTGCATTAAGATCAACAAGATTAGTGACTTTGCCGTTCAGTTGATACTGTTGTGACAATAAGGCGGCGCCTTGTCCTAGGTAGTTAAATAGCAAGCAGAGTTTTACATAGATCCAAGAAATACGGATATTCTTTCTTCCACAATGGCCTAAATCGCTGTAAAGGGCTTCTGCGCCAGTAGTGCATAAAAAAACAGCCCCTAAAATCCAAAATCCATTAGGGTAAGACCTTAAAAATTCTATGGCATAGTATGGATTGATTGCTCTGAAAATAGAGAGGTTGTCAAAAATGTGTGCTATGCCAAGTACCAATAGCATGGAAAACCAAACAAACATCACTGGCCCAAAAAATTGCCCTATCGAGGCGGAACCAAATTGTTGCAGAAAAAAGAACAAAGCCAAAATAGAAATTACAATGATGACAACGGTATTACTTCCTTCATGAATACCCAGTGCAGGCAGTTCTTTTAAACCCTCAATGGCAGAAGTAATGGAAATGGGAGGGGTGATAATACCATCGGCCAGCAATGAGGCTCCACCGATCATGGCTGGAACTACTAGCCACTTTTTTCGTCTCCTGACCAGTGCGTATAAAGCAAAGGTTCCACCCTCCCCGCGATTATCGGCTCTTAGCACCAACAGCACATATTTAAAAGTGGTCTGTAGTGTTAAGGTCCAGATAATACAGGATAAAGTGCCTAAAATTAGTTCCTCCGTAATAATACGGTTGTCTATAATTGCGTTAAAAACGTAAAGTGGAGAGGTGCCGATGTCTCCAAAGATGATTCCCAGTGCTACAAGTAGGCCGGCGCCAGTTACCTTGTTGGTCGAAACTTTCACCTAACAAAGGTATAGGCAAAATTATTAATCAATTCAAGGTAACTTTATAGGGCTATGAAAAAACTAGCAAAATTGTTTGTCCTGGTTGGAGTGTTGACGCTAACGCTAATACACGAACACTCGTTCGGCCAGCGTATTATTTATTCGGATTCCGAAAAGGACGACAATAGGCGTCTAAACTTTGATATCATTGGAAGAGTAGGGGGAAATTTTTTACTCTATAAGAACAATCGTGTTCGAAACTGGATTTCCGTAATGGACGAGGAGATGCAAGTGGTTGCCAAAGAAGAGCTGGGTTATTTGCCCAATCCTGATAAAATCATCAACATAGATTTTTTTGCTTATCCCGAATTTGTTTGGATGATCTATCAATACGAACGGAAAAACGTCATCTTCTGTATGGCTGCCAAGATAGACAGAATGGGTAAGCGTCTGGGAGAATTGATTGAATTGGACACCACTCATATAGGATTTGCAACAGATAATCGTTTATATACCGTTACCGGAAGTGAGGATAAGCGAAAGATCGCAGTAATTAAAATTAACACAAGAGACAGGACGCTTTACAAGGTAAATTCACTTCTTTTTGACGACAAGATGGATTTGATTCGGAAAGACTTGTTGCAGATCCCAATTGAGGATCGCACAGTTCAATTAGGGGATATTGAGGTAGATAATGAAGGGTCCCTTGTATTAACACGCTTCCAACGAACTTTTAACGACAACATTTCTAATGCCTCTTTACTTTATCTCAAGCCCGGTGTGGACACCTTGGCGGAGTATCGGTTATCCATTGCAGGTAATTGGTTAGATAACCTGCACATTAAAATTGACAATTACCATAATCGCTACATACTTACTTCTCTTTTTAGCAAGGAACGAAGGGGTGGAATTGATGGCTACTACATAATGGTTTATAACAGGTCCAGCTCAATGCCGCAAGTAGAACAGTTTCATACTTTTTCTGATCAACTCAGACAGGAAGCCAAAGGAAATGCCACAACTAAAACGGTTTTTAACGACTATTTTATTCGTCAATTAATTACCAGGCGTGATGGTGGATGGTTAATTGGTAGTGAGTCTTATTACACTACCTCAAGGGCCAATACTTGGAATCGTTGGGATTATTTATATGGCTCACCATATTGGGGAATGAATAATTATTATTATCCGTCGCCCTACTCAAACAGAATGTGGTGGGGTAGCATGCCCCGTAATCAGCAGGCGGTCAGGTATCATGCTGATAATATTTTAATTCAATCATTTAGTCCTGCTGGCGAATTAGAGTGGAGCCAGGTAATTGAAAAATCACAGTTTGATGACGAAACCGATGATTTACTGTCTTATCAATTGATGAATACAGGTGGCGAAATTCATGTGCTATATAATCAGCAAGAACGGAGAGATAAGTTGTTAAATGATCTTACCATCCAGTCAAAGGGTCAATTAGCCAGAAATCCGGCCTTAAAAAATTTGGATAGTGGGCACCAGTTTATGCCTGCAAAAGGAAAACAAGTAAGTGCTCGAATAATGATTATCCCAACCGTTTACAGGGGGTATATTTGCTTTGCAAAAGTTGAGTATAATTAATCCCTGTTGTTTTGATTGCGCTATTTTATAAGAAGACCCCCTATGCCCCCTTACTCTTGCTACTTTTTGCATTAGTGGTAAAGCTCCCACTTTTTTTAGCACCAGTAATCCCTGTGGTAGAAAATGAAGGAGGGGCCTTGTTTAGTTTTTTTACTAAATGGATAGCTCCGCAAAGCCCTGCTTCTCCCCTTGTTTTTTCTACACTGACTTTTTTGATTTTAGTCTTCCAAGCCATTTATCTTAATTATTTTTTTAATCGGCATCGTATGACCAATCGTCCCACTGATTTACCTGGGATGGCTTATTTATTAGGAACATCCATGCTGCCTGCCTGGAGCAGTTGGAGCGCGCCATTATTTATAAATCTTTTGATATTATTTCTGCTCGCACACTTGTTCGAAAGCCATTCGATTGCCGATATCCGAAAACCACTTTATAACCGCGGTTTAGCCATCGGTTTGGGTTTTTTTGTTTACCCTCCTTCTTTATGGCTTGCCCTATGGTTTGTTTTTTCACTTCTGATCATGCGTCCGATAAAAATCCAAGAAGTTCTGATTGCTTTTTTGGGTCTGCTTACTCCCATCTATTTTTTACTAGTTGGATTGTTTTGGACAGATCAACTTGACCTTTTTACGGGGTTCTTTACCTTTTCGATTTCATTTCCTGATTCAGCACCCCCTGTCTGGTTTGGGGGCTTATTATTTATTTTGTTCCTTCCCTTTTTAATAGGGTTCTATCATATCCAGGGGCAAGTGCGCAGGATGCTTATACAGGTACGCCGGGGTTGGACAGTTTTCTTTGTGCTTTTACTAATTGGTTTTTTAATGCCTTTATTTTCAACATCCCCTTTTTCAGGTTGGGCGTTGCTATTGATCCCCTTATCCGTTTACCATGCTTCTTTTTATTACTACACCTCATTTAGGATCTTTCCGCTCCTTTTTTTCTGGATCAGCTTATTATTTGTGTTGCTAAATCAGTATTCGGGCTCAAGTGGAAAGGTTATCTTTGGGCTCCTATAATAATTACTTATGAAATTTGGTGTTGTGGTATTTCCGGGTTCTAATTGCGATGCGGACATGCGTGACGCTTTGCAAGAGGACTTAGGGCAGGAGGTGATCATGCTATGGCATAAGGATCGGGATCTCTCTGCATTTGACACAGAAGATTGTATAGTGTTACCTGGTGGTTTTTCCTATGGGGACTACCTGCGTTGTGGTGCCATTGCCCGATTTAGTCCCATGATGCAATCTGTAGTGACGTTTGCACAAAAAGGAGGCAAGGTTTTTGGAGTCTGCAATGGGTTTCAAATTTTATGTGAATCGCACTTGTTACCCGGCGCACTTCTTCGCAATTCAAATCAACAGTTTGTTTGTCAAAACACGTTCATCAAAGATGGTGCAGGAAAGATCTATAAAATTCCCATTGCGCATGGCGAAGGTAGGTACCATGGCTCACCGGAATTGTTGCGTCAGTTACAGCAAAATAATCAACTCCTATTCACCTATTGTAATGAGGAAGGCGATGTTACTGATGCCGCTAATCCTAATGGGTCTGCATTAAACATAGCAGGCATTTGCAATGAGAGCAGAAACGTTTTTGGCATGATGCCGCATCCTGAGCGAGCATGCAGTGCTGCATTGGGTAATATGGATGGAAGGATGATCTTTCAAGAATTATTAATGGCTGAGGCCTTGGTTAAATAATAAGGTAATCATGAAATTTATTTCCTGGCTGATTAGTTTGTGTTGGAGTACTGTTGTTATTGCTCAGCCAAATCCGGTAAACTGGGCCTTTAGTGCCAAGCAAACGGGCAGCAAAACTTTTGAAATAGTAATGAAAGCATCCATCGCTCCCGGATGGCATCTCTATTCTCAACAACAACCGGCAGATGCCATTGCCATACCCACGGAAGTTGTATGGAATAAAAATCCATTGATTCAATTCAAGGGAAAAATTCGTGAAGTAGGCAAAATGGAACGATACAAAGATGCCACACTGGGCGTTACGGCACACCAGTACTCTACCCAGGTTAGCTTTGTTCAGGTGGTGGAATTGAAGGCAAAGGTAAAAACCGCTTTATCTGGCACCGTTGAATTCCAAACCTGTGACGACGAAAAATGTCTTCCACCCAAGAAAATACCTTTTACCATCCCTTTAAAGTAACCGATGCAGTTGCGTTATGTTCTACTTTGGTTGCTGTCATTTAATTCTCTGACAACTATTGGACAAACCTCAGGTGAAGGAAATCCAATATGGAAGGCAGGTGCAGAAAAAATAGGCGTAGCACAATACCGATTAGTTTTTACTACCACACTTGACTCAGGATGGACAATTTATACGCCGCAGCAATTAGTGTTTGACGCTCCGGCAGCGGAACTTCAGTTTAACGATTCTGCTATTGTATTACTGGAGCCTTTGAAACACAAGGGACCAACAAGTAGAGTCAATAGCGAGGTACTATCACAGAAAGTAGAATGGCAACAAGGAGAAATCAGTTGGAGCGCCTTGATAGAGATAAAGGGAACCCTGCCTGCTGCATTGCAGGGAAAATTGCTTTTTACATATGGCCGTGATGCCGAAATATATCCGGCAACTGCAACCGATTTTATAGTTGCATTAGAAGGAGGGCAGCAACAAGAAAATATAAAACGAACCAGTATACAATTAGCTGCTCCCCTTGCATCCTGTGGAGATCAGGGTGCTTCTCAAAAAAGTTTATGGAGCATTTTTTTACTGGGAGTGTTGGGTGGATTGATTGCATTGCTGACTCCTTGTGTGTTTCCAATGATACCTGTTACTGTAACTTTTTTTACTAAAAAATCAACTACTCGTCAAGAAGGAATTACCAATGCGCTGCTTTATGGAACATTTATTTTATTGATCTATGTATTATTGACTGCGCCATTTCATGTGGCCGGAAATGCCATCAGTCCTGAAATATTTAATAATATTTCAACCAATGTTTGGTTGAACCTTTTATTTTTTGTGGTCTTTGTTGTGTTTGCCCTTTCTTTCTTTGGTTTATTTGAAATAGGACTTCCCTCCGGACTTGCCAATCGTGTTGACTCCCACGCCGGTCTGGGGAACGTAGGAGGAATTTTTTTCATGGCTTCCACTTTGGCCATTGTATCCTTTTCCTGTACAGGTCCTATTTTGGGAACCTTGCTGGTTGGAGTAGCAGAGCAAGGAGCCTGGCCATTGACTGTAGGAGCAGCAGGATTTGGTTTAGCATTAGGATTGCCCTTTGGCCTATTTGCATTATTTCCAAATTGGTTGCAATCCTTGCCTCGTTCCGGGGGGTGGATGACTGATGTAAAAATTGTATTAGGATTTGTGGAACTTGGATTGGCGGTTAAATTTTTATCAAATGCCGATTTGGTAGAGCAGTGGGGCATTCTAAAAAGAGAAATTTTTATTGGCAGTTGGATTATAATTGGCGCATGTATTACGCTTTATTTATCGGGAATCTTGCGTATTGGTCAACAACGGGTGAGTGGCACACGCAGCATTATTCGTTACTCCTTTTTATTGTTTTTTTTATTATTCACGCTGTATTTGACCCCTGGTGTTACCAAAACAAAATATGCAGAACTGAATTTAATAAGCGGATTTCCGCCACCACTGACTTATTCCGTATATGAAAGAGAAAGTAAAGCGCATTCCGTATTCAGTCCATTGCACAACGATTATGCGCAAGCGTTGAAATTAGCAGCTGCGGCTGGTAAACCTGTGTTAATTGATTTTACCGGATGGGCTTGTGTTAACTGTAGAAGAATGGAAGAAAAGGTATGGACGGACCCTCGAGTGGACAGCTTATTGCGAAATGCTTTTATAGTTGTTTCCCTATATGTAGATGAACGTGTAAAACTCCCTTTGGCAGAACAACAAATCATTACTTTGCCGGATGGTTCGCAAAAACAAATTGAAACAATTGGAGATAAGTGGGCCAGTTTTCAGATTCAAAATTTTGGAGCTACATCGCAGCCGCAATACGCAATGCTTACTCCCGACGAAAAATTGTTGAACCTTCCTAAATTTTACACCCCTGATCCGGCGGCATTCTTGGATTGGTTGCAATGTGGGCTTAAGGCTTATGCGTCGCAAAAAACTAAATAGGATTACAAAGAGATCTGACGTTGCGTCATCATTTTACGCAGGTTGATCAACCCGTAGCGCATTCTTCCTAATGCAGTGTTGATGCTGCAATTGGTCAATGAGGCAATTTCCTTAAAACTCATATCCGCATAGTGGCGTAGTATTATTACTTCCCGCTGGTCTTCAGGTAATTGTTGCAGCAGTGTTTGTAAGCGCTCTTGCCTTTGTTGACGAATAATTCTGGTTTCTGCATTTTCCTCAGTAAAACTCAAGGTTTCGAAAACGTCCTGATTTTCTGCAGTGCGAATAACAGGGCTTCTTTTTACACGACGGAAATGGTCTACGCAGCAGTTGTGTGCAATCCGCATAGCCCAGGGAAGAAATTTCCCCTCTTCCGTATAACGGCCTGCCCGAACAGTATCAATTATTTTGATAAACACATCTTGAAATATATCCTCAGCCAGGTATTTGTCTTTAACCAAGAAATAAATAGAAGTAAAGAGTTTGTCCTTATGGCGGAGTATCAATGACTCCATAGCTTGCTGATTACCCGCACAGAAAAGCTGGATCAATTCAAGATCTGACAATTTAGAGAGTGCTAGCATAACTTATACGCATTGTGCTGTCAGGAAACAGCGAGTTTTCAATAATAGATCGTTTAGCGACCGAGTTTGCGTAGAAGTGTAACGATAGGCGTTTGTTTGGTTTGTCCGCAATTGCGGATGATAAATATACTTAGTTTTTCGAATCTAAACGTTCTGTGTGGGAATTCCCAGCATACCCTCGCCAAAAAAATGTTAATTGCCAGTACCTTCGCCCTCACCTCCTTGTATGGACCTTTCACCTATTTTGATCAAAGGTGCACGAATGCACAACTTAAAAAATGTGACAGTAGCAATACCCCGTCGCAAATTAGTAGTGATTACAGGCGTGTCCGGTTCCGGAAAATCTTCCCTGGCCATTGATACCTTGTATGCCGAGGGGCAGCGCCGCTATGCAGAAAGTTTAAATTCTTACGCTCGACAGTTTTTGAACCGAATGGATAAGCCCGAAGTAGATACCATAATAGGATTAAGTCCTGCTATTGCAATTGAACAAAAAGTTATCACTCGAACGCCCAGAAGTACAGTGGGTAGTCTGACCGAAATTTATGATTACCTAAGATTACTTTTTGCAAGGGTGGGGCATACCATTTCTCCTGTATCCGGGCAGGAGGTGCGCAAGGATGATATCGAAGATGTGATTGCTGCTATAAAAAAATATCAACCGGGCGACAGACTTTACATAAGCTCAGCACTTCATCTTAAACCTAAGCGTTCTTTGCGTCAGGAATTAAATGTGCTGCAGCAAAAAGGATTCTCACGCGTTTACCTGGAGGGCCATTCGCCTGAACCCCTACAAACCATTGATTCGTTATTGGAGCTAACGGATAGAGAATTAAAAAAATATCATCCCACACATTTATTGGTTGATCGAATTATTGTAAAGGATTTTGATGAAGACGACTGGCATCGAATCAGTGACTCTATTGCTACTGCTTTTAGTGAGGGAGAGGGAAGTTGTGCTTTACTGCAAAATGAAAAGCACTGGCAGTTGTTCTCCAATCGATTTGAGAGAGACGGGCTTGTATTTGAAGAACCAGTTCCTGCTTTATTTTCTTTCAACAATCCCTTTGGCGCTTGCCCTACTTGTGAAGGGTTCTCTCAGGTTTTGGGAATCGACGAGGAGTTGGTGCTTCCCAATAAAAAGTTGAGTGTATATGAAGGAGCGGTTGCGCCTTGGAAGGGAGAGAAGATGGATTGGTGGCGACAACAATTTGTAAAAGGGGCTAAGAAACTTGATTTCCCCATTCACAGGGCAATTGAAGAACTCTCTCTTCAGCAATTGAATGCACTTTGGAAAGGAGGAGAGGGTGTATTTGGAATCGATGACTTTTTTAAAGATGTGGAAGCGCATCTTTATAAGGTACAGTTTCGAGTATTGCTAAGTAGATATCGAGGAAGAACTACTTGTCCAAACTGCCAGGGATACCGGCTAAGGAAGGAGGCTTTGTATGTAAAAGTGTTAGAGAAACATATTGGTGAATGTTGCAGAATGCCTGTTCATGTTTTGTTGGATTGGGTGAACGACACAGCTGCCAAGCTATCGGCTGCTGAACAAAAAATTGCTACACGAATTTTTATTGAATTAAGAACACGGCTATCTACTTTATGTAAAGTAGGATTAGGTTATTTAACACTCGATCGGCTGGCCAATACCCTTAGCGGTGGAGAAAGTCAACGAATCCAACTCACGCGCCATTTAGGAAGTAACCTGACTGATTCTCTATATATTTTGGACGAACCTTCCATTGGGTTACACCCAAGGGATACCGAAAATTTAATAACGGTATTGAAAGAATTACGCGAGTTGGGGAATACTGTTATTGTAGTGGAGCATGATGCTATGATCATGCAACAAGCAGATCATATCATTGATATGGGCCCTTTGGCTTCGCATTTAGGTGGTGAGGTGGTAGCTCAAGGTGATTACCACTCCTTATTAAACCAATCCAGCTTAACGGCAAAATACCTGCGTGGAGAAATGGTAGCCGCAATGGAGCGTAAACCTCGCAATTGGAAACGTTGTATTGAAATCAAAGGGGCACGTCAGCATAATCTAAAACAGATCGATGTACAAATACCACTTCAGGTTTTTTGTGCTATTAGCGGAGTGAGCGGTAGTGGTAAAACTACCTTGGTAAAACAAATTCTTTATCCTGCACTCCTGAGACACTTAGGGGACTATTCATTGCAGCCCGGTGCTTTTTCAAGTTTGGGAGGTGACTTAGACCTGATTACGCAACTGGAATGGGTGGATCAAAATCCCATTGGTAAATCCACCCGAAGTAATCCCGTTACTTATATAAAGGCCTATGATGCCATCCGAGATTTGTATGCGAATCTTCCACTTAGCATAATGCGTGGAATGCAGGCTCGTCATTTTTCTTTCAATGTAGATGGAGGTCGTTGTGATACTTGTAAAGGAGAGGGCGAACAGTTAATTGAAATGCAGTTTTTAGCTGATGTGCATTTGACCTGCGAATCTTGTGGGGGTAAAAGATTTAAAGAAGAAGTGTTGGAGATTACTTACAAAGAAAAGTCAATCTTCCAGGTGTTGGAAATGAGCGTGGACCAGGCTATTGAATTTTTTGCAAGTGAAAAGGCCTTGGTCAAAGCATTATTGCCCTTACAAGAAGTAGGGTTAGGATATATCAAGTTAGGCCAATCCGCAACAACCCTTTCCGGGGGAGAGGCGCAGCGTGTTAAATTGGCTTCATTTTTGGGTAATCGTAAAGCCTCTCAGAAGATACTCTTCATTTTTGATGAGCCAACCACCGGCTTACATTTTCACGATGTTGGAAAATTGTTGCAATCGCTGCAAGCGCTGATAGAACAGGGGCATTCTGTGGTTGTTATTGAACACAACACTACATTGCTCAATGCCGCTGATTGGATCATCGACATGGGCCCAGAGGCAGGAGAGGGAGGTGGTCAAATTGTATTTGCAGGTACCCCGCAGGAATTAAAGAGGGCTAAAAAAAGTTTTACGGCACAATATCTAAATACCATTTAAGAAAGTTCCGGGTACAGCGGAAATTGTTGCATCAATGCTTTTACCTCTTCACGTGTTTGTGTAATTACGCTTTCATTGTCTGGCTGCATGATTACTTGATCGATTAGGTTAGTAATATGTGCCATTTCCTTTTCGCCTAATCCACGTGTGGTAACGGCAGGCACGCCCACTCGAATTCCCGAAGTAACAAAAGGGGATTTATCGTCAAAGGGAACTGCGTTCTTATTGAGTGTAATATGAGCCCTATCCAAAGTTTCCTGAGCTTTTTTACCTGTAATGTTCTTATTGCGCAGGTCAATTAACATAAGGTGGTTATCTGTTCCTCCACTGATCAGGTGATAACCTTTATTTACAAATGCTTTAGCCATAGCTTGTGCATTAGCAATTACTTGCTTTCCATATTCTTTAAAAGACGGATCAAGGATTTCTCCGAATGCCACGGCTTTGGCAGCAATTACATGCTCCAGCGGTCCGCCTTGCATTCCAGGAAAAACAGCTAAATCCAATAAGGCACTCATGGAACGAATGTTTCCTTTAGGGTCTTTTATTCCCATAGGATTGTCAAAATCATTTCTAAGCATTATTATACCTCCACGAGGACCCCTTAGGGTTTTGTGTGTAGTGGAAGTAACAATATGACAATGTGAAAGCGGATCGTTCAACAATCCTGTAGCAATTAAACCAGCGGGGTGTGCTATATCAGCGAGTACCAATGCGCCAATTTCATCTGCAATGGCACGGATTGTTTTGTAATCCCAATCTCGGCTATAAGCTGAGGCTCCGCAAATAATCATTTTTGGTTTTTCTCTTTTGGCTACCTCTTCCAGCTGACCATAATCAACAAGACCTGTTTCGCGATTCACACCATAGAAGAAAGTCTGGTAATTTTTTCCACTGAAATTGGCCGGACTTCCATGAGTCAAATGCCCACCCATGCTCAAATCAAGTCCTAAGATCTTATCGCCAGGTTTTAGACAGGCTAGAAAAACCGCAGTATTTGCTTGAGCACCACTATGAGGTTGCACATTTGCCCAACTGGCATTGAAAATATTTTTTAACCGGTCAATGGCCAGTGATTCAATCTGGTCTACAACCTCACAACCACCATAATATCTTTTTCCGGGATATCCTTCTGCATATTTATTCGTGGCCACTGAGCCCATGGCCCTCATTACGGAAAGCGAAGTGAAATTTTCAGAAGCAATTAGTTCAATTCCTTCACGCTGTCTTTTCAATTCTAAATTGAGCAGATCAAAAATTGCAGTGTCTTGCATAGCCATGGATAAAAAAAATTTACACAAAAGTACATCCTCTTCAGAAAGGGTAATGAACTATTGTAATTAAGTTTTCCTCAAAAGAGCTACATTCGTGGTAAGCATGAAAGCTATTATACCTGTTGCTGGGGCCGGTACCAAATTACGCCCTCACAGTTATACCCAGCCTAAGGCGTTGATTCCGCTGGCGGGTAAAACCATATTGGGGATCATAATTGAACAATTACAGGCTGCCGGTATCCAAGATTTTATTTTTGTAGTAGGTTATTTAGGCGAAAAAATAGAAGATTTTGTTCAACAACACTATCCCACGCTAAACGCACACTTTGTACAGCAGACAGATCGGCAAGGTATTGGCCAGGCTATCCTTTTAACACGAAACCTGATCAAGGGTGATGACGTCTTTATTGTATTAGGGGATACGATTTGTGAATATGATGTCAAAGCAGTTATGTCTCAGCCCCATTCAATGATAGGCCTTAGAAAGGTGGAGGACCCCCGTGATTTTGGCGTAGCAGAGATTGGCAGTGATGGGTTAATAGAACGTTTAGTGGAAAAGCCTCAAATTCCAAAGTCCAATTTAGCTCTGGTAGGAATTTATCGAATAAAAGAAAGTGAATTACTTTTTCGCTGCTTAGAGAATAACATCAGTCAGGGAATACGTTCGCACGGTGAATATAGTTTAACAGATGCCTTGGATTGTATGATTGGGCAGGGCGTTCCGCTTAAATCTTTTAAAGTTGATAATTGGTTTGATTGCGGTAGAAAAGAAACGCTCTTGGAATCAAATGCCTTACTGTTAAAAAAGTTTGCCTGTGAAATTCCCTCGGAGCAATTTGAAAATACGGTATTCATACCTCCGGTTGTTGTGGGATCTGGATGCTTAATTCAAAATGCGGTGATCGGACCAAACGTGGCTATAGGAGAAAACACTACCATTAGATCCAGCGTAGTGAAAGAATCTATTATTGGTTCTTTTACCACATTGCAAGATATAGTAGTGAGTGATTCTGTTATTGGAAGCGATACCTTATTGCGAGGAGAAACCCGCTCCCTGAACGTAGGCGATAATACCAGCATCGATCTGGGATAAATGAATATGCAAGCACTTTCTAATCGTGTTACAAAATTATTAGGTATTGAATATCCCATTATTCAAGCAGGTATGATTTGGACCAGTGGGTGGCGTTTGGCTTCGGCTGTAAGTAATAGTGGTGGATTGGGCGTAATTGGGGCTGGTTCAATGACTCCGGAGTTACTCAGAGAACATATTCAAAAATGCAGGGCAGCAACAATAAAACCATTTGCTGTAAATCTCCCGTTATTATACAAAGGGATTCAACAACAAATTGAAATTATTGAGGAAGAAAAAGTACCAATTGTAATTACCGCTGCAGGTAATCCGGTTGCATGGACTTCTCATCTAAAATCAAAAGGGATAAAGGTGTTGCACGTGGTGAGCTCTAGCAAATTTGCACGCAAAGCGGAAGCAGCAGGTTGTGATGCAGTTATTGCAGAAGGGTTTGAAGCAGGCGGGCATAATGGTCGTGAGGAAACAACTACGTTAGTATTAATTCCTGCGGTTTGTAAGGCCGTACAAATACCCGTAATAGCAGCAGGAGGCATAGCAACCGGACGTCAGTTATATGCTTGCCTTTCCCTGGGCGCAGAGGGCGGACAAATTGGTACCCGCTTCGTGGCCAGTGAAGAAGCTTCCAATCATCTTAATTTCAAGAATCGGATAATACAAGCAGGTGAAGGCGAAACGCAATTGAGTTTGAAAAAACTGACTCCGGTTCGTTTGTTACATAATAAATTTTCTGAGCAGGTAAAAGAGGCGGAAGAGCGCGGAGCCTCATCCGAAGAATTGGAGCAACTTTTAGGGAAAGGACGCGCAAAAAAAGGAATGTTTGAAGGCAATTTGGAAGAGGGTGAACTTGAAATTGGTCAAGTAAGTGCACTGCTGGATTCAATAAAACCTGCACAACAAATAGTCCATGACATATGGCGCGAGTTTCAAGAAGCGTGGGACAAACCTTTCAAAGTGGAAGCCTGATTATCCTTTAGCAAAAGCCCAACGGATCATTTCTTTCCAGGTTATTTTTTTCCCGTACATCAGTATTCCTGTTCTGTAAATTTTACCGGCAAACCATACTGTTGCTAAAAAGCCAACAATCAATAGTGCCATAGAAAGGCCCAGTTGCCAAATAGGCACAGTGCCAGGAACTCCATAGGGAATTCGTGCCATCATCACTATCGGAGAAGAAAAAGGAATGATGCTACCCCAAACGGCAATGGGGCCGGTAGGGTTGGCCACTGCTGCAGTCATAACAGCAATGGATAGTATAACCAGCATGGTTACCGGAAAACTCAATGATTGCGCCTCTCGCATATCCTCGTTCACCGCACTGCCAATGGCACCATAGAGTGAAGCATAAAAGAAAAAGCCACCTAAAAAATAAAAAGCAAAACAACCCAGAATTAATGGAACATTAACGGAGCCCATCATGCGCTGAATGCCTCCAACTGCTTCTGCCATAAATCCCATGGAAGTGCCTGATTTAACGCCCACATTATATACCACAAAAACAAAAATGATCCAGATCAAAAACTGCGTTAACGCCACGGCGCCAATTCCTAAAATTTTACCTAACATCATTTGAAAAGGACGAACCGAGGATACAATCACTTCGGCTATTCGATTAGTTTTTTCCTCCATCACTCCCATCATTACTTGAGATCCATAAATGAGTAAAATAAAGTACACTAAAAATCCTGCGAAATAACCAATGCCTTCTGCCGTTGCGCTATTGGCCTGTTGATCACTAATATTTTTTGAAATAAGCCCAATTTTACTTTGACCAAGGATCGCTTGCTTACCTGCATCCAACTGCAAACTATCATTTAGCAAACGCCTCCAAATACGGTTTAGTTTGGATTCCACTACGCCAGTTGCAGCACTGCCATAGGATTTGTAGGTAGAAAGAATAAGCGAGTCGTTTCCTTGTTTCCAATTCAATGAAGGGATGACTATGTATCCATCATATCCGTTTTCTTCTTCTTTGTTCTCTTGTGGAAGATTGGTGACCAGCACTAAGGTAGAACTTGGGTCAATATTATTTTCTGCCTCAATAAGCTCCTTGGTAAAATAGCCAGAGGAATCTACCACTGCAACGGTCAGTGTTTCTTTGCTTTTTTCAGCAATGAATCCCATTCCGCCGATCAAGGCAACATACAAAAGTGGAAATAGCAGGGTAGAAATAAGAAATGTTTTTTTCCGAACTCTGGTCAGGTATTCTCTTTCTATGATGATCCAAATCTTTTTCATGCGCTTAATTTTTTTCGAATGTGCGTGCGGTGGGTGTATTTCCTACCGATTGAATAAATATATCGTTCAGGCTGGGTAGCTGTTCCTGAAAGGTGGTAATCTCTACTTGTTGATCCAGTAAAAAACGCAGAACAGCGGAAGAGTTATGTTGGGCAGCAATTTGGATAAGCATTGAATTGTCTTTTTGGCTTACTGGAGTAAAAGGAGCCTGTTCCATGATTAATTTATCCAACCCAACGCCGGTAATGAGGTATTGATGTTTTTTAAATTGTTGTTTTACTTCTTGTACCGTACTATCAAGAATCTTTTGTCCTTTATTGACAAGGGCAATATGATTACAGATTTCCTCTACCTGTTCCATTCGATGTGTGCTGAAAATTATTGTGGTTCCCCCTTGGGCCAATCTGAATATTTCGTCTTTGATCAAATTGCTGTTGACGGGATCTAACCCGCTAAAGGGTTCGTCCAAAATAATTAAACTAGGATCGTGCAATACTGTGGTTACAAATTGCAATTTCTGTCCCATGCCTTTTGAGAGGTCTTCTACTTTTTTATCCCACCAGCTTTCCATGCCAAATCTGCCAAACCAGTTTTCTATCTTTTTCTTTGCTTCTTGTTTATTGAGACCTTTGAGTTGAGCCAGGTATAAAGCCTGTTCTCCCACTTTCATTTTTTTATAGAGCCCTCTTTCCTCCGGCATGTAGCCAATCTTGGCCACATCTACCAGCGGGTCAAACTTTTTGCCGTCAAAAAATACCTCACCTTGATCAGGGTAAAAAATACCGGTGATCATGCGGATTAAGGTTGTTTTTCCCGCTCCGTTAGGACCAAGTAGACCAAAAATCTGTCCACGTTCAATTTCAAGGCTTATATCATCCACAGCTTTCTGTGATTCGAAATGTTTTCTTAAATGCTTCAGTGATAAAATGGAATCCATAATAGTAGGTTGCCACCAAATTTACAGGTAATTGTTTTGCTATGAGGTTGTACTACACCAAGGGTACCGAAGGGGGAGGAGTGGTAACTAATCCCCATTGTTGGAGAATAGCCAGGGCAACTCGTTGGCCATCCATGGCTGCACTTAGAATGCCGCCTGCATATCCCGCACCTTCTCCACAAGGATATAAAGTAGCCAGCTGGGGGTGATGTAGTTTTTCTTTATCACGCGGAATTCGAACAGGGGAGGAGGTTCTTGATTCAGTAGCTACCAGCACGGCTTCATTGGTATAATAGGATTTCATTTTTTGTGCAACTTGTTTAAAACCCAGTTGCAGTCTCTTGTGAATAAATGAAGGGAGAACTTCCTTTAAATTAACAGAGGTAATACCTGGTAAGTAAGAGCAGGAGGGAAGCACTGCACTGTTTCGGTTTTCACAAAAATCCACCAGTCTTTGTGCGGGGGCTTGAAGGTTTCCTCCACCGGCCTTAAATGCTGTTTGCTCTACTTGTTGTTGAAACTGCATTAAGGCTAAAGGGTCTCCTTGATTATTATTTGTTTTTAAATCATTCAAGTCCACACTCACTACAATTCCACTATTGGCAAAAGGATTGTTTCGCTTGGAAGGACTCCAACCGTTGACAACCAATTCTCCTGGTGCAGTAGCAGCTGGTGCAATGATTCCACCCGGACACATACAAAAGGAAAAAACTCCTTTTCCGTTTACTTGCTCAACCCAGGTGTAGGCAGCGGGTGGTAGAAAGGGATCCCTGGTTTTACAATGATATTGTGTGCTATCGATCAACAGTTGTGAATGCTCTACTCTTACTCCCAATGCAAAGGGTTTAGCCTCGATAGTAAGTTTATTACGGTGGAGTAGTTCAAAAATATCTCGAGCAGAGTGGCCGGTTGCCAAAATATAGGCATCGCCAGAGAAGCAATTTCCTTGTTTTGTGCAAACAGCTGTTAGTTTTCCTCCTGAAATCTTAATCTCGTTAATACACTGTTCAAAATGAATTTCGCCGCCCGCACTGAGAATAGCCTCTCGCATTTGAGTAATAACATGCGGTAGTTTGTTGGTGCCAATATGAGGGTGCGATTCATATAAGATATCTTGATCCGCCCCAAATTGAACAAATAGTTCCAGTATGCGGTTTACATCACCTCTTTTTTGACTTCGAGTAAAAAGCTTTCCGTCGCTATAGGTTCCGGCGCCTCCCTCTCCAAAACAATAATTACTATCAGGGTTAACTATCCCTTCTCGGTTCATAACTGCCAGATCTCGTCGCCTGGCCCTAACATCTTTACCTCTTTCAAGAAGAATTGGCTTGATTCCTCCTTCTATTAATCGAAGCGCAGCAAACAGCCCAGCGGGCCCGGTTCCTATGATAATAACCTGCCTGGTGGATTTGGAAACATGCTCAAACAAAAGTGTACGAAGCTGTCTTTTTTCTAAAGGTTCGTTGACATAAGCCTGAAGAGTAAGGTTTACCCAGGTATTTCTGCCTCGGGCATCAATTGACTTTTTTAGAATAGTAAAACCGTGGACAGTGCTTATGGGTACCCCTTTTTGTTGCGCAATAAGCTTTTTTAAAAAAAGATCATCGGCTGCTTCTGCAGGCTTTACACGTACTTGAAGGGTTTGGGGCATAGGTCAGGTTTTTATCCTGAAACAGCAACAAAGATGTACCTTTTTACTCAAAACCACATTAGCCATGTAGGTTATTGGGGAAGAATTGAATTTTCCAAATTTTTTAATAAGTTTTTTAAAAAAATATTTATCAAAAAAGAAGTCCAAATTTTTTTTTGTTTGCAGGGGTTTAATGATATTCGTTCCCCCGCGCAAGTTTTTTTATTGACAATTGTGGAAAAGCTTTGAAACCTGCGTAGAAATGTGAATAACTCTTATTAACTCGACCTAAACCTGATTGACGTAAAGATGGATAAGAACTCGGAAAAAGTCTGGGGAAATTGCTTAAAGATCATCAAGGATATTGTGGAGTGGCAGCATTTCAAAACCTGGTTCGAACCCATACAGCCGGTTTCACTGAAACAAAATGTATTAGTCATTCAGGTTCCCAGCCAATTCTTCTTTGAATACCTCGAAGAGCATTACGTTAATTTATTAGCCAAAACACTTAAACGCGAATTGGGCAAAGAGGCCAGATTGGAATACCGCATCATGGTGGACAGTGGCAGCAGCCGCACTAAACCAATGACCGTTGATGTTAGCGGACAAGGGTTCAAGTCATTTTCAAACAACGAAATGGATTTTCCATTGGTGATTAATAATCCCGTAAAGAATCCTTTTGTTATTCCCGGTCTGAAAAAAATGCAGATCGACCCCCAGCTCAACCCCAATTACACTTTTGATGCTTTTATTGAGGGGGATTGCAACAGGGTAGCACGTCGTGCGGGCAAAACTGTGGCAGAAAAGCCTGGGGCCAACTCCTTTAACCCCCTAGTGATCTATGGGGGAACAGGTTTGGGAAAAACACACTTGGCACAAGCCATAGGTAACGAAGTAAAGAGATTACACCCCAACAATGTAGTTTTATATGTAAGTGCGGAGAAGTTTATCAATCAGTTCATGGATCACAGCCGCAATAATGCCATCAATGATTTTATTCATTTTTATCAATTGATCGATGTGTTGATCTTAGACGATGTTCAGTTTTTTGCAAAAGCAGAACGTTCTCAGGATGCTTTCTTTGCCATTTTCAATCATTTGCACCAATCTCAGAAACAACTGGTACTTACTTCTGATAAATCCCCTAAGGATTTGGAAGGCGTACAAGATCGCTTACTAAGCCGGTTTCGTTGGGGATTGAGCGCAGACCTGCAGGTGCCTGACTATGAAACCCGCATTGAGATTCTGGAGAAGAAGATGCGTAATGACGGATTGGAAATGCCAAAAGAGGTGGTCAAGTATATTGCTTACAATATCAACAACAATGTTCGAGAACTAGAGGGAGCTTTGATTTCTTTATTGGCTCAGTCCTCTTTGAATCGAAAGGAAATAGATCTGGACCTGGCCAAAAAGGTGCTTCGCAATTTTGTGAAGTCCTCTAGTAAAGAAATTACCATTGACACCATCCAAAAGATGGTATGTGAGTACTTTGATGTGCCTTATGATAAGCTGCTTCAAAAAACACGCAAGCGCGAAATTGTACAAGCCCGACAGATTACCATGTATTTGGCAAAAGCATTCACGAAAAATTCGCTTAAAACTATTGGCGAACATTTCGGGGGACGTGATCATACTACTGTGATCCACTCTTGTCAGACGGTCAAAGACTTAATGGACACGGATGGTATTTTCCGTGAAAATGTGCTGGAACTTCAGCAGAAAGTCCAGTTGGCAGCCATGTAATTTCTTTTTAATTTTGTCCTCCCTTTTAAAGGATTGTTCCAGGAGAGGTGCCTGAGTGGCCGAAAGGGCCGGTTTGCTAAACCGTTGTACGGAC
>Ga0194120_10000778_pt1 | contig 59913 bp, 65 predicted proteins | sample TA2MahCa65mmetaG_FD_148642 | JGI IMG/M metagenome (GOLD analysis project Ga0194120, IMG submission 148642) | Freshwater microbial communities from Lake Tanganyika, Tanzania - TA2015019 Mahale Deep Cast 65m | ecosystem: Environmental > Aquatic > Freshwater > Lake | place: Tanzania: Lake... | reverse complement strand
TGGGTGTCCTGGTCGAGCGCGAGGCCGACGAATTTGCCGTCCCGTTCGGCGGTGGAGCTGACATAGTCATAGCCGGCGGTTTCGGTGAAGCCGATCACCTGCGCGCCGAGCGCCGACACTTCGTCATAGAGGATGCCCATCGCGTCTACGAAGGACAGCGGATAGGTCTGCTGGTCGCCGGTGCCGAACAGGGCGACTTTCTTGCCCTTCAGATTGGCGCCGCGCAGCTTGTCGATGTTCTCTTCCCAATCCGTCTGCAGCGTGCCGTCGCCATAGGTCGGCGAACCCAGGATCAGCAGATGGCAATTCTCGAAGTCGTCGGTCGTAGCGTCCTTGATGTCGACGGACCGCCCCTGGCACTTTTTCGAAATTTTGGAAGCCACCCCCTTGGTCGCGCCGCCGTCGGAACCAAAGATAACCGTGATGCTCATGCCCGCGCCTCGTCCGCGAAATTTAATGGTCAAGATCAGCGGTCAGCGCAAAGGTCCCAACACCCCTCTATTGATAAACGCCGCCAATGACACGCATAGCCTATCGCATGTCCAGTACTGATAAAAATCATATGTTTTGGAATAAGTGTAATGATCCAGGTTTCTACTTTGGATTTAGTTTAATTATGAAGCGCTGCACTGATTTCGCGGAGACAGAACGCCTCGGCGCGCCGATCAGCGGCCGGCGCTTCCCCACGGACCTCGAGGCGGCGACAGCGGCGGGCGTCCGTCTTCAGGCAAGAAGGCGGTTTCGGCTTCGTGTTCAACTTGGCGCGGCGCGTCGATCGATTCGGACAGCGCCTGTCCTTCTCCTTCAACCGATACGTCCCGCCCGCCGGCGAATTTGATCAGCGCCGCGACGCGCGCGTCGACGCTCGGATGCGTGGCGAACCAGCCCCACCCGGGGTGAAGCGCCGGCGATTCGATGAAGAAATACTGCATGCGCGACGGCATGGCGGGAATCGCCGCATGCGCTTCGATCTTGCGCAGCGCCGAAATCATCGCGTCGGGGTTCTTGGTCAGTTCGACGCTGCCGGCGTCGGCGAGGAATTCGCGCGAACGCGACAGCGCGAAGCGGATCAGCACCGAGGCGCCCCAGCTCAGCGCGATGATGAACAGCGCGACGAGGATGGCGAGCGCCGCGCCGCCATTGCCTCTTCGGCCATCGTCGCGTTCCGGACGGTGCGGCGAGAAGCCAAACGGAAAATCCCAGCGGCGAATCGTCAGATCGGCGACGAAGGCGAAGATGCCGGCGAAGATCACCGCGATCACGAGAAGCTGGGCGTCGCGGTTGCGGATGTGGGTCAATTCATGCCCGAGCACGGCTTCCAGTTCGGCGTCGGTCAGATAGCGCGTCAGACCGCGGGTCACCGCGATCTTATATTGTCCTTCTTTCAGCCCGGAGGCGTAGGCGTTGAGCGCGTCGCTCTCGATGATCTGCAGGGCCGGGATCGGCACGCCGCGCGAGATGCAAAGATTTTCGAGCAGATTGTATATTCGAGGGGATTCCGCGCGCGACAGAGGCGCCGCGCCTGTCGCGAAGTCGATCATCTTCTGGTGGAAGAGATAGGCGATGAAGAACCAGATTCCCGCCACGATGACGCCGATCGGCCAGCCGCGCTTCAAATCATCGACGGCGAGCGCAAGAATGTAATCGAAAGGCGCGCCAGGATGCGCGCTCATCGCTTCGATCAGCAGCGCAAAGGAGAACATCAGCGCCAGCAATAGAATGACGAAGCCGGCGAGCAGAAAGCCCGAACGAATTTCGTTGGCGCGAATGTAGGAATAAAGGCCGTAGGCTTTGAACATGTTGTTGTCCGCCAAGGTCGCCGCTGTCGTTAACGACGCGCGCGAGACGCGCATGATCGGCGACGCAGCAGGAACTCGAACTGTATTGTGTTGAAGCCGGATTCCCGATCAGACCTCCGGCCTGTCGGGAACGACAGTTTTCGCGCGCGCGCCTAAAACTCCACTTTCGGCGCGGTTTCGATCGCCCGTTGCTGCGCCTCGTCGAGCTCGAAATAGTCGAGCGGCTCGAAGCCGAAGCGCTGCGCGATGAGGAAGCCCGGAAAGCCTTCCCGCGTGGCGTTGTATTCGGCGACGGTGTTGTTGAGGAATCGCCGCGCCGCGGAAATCTTGTTCTCGATGTCCGACAATTCGCTCTGCAGCTGCTGGAAGTTCTGGTTCGCCTTCAGGTCCGGGTAGGATTCGGAGAGCGCGATCAGCCGCGAAAGCGCCCCGGTCAGCACGCCCTCGGCGGCGCCCTGCTGCGCCGGACCCTGCGCCGCCACGGCGGCGTTGCGCGCCTTGACCACGTCTTCGAGGGTGCTTTTCTCATGCGTGGCGTAGCCCTTTACCGTCTCGACGAGATTGGGCACGAGGTCGTGGCGCTGCTTGAGCTGCACATTGACGTCGGAGAAGGCCTGTTTGCTGCGCTGGCGCAGCGACACGAGGCCGTTGTAGACGCCGACCAGCCAGAAGGCGAGGGCGGCGATGAGCCCCAGAAAAATCAGCAAGGACATGGCGCGCGCTCCCCGGTGGCGTGTCGCCTCCGCGCGGCGGCGATCGCTTTTTGCGCCTTCATGTTATCCGCCTTTGGCGGCCCAGGCAAAGACGCAGATTCGACGATCACGAAACCTTTTTACCCTGACCGCGTTGTTCTACGGCGGCCGTCCGACGTTTCGGCGGCGGCGCCTTTATTGCCGAGGAGATTTTCTATGCATTGTTCCTGCATCAACTGCATCGTTCCGCCACATATCCTTTTGCGGCTCGTTCAGAGCGAAAAAAAAGAGTTGCGCCAGATCGCCATGCGCACTCTGCTGACGACAACCCGTTTGCGCGGCCAGAGATCGATTCGCGCGCGGCTCACGCTTGCAGATATCGGCGCGGCGCAACGCACGGTTTATGACTGCCGCAATTCGATCAATCTGTCCGCGGCACGAGTCGCGCGCACCGAGGACGGACAGGCGTCGTCCGACGCATCGGTGAACCGGGTGTTCGACGGTCTCGGCGCGACGCGCGACTTCTACAAGGAGGTCTACGAACGCGACTCGATCGACGGCCGCGGCATGCGTCTTAACGGCTTCGTCCATTACGACCGGGACTACAACAATGCGTTCTGGGACGGGAGCCAGATGGTCTTCGGCGACGGCGACGGCGTGCTGTTCAGCGATTTCACCGGCTCGCTCGACGTGATCGGCCATGAGCTGGCTCATGGCGTCACCGAGTCCAGCGCCGGCCTCGTCTATCACAGGCAGCCCGGCGCGTTGAATGAATCGATCTCCGACGTGTTCGGCTCGCTCGTCAAGCAGTGGACCCTGAAACAGTCCGCCGAAGACGCCGACTGGCTGATCGGCGCCGACATTTTCACGCCGGCGATCGCCGGCGATGCGCTCCGCTCGCTGAAGAATCCGGGTGGAGCTTATGACAATGACGCTTTCGGGAAGGATCCTCAACCCGACCACATGAGCAGGTATGAGGACCTGCCCGATACCGACGAAGGCGACTTCGGCGGCGTTCACATCAACTCGGGCATTCCCAACAAGGCGTTTTACCTTGCCGCGACTGATATCGGCGGCTACGCTTGGGAAGCGCCCGGCCACATCTGGTACGAGTCGCTGAAGGCGTCGAGCCCGACGACCGATTTCAGGGGCTTCGCTGAACTGACCTTCATGATGGCTGACCGTCTCTATGGGGCGGGAAGCCGGGAACAGCAGGCGGTCGCCGCCGCCTGGCAGGATGTCGGCGTTCGCGTCCCGCCGGTCGTCGCGCGCATGGAGACCCCGCCACGGGCGCGTCGGGGCAACGGCCAGTCTCAGCGCGAAGAGGATTCGCTCGCCGCGCTGTCGCGGCAGGTCGCGGCGCTTGCGGAACAGGTGTCGGCGCTCTCGCGCGAGGTGAACGGCGGCAAATCGCGGCGCGTTGCGACGCGCAATTGACCGCAATTGAACTTGGCGCCGTCGGCGTGAGCCGACGCGATTCCTGCGGGAGACCGATGATCGTTTCATTGTCCAAGCATGGCGGTCTGGCGGCGGGCGTACGCCTGCGCCAGCCGCCCCTCATGGTCGACGCGAAGTCGCTGCCGCCGGAAGCGGCGCGCGATCTCGCTGCAATGGTCGACGCCGCCGACGCCGCGGCCAGGGCCGACGCGCCTCCCGCGCCCGGCGAGCCGCATCCGGACAGCATGTCCTACACAATCACCGTCGAGCGGGACGGGACCACTCTCACGCTCAAGGCTCGGAATTCGGCGATGAGCCCCCCTTTCCGCGAGTTGCGCGACTGGATCGAAAGGCACGGCCGCCGCGACTAGGCGAGGGCCTCCCAGTCGCGTTTGACGCAGGCTCCAAGCGCGCCTATCTCTTGGAAACTCTCTTGGAAACGCAAAGAGCCACGGCGAACATCAATGGCCATTCTGCCGATCATCACGCTTCCGGATCCGCTGCTGCGGAAGGTCTCCGAGCCGGTCGACCGGGTCGACGACGCGGTGCGGCGTCTGCTCGACGACATGCTGGAGACGATGTACGAGGCGCCCGGCATCGGCCTTGCGGCGATCCAGGTCGCCGTGGCGAAGCGCATCGTCGTCGTCGACATCGGCAAGACCGAGGAGACCCGCACGCCGCTTTTCCTGATCAATCCGGAAATCATCTGGGCGTCGGAGGAGCTGCGCGTCTATCAGGAGGGCTGCCTGTCGGTGCCCGACTATTACGAGGACGTGAAGCGGCCGGCGCGGGTGCGCCTGCGCCATCTCGACCGGGAGGGCGCGCTCCAGGAATTCGACGCGGATGGGCTGCTCGCCACCGTGGTGCAGCATGAGCTCGATCATCTCGAAGGCGGCCTCTTCATCGACCATCTCTCGCGGCTAAAGCGCGAGCGCGTGGTCAAGAAGTTCAACAAGGCGGCGCGCTACGACGAGATCGCCGCCCAGCGCCGCACCGCCGCGGAGCGCCAGTCGGAACAGGCCGAGGCCTGACGATTGCGCGACGGCATGCGCGTCGTCTTCATGGGCACGCCGGCATTCGCAGCCCATCTGCTGACGGAAATCGTCTCGCGTGGCCACGAGGTCGTAGCGGTCTATACGCAGCCGCCGCGTCCGGCCGGGCGCGGCATGGCCGAGAAAAAATCCGCCGTCCACCTGCTGGCGGAGCGCCTCGGCCTTCCCGTCCGCACGCCGAAAAGCCTCAAAAGCGCCGAGGCGCAGGGGGAATTCGCCGCGCTCAACGCCGATGTCGCGGTCGTCGCCGCCTATGGCCTGCTGCTGCCCCAGCCGATTCTCGATGCGCCGCGATATGGCTGCCTCAATCTCCACGGCTCGCTGCTCCCCCGCTGGCGCGGCGCGGCGCCGATCCAGCGCGCGATCATGGCGGGCGACGCGGAAAGCGGCGTCATGGTGATGAAGATGGAGGCCGGACTCGACACCGGCCCCGTCGCCCTGACCGCGACGACCCCGATCGGCGCCGAGATGAATGCGGGCGAATTGCATGACCGTCTCGCCGAACTCGGCGCGCCGCTGATGGCGCAAGCGCTCGATCTGCTCGCGACGGGCGAATTGCGATTCACGCCGCAGTCCGAAGACGGCGCCTGCTATGCGCAAAAGATCGAAAAGGGCGAGGCGCGGATCGACTGGCGCCGCCCGGCGCAGGAGCTGCACAATCTCGTGCGCGGGCTATCGCCCTTTCCGGGCGCGTTTTTCGAGGCAGACCTTGGCCATGGCGCGGAGCGCGTGAAAGTCTTGCGTACGCGCGTCGAAGAGGGAGCGGGGAAGGCGGGCGCCGCCCTCGACGACGACGGCCTCATCGCCTGCGGCGCGGGCGCCTTGAGGTTCCTGCGCGTGCAGCGCGCCGGCAAGGGCGAGATGGATTTTGGCGAATTCGCGCGCGGCCGCAGACTGACGAAGGGCGTGACATTGGCATGAGCGTGATGCTCGACAGGCGCGCGTCGCTCGGCCGTCGCTCGGTCGGTCACCCCTGCTGAGGGGAGTTTTCAGTTCGAATAGAGTGTGAAATTCATCTTGAATGTGTCAGGTTTTCAGCATGACGCGGCCCGCTTCCGATCCGATCCTTGCGCGCTTCCGATCCGCGCTCGCTCAGGCCTATGGCGAGAGATTGCAGCGCGCTGTCTTGTTCGGCTCGCGGGCGCGAGGCGACTCTCGGCCGGATTCCGATTACGACATCGCGGTTTTCTTGCGTGAGCCGGAGAGTTTCTGGCAGGAAAGCGGACGTCTCGCCGAGATCGAGACTGACATTCTTTACGACACCGGAGCGGTGATCAACGCGCTGCCCTTTTCCGCGGGAGCCTATGGCGCACGCACGCCGCTCATGCACGAGATTCGGCGCGATGGCCTGGACCTGTGACTCAGTCTGAAACAGTCGCGTATCTCGCCAAAGCGCAACAGGCTTTGAAGGAAGCGCGCATTGTCGCCGACAATGATCTCGCCGAGGCGGCCGGCCGAGCAGCCGATCTTGCCGCCTACCATGCCGCGCAGGCGTTTATTTTTGAACGCGGCGGAAAGGCCGCAAAAAGCCACAATGGCGTCCGCAGCGAATTTGCGCGCCTCGCGAGGGATGAGCCGCGCATCGATAGGCGGTTCGTTACTTTTTTGGCGCGGGCTTACAATCTCAAGGCCACCGCCGACTACGCCATTGGCGCGGACGGGTGCGTCAGCCTTTCCGAGGCGGAGCAAGCGATCGAAAGCGCGGTGGAATTCGTCGACGGCGTTTCTCGACTGCTCGCGTCAGAAAATTGAAGTGAACCAGACTCCGCGAATTCGACACAGCTTCCGACGGCCTATATGCCCCGCTTCGCCCTGACCATCGAATATGACGGCGCGCCTTTCGTCGGCTGGCAGCGGCAGTCGAATGGCGTTTCCGTCCAGCAACGGCTCGAAGAAGCCGTCGCCGCGATCAATGGCGGCGCGCGCGCCATCGTGCATGGCGCGGGCCGCACCGACGCCGGCGTGCATGCGCTGGGGCAGGTGGCGCATGTCGATCTTTCTCGCGACTGGCGCGCCGACCGGCTGCGCGATGCGATCAATGCGCATTTGAAGCCCGATCCGATCGCGGTGCTGTCGGCCCGCGCCGTCGGCGACGATTTCGAGGCGCGCTTTTCGGCGATCCGCCGTCACTACCTCTATGTCATCGACAATCGCCGCGCGCCTTTGGCGCTCGGCCTTGGCCGCGCCTGGCATGTCAAGCGCCCGCTTGATGCTGAGGCGATGCATGACGCGGCGCAGTCGCTCGTGGGCCGTCATGACTTCACGACCTTCCGCGCCGCCGAATGCCAGGCGAATTCGCCGCTGCGCACGCTGGAGCGTCTCGACGTGCGCCGCGACGGCGCGCGCATCGAGATCGTGACGTCGGCGCGCTCCTTCCTGCATCATCAGGTGCGCTCGATGGTCGGCTCGCTGGAGCATGTCGGCAGCGGCAAGTGGCGCGTCGAGGATGTGGCGCTGGCGCTTCACGCGAAAGACCGTGCGCGCTGCGGACAGGTCGCGCCGCCGCACGGTCTCTATCTCGTCGCTGTCGACTATTAGGGCAGCGGTGGGGCGCCGCCGCCCGCTATGGCTTGTCGCCCGCCGCCGCGTCGCCGTCCGGGGACGGCGCGCTGGCGCCGTGCGTTGGCGCTGGCGACTTCGGCGGCTTCTTCGCGCCATGTTTCGCGGCGCCGGAAGCAGTCGCAGACCTTTGTTCTTTGGCGAGCGCGCCGTGAATGGGAAGGAAGCTCGCCGACAACACCGCAGCCAATATGCCGTTCGCGCAGGGTCGCTGATTCATCGCTTGATGGTCCCCTCAAAGTGAGAGCCCCCGCCGAATCAACCGGCCCACCCCGTAGACATCAGGCGGGTCAACGGTGATGAAGTTAGGTCGCCGCCACGCCTGCGCTGCGGCGATTTCATGACGCAATTCGCGCGATCAGGCGAAGTTCGCTGAAATCGTTAATGAAATCTCAAAAAAATTCCCAGCCGATCATTCGTCGTTGTCGGCTTCCGTTTCCTCGGGCTTGATCGCTTCGCCTGGAGAGGATTCAATCTTCACCGGCAAGGTGGCGGGAAGCTTCACGACCGGGCGCTGAGCGGTTGGAGACTTCTCTTGCGCGAGCGCGCCGTGAATAGGAACGATGCTCGCCGACAGGACCGCTGCGAGAATGCCGTTAACGCAGGGCCGACGATTGGTCATGTATCCTCGCTCGATGTCCCGGCGCCGACTCAATTACCGCCGTTGCCGTAGAGAGTCAAAAGAGCGGCGAGAAAACGTCGCAAATAGGTAGACGGACCCCAGCCCCGGTCAAGAGCCGCTGAACCAGTTGTAGCCCTTATCCTCCCAGTAGCCGCCAGGATAGTCGTTCGCCACGAAGATTTCATGAATGAATTTGGGATTCTTGAATCCGAGTTTCGTCGGGATTCGCAGGCGTAGCGGATCGCCATATTTGGCGTCCGTAAAGTCGAGCGCGAGCAGAGTCTGAGGATGCAGCGCGCTCGACATGTCGATGCTCGAATAATATTTGTCGGCGCATTTGAAACCGACGTAGCGCGCCGAAAGATCGGCGCCGATACGCTCGAGAAAATGCCGGAAGGCGACGCCGCGCCATCGGCCGATCGCGCTCCAACCCTCGACGCAGACGAGACGGGTGATCTGGCTCGCCTGCGGCAGCGCGCGCAATTCGCTTAAGCTCCAGGGGCGTTTGTCGGCGATGAGCCCCGAGAGCCGCAGCCGGTAGCTCTCGCCGTCGATCCGAGGAACATCCTTTTCTTCGTAATAGGCGTTGAAGGGGAAAGGCGTCGCGATCTCCGCTTCAGTATAGGTCGGCGCGAGCTTTGCGGGGTCGAAAAGCGCCGCCTGCATTTTGTCGTTGAAGCGCGACATGGTGAAAAGCAGCCGATCGACGGCGTCGTTGTCCTTCAAGGTGCAGCCCGAGAGCAGCGACAGCGCCCCCAGCGACAGGCCCTGCTTGAGGAAGAGCCGGCGCTCGAGCCGCGCAACCTGCGGTCGAAATAGAGAAAGGCGAGACCGCTTCATCGCGACGCCTCCGCGCGGCCGGCGAACATCGGCGCGAGCACGCCCTTGACCATGACGGCGAGGCCGATATGGACGACAAGGAAGGCGACGATCGCGGCCATGGCGAAAAAATGCACGAGCCGCGCCGCCTCATAGCCGCCCATCAACGCCGTCAGCCCTTGAAGCTGCACAGGCTTCCAGATGGCTAGACCCGAGAGAATGGCGACGATCACGGCGAGAATCACGCCGACATAGAGCAGACGCTGAGCGGCGTTGTAGCGGCCGGGCGCATGGGCGAGACGACCTTGCGTCGCGAGAATGACGTCATCGAGCGCGCGCCTCAGAGAAAGAGGCAGCAAGCGCCGCCGGAAATGACCTGAAACGACGCCATAGGCGAGATAGGCGACGCCATTGATCGCTAATAGCCACATGGCGGCGAAATGCCAGGCGAGCGCGCCCGCGAGCCAGCCGCCGAGCGTAAAACCGGGAGGAAATTCGAAGCCAAACAGCGGCGAGGCGTTGTAAATGCGCCAGCCGCTCAGCACCATGACGAAAATCGCGAAGGCGTTCACCCAATGCGTCACCCGAACGAAGAGCGGGTGAATCGCGCGCGGCGTCGTTACGCCGGCCGCATCAGCCATGGCGGCTTCTCCTCTTTACGCGCCAACATATGGCGTGTGGGAGTGAAAGCCAAAGGCCGCGCCGGCGCGTTGACAGGCGGAGCGCCTTCGCTCATGACGGCGAAGCTTTCAATTCGCGGGAATATGGTGGGCTCATGCGCGTCTTCGTGACCGGCGCGGCCGGCTTCATCGGCTTTCATCTGGCCAGGCGTCTGCTCGAGGACGGGCATCTCGTCGACGGCTACGACGGCATGACGCCCTATTACGATCCCAGTCTCAAAGAGGCGCGGCGCGCCATTCTGCTGCGCACCAATGGCTATCGCGACACGATCGCCATGCTCGAGGACATGGAGGCGCTGACCCGCGCCGCCGAACAGGCGGCGCCCGACGTCATCATCCATCTCGCGGCGCAGGCGGGGGTGCGCTATTCGCTGCAAAATCCGCGCGCCTATGTCGACGCCAATCTGGTGGGCGCCTTCAACGTCATGGAGATCGCGCGGCTCTTGCAGCCGCGACATTTTCTGTTCGCTTCGACAAGCTCGGTTTATGGCGCGAGCCCCACCGTGCCATTCCATGAGAGCGACCGAACCGATTTTCCGCTGACGCTTTATGCCGCGACGAAGAAGGCCGGCGAAGCGATGGCGCATTCCTACGCGCATCTGTGGTCGATCCCGACGACGATGTTTCGCTTCTTCACCGTTTACGGGCCATGGGGCCGTCCCGACATGGCGCCGTTGAAATTCGTCGACGCGATCGAAAACGACCGCGTCATCGACATCTATAATCACGGCGACATGTCGCGCGACTTCACCTATGTGGCGGATTTGGTCGAAGCCGTCGTTCGCCTGATCGATTGCGTTCCCGAGCGCGATTCGGGCGACGACAGCGTTTCGCCGGTCGCGCCCTATCGCATCGTGAACATCGGTCGGGGAGAACCGGTGAAGCTTCTAGACTTTATCGAGACGATCGAACGAGCGCTCGGCAAAAAGGCCAAGCGCAACTATCTCGACATGCAGCCGGGAGACGTGCCGCGCACCTTCGCCAGCGCCGATCTCCTGGAGCGGTTAACTGGCTATCGCCCGCATACGTCGATTGATGAAGGCGTCGCGGCGCTTGTCGACTGGTATCGCGACTACCGCCGCTCTCACGGAGACCTGGCGTTCTAAGCCGCGAACCTATTTCTTCTTGGCCGCGAGGAAGCTGTGCGCGGCGTCTTCGTCAAAGACCGGCGTGATGTGATTGACGTTGAGGTCGGTCCAGGAATGGAAGAGCGCGCCGAGATCGACGGCGTCATTGGCTTCGACGATGCTCCAGCCTTCGAGCAGGGTGACCGAAAGCCAGTTTCCGATGACCTTCATCCCCTTCGGATTGGCGTCGCCGAATTTCTGAAAGCGCTTGAGAACTTCGTCGCGATGTTCGGGCGTCATCTCATAATGGATCGCAAACAGCATCGGCCATCCTCCCGCTTGGAAGTGGAATTTTCGCCTGCCTAGCCAGAACGGACGCTCAAACTGCCGCAGTACGAAGTCACATACAACCAGATACGATCGACGAAGTCATAGTCCTCCCGCTACGCGGAATTTGTTTTCGGCGAGGCCGGCGGATATTTTCTTTCGCGCGCGCTCGTCGCTTGGCGTTGCGACGATGGCGCCGCTCTTGGCGTTCTTGGCGTTCTTGGCGTCCGTGGCGCGCGTGACGATTAGGGACTTCATGACGCGCTATCTGAGACATGCGTTCGCCGCTCTTTTCGCCGGTTATTTCGCTGCGATCGTCGGCCTTGTCGCCTTTCAGCGCGACTTCCTCTTTCGCCCAGACGTGCGGCGCGCCGATCCCGCCGCGGCGGGGCTTGCCGAGGCTCAGGAAACGACGCTCAAGACGCGCGACGGCGAAACGCTCGTCGCCTGGCGGCTTCCCGCCGACTGCGGCCGGCCGTTCATCCTTTATCTTCATGGCAACGGCGGCGCGCTTCGCGATCGCGTTCCCCGGTTCAAGCGCTTTGTCGAAGACCGGTTCGGCATGCTCGCCGTCTCCTATCGCGGCTATGGCGGTTCGACGGGTGCGCCTGCTCAGGAGGGCCTCTTCCTCGACGCCGAGGCGGCCTACGAAGAGGCGCTGAGGCTCGGCTACGCGCCCGAGCGGATCGTCATCATGGGCGAGTCGCTCGGAACCGGCGTCGCCACCCATCTCGCGGCCGCGCATCATGCGGGGGGACTGATCCTCGATTCCCCCTATTCCTCCATCGCCGACGTGGCGGCGGAGCGATACGCCTGGGCGCCAGTCCAGTATCTGGTGCGCGATCCGTTTCGCTCGGATCGCGAGATCGGCAAGGCGCGGGCGCCGGTCCTGATCGTCCACGGCGAGAATGATTCCGTCATTCCGATTCGCCTCGCCCGCCGACTCTTCGATCTTGCCAAGGAGCCGAAGACGTTCCTTTCAGCGCCGGGCCGCGATCATCTGGCCCTGCTCGATTCGAACGTTTATCCCCGCGTGCGCGACTGGATCGAGGCGCACGCCGCCGGCGCCGCTTGCGAAAAACCGGACGCGAATTAAACGCGGCGCCGTCTAAAGCCAGTCCGGGACGCTGTCCATCGCGATGATTTCCTCGACGCTCTGGCGCTTGCGAATGACGGCGTAGCGCGCGCCGTCGACCAAAACTTCCGGAACCAGCGGGCGCGTGTTGTAGGTGCCGGACTGCACCGCGCCATAGGCGCCGGCGGTCAGCACGCAGAGCAACTCGCCGGGGCGGGGCTCCACCATTTCGCGTCCATGGGCAAGATAGTCGCCGGTCTCGCACACCGGCCCGACGACGTCGGCGACGATCTTTCGCCGATCCGCGTTCTCGTGCACGGGGATGATGTCATGCCAGGCGTCATAGAGCGTCGGGCGCACGAGATCGTTCATGCCGGCGTCGACGATCACGAAGGTCTTGGCGTCGCCATGCTTCACATAGATGACGCGCGTGACAAGCACGCCGGCGTTGCCGACGATGAGCCTTCCCGGCTCAAGCGCCAGTCTGCAGCCGAGTCCGCCGAAATGCCTGCGCACGATCCCGGCGTATTTTTCTGGATGGTAGGACTGCGGATCGTCGCCGTCGTGATAGGGGATTCCCAGCCCGCCGCCGAGATCGACATGCGAAATCGCATGGCCGTCGGCGCGCAGCTCGCGCACCAGCTCGGCGAGCAGCGAAAAGGCCTCGTCGAATGGCGCGAGATCGGTGAGCTGCGAGCCGATATGCATGTCGGCGCCGGCGATCTCGATCCCTTTGAGCTTTGAGGCGAAGGCGTAAACTTCGCGCGCGCGCGACAGCGGCACGCCGAATTTATTTTCGGCGAGGCCGGTGGAAATCTTCTTATGGGTGCGCGCGTCGACGTCCGGATTGACCCGCAGCGAGACGCGCGCGGGGCGACCCAGAGCGACCGCAGCCTGCGACAGCGCTTCAAGCTCGGGCTCCGACTCGACGTTGAAACAGAAGATGCCGGCGCGAAGCGCGGACGCAATCTCCTCCGCGGTCTTGCCGACGCCGGAAAAGGTGATTTTTTCCGGCGCCACGCCGGCGGCCAGCGCCCGGGCCAGTTCGCCGCCGGACACCACGTCCATGCCCGCGCCTTCCCTTGCAAGAAGGCGCAGCACCGCCTGATTGGAATTGGCCTTCACCGCATAGCAGACGAGCGCGTCGAGACCCGCGAAGGCTTGCGTGAACACGCGGTAGTGACGGCGGATCGTCGCCGCCGAATAGCAGTAGAAGGGCGTGCCCACCTCTTCGGCGAGCTGATGCACGCCGATCTCCTCGGCGTGGAGCGCGCCGTTGCGGTAGGCAAAAAGATGCATCAGCCTAAAGCAGCGGATCGAGCGGGAAGGGATATTGATCCGGCGGTCGATTGCCGACAGTGCCGGGGATCGGCGGCGCCGGGGCGTTCTCCGGCGGGGGCGCCCCGCGCGCCGCCTTGGCCTGCGCGGCCTCGGTCTGGGCTCGAAGATAGGCGCCGCGCGCCTGGGTCTCGGGCGGAAGCTCCAACGGGCCGCGCCGGCCGCAAGCGCCAAGGCTCGCGGCGGTGAGCGCCAGCGCGAGAGTCGCCGCTAGAGCGCGATGCGAAAAAGTGGGAACCGGTTTTTCGCGTAAAGCGCGCTCTAAAATTATTGAATCGATCACGTTATCTGCATTTGGGCGATTCCACCCAAATGCAGCGTGATCGAGGCGGCGGGTGAGGAGCGGCGATCGAGGCGTCACGGCGGTTCGTCCCAAAGGAATGCCGGCGCACTATAGCGATGGAGCGAAAAAAGGCGAGGGCGCCGGCGCGAAACGCCGGGTTGCGCTTTGGCGCGAGGCGGACTTTGTTTCCAATCGATTCTGGCGCGGCGACATCGATGCGACTCGGGCGACATCCTGGAGACATGCTTAACGAGTCGTGAGTCGAAGCTCTTGCCGTTTCGGGACGGAACAGGCGCCAGGGGCGGCCGTCCAGCCGGATCGCCGGAGCGCCTTGGTTCACGCCCGTTAACCGAAAAAGCTCGAAAATCCGGGTCGTCCACCGGCGCGTCTTTACCATTGGACGACGGCGTGGTTAGGTCCGCCATGGCCAGCGTTCTGCGTTTATTCGCCACCCTCGCCGCGGTCGTTCTTCTGACGACCCTTCCTGCGACCGCCGCGGTGCGCATCCGAATTGATCTGGCGTCGCAAAGCCTTGAGGCGGTCACCCCGCAGGGCGAGACCGTGAGGTGGAAAATCTCAAGCGGTCGCCGGGGTTACGAGACGCCGACCGGACATTACAGCGTCATGCGCATGGAGGCCGACCATCATTCCGACGAATATGATCAGGCGCCGATGCCCTACTCGATCTTCTTTTCTCCACGCGGCCTCGCCATCCACGGCAGTTACGAGCGCGGTCTGGGCCGTCCGCTTTCCCATGGCTGCGTGCGGCTCGCGGTTCCCAACGCGCGCCAGCTGTTCGATTGGGTCGAAAAACATGGCGCGACGATCGAAATCACCGGCGGCGGCGGCGCGATCGCCAGCGAAGAGGTCGAGCGCCCGCGCGTGTCGCGCCAGCCGCGCGCCCAGCCGCGCCAGATGTATCGCCCTGCTTATCAGGAGCCGGCGCCCCAATCCAATATGGGAGATTTCTTCTTCTAACCGACGCGTTCGCGCCAATTCGCCCGCCGTTGCATCTTAGCAACAGTCTTCGACTGAATCGCATTGAACGCCTCGGGGCGTTTGCTGGGGTGCTTTTTAACAGGTAAAGCTCGGATTTCTGGCGCTTGTTGATTGACCGAGCAGAGTAGAGCCGTTGACGACATCAAAGACCCCCCTCCTCGACCGGATCGCCACCCCTGAAGATTTGCGCAAGCTGCGCCCCAACGACCTCAAGCAAGTCGCCGACGAGTTGCGCCACGAGACGATCGACGCCGTCTCGGTCACCGGCGGCCATCTCGGAGCGGGTCTCGGCGTCGTCGAGCTGACGGTCGCTCTGCACTATGTTTTCGACACGCCGCGCGACAAGGTCATCTGGGACGTCGGCCACCAGACCTATCCGCATAAAATTCTCACCGGCCGGCGTGACCGCATCCGAACGCTGCGCATGGGCGGCGGTCTTTCCGGCTTCACCAAACGGGCCGAAAGCGACTATGACGCCTTCGGCGCCGGCCATTCCTCGACGTCGATTTCGGCCGGGCTCGGCATGGCCGTGGCGCGCGATCTCGCCGGCGGCGACAATCACGTCGTGGCGGTGATCGGCGACAGTTCGATGTCCGCCGGCATGGCCTATGAGGCCCTGAACAACGCCGGGGCGCTGCACTCGCGGCTGATCGTCATCCTCAACGACAATGACATGTCGATCGCCCCGCCGACGGGCGCGATGTCGGCCTATCTCGCCCGCCTCGTTTCCGGCGGCGCCTATCGCTCGATCCGCGAGGCGGCCAAACAGCTCGCCAGCCATCTGCCGCGCTTCATCTACGACAAGGCGCGCAAGGCCGAGGAGTTCTCGCGCAGCTTCATCACCGGCGGCACGATGTTCGAGGAGCTCGGCTTCTATTATGTCGGGCCGATCGACGGGCATAATCTCGACCATCTGCTGCCCGTGCTCAAGAATGTGCGCGACAAGGACGACGGCCCGGTGCTCGTCCATGTCGTCACCCAGAAGGGCAAGGGCTTCGGGCCGGCGGAGGAATCGGCCGACAAATGCCATGCCGTCAACAAATTCGACGTGGCGACCGGCATTCAGATCAAGCCCAAGGCCAATGCCCCGACCTATACGAATGTGTTCGCCAGGGCGCTGATCGCCGAAGCCGAGCATGACGACAAGATCGTCGCGATCACCGCGGCGATGCCGTCGGGCACCGGCCTCGATATTTTCGGCAGGGCCTTTCCCCACCGCACCTTCGACGTGGCGATCGCCGAACAGCACGCCGTCACCTTCGCGGCCGGCCTCGCCTGTGAAGGCTACAAGCCGTTCTGCACGCTCTATTCGACCTTCCTGCAGCGCGGCTACGATCAGGTCGTCCATGACGTGGCGATCCAGAATTTGCCGGTGCGTTTCGCCATGGACCGCGCCGGCCTTGTCGGCGCCGACGGGCCGACTCACGCCGGCGCGTTCGACCTCGCCTATCTCGGCTGCCTGCCGGGTTTCGTCATCATGGCGCCCGCCGACGAGGGCGAGCTGATGCATATGGTGGCGACGGCTTCGGCCTATGACGACGGGCCGATCGCCTTCCGCTATCCGCGCGGCGAGGGGCTCGGCGTCGAATTGCCGGAGCGCGGCGACATTCTCGAGATCGGCAAGGGCCGTATCCTGCGCGAAGGCTCGAGGGTCGCGATCCTGTCGCTCGGCACGCGGCTCGCCGATTCCTTGAAAGCGGCGGCGGAACTGGAGAATTACGGGATTTCGACGACCGTCGCCGACGCCCGCTTCGCCAAGCCCATCGACCGCGATCTGCTGCGCCGGCTCGCCGCCAATCATGAAGCGCTCATCGCCATCGAGGAAGGCGCGATCGGCGGCTTTGGCGCGCAGGTCTTCCAGGCGCTCGCCGAAGATGGGCTGCTGGACGGCGCGCGCGGCGCATTCAAATTCCGCAGCATGACCCTGCCCGACGCCTATATCGACCACGACAAGCACGAGCTGATGATCGCCAGAGCGATGCTCGACAGCAAGGCGATCGTCGCCAAAGTTCTCGAGCTGTTGGGCGATGAAAAGGGCGCCGCGCGGGTGATGATCGCGTGACGAGGCAGGGTCTCCGTTTCAATCGCCCTACCGCGTCAGCATAGAGTTGAGTTTATGAAGATCTCGCTCTTTGCCTTGTTCGTATCCACGGTCAGCCTCAGCGCGTGCGGCAACACGCATGAGAAAATCGTCGCGGCATGCGAGAAGGAGTTTGCCAGTAAGGGACAGGCCGCTGTTAACAAGTGCATACAGAAGGGCGACACAGAGTTGAACAAATCGCTCTGGAAATTTGGGAAATAGGCCGTGCCCCGGTCTCCGCAACGCTTCCCGCGACGCCAAACAGCTCGCCAAGTTCATCGGGGACGCTGCGACGGGGGAGCGTGAGGCTCGCACCTCGACGCCGAAGGGACAGGGAAATACCCCGCCGCCCCGCATCCCTTCACCTTCTTTGCCAAGGCCGGTCGATCCGCGCCATTACCCAAAAGCTCCAGCGTAAGAAAAAGCGGTCGGAATGATGTTGTTTATCACCGCCGCCAATTCCGCTCCTGCGGCGCCCGGCGCCTATGTCCTCTGGCTGCGCCTCGTCTCGCCGCTGAACGTGCTCGTGGGAAAGCGGGGAGGCGCGCTGACGCCAGGCGACTATCTCTACTGCGGCTCCGCGAACGGCGCCGGCGGCCTGCGCGCCCGGCTCGCGCGGCACATGCGGAAAGACAAGCGCACCCACTGGCATGTCGACCAGCTCGCTTTGGCGGGGAAAATACTCGGCGCCTTCGTCGAAGAAGGCGCCAACGAATGCACGCTGAACGCCGCGCTCGACGGGTTCCCGATCCCGCTGCCGGGCTTCGGCAGTTCGGATTGCCGGCGCTGCGCCGCGCATTTGCGGTTCTGGCCGAAGGGCGCGGCGCTTCCCTCCGACTGGGAAAATGCTAGGAAGGCGGCCGAATCCCGCCTCCCGCTAGAGAGAGGCGCGCCGGGCGGGGCTTAAAACCCCTTCGGCGGATGTCACCCCACCCCGGACTGCTTCGCAGTCCGACCCTCCCCCTCAAGGGGAGGGTGAACGCCCTTCGCGGATCGTAGCGTATGCCCAAGGAAGAATCCAAAACCAAGGTCGAGGCGCGCACGCCGCGCGGGCTCGCCGATCGCGAGGCGGGCGAACTTGCCGCGACGGGGCGGATGCTCGACGTGATCCGCGAGGTCTATGAGCTCTATGGCTTCGAGGCGCTGGAGACTCCAGCGATCGAATATACCGACGCGCTCGGCAAATTCCTGCCCGACCAGGACCGGCCGAACGAAGGCGTCTTCTCCTTCCAGGACGACGACGAACAATGGCTGTCGCTGCGCTATGATCTGACCGCGCCGCTGGCGCGTTTCGTCGCGCAGAATTTCGACCGGCTGCCCAAGCCTTATCGCTCCTATCGGGTCGGCCCGGTCTATCGCAACGAAAAGCCGGGGCCGGGGCGCTTTCGCCAATTCATGCAGTTCGACGCCGATACGGTCGGCTCCGCCTCGCCAGCCGCCGACGCCGAAATCTGCATGATGGCCGCCGACGCCATGGAGCGGCTGGGGATCGCGCGCGGCGACTACGTGATCAAGATCAACAGCCGCAAGGTGCTCGACGGGGTGATGCAGTCGATCGGCCTTTCCGGCGAGGAGAACGCCGGCCGCCGCCTCGTCGTGCTGCGCGCGATCGACAAGCTGGACCGGCTCGGCCCCGACGGCGTCCGGCAATTGCTCGGCGAGGGCCGCAAGGACGAGAGCGGCGATTTCACCAAAGGCGCCGGCCTCGACCTGCCGGCGATCGACACGATCCTGTCTTTCAGCCTCGGCGGTCAATACCGGGACGGGGCGCCGGCCTTCGATCTTTTCGGCCTGCTCGGCAAGAGCGAAGTCGGCGCCCAGGGCGCCGAAGAGCTTCTCGAAATCGAGGACCTCGCGCGCGACGCCGGCTTCGGGCCGGATCGCATCCGCATCGATCCTTCGGTCGTGCGCGGGCTTGAATATTACACGGGTCCCGTCTTCGAGGCGGACCTCACCTTCGAGACCCGCGACGAAAAGGGACATCCGGTGCGTTTCGGCTCGGTCGGCGGCGGCGGCCGCTATGACGGCCTCGTCGGGCGCTTCCGCCCGGAGAATACGCCGGCGACCGGCTTTTCGATCGGCGTCTCGCGGCTCTTCGCGGCCCTAAAGCTGATCGGCAGTCCGATCGTCTCGGCGCGTCCCCATGTCGGGCCGGTAGTCGTGCTCGTCCTCGACCGCGACAGGCTCGCCGACTATCAGCGCATGGCCGCGCAGCTTCGCAACGCCGGAATCGCCGCCGAACTCTATCTCGGCGCGGCGGGGATGAAGGCGCAGATGAAATACGCCGACCGGCGCAACAGCCCGCTCGCCATTATCCAGGGCTCGGACGAAAAGGCGCGTGGCGAGGTCACCCTCAAGGACCTCGTCGCCGGCGCCAGGGCGGCCGCGAATATCGCCACCAATGAACAATGGAAGGCGCTGCGTCCCGCCCAGTTCGCCATCCCAGAAGCCGAACTCGTCGAGCAGGTCAAAAAGGCGCTTCAAGACCAAATTTAGCCTGCGGCGAAACCCGTCATTGCCACGCGCGCCGGCGCGTATAGTTTTCGCGAAGCGGAAAAGGAGCAAACTGATATGAATGGCGACACGCCCAGATCAATCGTTCATCCGACCGATCTCTCCTTTGCGAGCCTCGACGCCTTCGCCCATGCGCTGCGCATCGCCGTGGCCTGCAAGAGCATGTTGCACATTCTGCACATCGAGGCGCCCGAGACCGAGGACGACGATTGGGATCGCTTTCCGCAGGTGCGCGAAATGCTGGCGCGCTGGAAGATGATCGCGCCGAACGCGACGCCGGCCGAGGCGGCCGAACAGCTTGGCGTCAAATTCGTCAAGGCCGCGGTCGAATCGGAATCGCCGGTGATGGGGGTTTCCGCCTATGCCGAGCGGCACCTGTGCGACCTTCTGGTGATGATGACGCGGCCGCGCAGCGCGCTGGAACGCCTGTTCGAAGGGTCGATCGCGGAGGAGACCGCGCGCGAGACTCATGTGCCGGCGCTGTTCCTGCGCGAGGACCAGAAAGGGTTCGTCGATCGCGACACGGGCGCGGTGTCGCTCAACACCGTGCTGATGCCGGTCGAGGCGACGGTCTCGCCGCTCGACGCCTTCCGCCACGTCGCCGACATCGCGCATCGTCTCAATCCGGCCGCCGACGTCATGATGCTGCATGTCGGCGAGGAACTGCCGATTTTCGAAGGGCTGCTCCCGCATATCGAACTGCGCAAGGGACCGGTGGTCGAGACCATTCTCGGCTACGCCAAGGAGATCAAGGCCGATCTCATCGCCATGCCGACGCGCGGCCGAAAAGGGCTGATGGAGGCGCTGCGCGGCTCGACCACCGAGCGCGTGCTGCATGAGTCGCCGTGCCCGCTGCTCGCCTCGCCGGTGAAATAATTCGCGGTCCGCGCGAGGCGCTTGCGCCGAAGCGATCCGGAAAGGCTCCGCGAGGCTGGACTGCGTCCAGCTTCGCTTCGCGCGCCACGACGAGCGCCGGTTACAGCGATCGCTGGAAATGCAGCACGCCGCCTTGCGCGCCCTTCAGGATCAAATCGTCGCCCTTGGTGTCCCAATAGGGGCCGGAGAGCAGGACCGCCCAATAATCGCGTTCGACGGCAGCGAGCGGGCCTTCGCATTTGCGTTCATTGATCGCCGGCATGTTGCGTGGGCCGAGCCGGTTGGGGCCGATGACAAAAATGCCCGACCAGTTCTTGCAGCCCGAAAAGCCGTTGGCGCGGCCTGTAGAATCGATCGATATCCACATCTCCACCGGCGGCGGTTTGCCGTTGATCTCCTTGAGCACGAAATTCTGGTTGTGCGGGAACGGTTGATAGCGCGGAATGCCGCCGGTCTCCTTGTTTTCGTCTTCCGGCTGCTTCTGTTCCGCCCCCTGAGGCGGCTTCGGGCCGCTCTTGGCGCCACTCTTGGCGCCAGCCGGCGCGGCGGCGAGCGCGACGGCGCAGAGCGAGGCGGCTAAGGCGAGCAAAATCCTGTTCATCGCGTCAATCACCCTCCTGGTAAAACGGCCGGCCGCGGCTCCCTCCTGCCTGCGGCGCAGCGCCTTATAGCATGCTCGGCAGGACGCGGTCAGGCGGGCGGTGGCCGTCCATGAAGGTTTTGATATTGATAATGACCTTCTCGCCCATGTCGATCCGGCCCTCGATGGTCGCGGAGCCCATATGCGGCAGCAGCGTCACCTTGCCGGCCTTGGCGAGCTTCAGCAGTTTCGGCGAGACGGCGGGTTCATGCTCGAAGACGTCGAGGCCGGCGCCGGCCATCTCGTCGGCTTCCAACATGCGCACAAGGGCGTTCTCGTCGACGATCTCGCCGCGCGCGGTATTGACCACGATCGCGTGGGGACGCAGGTGTGAAAGCCGGCGCGCGGAGAGAAGATGGTAGGTCGCCGGCGTGTGCGGGCAGTGGATCGAGACGATATCGACTCGCGCCAGCATCTGATCGAGCGACTCCCAATAGGTCGCCTCCAATTGCTCTTCGATTTCGGCGCCGAGCCGCCGGCGATTGTGGTAGTGGATCGAGAGGCCGAAGCTTTTCGCGCGGAGCGCCAAGGCCTGGCCGATCCTGCCCATGCCGACGACGCCCAGCCGCTTGCCGGTGATTCGATGGCCGAGCATCCAGGTCGGCGACCAGCCCGGCCAGGAGCCGTCCGGAATCGCATTGGCGCCTTCGACGAGACGGCGCGCCACGGAAAGGATCAGCGCCATCGTCATGTCGGCGGTGTCTTCGGTCAGAACGCCGGGCGTATTGGTCACCGTGATCGAGCGGTCAAGCGCCGAGGCGACGTCGATATTGTCGACGCCATTGCCGAAATTGGCGATGAGCTTCATTTGCTCGCCGGCCTGAGCGATGAGATGGGAGTCGATGCGGTCGGTGATGGTGGGCACCAGCACGTCGGCGGTGCGCATGGCCTCGACGAGTTCGTCATGCGTGAGCGGCTTGTCGCTTTCGTTGAGGCGCGTGTCGAACAGCTCGCACATGCGGGTTTCGATCACCTCGGGCAGCCGGCGCGACACGACAACGAGCGGCTTTTTTTTCGGCATATCCCTGGTCCGCCTCCGCGTTTATGTTGTGTTGCAGCAGCGATTCTGCGATTGCGACGATGATCTTCGCCGCTTGGCGGCGGCAGATGAAAAGGCGCCGGCGAATTTCGCCGGCTTCAACCGGGTCTTAACGGCGGTCAGCGACAAAACCAATACGTCCCCTTTCGCGGACGCATTCGACTTCCTAGCAGATGACGGGCCAAAGACAAGCGAGCGATCACTCCACCATGTCGCGAATAAATGCAGAATTTGCGCCAATTTCGACGGCTTTCTCAGAGGCTTCGAAACATTTCCAAGATCGTCTGCGAGGCGTCGTCGCAGCGATCGCTTGCGCCCTCCTGTCAGCGTTTTTTTGCGCGATGCACGCATACGCTCTGGAGCCTCAGAAGGGTCCGGTCAGCGGTCTGCCCCTGCCGCGCTACGTCAGCCTCAAATCCGATCGCGTGAATGTGCGCGAGGGGCCGAGCAAGGAACATCCTACCCTGTGGATCTACGAACGCGCCGCGCTGCCGGTCGAAATCACCGCCGAATTCGAAACCTGGCGCAAGATCCGCGATTCGGAAGGCACGGAGGGCTGGGTGCTGCATTCGCTGCTGTCGGGACGGCGCACCGCTTTGGTCGCGCCATGGAAAAAGGAGCCTCAACTGCTCGTCGCCGAAGACCATCAGACCCCGATGGCCAAGCTCGGCCCCGGCGTGATCGGCAATCTGCGCGGCTGCGACGGCAAATGGTGCCGGATCGCCGGCAAGGGTTTCGACGGCTACATGCAGCAGGAAAATCTCTGGGGCGTCTATCCGGGCGAGAAATTCGAATAGTCAAGCGGGCGGGCGCGCCGGCAGGCGGCTCTTGAGTTTCTCGAGAGCCGCCGCAATGTCGCCCCGACTGAAGGGCTTGGCGACCACCGGCGCATCGGCGTGCGCCTCAAGCACGCCCTGCTCGCCATAGCCGGTGACGAAGGCGAAGGGCTTATGCCGGCGCTCCAGGACGCCGGGCAGGACATGCGCCTTCTGGCCATTGAGGTTGATATCGAGAAAAGCGAGGTCGAAGTCTGCGCTGGTCGCCTTTTGCAAGGCGTCTTGCACATTGCCGGAGATGGCGACGACCTGCGCGCCGAGTTCTTCGAGGAACATCTCCAGCGCCATGGCGATGACCGCCTCGTCTTCCACGATCAGGACCCGCGGGGCGGTCATTTGAGCACCTCCGCGGCGAGAGGAATGTCCATCGTGCAGCGCATGCCTTCGGACGGGAATTCGACCGCGACCCGAGCGCCCGCGTCGGCCGCCATGGTTTTCTCGATCAGCCGCATGCCGAAACCTTTCTTCGCGGGACACGCGACCGCGGGGCCGCCATGCTCGCGCCACACGAGTTGGAGCATGGGCGTTCTGAGCCCGGAATCGACGCTCCACTCGATGGAGACCCGTCCGCCGGGCGCGGACAATGATCCGTGTATGACGGCGTTCGTGCATAATTCGTGCAGCGTCATCGCCAGGGAGGACGCAATGCGCGGACAAACGTCGATCGGAGGCCCCGACATGTCGAAATTTTCATGGCCCGCCGGCGCGATCGTGGTCCGCACGAGTTCGCGGACCTGCGCTTTCGTCCAATTCTCGCGCGTGAGAACGTCATGCACGGCGGCGAGCGCCAGCAGGCGGTTCTCGAACAGTTCGGCGGAATTGGGCTTGAGTTCGCGCAGCGAATGCATGGCGATCGAGTGAACCGTCGCAAGCGTGTTCTTGACGCGATGATTGAGCTCGTGAATGAGAAGCTGCAAGCGCTCGCGATCGCGTTCCTGTTCGGTGACGTCGGTGTTGGTGCCGAACCAGCCGACGATGCCGCCGTTCTCACGCAAGGGTTCGATGCGCGTCAGGAAAGGTCTGTAGAGCCCGTCGGCGCCCCTGAGCGGAAAGATCATCTGGAAGAATTCGCCATGCTCGATCGCATGCGTCCAGCGCTCCAGCATTTTGGGCAGCACATCCGGATGATGGACGGATTGCCATCCCCATCCCGCCATCTCCTCCGGAGTCGTGCCGGTGTATTCATACCAACGGTCGTTATACCAGAAGACCCAGCCGTCCGGACGCGCCATCCAGGCGAGGTTCGGGATCGAGTTGGCGAGCGCCTTGAACTGCGCGTAGGTAAGATCAGATTCTCTTTCCGCCGCCCGCTGCGCCATTGCCCCGCCCGAGTCTCGAAGAGATCGGCGCCCCGTCAAACGACGCCGAACTCTTTGGAACCATCTCTTCCTTTCCTAAGATAGGGCGGCCTCAGGCGCGGCGAAGACGCACGACGACATCCACGCGCGCGACGCGCAAGCCTTCCGGCGGCCGGGGAAGATCGGAAACCGATACGTTCGCGCCGGCGATGTCGTATAGCTCGCCATCGTCCTCGAGCAGAAAATGGTGGTGGTCGGCGGTGTTGGTGTCGAAATACACCCGCGCTCCGTCGACGGCGATTTCGCGCAGCAGGCCCGCCTCGGTGAACTGGTGGAGCGTGTTGTAGACCGTGGCGAGCGAGACCGAGAGATTGGCCGCGAGCGCCTCTTCATAGAGCCGCTCCGCCGTCACATGGCGGTCGCCGTCCGGTCCGAACAGCAGTTTCCCCAGCGCCAGCCGCTGACGGGTCGGCCGCAGCCCCGCGTCCGCCAGCAGTTCGCCGACCGGCTTGCGTGGGCAAGCTTCGCGCTTCGAGGCGTCGGGCTTCGAAGCGTCGGGCGGAGCGATCGGCGTTTGGTCGGCTTCCATTCGCGGCTTTCTGCTGTCGGTTTCCCTTTGGCATCATAGGCACAATGGCGGGAAATTCAACGCCGCTGGGCCGTTTCGGCGGTTTCAGCACGACGCTTTCGGCCCGGGCGAGGCTATGTTACGGATCGCTTCGCCCAGAAGCGGCGCCCCCGCCGGCGCCGGAAAAAACAAGGGCGCGCCGGATGGCGCTCGGGGAGGATGGGCCCATAGCGGCCCAAAAGCGAGGAACAGGGAAATATGGGCGAAAGGCGCTCCTCATTCGGCTACGAGGATCTGTTGGCGTGCGGCGAGGAGAAGCTGTTCGGCCCGGGCAATGCGCAGCTGCCGCTGCCGCCGATGCTGATGTTCGACCGCATCACGGAAATTTTCGAAGAGGGCGGCGCGCATGGCAAGGGCTATATGCGGGCCGAACTCGACGTCAAGCCGAGCCTCTGGTTCTTCGACTGCCATTTCAAGGGCAATCCCGTGATGCCGGGCTGCCTTGGCCTCGACGCGCTGTGGCAGATGGTCGGGTTTTATCTGGCCTGGCTGGACAATCCGGGGCGCGGCATGGCGCTCGGCGTCGGCGAGGTGAAATTTTCCGGCCAGGTGCGGCCGCATACCAAGCTCGTCACCTATGGCGTCGACTTCACCCGCCTGCGCACCGGCAAGCTGGTGATCGGGCTGGCCGACGGCTGGGTCGCGGCGGACGGCGAGCGCATCTATGAGGCCAAGGACCTCAAGGTCTGCCTCGCCAAAGAGGCGCCGGCCGCCTGAAACGGATAGGCAAGAACGCGCGAGACAGCGGACCGCGCGCCAGGGGAGAGTGAGATGAGACGAGTCGTCGTCACCGGCATGGGCATCGTGTCCTCGATCGGCAACACCACGCAGGAAGTCGTCGCCTCGCTGCGCGAAGCGAAATCCGGCATCGTGCGCGCCGACAAATACGCCGAACTTGGCTTCCGCTCGCAGGTCTACGGACTGCCGTCGCTGGACCCATCGACGATGGTCGACCGCCGCGCCATGCGCTTCCATGCGACCGGCACGGCCTGGAACCATGTCGCCATGGATCAGGCGATCGCCGACGCCGGACTCACCGAGGCGGAAATCTCGAATGAGCGCACCGGCATCATCATGGGGTCCGGCGGCCCCTCGACCCACACGCTTGTCGAAGCGGCGGACATCACCCGCACCAAGGGACCCAAGCGCGTCGGCCCCTTCGCCGTGCCCAAATGCATGTCCTCGACCGCCTCGGCGACTCTCGCGGTCTGGTTCAAGATCAAGGGCGTCAACTATTCCATCTCCTCGGCCTGCGCCACGTCCAATCACTGCATCGGCAACGCCTATGAGCTGATCCAGCATGGCAAGCAGGACATGATTTTCGCCGGCGGCTGCGAGGAATTGGAGTGGGAGCTGTCGGTTCTCTTCGACGCCATGGGCGCGATGTCGTCCGCCTATAATGATCGCCCGGCGACGGCCTCGCGCGCCTATGACAAGAATCGCGACGGCTTCGTCATCGCCGGCGGCGCCGGCGTGCTGGTGCTGGAAGAATTCGAACACGCCAAGGCGCGGGGCGCGAAAATCTACGCCGAAGTCGCCGGCTATGGCGCGACGTCCGACGGCTACGACATGGTCGCGCCCTCGGGCGAAGGCGCGGTGCGCTGCATGAGACAGGCGCTCGCGACGGTGAAATGCCCGATCGACTACATCAATCCGCACGCCACCGCGACGCCGGTCGGCGACGCCAAGGAGATCGAAGCTCTGCGCGAAGTGTTCGGCGTCGGCGACAAATGTCCGCCGATCGCCGCGACGAAATCGCTCACCGGCCATTCGCTCGGCGCGACCGGCGTGCAGGAGGCGATCTATTCGCTGCTGATGATGCAGAACGGCTTCATCTGCGAAAGCGCCAATATCGAAGAGCTCGATCCGGATTTCGCCGACATGCCGATCATGCGCGCGCGCCGCGACAATGTGAAGCTCGGCGCGGTGCTGTCGAACTCCTTCGGCTTCGGCGGCACCAATGCGACATTGGCGTTCAAGCATCCGGACGCTTGATGACTTAGGATTGCCATTTCTGGCGCGGCGGCGCGCCAACTCTCAAGAACGGCGTAATGCGTGTCGCGTGCTTGCAGTCTGTGCAACTGCAATGCTCGGCGACCGCACCATCTTTCCGAGGAATGTTTGTCTATGACGGTCGCCAGCAATTTGATGCAGGGTAAGCGCGGGCTCATCATGGGCGTCGCCAACGATCATTCGATCGCCTATGGCATTGCGCGCGTATTGGCGCGGCATGGCGCGACGCTCGCCTTCACCTATCAGGGCGAAGGGCTCGGCAAGCGGGTCAAGCCGCTCGCTCAGGAGCTTGGGTCGAGCCTCGTTCTGCCTTGCGACGTCGAGGACATTTCGACCGTCGACGACGTCTTCGCGCGGCTCGAATATGACTGGGGCGAGATGGATTTTCTCGTCCATTCCATCGCCTATTCCGACAAGAGCGAATTGAAGGGGCCTTACGCCGACACAAGCCGAGAAAATTTCATCCGCACGCTGGTGATTTCGTGCTTCTCCTTCACGGAAGCTGCGCGGCGCGCCGCGTCTCTCATGAAGAAGGGCGGATCGCTGCTCACGGTGAGCTTCGGCGGCGGCACCCATGTCATGCCGAACTACAACGTCATGGGCGTGGCGAAAGCCGCGCTCGATTCATCGGTGCGCTATCTAGCCGCCGATTTCGGCGATCGCGGCATTCGCGTCAACGCGCTCTCGCCAGGGCCGGTGCGCACCATGGCGGGCGCCGGAATCACGGGGGCGCGCGCGATGGGCGCGTTCCAGAAAAAGCACTGCCCGCTGCGTCGAATGATCACGCTCGATGAAATCGGCGGCTCTGCGCTCTATTTTCTCTCTGAGCTTTCGGGCGGCGTCACCGGCGAAGTCCATCTCGTCGACGCCGGCTACAACATCATGTTGCAGCCCCGTCCGGAAGATCTGAACGGCGAGGAATGAGCGAATGAGGATAGCGCTGTCTCTGTCTCTGGCTCTCGTTGCGGCGCCGGCGATCGCCGCCAGCGCCGATCCGACGACCGGCGAGAAAATCGCCAAGGCCGAATGCGCGTCATGTCACGCGATCGGCCTCGACGCCGAGGCCAAGAGCCCCGATCCGAAGGCGCCCCGCTTCATTGACGTGGCGAAGATGCCGTCGACGACGGAATTGTCGCTCAAAGTATTCCTGCGCTCGTCGCACCGGAACATGCCGAACTTCATTCTCGCGCGTGAAGAGATCGACTCGCTTGCAAGCTATATTTTGGGACTTGGCGAAAGGTAGCGCGACGTCGCACATCCGCCAAACGTGGATTCCGCTCTCATCAAGAGAGAGCGAGTAGGATTCACGTCTGAACTTGAAGCGCGACGCGATTCCAATTCAAATGGCGCCTTGCTCCGTTAACCTGACGGCGCCATAATTGAAATGGCGGCCGGAAAACCTGTCAGTTCGAATGGCTGCAAGGCGGTCGATGACATTTTCGGCACATTGGCACCCAGGACCGCCGATCTCCATATTACTCGGAGTTTCCCTATAACCGGATACGTTGCGGCAGACTGAATAGGACAAAAACGCGAATACTTTTGCTGACGGGGCGGCCCCTACGTTCGAACTGGATCACCCAATGGGGGCGCGCCAGTGTCGAAACTACTCAATGAAGTTACAGCGGATGAGCGATTGCTGCTTTCCGTTTCTCGCAGAGAGCCCAATCCGCCAATCAGGGGACGCACTCTGATTGGCGCGTATTCGGCTTGGCGATCGAGGAAGATTGGGGGACATCATGGAGCCGGAATTTTATGGCGTCGAAGGAGTCACCGACGAGGACCGCACGTACCGGGGATCTCGATTTGCGGAAGTTCGCGACGCGATTTTCGCCAATCCCTATCAGAAAGTCTGGGGCGCTGCCGGCGAACCGCCGTTGCCGCAATACAAGACCACCGTCGCCGGCGCGCTGCGCGGCCTCCTCAAATTCCGCCGTCCGCAGATCCTTCAGGCTTCGCGTCGAACGGTCGACTCGCATGCGGACCTGCGCTGGGGGCCGGATCGGTTGGGCTACCGCCGTCTCTTGCATCCAAACGGCGTATGTCTGACCGGATTGTGGGAGATCACGGAGGATTCCGGCTACTCGGGCCATTTTAAAAAGGGCAGCAAGGCTCTGATCATCGGTCGATATTCCACCTGCTGCGACGCGACGCGGCGCGGGGAAGTCCGGTCTCTGTCGCTCGTGGGGAAAATTTATCCGACGACCGACCCCAACCATCTCGAGTCGCTTCGGCCTGCGAGCTTCTTCACCCAGGAAGACATCGGCGGAGATTACGCGCGCTACGTCAACGATGCGCGGCTGCACAACGCGCCAAGCGTAACGCCCTGGCGACGTGGCAAAGGCCTGTTGTTCCTCGCCATCGAGGGAATAACGTTTACTCTGGTCGACAAGAGAAACAGCGAACGCCAGCTGCACCAGATCGCCGAGCTGGGCAAGCCGCAGGGCGAACCGACAAGAACGCCGAGAGTCATGCGATTGTCGATCGCGCAGAGCCAACCGAGAATTGAAGGCGACGAGCTCGATTTCCGGGACGAAATTCTCGGGCAGATATTCGATCGAGGAGACCCGGAGCCCAAGCGCGCGCTCGTGTTTGATATCGATGCGACGGACGAATTGACTGAGTTCGGGGCCTTGGGCTTCACCCGACGCCGATATACGACTTGGCGCCGCCTCGGTTCGGTGACGTTCGACAACGCCGTCGCCTCCTATAACGGCGATCATGTAATTCATTTCAACCACCCGGGGTGGCGAAATGACAGAAACGACCCCGGCGCCGCCGTCAGACGCGGTTTGTAGCTGTGTCTGCGCCGACGCTCGCGCGTCCAGATTTGCGCTTCGAACGGCGATTGGGGCTTGACGCCGGCGCGTGCGTCGCCAAGCTTGATGGGAAGCTCGAAGGTTTGCGTCGCCTGCTCACTCGAGACATCGCCCGCCAGTCATCGGTTGCCAGTCATCGCCATGACATGATTGAAGGATTGAACCGGACGAGGCGCGAAGCGACAAAAAGCACGAACGTCAAGCGAAACGAGATTTGAGAGGATTGTCGAGTGAAGGCTCCAGGAACCTGGCGGCGGCTGGCGCGGGGGCGGCGTGACTCAGCAGGATAATGAATTGATGCAGGGCGCCGCGCCGGGACTGCCGGTCGTGAGGCCAAGAGAACACGCCGGATTTCTTGACTCGCTTCGCCTCCGCCTGCCCAAAGGCGCGTTGAGCGCGCTGGGCGTCGCGGCCAGTCTTGCCCTGTTCGCGCTCGCCGCCTACATTCTCGGCAACACGCTTTCGAACCTGAGCTACGCCGATCTGGTGAACGCCTTTCGCGCCACCAGCGCGACGCAAATTCTGGCCGCGCTGGCGCTCTCCGCGCTCTCCTATCTCTTCCTGACCGGCTATGACGTTGTCGCTCTGTGGCACATGCGCGCGCATGCGCCCTATCGCGTATCCGCCCTCGCGTCCTTTGCAAGCTACGCCATTTCATTCAATCTGGGATTTCCGATCATCACCAGCGCGGCGGTCCGTTACTGGATCTATTCGCGCGTTGCGTTGAGCGCGCTGCAGGTCGCCAATATCACCATATTCGCCGGCGTCACCTTCTGGCTCGGCATGACGCTGATGATGGGCGTCGGCTTCGTTTACGGGGCGAGCGCGCTCGCCGCTCTCGACGGCGCGCCCGCCCTTCTTCACGTCATTCCTGGCGTGCTGATACTTGGCGGCGTGCTCTTTTATTTCGCCTGGGTGACATTCGAGCGCCGCAGAATCACGCTTCGCGGCCACGCGCTTGATTTGCCCGGCTTCGTCCCGACCGCGGCGCAGTTTACGCTTGGCGTCGCCGATTTATGCTGCGCCGCGGGCGCGCTCTATGTGCTGCTTCCCGCCGACGTGCCGTTGGACTTCGTGCCATTCGTCGCGGTCTATATCGTCGCCTGCATTCTCGGCGTGATCAGCCATGCGCCCGGAGGCATCGGCGTCTTTGAAGCGACCATGCTGCACGCCATTCCCGCGGCTTCGCAGGAAAGTCTTCTGGCCTCGCTGCTTCTGTTTCGCATGGTCTATTACCTTATCCCGTTCGTGGTCGCGCTTGCGCTTCTGGGCGCTGACGAAGGCGCGCGCCGCTGGACGACCTTGCGCGAGGCGATCGCGCGTATTTTGGAGGAGCGCTCGAATTGAACGGCGCCGGGACAGTCGCCATGACCCTGCCGCGCAAATGGCGCGATCAGGCGATGGCTCTCCTGGCGCCGGTGATCAATGCGCTTCCGGAGCCGATTTTCGTCATCGACTCCGAAACCCATGTCGTCGCGGTAAACGCCGCGGCGCAGAGTCTCTCGCCCGCAATTAGGCTGAATGAACCGCTTTCCCGCGGTCTTCGTTCTCCCGACATGCTCGACGCCGTCGCCCGGGTGCTTTCCGGCGGCGAGGCCGAGAAAACCGTCTGGGTCGAGCGCCTGCCGGTGGAATGCTGGTTCGAGGCCCATATCGCGCCGATGCAGATCGAAGGCTTCGAGCCAGCCGCCATGGTGAGCCTGCGCGATCTCACCGAATCCCGGCGCGTCGAGCGCATGCGCGTCGACTTCGTGGCGAACGCCAGCCATGAGCTGCGCACGCCGCTCGCCTCGCTGCTCGGCTTTGTCGAGACGCTGCAGGGTCCGGCGCGCGAGGACGTCGAAACCCGCGGCAAATTCCTCGCCATCATGCGCGAGCAGGCGCAGCGGATGGCGCGGCTGGTCGACGATCTTCTGTCGCTGTCGCGCATCGAGCAGCACATGCATCTTCGGCCGGCGACGCCTGTCGATCTGACGCTGCTCGTCGCCCATATCGTCGATACGCTGTCGCAAATGGCCGAGGACAGGGGCGTCGCGATCAATCTCGATCTTCAGCCGAACGTCGTCGCCCCGGGCGACCGCGACGAGCTTGCCCGCGTCATCGAGAATCTCGTCGAAAACGCGTTGAAATATGGCTGCGCCGAGCACGGCGCCTGCAAGCCTATCGACATATCGCTCGTGCGTAAGGGCGCGCTCGTCGTCCTGTCGGTGCGCGATTACGGTCCCGGAGTCGCGCCGGAGCATATCCCGCGACTGACCGAGCGCTTCTATCGCGTCGATGCGGGCAAGAGCCGCGCCAAGGGCGGCACCGGTCTGGGGCTCGCCATCGTCAAACATATCGTGCTGCGCCACCGCGGTCGGCTGGCGATCGAGTCCGCGCTCGGCGAAGGGACGTTGTTTCGCGTCATTTTGCCGGGAAGCGAGGTGGTGTGATTCGTTTAAATATATGATATTAAAGTAATACTATTGTCATGATACTGTAATCTTTCTGTCACAAAAACCTATTGTCGGCCCGATAGGTTCTGGCGCGCGGTGACGCGGGGCGCATCGCAAACCTGTTCTCGAGCAAAAGAGACCTTCAAATGATCTCGACGATTTTCAAGCGCGGCGCGGGCGCAGCGCTGGCACTCGCCGTCATGGCTGGCGCGGCGAGCGCGCTGGACATTTCCGGCGCCGGCGCCACCTTCCCCTATCCGATCTACGCCAAATGGGCCGAAGCATATAAGAAGGAAACGGGTAGCGGCCTCAACTACCAGTCGATCGGCTCCGGCGGCGGCATCAAACAGGTTAAGGCGCGCACTGTTACATTTGGCGCCTCCGACCAGCCGCTCAAGGTTGACGATTTGCAGGCCGCGAGCCTTATTCAATGGCCGCAGGTCATCGGCGCCATCGTGCCGGTCGTCAATCTCGAGGGCGTCGCCGGCGGCGAGCTCACGCTCGACGGCGACACGCTCGCCAAGATTTTCCTCGGCGAAATCACCAAATGGGACGACGCGGCGATCAAGAAGCTCAACCCGAAGGCGAAGCTTCCTTCGGCTTCGATTGTCGTGGTTCATCGTTCGGACGGGTCGGGAACGACCTTTAACTTCACCAATTATCTGTCGAAGGTTTCGCCCGACTGGAAGTCGAAGGTTGGCGAGAACACTTCGGTCGAATGGCCGGTCGGCATCGGCGCGAAGGGCAATGAAGGCGTCGCCAACAACGTCGCCAACACCAAGGGCGCGATCGGCTATGTCGAATATGCCTACGCCAAGCAGAACAAGATGACACACACCAAGATGCTCAATAAGGACGGCAAAGTGATCGCGCCCAGCATGGACTCGTTCCAGGCCGCCGCCGCCGGGGCCGACTGGGCCCACGCCGAGGGCTTTTACGAAATCCTGACCAATGAGCCTGGCGCAAAAGCCTGGCCGATCACGGCGGCGACCTTTATCCTGCTCCCTAAAGAGCCAAAGGACGACGCCGCTGCGGCCGAGGCGCTCAAATTCTTCACTTGGGCCTTCGCGCATGGCGGCAAAATGGCCGAAGAACTCGACTACATTCCGATGCCGAAACCGGTCGTCGAACTCATCAAGAAAAGCTGGACCAATGTTAAGGGAACAGACGGCAAGCCGTTGTCTCATTGACGAAGGCTAGAGCTGCCCGGTTTGGCTTCAAGAACCTCGACGGCCGCTTGGAGCGGCCGTCGGTAGAATGCGCGGCGGTTCGCCGAAAGCGCGGCGCCGGGAGTTGATCAAATGTTCTCGATCGAACCAAACCGGCGCGACGCGAACGGCGCCGGCCAGGAGGCGGGTTCAACCATGTCGGAAGTAGTCCTGCAGCAAGCAGCGTCGCCATCGGTCGCGGCCGATCGAACGCGCGTTCTGGGTCGGCTGGCGCTGGTCGACCGCATTTTCCGTCAAGCCACGCGCGCCGCGGCCGTGATCGTTCTGGTGATCCTGGGCGGCGTCATCGTTTCGCTTGTCTATGGCTCGTTGCCGGCGATGCGGGCCTTCGGCTTCGGCTTCTTGGTCTCGCAGTCGTGGAATCCGGTTACCGAGAATTTCGGCGCGGCTCCGGCGATCTACGGCACGATCATCACTTCGGCCATCGCCATGCTGATCGCCGTTCCCGTCGGGCTCGGCATCGCGGTCTTCCTCACCGAGCTTTGCCCCTATGTCCTGCGCCGGCCGATCGGCACGGCGATCGAACTTCTGGCCGGCATCCCGTCGATCATCTACGGCATTTGGGGCCTCTTCGTGCTGGCGCCGTTTCTCCAGTCGCATGTGCAGCCGGCGCTGATCGCGGCCTTCGGCGACATTCCGGTGTTCTCGATGCTCTTCGCGGGTCCGCCCTACGGCATCGGCATGCTGACGGCGGGCTTCATTCTCGCGATCATGGTGCTGCCCTTCGTCGCGTCGATCTCCCGCGACGTTTTCGAGACGGTGCCGCCAGTGTTGAAGGAAGCGGCGTCGGGAATCGGCTGCACGACTTGGGAAGTGATGCGCTATGTGGTGATGCCGTATACGCGCGTCGGCGTGATCGGCGGCGTCATGCTCGGGCTCGGTCGGGCGCTCGGCGAAACGATGGCGGTGACTTTCGTCATCGGCAACGCGCATAAGATTTCCGGGTCTCTGCTTGCGCCCGGAACGACGATTTCGGCGACCATCGCCAATGAGTTCACCGAGGCGGTCGGCGATCTCTATACGTCGGCCCTGATCGAACTGGGGCTCATCCTCTTCCTCATCACCTTCGTCGTCCTTGCGATCGCGCGTTATATGCTGATGCGCATCGAGCAGAAATCAGCGTAAGGGAGACGCTCATGTCACTTTACGCAACTCGACGCGCCGCCAATTCCATCGCGACGACGCTCTGCTGGGTCGCGGCCATATTCGGGCTGGCGTGGCTGTTCGTGATCCTAATCGCGCTTCTATACGAAGGCGTGCGAGGACTATCTCCCGCTGTCTTTACCGAGATGACGCCGCCCCCCGGCAGCGCCGGCGGACTTCTCAACGCCATCGCCGGCTCGCTGATCATGACCATCATCGGCGTCGCCGTCGGCACGCCGCTCGGCATGCTGGCCGGAACCTACATGGCCGAATACGGCCGCTATACGAAGCTCACAATGATCGTGCGTTTCATCAACGACATCCTGCTCAGCGCGCCGTCGATCGTCATCGGCCTGTTCGTGTACACGATGCTCGTGCATCCGATGGGACACTTTTCGGCGATATCGGGCGCGGTGGCCCTTGCGCTGCTCGTCGTGCCCGTCGTCGTGCGAACGACGGAGGACATGCTGCTGCTCGTGCCGGGATCGATGCGAGAAGCGGCTTCGGCGCTCGGCGCGCCACGCGCCCATGTCGTCGGTCAGGTCGCCTATCGGGCCGCCAAGGCGGGGCTGATCACCGGCGTGCTGCTGGCCGTGGCGCGAGTTTCGGGCGAGACGGCGCCCCTTCTGTTCACGGCGCTCAACAACCAGTTCTGGAGCACCGATCTCGCCGCGCCGATGGCGAGCCTGCCGGTGGTCATCTTCCAGTTCGCGCTGTCGCCTTACAAGGACTGGCAGCAACTCGCCTGGACCGGCGCGCTCCTCATCACCATCGCAGTTCTCGCCCTGTCGATTGCCGCGCGCACGCTGAGCGCCGGCCGGAGGAAATCTAAATGAACGCCACCGCCCAAGCCCCGAAAGAACCGCATACAAAAGTCACGGTGCGTAGTCTCGATTTTTACTATGGGAGCGGAGACCGTTCGCTCAAGAACGTCAGCCTCCCGCTCTACGCCAACAAGGTGACGTCCTTCATCGGTCCATCGGGCTGCGGCAAGTCGACGTTGCTGCGGGTGCTGAACCGCATGTACGACCTCTATCCGGGACAACGCGCCGTGGGAGAAGTTCTGCTTGACGGCGAGAACATTCTCGACCCGGCGATCGACATCAACGCGCTGCGCTCGCGCGTCGGCATGATTTTCCAGAAGCCGACGCCCTTCCCGATGTCGATCTACGAGAATATCGCTTTCGGGATTCGGCTCTACGAAAAACTTCCGCGGGCCGATCTCGACGAGCGCGTCGAAACGGCGCTGCGCGGCGCCGCGCTTTGGGACGAAGTCAAGGATAAGCTCCAGACGAGCGGCCTCGGTCTTTCGGGCGGGCAGCAACAGCGCCTCTGCATTGCGCGCAGCGTCGCCGTGCAGCCGGAAGTGATCCTGTTCGACGAGCCCTGTTCCGCGCTCGATCCGATCTCGACGGCGAAGGTCGAGGAGCTGATCGACGAACTCACCAACCGCTACACGATCGCGATCGTCACGCACAATATGCAACAGGCGGTTCGCGTTTCCGATTATACCGCCTTCATGTATCTGGGCGAACTCGTCGAGTTCGGCGAGACGGACGACGTGTTCAACAAGCCGAAAGAGAAGCGAACGCTCGACTATATCACCGGCCGTTTCGGCTAACAGCGATTCAAGGACGGCGCACATGAGCGATCACATTGTCAAATCCTATGACCGGGATCTTGAATCCCTTGGACGCCGTATTGCCGAAATGGGCGGCGTCGCCGAAAAAATGCTGGCGGAGGCGATGGACGCCCTGTCGAGCTTCGACGTCGACCTCGCGCACCGCGTCGTCTCCAGCGATCCGCGGCTCGACGCGCTGCAACGCGAAATCGAGGAGACCGCCATTCTCACCATTGCGCGCAGACAGCCGCTCGCGGTCGATCTGCGCGAATGCATCGCCGCGATCCGCATCTCCGGCGACATCGAGCGCGTCGGCGATCTCGCCAAGAACATCGCCAACCGGACGCTCAAGATCGTTTCGGAAGCCCGCGTCCCGCGCGCCATCGTCGGCCTCAAGTCGATGCATGAAGTCGCCGCGATGCAGCTCAAGGACGCACTCGACGCCTATGCCTTGCGCGACACCGAGCGCGCCCACGCGGTTTGGCAGAACGATTCCGATCTCGACGCGCTGGAGGATTCCGTCTTTCGCGATCTTCTCACTTTCATGATGGAGGATCCGCGCAACATTTCCTTCTGCACGCATCTCCTGTTCTGCTCGAAGAATCTGGAGCGGATCGGCGATCACACCACCAACATTTCGGAAACGGTCATTTATCTCGTTACGGGCGAAGCGATGCCCATCGAGCGGCCGAAGTCGCGCGCCGCCGACTTCGGCGTTAAGGATGAGGCGGCGCAATGAACGAAGTGGCGGCCGTCGTACAGCGGAGCGTGAAAAGCGATCGCGCGCCGCGAATCCTCGTCGTCGAGGACGAGACGTCGCTCGCGACGCTGCTCGTCTATAATCTCGAAGCCGAGGGCTATCAGGTCGAGCATGTCGACAATGGCGACGAAGCCGAGCTGCGGCTCGCGGAGTCGCCGCCCGATCTCGTCATTCTCGACTGGATGCTGCCGGGCGTTTCCGGACTCGAAATCTGCCGGCGTCTACGCGCGCGCGACAGCGCCAAGGACATGCCGGTGATCATGCTGACCGCGCGCGGCGAGGAAGGCGAGCGCGTGCGCGGCCTTTCGGTCGGCGCCGACGATTATGTCGTCAAGCCGTTTTCGACGCCAGAGTTGATGGCGCGGGTGCGCGCGCTGCTGCGCCGGGCGCGGCCCGAGCGCGTCGCCTCGCGGCTCACTCTCGGCGACATCGATCTCGATCGCGACACCCGTCGGGTGCGGCGCTCGGGGCGCGAGATTCACCTCGGACCGACCGAGTTCCGGCTGCTCGAATATTTCATGGAGAAGCCGGGGCGCGTGTTCACGCGGGCGCAGCTGCTCGACAGCGTTTGGGGCATGTCGGCGGAAATCGACGAACGCACGGTCGACGTTCATGTCGGACGGCTGCGCAAGGCCATGATCCGCGGGCGCGAGAAGGATCCGATCCGCACGGTGCGCGGCGCCGGCTATTCCTTCGACGAGACCTTCGGTCACGAATGACCGCCGTCACGGCTCACGCGTAGCGCTGCGTCCTGAGCTGATCGCGCGCGCGGCGGCGATCCTGGGCCGGCTGATAGGCGACGCGCGCATGATAAGCGCAATACGGCCCGCCGCCGCTTGACTTGCAGCCGCAGAAGCGGAATTCCGCAGATGTGGGATCGCCCATCGGCCATCGGCACATGGATTCGCGCAGCTCCATGAGCGTGACGCGCTCCGACATCGGGATCACCACTTCTTCTTCGGGCGCATGCCGCGGCGCCGTGAGCGCGTGCGGCGCGAAAGCAAGGGCGAGGTTGCCGTGCGAGGCGGCGCCGTTCATGCGCGGCTGTGTTTGACGCGGCGCCTTGGCGACCCGCGGCCGCTGCGCGCTGACTGTCTTGGCGCGCTCGGCGAGCCCGAGCCGGTGGATTTTGCCGATGACGGCGTTGCGCGTGATGCCCGGTCCGAGTTCGGCCGCCACTTGGCTGGCGCTCAGCCCGTCGCTCCAAAGCTTGCGGAGCAGTTCGACGCGTTCGTCGGTCCATGACATTAGGCTTCTCCATTCTTTCGGGTCGAGCGCGGATCGGAGTCTGCCTCCGGCCGCAGCGCAGGCCTGAAGCCCAGCGGCGATGTGACGCGCATCAACACTCGAGAGAACGCGCCCGAACAAACGACGCGGGCGCCGACTAGAAACTTTCTGTTTACTTTGAATCACGCGCGAGTCGCGCTGGCAAGCGCGCGCTGGCGTTCTCAACAGCCTTTCACAAAGACTGTTGCCCGAAAGACTCACCCTCGCGCGGCGGCGCGACGCCAATGATCCTGCGGCGTCATGGATTTGACCGCGTAGGGCGGCGCGCTTAAAATCCCCAGCGAACTGCCGCCCTCAACAGGGCGGCGCTTTGTTTTTTTAAGCTTCCTCCGGCCTGAAGCCGGCGACAGGGGCATGGAGCAGGGCTATTGACGTCTGCGCTTTATCCGACCTATCCGCGGGCCGATCTCTCCTTCAAACATGGAGACGGCGCGTGGTTGATCGCTGACAACGGCGACCGCTATCTCGACTTCAGCGCGGGCGTCGCCGTGCTATCGCTCGGCCATAATCATCCGCATCTCGTCGAGACGTTGAAAGGCGCGGCCGACGCGCCCTGGCACGTCTCCAATCTGTTCCGCATCCCTCAAGCCGAGCGCCTCGCCGAGCGGCTCTGCGCCGCCACATTCGCCGATCGGGTCTTTTTCACCAATTCCGGCGCCGAGGCCGTGGAATGCGCGATCAAGACCGCGCGCAAGTTCCACGCGGTCAATGGACAGCCGGAACGCTATCGCCTGATCACTTTCGAAGGCGCCTTCCATGGCCGCACGCTGGCGACCATCGCCGCCGGCGGCAACAAAAAATATCTCGACGGCTTCGGACCGCCCGTCGAGGGCTTCGATCAGGTTCCCTTTGGGGACTACGACGCCGTCGAGGCGGCTGTCACGCAAGAAACGGCGGGCGTGCTGCTCGAACCGATTCAAGGAGAAGGCGGGCTGCGCGTTTTTTCGCCGTCGTTCCTCGCGCGGTTGCGGGCGCTTTGCGACGCGCGCGGCCTGCTGCTCATTGTCGACGAAGTGCAGTGCGGCGTCGGCCGCACCGGCAAGTTTCTCGCCTGCGAATACGCCGGCGTCGCGCCCGACATCGCGGCGCTCGCCAAGGGGCTCGGCGGCGGCTTTCCGCTCGGCGCCTGTCTCGCGACGCGCGAGGCGGCCAAGGGCATGACGCTTGGCGCGCATGGCTCGACATTCGGCGGCAACCCGCTGGCGACGGCGGTCGGCGGCGCCGTGCTCGACGTCGTGCTCGCGGATGGCTTCCTGGCGCGCGTCGCGCGTCTTGGCGCGCTGCTGCGCCAGCGGCTTGCGGAACTCGAGGACCGCTATCCGGCGCTGATCGAAGAGATTCGCGGCGAAGGGCTGATGTTCGGCCTCAAGACGAAAATTCCCAACGCCGATTTCGCCGCCGCCGCCCGCGCCGAAGGCCTGTTGACGGTGCTCGCCGGGGACAATGTCGTGCGCCTCCTGCCGCCGCTCGTCATCGACGAAAGCGAGATCGCCGCGGCGGCCTCGCGTCTCACTGCGGCATGCGCCCGGCTCGCCGCGCCGGCCGCAAAGCTCGGAGCAGCGTGATGACCGCCCATTCGCTGACGCGGCCGCGCAGCTTTCTCGATCTCTCCGATCATTCCGGCGATGAGCTGCGCCGCATTCTCGATCTCGCCAAATCGCTCAAGGCGCGCCGCGTCAAAGGCGTAGAGCCGACCGAACGGCCGCTCGCCGGCAAATATCTCGGCATGGTGTTCGATAAGCCGTCGACCCGCACGCGCGTCTCCTTCGATATTGCGATGCGCGAACTCGGCGGCGAGACGATCATGCTGACCGGGGCCGAAATGCAGTTGGGCCGCGGCGAGACCATCGCCGATACGGCGCGCGTTCTGGCGCGATTTCTCGACGCCGTGATGGTGCGCATTCTCTCGCATCCCGATCTCATGGAGCTGGCGCGCTACGGCGATCTGCCGGTCATTAACGGGCTGACCAAACAGTCGCATCCCTGTCAGGTGATGGCCGACGTCATGACCTTCGAGGAGCATCTGGGTCCGATCGAAGGGCGCACGGTCGCCTGGAGCGGCGACGCCAATAACGTGCTGACAAGCTGGGTGCATGCGGCCGGCCGGCTGGGCTTTTCCATCAATGTCGCGACGCCGAAGGATTTTGCGCCATCGGACGAACTCGTCGCCTGGGCGAAGGCCAATGGCGCGAATATGAATCTGACGCGCGACGCCTATGAAGCGGTCGCGGGCGTCGACGCCGTAATCACCGATTGCTGGGTATCGATGGGCGACGCCGACGAGGACGCGCGCCGCGCCGCGCTCGCGCCCTATCAGGTCGACGTCAAACTGATGGGCGCGGCGGCGAAACATGCGCTTTTCATGCATTGTCTGCCGGCGCATCGCGGCGAGGAAGTCGCCGCGGAAGTGATCGACGGGCCGCAGTCGGTCGTCTTCGACGAAGCCGAGAACCGCCTTCACGCCCAGAAGGGCGTGCTGTGCTGGTGTCTGGCGCCGGGGCAGGTCTGATGCCGCAAGGCGGCGACCCGGCCCCGAGCCGGCCGGTTGCGCGTCATTCCCAGGACGATCGGGTCTTGCCCTTCGCCGTCGAAGCGCTCGATCTGCGCGGCCGAGTCGTGCGGCTCGGCCCCATCGTCGATTCCATCCTCAATCATTATGCCTATCCGCCGCAGGTCGCGCGCCTGCTCGGCGAGGCGGTGGCGCTTGCCGCGCTTCTCGGCTCGATTCTGGAATCGCACGGACGCTTTCAGCTGCAGACGCGCAGCGACGGCCCGGTCGACATGCTCGTCGTCGACTATGACGCGCCGGGAAGGCTGCGGGGCTTCGCCCGTTTCGACGCCGAGCGGGTCGCCGCAATCCGCGACGCCGCGCCGGCGGCGCTGCTTGGGCGCGGTCATCTGGCGCTGACCATCGAGCGTGAGGAGGACGCCGCGCGCTACCAGGGCGTCGTGCCGCTTGAGGGCGAGAGCCTCGCCGAGGCGGCGCATCTCTATTTCCGGCAGTCGGAGCAGATTCCGTCTCTCGTCAGACTGGCTGTCGCGGAAAGCCTCACCCCACAGGGCCGCAGCTGGCGCGCCGGCGGGCTGCTCCTGCAATATTTGCCGCCCGGCGGCGCCCGCGCCCGCGACCTTCCGCCGGGCGATGCGCCCGAGGGCGAGGATGATCTGTCGGAAGACGACAATGATCACTGGACCGAGGGCCAGGCGCTGGCCGCGACTGTCGAAGACCACGAACTCGTCGATCCGGCGCTGTCGAGCGAACGATTGCTCTATCGCCTGTTCCATGAGCGGGGCGTCAAGGTTTTCGCCGAACGGGCGCTCGAGGAATTCTGCCGCTGTTCGCATGAGCGCATCGACAAGCTCTTGAGAAGCTTCTCGCCGCAGGAGCGCGCCGACATGATCGGCGACGACGGCCGCATCGGCGTCACCTGCGAATTCTGCGGAACGCTGCGCAGCTTCGATCCCGCCGATTTCGATTGACCGGGAGGCGGAAGCAAAGACATGTCCGCTGAATTCCTTTTCCCGCCGCCGCCCTGCCCAAGCGTCGCCGTTGCGCAGGACGTAAGGCGATTTCCCGTGCGGCGGATCTTCTGCATCGCGCTGAATTACGCCGCGCACGCGCGCGAAATGGGAAAAGAGCCGGCGAAGGGCGGAGAGCCGCCGGTGTTTTTCGCCAAGCCCGCCGACGCCGTGGTCGAGAGCGGCGCGTCGATTCCCTACCCGACTCTGACGAGCGATCTCCACCACGAGATCGAACTGGTCGCGGCGCTCTCCCGTGGCGGCGCTGAAATCCCTGTCGAGAAGGCGCTCGACTGCGTCTTCGGCTATGCTGCGGGGATCGACCTGACCCGGCGCGACCTCCAAACGGCGGCGCGCAACGCCGGCCGCCCCTGGGACATGTCGAAGGGCTTCGACCATTCCGCGCCGATCGGCGCCATCCGCCCCGTCGCCGAAATCGGCCATCCGGCGCGCGGCCGCATCGCGCTCTCGGTCAATGGCGCGCTTCGACAGGAGGGCGATCTTGGCGATCTCATCTGGAGCGTTGCCGAAATCATCGCGGCGCTTTCCCGTAACGTCGCGCTTGCGCCCGGCGACCTGATCTTTACCGGCACGCCGTCGGGAGTCGGACCGCTTCTTGCAGGCGACCGCGCGGAAGGCGTGGTCGAGCACGTCGGGTCCGTGGCCGTAAGCATCGGAAAATAGATGAGGTTGCGCCAGACGGGGAAACCCGGCTATTTGCAGGAGCGTGAAACGCCTTCGCGCGATCCTTCGCAACCGTCGTTGCGTCTCCGCTGAGCCGCCGGCGCGCGAGGCTGTGGACATGCCGGTCAATCTCGATCCCGAAGACTGGGACGAATTTCGCGTCGAGAGCCATCGCGCCCTCGACATGATGCTTGAGCATCTGCGCGATTTGCGCCAGCGCCCGGTCTGGACGGCGCCGAGCGAGGAGGCGCAGGCGCGATTCAAACGCGAACTGCCCCAGGAAGGGCGTGAGTTCTCCGCCGTGCTGGAGGATTTCGACCGCTACATCAAGCCCTTCGCGACCGGCAACACCCATCCGATGTTCATGGGCTGGGCGCAGGGCGCCGGCACGCCGGCCGGCATGATCGCGGAAATGCTCGCCGCCGGCATGAATTCGAACTGCGGCGGACGCAACCACATCGCCATCGACGTCGAGCGCCAGATCGCCGCCTGGGTGGCGCAGGCCTTCGGCTTTCCGGCGGACGCCAGCGGCATTTTCGTTACCGGCACCTCGATCGCCAATTTCCTGTGCCTGCTCGTCGCGCGCGATCAGGCCTATGGCGACAAGGACGTGCGGCTCAACGGACTCTGCGCGCAATCGGGTCAGCTCATCGCCTATGCCTCGCGGGAAGCGCATAATTGCGTGCGCCAGGCGATGGAGCTGGCGGGGCTCGGCGCGCGCCATCTGCGCCTCATTCCCTCGGACGAGCGCCGGGCGATGAAAGTGCGCGATCTGCGCCGCGCCATCGCCGCCGACCGGGCGGCGGGCTTCAGGCCCTTTCTGATCGTCGGCACGGCGGGGACGGTCGACACCGGCGCGATCGACCCGCTCGACCGGCTCGCCGACGTGGCGCACAGCGAGGACATGTGGTTCCACGTCGACGGCGCCTTCGGCGCGCTCGCCGCTCTGTCGCCGGCGCTGAAGCCGATGGTCAAGGGGCTGGAGCGCGCCGACAGCGTCGCCTTCGACTTCCATAAATGGCTGCACGTCCCTTACGACGCCGGATTCTTTCTGGTGCGCGATCCCGAGGCCCATAAGCGCGCCTTCGCCGCCAACGCCGCCTATCTGACGCGCGCGCCGCGCGGCCTGGCGGCGGGCGACGCCTGGCCGTGCGATCTCGGACCCGATCTTTCGCGCGGCTTTCGGGCGCTCAAGACCTGGTTCACCATCGAAACCTTTGGCGCCAAGCGGCTCGGCCAATGTATCGAGCAGACCTGCGTCATGGCGAAGCGTCTCGAATCCTGGATCGCCCAGTCGGACGCCTTCGTGCTGCGCGCGCCGGTGACGCTCAATATCGTCTGTTTCGGCGTCAAGGACGATGACGACGGTTCGCTCGCCCGCGAAATCGTCATGGAGCTCCATGAGCGCGGCGAGGCGGCGCCCTCGCTGACCATCCTCGACGGGATTCCGGCGATCCGCGCCGCGATCATCAACCACCGCACCGAGGCGCGCGACATCGACGCCTTTACCGAATTTCTCGATGCGGCGCTCAGGCGCGCCCGCAAGGAGCCGCATGATTTCGGCGCGCTCGTCGAGCCGCATGGGCCGGGCAAGACCCGGCTGTCCGAGGATTGACGCCGCGCCTGTCGTAAGCCTGTTATAATTCGCCGGGCTCTGTTTTCGCGCCTCTCCGTGAGCCAGCTATGATCCCATACCGCCTCGCACAAACGCCGCGCGCCGACATTCCCGGGTGTCTTTGGTTCGTGCGGTTCGGCGCGAACGGCGAAGCCGCGCCGGGAACGGCCGAGGATTTCGATACGATCGGCGCGCCGCGCGAGGGATTCTTATGGCTGCACATGGATCTCGCCGACGTGCGCTCGCGCCCGCTGCTGGCGCGGATCGAGGCGCTTCCCGAAGACGCGCGCGATTCGCTGTGCGATCCGGTCGACCACCAGCATCTCGAATATTCGGAAGGAATCGTCAGCGGCGCGCTGCTCGATTACGAGCGCGATCTCGGCGGTCCGACGTCGCGCACCGATTATGTCCGCTTCGCCTCGGGCGCGAGCTTCTTCATCAGCGCGCGGCGCCTGCCGATGGATAGCGTCGAGCAGACGCGCATCGCCGTCGATCGCGGCGCTTGCCTTGCGTCGCCGATCGATCTCTTCGAACTTCTCACGCATGCGCTGATCGACGGGCTGGCGCGGAAAGCCGCCGAGCTTGGCGCGGCCTTCGATCGCGTCGAAGACCGCATCATCGATCAGCGCGGCCGCCTGGCGCGGCCGGCGCTCAGCGCCGCGCGCCGCGACGCGGTGCGCCTTTCGCGCCAGATCAGCGGCCTGTCGACGACCGTGGCGCGACTGGAAACAATTGAGGAGGAGCTCGGCGAGCAGCGGGACGACGATTTGCGCGAGGCCGCCGCGCGACTCGTTCAACACGCCGGCGCCCTGACCCAGGATGTGACGAGCCTTCAGGAGCGCGCCCGCCTCCTGCAGGACGAACTCAACGATCTGCTGAGTCTCGAGACCAACGATCGGCTCTATGTGTTGACCTTCACGACGATGCTGCTGCTGCCGGCGACCTTCGTCACCGGCTATTTTGGCATGAACACCAAGAACCTGCTGTTTGCGGAAGACGAAAACGGCACGCTCTACGCGACAATTCTTTGCCTGCTCGCCTCGGCGACGGCGCTTTTTCTAATGCGTCGCTGGGGTCTCGCCGGTACGCCCGAGAGCGAAGACAAGAAGCCGGCCGCGCGGGAGCGACGCGATCGGCCGGCGGACAGGAGCTATTGAGGTTAGCGGTGTGAGTTGCGGGGTTTACAGCCGCGCGCGCGCCGCCTAATTTCCGCGCCGAACGCGGCGAGGCCGCTTTGCACATCCGCAATTGGAAAGATCATGCGCGCCGAACCGCTTGCGCTGAAAGCCGACATCGAGCAGTCCATCGGGCTGCTGAGGAGGCATCTTTGACGTCGATACGTCGCAGCGGCGCCTCGCCGAACTGAACGTCCGGGCGGAAGACCCCGCGCTCTGGAACGATCCCGAAGCCGCGCAGAAGCTGATGCGCGAGCGCACCCAGCTCGAAGAGCAGATGGGGGGGCTATCGAGCCTCGCGCGCGAGCTTGACGACGCCCTGACCCTCGTCGAGCTCGGCGAGTCGGAAGGCGACGCGGCGACCGAAAAAGAAGGCGTCGAAGCGCTGAAAGCGATCCTCAAGACGGCCCGCGCCCGCCAGATCGAGGCGCTGTTTTCCGGCGAGGCCGACGCCAACGACACTTTCATCGAGGTTCATTCGGGCGCCGGCGGCACCGAGAGCCAGGATTGGGCGCGCATGCTGTTTCGCATGTACGCCCGTTGGGGCGAGCGGCATAAATTCAAGGTCGAGGTGATCGAGGAGACGCCGGGCGAAGAGGCCGGCATCAAGTCCGGCACGCTGCTCGTCAAGGGCCATAACGCCCATGGCTGGGCGAAGACCGAATCGGGCGTGCATCGCCTGGTGCGCATCTCGCCCTTCGATTCGAACGCGCGCCGCCATACGAGCTTCGCCTCGGTCTGGGTCTATCCGGTGGTCGACGACCGTATCGAAGTCAACATCAATGAGTCGGATTGTCGTATAGACACGTATAGATCGTCAGGCGCCGGCGGCCAGCACGTCAACACCACCGATTCGGCGATCCGCATCACCCATCTGCCGACCGGCATCGTCGTCGCCTGTCAGGCCGAGCGCTCGCAGCACAAGAACCGCGCCACCGCCTGGAACATGCTGCGCGCAAGGCTCTATGAACGCGAGCTCGAAATGCGCGAGGCCGAGGCCAACAAGGCCGCGGCCTCAAAGACCGAGATCGGCTGGGGCCATCAGATCCGCAGCTATGTGCTGCAGCCCTATCAGCTGGTGAAGGATCTGCGCACCGGCTTCACTTCGGGAACGCCGTCGGAAGTCCTCGACGGCGAACTCGACGACTTCATGCAGGCCTCGCTGGCCCAGCGTATATACGGCGGCGGTCCGGAGAAGGTCGAGGACGTCGAGTAGCGGGCCCTAGATCACGCTGCATTTGGGCGGAATCGCCCAAATGCAGATAACGTGATCGATTCCAAAAGTTTAGAGCGCGCTCCACGCGAAAAACCGGTTCCCACTTTTTCGCAGCGCGCTCTAGGCCCATTTCTCGATGGTCAGGCCGGGGATGTCGTCGAAATCGTCGGTGTTGGCCGCGACCAGCGTCAGGCCGAGGTCGAGCGCCTGGGCGGCGATCATCCGGTCGAGCGTTCGGCGGCGCTTGTGGTCGACTTTGCGAAGCAGCGCGCCATAGGCGTCCGCGGCGCCGCGATCGAAAGGCAGCACGTCGATATTTTCGGCGATGAGCGCGATGTTCTCGGCGAGTCGTCCGTCATTTTCAGCGCCGCCCGCGCCGCCCAGCGTCTCCGCGAGGCTGATCGCCGAAATCGCCACATCGCCGATTTCGAGCGCCGAGAGGCGGTCGAGCACGCCGGGCAGGCCGAGCGCCGCGGCCATGACGATATTGGTGTCGATGAGATAGCGGGCCATGGCGTCAGCGCGGCTCAAAAAGCCGCTTGGGCGGCTTGAACTCGGGACGCGACAGGGCGACCGTGGGCGGCGCGGCCTTGAGCCGCGCCACGAGCTGCGCCATGTCCAGCCGCAGCGGCGTCACCACAAGGCTTTCGCCCTGCCGCCGCACGACGACCTCGGCGCCCTCGTCGAAAGCGATTCCGCGCGGCAACCTGACCGCGAGACTATTGCCGGATTTGAAAATGCGAGTCGCGCCCATGACGAGAATGTGACGCCGGTTCTTTAGAGTGTCAATCTATGTATATATTTTGCGGTGGATAGATTTGGCGCGCGGCGCGCCGCGCACGTTCTAGATTGAAATGATATGATCGCAGCCGATGTCTTGAGCCTTGCGTCGCGCTTGAGAAGAAGCGCTGTCGACTTGATCCTCAGTTCCGGCGCATGCTATCTGCGGCAGCCCATGGCTGCGGAGAGGTGGCTGAGTGGTTGAAAGCACCGCACTCGAAATGCGGCATACGGGCAACTGTATCGGGGGTTCGAATCCCTCCCTCTCCGCCATTGTTTTAGAAGCGCTTATTGAAATTCCACGCGTTTTTCGAAAAAATTGCGGGCGTTCTTCCCCGCGGCTCTCAGCGCCATTGAAACTTTGCCACCGCCGTCTTCGCGATCGGCGGCTCCTCCGCTGCCGAAATCAAGATCACGGGCTAGCAGGCGTGAGCGGCGGCAGGAAATTAGACAAACCCCCGGAATGCTGCGGCCGGCTGCCGAGCCATGCGCCGATTCCGCCGCCGATCCCCGCAGCAGGCATGAGGATCATTCCGGCATAATCCCCGCCGAGGAAGCCTTGCCCGTTCTCCTGCGGCGGCTGCAGCTGCGAATATTCTTCCTTCGAGCACAGCGCCGGGCTCCTGGCGCAATGTTCCGCAAAAATCTGGGAGTTTGGAGCGAAGCCGGCCGCCGGCGAGCAGTTTGAGGCGGTGATGACCGCCGATTGTCCGGCGGAAAGATTACAGCCTCCGCCGCCCGTGGTGCGGACCCGCACCGCGCCTTCCAGCACATTGAGGATGGTTCGATTTGGTTCGGCTCGGCCTTCATAGATCGTTCCACGCACGCCAATGGTCGCGACGCCCGTCTTGACTTCATAGGCGCGCTTGTCGAAATGCCCGGTCGTGAAACGGAAGGCGCCCTTCAACACGTTGATCGTCTCCTTGCCATAGCTGGACGCCCCCGCCGCGACGAATTTATCCAGCTTGACCATTGAGTTCGGCCCGATCGATAGATTCGAGCTGTCGGTGAAGACGAGCTTGGCGACGCTGTCTGAAGATGTTTTCACAATTTCGTCCCGGACGACATTTTCGCCGATGTTGATCACCACCGAGCGCGTCGGCAGGACGCCAGTCACTTCGTTGCGGACAAAGGAAGCGACGCCGATATTTTCGTATGCGTGAACGTCGCCGGCGACGATCGCGGTCGCCAGCAGAAGGCACAATCCGGCGCGCCAACGGTGAATCGCATACCTCATTCGTCGCCGCCTTGGTTGATCTTGACGCTCAATCGAAACGTCTGATGACGTATGATAAGTTTGTTTGCAGTTGACCGCATTTTGCATTCGGCGAAAAGCGATTTGCGTTGCGCCGAGATGATGATCTCAATTTGCGGCATTTTCCAGTCTGGCCATATTTAAGGAAGGAACCGAGCATGCGGCCGCCGGCGGCGTAGCCTAAGGGTCGACCGCGACGACGTTTTTGCAGGGATTGCGCCATTCGCTTTCCCCGCCGCGACGAGCGCGCGCCGACGCTTGACCCGTCCGGACGCGCGCCTAGGTAAGCCTGCGCCTGCCGATCAGTCCGCGCGAGCGGCGGGCGGTTCTCCATCGCGCGCCCGCCGCCCGATGAGGGGCGCGGTTCTGTTCAAGGGAGGCGTCCGCGGATTTACGATAGCGACATTGGGAGGCCGCCTATCGCCATCTCGCAACGGTGGAGAGGACGTCATGGCCGACCCCCCGAATCGTCGTGGAATTCAGGGATCATTTGTCGCCCTCGTCGCCGGCGTTGGCCTTCTCACGCTGGGAGCGTGGATCGGACCGACTTGGGAAGGAATCGTGTTTGACGCCATCGGCATGGCGTCGCTGGTCGCGCTTCTTTGGCTCTTTTAGCCATGTCGGCGCGCGCAATCGAGGACAACGACATGTTGAGACTGACGATGGCCTATATGATCTTCGCCGCCGGCGTTGCATGTTCCGCCGCCGCATTCGCGCAAACGGCGCCCGCCGCGCCGGACTGCGCCGCCCGGGCGACCGAAAAAAAGCTGCATGGCTCGGCGCTGAACAGCTTCATGAAGAAGTGCGAAAGGGACGCCGCCGCCGCATCTTGCGAAACCGCCGCGGTCGAGAAGAAATTGGCCGGCGCCGCCAAGGCGAGCTTCACCAAGAAATGCGTCAAGGACGCGACGGCGAAGCCGGGCGCTCAATAATCGGCGGCGCGAGAGCTAAACTCGCCGCGCCGCCATCAAAATAAACGGCGCCTCATAGAATGACGGCGCCGTTTAGAACCGTCGGCGGCGCCCGGCATGATCACTGCCGTCGGCGTTCGCTTGTGAGCCGGCTCCATAAGTCGATGACGTGCGGCTTCGCCCAGTCGAAGAGCGCTTTCGCGCCTTTGAACGCCAAGCGACTCAAAGCCTTCACCAATTCGATCGCCCGGTCGAACCATGGCAGGAAGGCGCTGTCCGGCGGGATTTTCGCACGCGCCCAGGCGACCCCGTCGCTGACGATCTGCGACGCCGCGCGCCACAACACGTCCCATGGATTTTGGACCGGCGCATGCTTCACGGCCTCGCGAAAACGAGCAAATTCGTCGGCGATCTCGGCGCGCTTCCGGCGCTCTTCGTCGAGCTGGCTGGAAAGTTCAGCCACATGCGCGGCTTCCTGCTCCGCGCGATGCTCGCTCGCCTCGGCCTTCTTTTCGCTCTGCTGCGCGTCCAGCTCATCGGCGGCGATCTCTCGAACCGACTCGTCGACCTGCAGCGCCATCGATTCATATTGCGCAAGCAGATTGTCGCGCTGCTCGGTCACGCCGTGCAGGAGCGCGATCAATTCTTCTCGGCTGAGTTTGTCGTGCTCGATGTCCGTGGGGACCGCTTGGATTGGACCGCTCGCCAAATTCGCCTCCCGATGACCTTTTCTGAGCTGCTGCGCCTTACCGCGAGAGCAAGGCCAATCTGAGGCCGGGCGCCCCTACCGCATCAGCGCGGCGACGCCCGGCAGAGTCTTGCCTTCGAGCCATTCGAGGAAAGCGCCCCCCGCGGTCGAGACATAAGAGAATTCCTGGGCGACATGCGCCTGATTGAGCGCCGCCACCGTGTCGCCGCCGCCGGCGACCGACAGCAGTCTGCCGTCGACGGTCAGTCGCGCCGCCGTCTGCGCCACCGCATTGGTGCCCTCGTCGAAAGGCGGCAGTTCGAAGGCGCCGAACGGGCCGTTCCACACCAGCGTCTTGCATTTGGCGAGAAGCGCCTCGACGTGGGCGATCGACTTCGGCCCGACATCGAGGATCATGTCGCCTTCGCCGACATGATCGACCGAGACGATATGCGACGGCGCATGCGCCTCGAATTTCTGCGCGACCGTAGCGTCGACCGGGAGAACGATCTCGCAGCCGGCCTTTTCCGCCTTCGCCAGAATCTCCCGCGCGGCGCCGCCGAGATCATGTTCGCACAGCGACTTGCCGACGGACTTGCCTTGCGCCGCCAGGAAAGTGTTCGCCATGCCGCCGCCGATGACGAGATAATCGACCTTGTCGACGAGATTGCCGAGGAGTTCGAGCTTGGTTGAAACTTTCGCGCCGCCGACGATCGCCATGACCGGGCGCTCTGGACTTGCGAGCGCAGACTGCAGCGCTTCGAGCTCCGCCTGCATCGCGCGGCCGGCGAAAGCGGGCAATCGGTGCGCGATACCCTCGGTCGAGGCGTGGGCGCGATGCGCCGCCGAGAAGGCGTCGCTGACGAAAATATCGCCATTCTTCGCTAGCGCCTCGACGAAATCGGCGGCGTTCTTTTCTTCGCCCTTGTGGAAGCGGGTGTTCTCGAGCAGCGCGACCTCGCCGTCCTTGAGCGCGTCGACGACCCGCGCCGCGTTTTCGCCTACACAGTCGTCGGCGAAGGCGATTTTGCGCTTCACATGATGCTCAAGCGCCGGGACGAGCTGACGCAGCGACTCCGCATCGACGCGTTGGCCCTTCGGCCGGCCGAAATGCGAAAGCAGAACGACCCTGCCGCCTTTTTCTGCGATCTCACTGATTGTCGGCAGCGCGCGCTCGATGCGCGTCGCGTCGGTGACGCGGCCGTCCTCCATCGGCACATTGAGATCGACGCGCAGCAGGACTCTTTTGCCCTTTACGTCGGCGTTGTCGAGAGTGCGGAAGGCGGCCATGAAACATCCCAATCGCGACTCGAAAAAAGCGACGCGGACCTTCAGGTCCGCGCCGGCATTTTGGCGTGAAGCTTAAAGAAGCTTCCCGATCACGCTCGCCACGTCGGTCATGCGGCCGGAGAAACCCCATTCATTGTCGTACCAGGACAGGATCGACACGAGATTGCCGTCCATGACCTTGGTCTGGTCGAGATGGAAGCAGGACGACAGCGGCGTGTGGTTGAAGTCGATCGACACGAGCTTCTCGCTGGTATAGCCGAGCACGCCCTTGAGCGGTCCGTCGGCGGCGGCCTTGATCGCGGCGTGGACCTCGTCCTTGGTCGTCGCCCGCTTGGCGAGGAACTTCAGATCGACCGCCGAGACATTAGGCGTCGGCACGCGGATGGCGTAGCCGTCGAGCCTGCCGTTGAGTTCGGGCAGCACGAGTCCCACGGCCTTCGCCGCGCCGGTCGAGGTCGGGATCATCGACAGCGCCGCCGCGCGGGCGCGATAGAGATCCTTGTGCATCGTGTCCAGCGTCGGCTGATCGCCGGTATAGGCGTGGATCGTGGTCATCATCCCCTTGTCGATGCCGATCGCCTCATGCAGCACCTTGGCGACCGGCGCGAGGCAATTGGTCGTGCAGGAGGCGTTGGAGATGACGAGGTGGTCCTTGGTGATCTTGTCGTGATTGACCCCATAGACGACCGTTATGTCGGCGCCGTCGGCGGGCGCCGAGACCAGCACGCGCTTCGCGCCGGCGTCGAGCAGCAGCTTGGCCTTGTCGCGCGCGGTGAAGAGGCCGGTGCATTCCAGCGCGATGTCGATCTTAAGGTCCTTGTAGGGAAGCTCGGCCGGGTTCTTGATCGCGGTCACCTTGATCGGGCCGCGGCCGACGTCGATCGTGTCGCCGGCGACTTTCACCTCATGCGGAAAGCGGCCGTGAACGGAATCATAGCGCAGCAGATGGGCGTTGGTCTCGACCGGGCCGAGATCGTTGATGGCGACGACTTCGAGGTCCGTGCGCCCGGTCTCGACGATGTAGCGCAGGATATTGCGGCCAATGCGCCCGAAGCCGTTGATCGCCACTCTCACCGTCATTTCATAACTCTCCTTGCGCCGCGGCAAACTTGCGGGGCCCTCGCCCTTCGCGCCCTGGGCTGCGAAGTCCGGCGTGTGATAGCACCTCGCGCCCCCCTGTCAACGCGCCGAAGTCGCGCCAGCGCGAGCGGTTTCGAATTGCCTGAATCATGTTAGGAACACAGCTGGCAGGCGAATCGCCCGGCGGGGTTCGCCGCGACCGAAAGCCTTGCGACTCCGGCGACCGGCGATGAACCAATCAAATAAGCGCGACGACGATAACGCCAAGAGGGTAGAGGCCGACATCGCCGAACTGCAGATGGCGATCGCGCAATTGGAGCGCGCCGTCGCCGGCAAGCTCGAAGACGAGGCGTCCAACGCCGAACTTCAAGAAGAACTCGCCATCATGCAGGACGACCGTTCGCGACTCGCGCTCGATCTCGACGCCGCGCTGGCGCGGCAGAACGCCCTGGAGAAGAGCCGCGACGAAGTGTTGCGCCGGCTTGAGGCCGCGAGCGAGGGCGTCGCCGCCGCGCTCGGCGTCGCGGTCGCGGCGCCGGTTCGGGAGGGCTGACATGGGCTCTGTCGTCCTCTCCATCGCCGGCCGCACCTATCGCATGTCCTGCGAGGACGGCGAGGAGCAGCGCATCGAAGCGCTGGCCCATTATCTCGAAGGCAAGATCGAGTCGATGCGCGAGAATTTCGGCGAGATCGGCGAGCAACGCATCATCGTGATGGCGGCGCTCGCCATCGCCGACGAGGCGACCGACGCGCGCGCCAAAGCGCAGTCTGTGGAAGCCGAGTTCGCCGCATTGTGCGCCGAACGCGACGCGGCGCGCCAGGCGAATGAGGCGCTGTCGGCGCGCGCATCCGAAGCGCTCAAGGACGCGACGCGCCGGCTCGCCAAGCTCAACGGCGATCTGTCGAGGCCGGCCGAGCCGGCGGACGAGATTCTCTAGGAGCGCGTTCCAGAACTCGTCAGGCTACTTTGCCGCCCAATCCGTAATGCTGGCGTCGGTCTTTGATTTTTCGAGATTGTCCGCCTGTTCGGACAATTGATAATTACGGTTTTGCGCCGCCATCGCCTCGGCGCCGTCCTTCAGGATCGCGATTTTCATCTGCTCGGTGGCGAGACGATTGAGCTCGTTGATCCATTGATTGAGATGGAGCATCAGCTTGCGTTTGCGATCGGTCTGAATCTCATGCGACGAATCATTGTTGTCGGACAGCGCCAGCTCTTCCTGGGTCTGCGCGATCATCTCGTCGATTTTCTTGAGGTTTTCTTCCGCGGCGGCGACCTGATCGGTCGCGCCGGCCTTCGCCTTTTCGAGCGCCGCTTCGGCCTCGGTGCGCGCCTTCTTGAGATTGTCGAGGCCGTTCTGCAGCCATTTCGATTGAAGTTTGAGAAGCGAGTCGCGCGGCACGCCGCTGATGGTCAGCGAATTCGGAATGGGGAAATATTGGCCAAGCTGCGCGGCCGCGGCCGGCGGGGCGAAAGTCGCGCCAAACCAAGTCGTTGAGGCGAGCAGGCCAAGAAGGGCCAACGTCCTGTGGACGCAGGCCGTTTTGCGACGAAAGCTCATGATTTCTCTCCCCAAATGCGGCGCCTTTTTTTGCGCTTTGTCTTGCCCAAACTGGGCTAACGATTGAATTCTGGCAAGTGCCGAAGCGCAGCGCCGGCATGATAAGGCGCGCGCAACGCTTGACTGGCGCGGCGCTTTCGCGCGAGCCTAGCCGCGCCGGGGGAGCCCCGCCCGGCGGCGCGATCGAGGGTCGCCGCCATGGGGCTGAGAGGCTGCGCGACGCGAAAGGCGGGGAGCGGCGACCCTTCGAACCTGATCCAGTTGGGACTGGCGGAGGGATGGTGTCGGCAAGATTTGTAGAAGGCCGCGGTTCATGCGCGCGCGCGTGATCGGCGCCGGCGTCGCCGGCCTTTGCGCCGCTTACGCGCTTGCGCGTAAGGGCGTTGACGTCGAGATCGTCGAACGCGAGCAGGCGCCGGGCCTGGGGTGCTCGCGCTTTGCCGGCGGCATGATCGCGCCCTGGTGCGAATTGGAAAGCGCCGAGCCTCTGGTTGCGACATTGGGCGAAGAAGCGCTCGACTTCTGGTCGCGCGACATCGGCGTCGCGACGGTCGCCGGCAGCCTTGTCGTGGCGCCGCGGCGCGAACGCGCCGAACTTTTCGACTTCGCCCGCCGGACCAGCCAGTTCGAAACGCTGGACGGCGCGGGAATTTCCGCTCTTGAGCCGGATCTTGCCGGACGCTTCGAGGCGGGGCTGTTTTTTCCCGCGGAAGCGCATCTCGATCCCCGCGCCGCGATGGCCGCGCTGACCGGGCGCCTCGCGCAAATGCCGAATGTCATTTTCCGTTTTGCGCAGGACGGGGCAGGGCAGGCGACCATTCCGGATTGGACCGTCGACTGCCGCGGCCTCGCCGCGCGCGACGCGCTTCCCGGCCTTCGCGGCGTCAAAGGCGAAATGCTGATCCTGCGTAGCGACGAGATCGCCTTTTCGCGCCCGGTCCGCATGCTTCACCCGCGCCGGCCGGTTTATGTCGTTCCGCGCGGCGAGGGCGCGTTCATGGTCGGCGCGACGATGATCGAGAATGAGGAGCGGGCGCGGGTCACCGCGCGCTCCGTCGTCGAACTCGTCAATTCGGCCTTCGCCATCCATCCGGCCTTCGCCGAGGCCGAAATCGTCGAGACGGGGTCGGATCTGCGGCCGGCGTTCGCCGACAATCTGCCCCGCCTTTTGAAACGGGATCGCACTCTCTATATCAATGGGCTCTACCGCCACGGGTTCCTGCTCGCGCCGGCTTTGGCGCGTCGTGTTGGGGAGGTCGTCGTAAACGACGGGTATTTCCCAGAGGTGATGGATGCTCATTCAAATCAACGGGCGGCCGCAGGACGTCCGCGCCACGACATTGCAAACGCTGCTGCAGGAACTGGGGTATGACGAAAAGACCGTCGGCACCGCCTTGAACCAGGAATTCGTGCGCGCCAAGGACCGCGCCGAGACGCCGCTTCGCGAGGGCGACGCTGTCGAGATCGTCACGCCGAGACAGGGCGGGTAAGCGAGCGCCTGAATGAACGACCCCATGAGGCTCTATGACGTCGCGCTGGCTTCGCGGCTGCTGCTCGGGACGGCGCGCTATCCCTCGCCGGCGATCCTCGCCGAGTCGATTCGCGCGTCGGGCTGCGAAATCGTCACGGTCTCGCTGCGGCGCGAGGCCGGCGGGGCGCGGGCGGGCGAGGCGTTCTGGAGCCTTGTCCGCGACCTCGGCGTCCGGGTGCTTCCCAACACCGCCGGCTGCCGCACCGCCAAGGAGGCGGTCGCGACGGCGCAAATGGCGCGAGAGGTCTTCGCGACCGACTGGATCAAGCTCGAAGTGATCGGCGAAGAGGACACGCTCCAGCCCGACGTCTTCGGGCTCGTCGAGGCGGCGCGGGTTCTTTCCGACGACGGCTTCAAGGTCTTTCCCTATACGACCGACGATCTCGTGGTCGCCGAAAAACTGCTCGACGCCGGCTGCCGCGTGCTGATGCCCTGGGCGGCGCCGATCGGCTCGGGGCGGGGCGTCAATGATATTTTCGCGCTGCGGGCGCTGCGCGCGCATTTTCCCGATACGCCGCTCATCGTCGACGCAGGGATCGGCGCGCCGTCCCACGCCGCGCTGGTCATGGAGATGGGTTATGACGCGGTGCTGCTCAACACCGCCGTTTCGCGCGCCGGCGACCCCGTCCGGATGGCGCGCGCCTTCGCCCTCGCGATCGAAGCGGGCCGGGCGGGCTTCCTTGCCGAGCCGATGACCCCGCGCGACATGGCCGAGCCGTCGACGCCGGTCATCGGCCGTCCGTTCGACAAACTGGCCTGAGGGAAAGTGGGGCAGTGGCGGCGCTGAAGCTCGATCCCTTCTATCTCATCGTCGACGCCGCCGATTGGCTGACCCGCCTGCTGCCGCAGGGCGTCAGGTTCGCGCAGCTGCGGGTGAAGGGCCGCAGCGAGTCGGAGACCCGCGCGCATATCGCGAAGGCGCGGCAAATCTGCGTCCTCCATGGCGCGCAACTTGTCGTCAACGACTATTGGCGGCTCGCGATCGACGAAGGCTGCGACTTCGTCCATCTCGGCCAGGGCGATCTTGACGGCGCGGATATTCCCGCGCTGCGCCGCGCCGGCGTCAGGATCGGCGTTTCGACGCATGATGAAGCCGAACTCGACCGCGCGCTCTCCCTCGCCGCCGATTATGTCGCGCTGGGGCCGATCTATCCGACGCTCCTGAAACAGATGGCTTTCGCGCCGCAGGGTCTTGGCCGCATCGGCGCCTGGAAGGCGGCGATCGGCGAGACGCCGCTGGTCGCGATCGGCGGACTGACCCCAGAGCGCGCGATCGCCGCATTGGCCGCGGGCGCGGACGCCGCCTGCGTCGTCACCGACGTTCTGCGCAACGCAGAGCCTGAGGCCCGCGCTGGGGAATGGCTCGCCGCGACGCAGCCCTGGCGCGATGGCGAAGGCTTCTTCGCGCCGGACTACGCCGGGGCAGGAATATGCCCTTCGCTCAATCACGGGCCGCGGCTGCGGCCGATTTCGTCGGTGGTGCTCCATTACACCGGGATGCAAACCGGGGAAGCGGCGCTCGCCCTGCTCTGCAGCCCCCGCTCGCAGGTCTCGGCGCATTATGTCGTCGAGGAGGACGGCCGCGTGCTGCAGCTCGTGCCGGAATCGCGGCGCGCCTGGCACGCCGGAATAAGCTCCTGGGCTGGCGAGACCGACATGAACTCCGCGTCGATCGGAATCGAAGTCGTTCATCCCGGTTACCTCGACCCGCGCCCCTATACGGCGGCGCAAATCGAGGCCACGGCGGCGCTCGCCCGCGACATCTGCCAGCGGCATGCGATCCCGCCCGAGCGCGTGCTGGCGCATTCCGACATCGCCCCCGGCCGCAAGCAGGATCCCGGCGAGTTCTTCCCCTGGGAGGAGCTCGCGCGCCGGGGCGTCGGGCGAATTGTCGAGAACGCCTTGGCGGAAGGCGCAACGACGGTGTCGTTCGGCGACGAGGGCGGAAAGGTCGCCTCGCTCCAGCGCGACCTCGCCGCCTACGGCTATGGCGTCGAAGCGACCGGCGTTTATGACGCGCAGACGGTCGATGCGGTCGAGGCGTTTCAGCGCCATTTCCGCCGGTGGAAAGTCGACGGCCGCGCCGACGGCGAAACGCGCGTGGCGCTCGCTTATCTCCTCGCGGCGTTGGGAGAACGGGTTTGAAGGCCGTGGTCGTGACCGGCGCCGCGACGGGGATCGGCGCCGCCTGCGTCAAACTATTGGCTCAAAATGACTATCTAGTTTTTGCTGCAGTGCGAAAAGAATCCGACGCGGCGACAATTGCTGCGCAGCATGGCGCAGCAATCGTCCCGCTGATCTTCGACGTGACCGACGCCGGCGCCATTGTGGCGGCCGCAAGAACCGTCGAGGCCCGGCTGGGGAGTGGGGCGCTTGCCGGCCTCGTCAACAACGCCGGGATCGCCGTTCCCGGCCCGCTGCTGCATCTGCCGATCGAGGATTTCCGGCGCCAGATCGAGGTAAATCTCATCGGCCAGCTGCAAGTCATTCAGGCCTTCGCGCCGCTGCTTGGCGCGGGCGCCGCGCGAATGGGGCCGCCGGGGCGCATCGTCAATATGAGCTCGGTCGCGGGACGCTTCGCCGCGCCGTTTCTGGGCGCCTACAACGCCTCGAAATTCGGGCTCGAAGGCCTGTCGGACGCGCTGCGCCGGGAGCTGATGGTCTATGGCGTCGAATTGATCCTGATCGAGCCGGGCATGATCGCGACGCCGATCTGGGATAAGGCCGAGGAGACCGATCTCCGCCCGTTCGCGGAAACCGCCTATGCCGCGCCAAGCCGGCGAATGCTGAAGTGGCTTGTCGAGGAAGGCCGCCGCTCCCCAAGGCCGGGGATCGTGGCCGAGGCCGTGTTGCGGGCGCTGACTGCGCCGCGCCCGCCCGTCCGCATCCCGGTCGTGCGCAATCGCTTCACCGACTACACGCTGCGCGGATTATTGCCGGCGCGGCTGGTCGACTGGCTTGTCGCGCGGCGGCTGGGATTGTTGAAGAGAGTTTCGGGCGGCTTGGGCGAGAGTTGATCTCATGAGATACGGACTAAGAGGCCCTCCGGAGCGAGGTGATCCGAGAAAGGTCTCCAGCATGAGGGCGAGGATTTCCATGCTTCTTCCGATCGCCATGACTGTCGGGGCCGCTTGACCTTGAAGCCATTCCGCGCGACCTAGAGCCGACCCCGAAACAGCCGCGACGAGAAACCATGACCGACGCCGTTTTGATCGAGGCTCCCGAGACCCGACTGCCCGATCCGGTCGCCGCCGAGCCGGCGGCGCGCCGGCGCACCTGCGCGGTCACGATCGGGACCGGACCCGGCGCGGTGGTCGTCGGCGGCGGCGCGCCGGTCGTCGTCCAGTCGATGACCAACACCGATACGGCGGATATTGAACAGACCGTGGCCCAGGTGACGGCGCTGGCGCAGGCCGGCTCGGAACTCGTGCGCATCACCGTCGATCGCGACGAAGCGGCCGCCGCCGTGCCTTATATCCGCGACCGGCTGGATCAAAAAGGCATAAGCGTCCCGCTCGTCGGCGATTTTCATTACATCGGCCACAAGCTTCTCGCCGATCATCCGGCCTGCGGCGAGGCGCTCGCCAAATACCGGATCAACCCCGGCAATGTCGGCTTCAAGGAAAAGAAGGACAGGCAATTCGCCTCGATCGTCGAACTCGCGGCGAGGCACGGCAAGGCGGTGCGCATCGGCGCCAATTGGGGTTCGCTCGACCAGGAGCTGCTGACCTATCTCATGGACCTGAACCACGCCTCCGACCGGCCGCTCGACGCGCGCGCCGTGACCCGCGAGGCGCTGGTTCGCTCGGCGCTGATGTCGGCGCGCCGCGCCGAGGAAATCGGGCTTTCCAGGGACCGCATCGTCATTTCGGCGAAAGTCTCGGCGGTGCAGGACCTCATCGCGGTCTATCGTATGCTCGCCGCGCGCAGCGACTATGCGCTGCATCTCGGCCTCACCGAGGCCGGCATGGGCTCGAAGGGCGTCGTCGCCTCCTCCGCCGCGCTCGGCGTGCTGCTGCAGGACGGCATCGGCGACACGATTCGCGTGTCGCTGACGCCCGAGCCCGGCGGCGACCGCTCGCTCGAAGTGCGCGTCGCCCAGGAAATTCTGCAGACGATGGGCTTTCGCACCTTCGTTCCGCTGGTCGCCGCCTGCCCCGGATGTGGGCGCACCACTTCGACCGTGTTCCAGGAGCTGGCGCGCGACATCCAGTCACATATCCGCGAACGCATGGCCGTCTGGCGCGCGCAATATCCCGGCGTCGAGACGCTCAATGTCGCGGTGATGGGCTGCATCGTGAACGGTCCCGGTGAGTCCAAACATGCCGACATCGGCATTTCGCTGCCCGGCACCGGCGAAACGCCCTCCGCCCCCGTCTTCATCGACGGCAAGAAGGCGATGACGCTGCGCGGCGAGGGCATCGCCGAGGACTTCACCCGCATCGTCGACGATTACGTCATTCGGCGCTTTGGCGGCGGCGAGAAGGGCGAAGCGGCGGAGTAGGGCCCCCTCCCCCGCTTCGCGCAGGGCTGTCCGGGGAATGAGTCGAAAGGTCGCGGGCGCATGCCCGGTTTTGCCGACGGATGTCGGGTATTTTCAAGTTGTCGAGACAAGAAAATACAAAACCGGACATGCGCAT
>Ga0194120_10000777_pt1 | contig 59923 bp, 54 predicted proteins | sample TA2MahCa65mmetaG_FD_148642 | JGI IMG/M metagenome (GOLD analysis project Ga0194120, IMG submission 148642) | Freshwater microbial communities from Lake Tanganyika, Tanzania - TA2015019 Mahale Deep Cast 65m | ecosystem: Environmental > Aquatic > Freshwater > Lake | place: Tanzania: Lake... | reverse complement strand
CGGAGCTACGGGGCGGCGTCAGGTTGGCGACGGTCCCAGGCGCGGGTGCCGCGGGAGCCGGCCTCGGTGTACGCGCGATCGGAGTCGGCCGCGGTCCGGTAGGCTCTGGAGGCGGGCTTGCGACAGGGGGGCGCATGCGGGGTGCCGGCGCTGCGCGCGGCGCGGCAGCCGGCGAAGCGGAAGCCGTAGCCTGGGCGGGACGCGGGCGCACGCCGCGCGGTGGCCGCAACTGCACCGGTCCGCCGATGCCATAGCCGCCGTAATAGCCGCCCAGCACGTCGAGATTGACCTCGACCGCCGGCCGGCCGCTGCCGCCGATGATGACGGTTTGGAAGTCTTGGGCCAGGGCGGCACCGCAAACCAGCGCCGCTCCGAGCGCTCCCCCCGCAACTCGCAGTACGTGAATCCCCAACATCCTGGTGACTTTAGCCGGTCGTCCGCGCGTCGACAACATCAGCCCACCGCTCGTTTTTCGGTTATTTGAGGCCCGGCCAACAGCGTGTCCAAGGGGCCGATCAGGTGGTCATTGGCGGCGACGATCGAGCCGCCCTCCAGCGCCTGCTTGCCGCCGCCGATTTCGGTGGCAAAGCCGCCCGCCTCACGAATCAAAAGGATGCCCGCGGCGACGTCCCAGGGATGCAGGTCGCGCTCCCAGAACCCATCCAAGCGGGCGGCCGCGACCCAGGCCAAATCGAGCGCCGCCGCGCCCATGCGCCGGATGCCCGCCACTTGGCCCATGACGCGCCCGATCTCGCCCTGGAAGCGGTCATGCTGGCCCCAGCCGAGGAAGGGGATGCCGGTACCGATCAGCGCCTCCTTCAGTTGGCGGCGGCCCGAGACCCGCAGCCGGCGCTGGTTGAGAAAGGCGCCGCGGCCGCGCTCGGCCCAGAACAGCTCGTCGCGGGTCGGATCGTAGACCACGGCAGTGGTCAGTTCGCCTTCGACCTCGGCCGCGACCGAAATGCAGAAATGCGGGATGCCGTGGAGGAAATTAGTGGTGCCGTCGAGCGGATCGACGATCCAGCGGCTGCCTCCGGCCGGCATCGACCGCGCATGCCCGCTCTCCTCGCCGGTGAAGCCCCAATCGGGACGGCCGCGGGTCAGCTCCTGGAACAGCGTTTCCTGGGCGCGCATGTCGGCTTCGGAGACGAAATTGGCCGGGCCCTTGAAGCCGACCTGAAGCTGCTCGACCTCGACGAAGTCGCGCCGCAGCTGGCGCGCCGCCTTGAGGACGGCGTTGACGGTGACGTTCATCAGCGGTGAGCGGGGCGCCATGGCGCGCGGAACCTATCAGGGCGACCCCGGGGGTTCAATCGCAGTTCTGGGCACTTGCGGCGGATTGCGCGCGGCATAGACTGCGGCGGCCATGAACCTCGCACGCCTGATTCTCAAGACCGCAACCGCCACGCGCCCGACGTATGGCATGAGAATCGTCGACTATCACTGAGGAGACGCGGCAATGATCCCGATCCATCCCGGCCGGCAGCTCCGACGCGAACTTGCGGCGCGGACATTGTCGGCCAATGCGCTGGCGAGGGCCTTGCGGGTGCCGCCCGGCCGGATCATCGACATCCTCAACGGCAAGCGGGCGATAAGCGCCGAGACGGCATTGCGCCTCGGGCGCTATTTCGGCAATGGCGGCAGGTTCTGGCTGGCGCTGCAGGTGCGATTCGATCTGGCCAGCGCGCAGCGCACGGTCGGCGCCAAGGTGGCCGCCGAAGTGCAGCGCGCGGCATAGACTGCGGCGGCCATGAACCTCGCACGCCTGATCCTCAAGACCGCGACCGCCACGCCTTCGGCCGCGGCGCTGGCGCGGGGGGCGCGCACGGTGCTGGATTATCGCGGCCTGGCCAATCGCCAGGCGCGCCTCGCCCGCAGCCTGCGCGAACGCCACGGGCTTGCGCCGGGCGACCGCGTCGGGCTGGTGATGAAGAACTGCCCGGAATATCTCGAAGCCTGGTGCGGGGTATGGCATGCCGGACTGGCGGCGGTGCCGATCAACGCCAAGCTTCATGCCAAGGAGATCGACTACATCCTCGGCCATTCCGGCGCGCGGCTGTGTTTCGCCACGCCCGATCTGGCGGGCGCGGTCGGTGGCGCGCTGCCGGTGATCGAGATCGGCTTGGCCGATTGGCGGCGGAGCTTCGAGGCCGATGCGCTGGATCTTTATCCCTCGGCGCCGACCGATCTGGCTTGGCTGTTCTATACCTCGGGCACTACCGGACGGCCCAAGGGGGCGATGCTCAGCCACCGCAATCTGCTGGTCATGGTCCTGTCCTATCTGGCCGACATTGATCACATCGCGCCCGGCGATGCCGTTGTCCATGCCGCGCCGCTCAGCCACGGTTCGGGCTGCTACGGCATGCCGTTCTTTGCCAAGGGCGGAACCCATGTTATCCCGGACAGCGGCGGGTTCGATCCGGCCGAGATCTTCGACTTGATGCCGCAGTTGGCGTCGGCGACCTTCTTCGCCGCGCCGACCATGGTCTCGCGGCTGATCGGTCACGGCGCGGCCGGCGCGGCCGACACGCGGCGGCTCAAGACCCTGATCTATGGCGGCGGTCCGATGTATGTCGAGGACAGCGTCAAGGCGCTCGACCTGCTGGGACCCAAGCTGCACCAGATCTACGGCCAGGGCGAGGCGCCGATGACCATCACCCACCTGACCAAGGCCCAGCATGCCTTGCGCGACCATCCGCGCTGGCGGGCTTGGCTGGGCTCGGCTGGGCAGGCGCGCAGCGACGTCGAGGTCAAGGTGGTCGACGAGCGCGAGCGCGAACTGCCGGCCGGCGAGATCGGCGAAGTCATCTGCCGCGGCGAGGTGGTGATGGCGGGCTATTGGGACAATCCCGAGGCCAGCGCCAAGACCTTGGCCGGCGGCTGGCTACACACCGGCGACATGGGAGCGTTCGACGAGCAGGGCTTTCTCACCCTCAAGGACCGCTCCAAGGACATGATCATCTCGGGTGGCTCCAACATCTATCCGCGCGAAGTCGAAGAGGTGCTGCTGCGCCATCCTGCGGTGCGCGAAGTGTCGGTGGTCGGCCGGCCGCATCCCGACTGGGGCGAGGAGGTGGTGGCCTTCGTCGTCGGCCAGGCGCGCGAGGTCGAACTCGACCAGCTATGCCTCGATCACATCGCCCGCTTCAAGCGACCCAAGCGGTACCGCTTCGTCGCCGAACTGCCCAAGAACAACTACGGCAAGATCCTCAAGACCCGGCTGCGCGAAATCATGGCGGCCGAGGACAAGACCGGGCGATGAGCGGGCGGCTGGCGGGCAAGACGGCGATCGTCATCGGCGCCGGCGCCATCGGCCCGGGCTGGGGCAACGGCAAGGCCACGGCCGTCTTGTTCGCGCGCGAGGGCGCAAGCGTGCTGTGCGTCGACATCAATCCGCGCGCGGCCGAGGAGACCTGCGCCATCGTCGCGCGGGAAGGCGGCACCGCCGCGCCCTTCGCCGCCGACTGGACGGTCTCCGCTCGGGTCGAGGCGATGGCGGCCGAGTGCCTGGCCCGCTTCGGCCGCATCGACGTGCTGCACAACAATGTCGGCATCGTCGAGGTCGGCGGTCCGGTCGAACTCGACGAGGCACGCTGGGACCGGCTGATCGACGTCAATCTCAAGGGCATGTATTTGGCCTGCCGCCATGTGCTGCCGACGATGCAGCGCCAAGGCAAGGGCGCGATCGTCAACGTCTCTTCGCTCGCGGCCTATCGCTCGCCCGGCTATCCCTGCGCCTCCTACATGGCTTCGAAGGCGGCGGTGCTGGGGCTGACCCGATCGGTCGCGCTGCAATACGCGGCGCAAGGCATACGCTGCAACGCCATCCTGCCCGGGCTGCTCAACACGCCGATGGTGCACGCCGCGCTCAAGGACACCTATGGCCCGGGCGGGATCGAAGCCATGGTCGCAACGCGCGACAAGGTCTCGCCCACCGGCAAGATGGGCGATGCCTGGGACGTGGCCTATGCCGCGCTCTATCTGGCCTCCGACGAGGCCAAATACGTCAACGGCGCCGAGTTGGCAGTCGATGGCGGGCTTTCGGTCAAGGTGGCATGAGCGATCCGATCACGCCCTGCGTCAAGGTCTGCGCGCTCGATCCCAGCGGCCGCTATTGCCTCGGCTGCTTACGCACGCGCCAAGAGATCGGGGCGTGGAGCCGGCTCGACGATGGGCAAAGGTTGGCGATCATGGCGGAATGCGAGCGGCGGCGCGCCGGGCGCGCGGAACGCGTGGGCTTCGTGCCATGCTGATCGGCGACATCCCGCGCCTGCTGGCGGCGGCCCGGCCGCGCCATGTCGCCGTTACCGACTCTCGCGGCTGCCTGTCGGCTTCGGCGCTCGATCTGGCGGTCAATCGTCAAGCCAATCGGCTGCTGGCAGAGGGCGTGAGTGCCGGCCGCAGGATCGGAATCTGCGGATTCAACTCGATCTCCTATGCCGTGTCGCTGTTCGCGCTGGCGCGGATCGGCGGGGTGGCGTGCCATTTTTCGGCCCGTGCCTCAGCGAGCGAGCTTGGCGTCATGATGCGCGCCGCGCGCGTCGAGCGCGTCCTGGCCGATGTCGAGATGCATCCGCGTTTCGCCGATTCCGGCGTCGCGGTCGAAGCGCTGTCCATTCCTGCCGACGGCGATGCCCGCCCGCCCGCGACCCCGGTCGACGGCGATGCGCCCTATTGCATCACCTTCACCGGCGGCACCACCGGACAGCCCAAGGGCGTCATGGTCAGCCACCGGGCGCGGGTCTTCACCGCCTTTCAAGCCGCGCTCGGTTTCGGCTTGGGCGAGAGCGACAGCACGCTGGTGGCGACGCCCTTGTTCCATATCGCCGGCCAGCATGTCTGTTTCCTGCCGGCGTTGGCGGCGGGTTCGCGCACCGTGCTGCTGCCGCGTTGGGACGCCGGAGCCTTCCTCGATCTGGCCGAACGAGAGGAGGCCACTGCGACGTTTCTAGTTCCGACCCAAATCGGCGACTTCCTCCGCCATGCCCAATTCCGGCCGGAGCGGCTTGCCAAGCTGCGCTGCGCCATCTTCGCCGGCGCGCCGATGGCGCAGGGCCTGCTGGCGGAAGCCGAAGCGGCGCTGCCCTGGGTCGAGTTCATCGAGAACTACGGCCAGTCCGAGGCCGGCGCCGTGACCGTGCGCCGCGGCCGGCACGGCGACAAGAAAGCCGCGGTCGGACGGCCGCTGATGGGAGTCGAGCTGCGCGTCGTCGACTCGCATGGCCGATCGCTGCCGACCGGGCAGGCGGGCGAGGTGCTGATCCGCTCGCCCGGCTTGATGCTGGGTTATGACGGCGATGCCGCCCAGACCGGGCGCGCGATCCGCGACGGTTGGCTGTGGACCGGCGACATCGGCAGGCTGGACGAGGACGGCTTTCTTTATCTGATCGACCGTTCCAAGGACATGATCATCTCGGGCGGCGAGAACATCTATCCGGCCGAGATCGAGAACGCGCTGTTCGGCCATCCGGCGGTGGCCGAGTGCGCGGCCTTCGGCATTCCCGACGAGCGCCTGGGCGAAGTGCCGGCGGCGCATGTCGTGGCGCGGCCGGGCGCGGTACCCAGCGAAACCGAGCTGATCGACGCGGTGTCCGCCGCCATCGCCCGCCACAAGCGTCCGCGCCGCATCGTGCTGGTGCAGAGCCTGCCGCGCACCGCGGTCGGCAAGATCCAGCGCCATGTCATCCGCGCCGAGTATTGGCGCGGCCGCGACCGCCAGATCTGAACCGTGACCCCGGCACGGGCGACGCTGGCCGGGGTCGGCGCCATCCTGCTGTGGTCGGCGCTGGCGCCGCTGACCGCGGCGACGAGCGGCATTCCGCCCTTCCAGGTGCTGGCGCTGAGCTTCGGCATCGCCTTCGTGCTGGCCTTGGCGCTGTGGCGGGCGCGCGGCGAATCGCCGCTGGCGCAGCTGCGGGTTCCGGCGCGGGCTTGGCTGCTGGGGCTCTATGGCCTGTTCGGCTATCACGCGCTTTACTTCGCCGCGCTCAAGACCGCGCCGCCGGTCGAAGCCAACCTGATCAACTATCTCTGGCCGCTCCTGATCGTGCTGTTGGCCGGCCTGTTGCCGGGCGAGCGTTTGCGCCCGCGGCATGTGCTGGGAGCGGCGGCCGGCCTGGCCGGAACGGCGGTGCTGCTGGGCGATGGCGTGGCGTTCGGGGCCGAGCACCTTTTGGGTTACGGCCTGGCCTTGGGTTGCGCGCTGGTATGGTCGAGCTATTCGGTGCTGAGCCGCCGCCTGATCGCCGTACCCAGCAGCGCCATCGGCGGGTTCTGCGGCGGCACGGCGCTGTTGGCCTGGCCGGCGCACTGGGCGTTCGAAAGTTGGGTCGCACCGACGGCCGGGCAATGGCTGATTTTGATTGCCCTGGGCGCGGGGCCGGTCGGCGCGGCGTTCTATCTTTGGGATGTCGGCATGAAGCGGGGCGCGATCCAGCTTCTGGGCACGCTGGCCTATGCCGCGCCGCTGATCTCGACCGTGCTGCTGATCGCGACCGGGCAGGGCACGGCCGATTGGCGGGTGGCGCTGGCGGGCCTCTTGATCGTCGGCGGCGGCTTCGTCGCCGGCCGGAGTAAGGCCTAGTGGGCTTCGTCCCAATTGGCGCCGGCGCCGGTCTCGACCGTCAGCGGCACCGATAGGCCGGCGGCGCCTTCCATCACGCCCTTGACGAGCTTGGTGAGGCGCTCGACCTCCTTGGCCGGGGCCTCGAACACCAGCTCGTCGTGGACCTGCAGCAGCATGCGCGATTTCAGTCCGGCGGCCGCCAGCGCGCCCGGAATGCGGATCATGGCGCGCTTGATGATGTCGGCGGCCGAACCCTGGATCGGCGCATTGATCGCGGCGCGCTCGCCGAAATTGCGCCGCGCCGGGTTCTTGTCGTTGATGGTCGGAAGCCACACCCGCCGGCCGAACAGGGTGACGACATGGCCCTTGGCGTGGGCCTCGCGCTTGACCCGGTCCATGTAGGCGCGGATACCGGGATAGGCGGCGAAATATTTGTCGATGAAGGCCTGGGCCTCGCGCTGGGGAATGCCCAGTTGCGCCGCCAGGCCGAAGGCGCTCATGCCGTAGATGATGCCGAAATTGATCGACTTGGCGCCGCGCCGCATCTCGGGCGTCACCTTGTCGAGCGCCGTGCCGAACACTTCGGCCGCGGTCTGGGCGTGGATGTCGGCGCCGCGCTTGAGCGCCTCCTTCAGCGCCGGAATGTCGGCCATCGCCGCCAGCACCCGCAGCTCGATCTGCGAATAATCGGCCGAGACCAGCACATGCCCGGGTTCGGCGATGAAGCAGCGCCGCAGCTTGCGGCCTTCCTCGGTGCGGATCGGGATGTTCTGGAGATTGGGGTCGGTCGAGGCCAGCCGGCCGGTCGCGGCCGAGGCCATGGCATAGGAGGTGTGCACGCGCCCGGTCTTGGGATCGATCTGCTGCTGCAGGGCGTCGGTATAGGTGCCCTTGAGCTTGGCAAGCTGGCGATAGTCCAGCACCCGCGCCGGCAGCGCGTGGCCCTGGCCGGCGAGTTCCTCCAGCAGATCGGCCGGCGTGGCATAGGCGCCGGTCTTGCCCTTGCGGCCGCCGGGGAGACCAAGCTTGTCGAACAGGATTTCGCCCAGCTGCTTGGGCGAGGCGACGTTGAACTCGGTCCCGGCCAGCTTGTGGATGTCGCGTTCGAGCGCGACCAAGCGCTGGCCGAAATCGGCCGACAGCGAAGCCAGCAAGCCGCGGTCGACCTTGATCCCGGCGCGCTCCATGTCGCGGATCACCGGGATCAACGGCCGCTCCAGCGTCTCGTAGACCGCCAGCAGGCCCTCTTCGCGCAGCCGCGGCTTCAACTGCCCGGCCAGGCGCAGCGTCACGTCGGCGTCCTCGGCGGCGTATGCGCAGGCCTTGTCGAGCGGCACGCGATCGAAGGTCACCGCCGCCTTGCCGCTGCCGGCGACCTCGCCGAAGGCGATCGGCTTGTGGCCCAGCAGCAGCTCTGACAGCTCGTCCATGCCGTGACCATGCACCCCGCCCGACAGCACATAGGACATCAGCATCGAATCGTCGACCGGCGCCAGGTCGATGCCGAGGCCGTTCATCACCACCGCGTCGTATTTGATGTTGTGCCCGATCTTGAGCACGGCATCGTCCTCGAGCAGCGGCTTGAGCAGGGCGAGCGCGTGTTCGAGCGGCACCTGCTTGGGCGCAGGCGCCGCCAGAAGGCCGTCGCCGCCGCCGGGCGCGACATGGGCCAGCGGCACGTAGCAGGCTTGGCCGGGCGCCAGCGCCAAGGAGAAACCGACCAGCTTGGCCTGGACGGCGTCGAGCGAATTGGTCTCGGTATCGAAGGCGACGCGGCCGGCGAGGTGCGCGCGCGCGATCCAATCTTCCAAGTCCTTGAGATCGGTCACCAGCGCATAGGATTTGGGATCGGGCGCGGGGGCCGCTTCGCGCCGGCGCATTTCGCCCGCGGCCGGGGCTGCGATCGATCCCGGCGCCGCCATGATCGCGGCGCCATTGCCGGCCCGCGCCGCCACGCGCTCGGCCAGGCGCCGGAACTCCATGGTCGTGAGGAAGGCCAGGAGCTTGGCGGGCTCGATCTTCTTGTAGTCGAGATCGTGCAGCCCAAGCGGCAGCTTGACGTGGTCGTCGAGCGTCACCAGCCGGCGCGAGATGCGGGCAAGCTCGGCATTGGCCAGCAGCGATTCGCGTCGCTTGGGTTGCTTGATCTCGCTCGCCCGCGCCAGCACCGATTCGAGATCGCCGTAGGTGGTCAGCAACTCGGCCGCGGTCTTGAAGCCGATGCCCGGCACGCCCGGCACGTTGTCCGAGGAATCGCCCGCCAGCGCCAAGGCATCGGCCAGCAGTTCGGGGCCGACGCCGAACTTGGCCTTGACGTCGTCCTCGGTCAGGACCCGGTTCTTGAGCGGATCGACCACCTTCACGCCCAGCCGCATCAGCTGCATCAGGTCCTTGTCGCCGGTGACGACGGTGACGTCCATTCCGGCCTCGCGGCCGAGGCGGGCATAGGTGGCGATGATGTCGTCGGCCTCGAAGCCGGCCAGCTCGATCGCCGGCAGGTTGAAGGCCCGCACCGCATCCCGCACCAGCGGGAATTGCGGCCGCAAATCCTCGGGCGGATCGGGCCGGTGCGCCTTGTATTCGGGATAGATGTCGTTGCGGAAGGATTTGCGTGCGGTGTCGAAAATGACGGCGAGATGGCTCGGCCGGCCGGCGTCCTCGGCGTCCTCGATCAGCTTGAGCAGCATGTTGCTGAACCCGGCGACGGCCCCGCTCGGGGTGCCGTCGGACCGGGTCAGCGGCGGAAGCGCGTGATAGGCGCGAAAGATGAAGCCCGAGCCGTCGACCAGGATCAGCCGTTCCGGGTCCTTGGCGGCGGGCTTCGTCGCTTTGGTCACTTGGCGGCGACCACCATGATCTCGACCACCAGCTTGGGGTTGGCCAGCTTGGCCTCGACCGTGGCGCGCGCCGGGGTGTTGCCGGGCGAGACCCAGGCGTCCCACACCGTGTTCATCTCGGCCCAGGTGCCGATGTCGGTCAGCCAGATGTTGGCCGACAGCAGCTTGGACTTGTCGGTGCCGGCCTCGGCCGGAAGCTTGTCGATCTTGGCCAGGATGTTCTTGGTCTGCGCGGTGACGCTGGGGGCCAGGTCGTCCGAGACCACGCCGGCCAGATAGACGGTGTTGCCGTGGACCACGGCCTGGCTCATGCGCGGGCCGGCCTGGATACGCTTGACAGTCATGATGCTCCTCCGTTGCAAAGCGGTACTGTGGCGTCCGGGTGGGCGCGGCGCAAGCCCGCTATACTCGATGCCGCCCTTCCGGAGTCGCTCGCTTGGACCAGTCCTTCTGGGTCGAGGCCCTCGGCCTGATCGCCGCTTGCCTGACCACCGCCGCCTACCTGCCGCAAGTGATCAAGACCTGGCGCACGCGCAGCGCCGGCGACGTCTCGCTGATCATGTACCTGATGCTGACGCTGGGCATCGCGCTGTGGCTGACCTACGGCCTGCTGATCGGCAGCGTGCCGCTGATCTTTTCCAATACCGTGACCTTCGCGCTGGTCGGCGCGATGCTGTGGCTGAAGCTGTTCGGCCGTCGGAGCTAGTTGATTTCGAACAGCCCGGCCGCGCCCATGCCGCCGCCGATGCACATGGTGACCACGCCCAGCTTGGCGCCGCGTCGCTTGCCTTCGATCAGCAAGTGTCCGGTCAGCCGCGCTCCCGACATGCCATAGGGATGGCCGACGGAGATGGCGCCGCCGCTGACATTGAGCTTGTCCCAGGGGATGCCCAGCTTGTCGCGGCAATAGACCACCTGCACGGCGAAGGCCTCGTTCAGCTCCCAGATGTCGATGTCCGACATCTTGAGATTGTGCTTCTTCAGCAGCTTGGGCACGGCGTAGACCGGGCCGATGCCCATCTCGTCGGGCTCGCAGCCGGCGACGGCGAAGCCGCGGAAGGTGCCCAGCGGCTTGAGGCCGCGCTTCTCGGCCGCCTTGCGCTCCATCACCACGCAGGCCGAGGCGCCGTCGGAAAGCTGGCTGGCGTTGCCGGCGGTGATGAAGCCGTCCGGCCCGACCACCGGCTTGAGGCCGGCGAGGCCTTCCTTGGTGGTGTCGGGGCGGTTGCCTTCGTCCTTGGTCAGGGTGACCTCTTCCTGGCCGGTGACCTTGCCTTCCTTGTCGAGCAGGTTCTTGACCGTCTTCAGCGGCACGATCTCGTCGTCGAACTTGCGCGCCTGCTGGGCGGCGGCGGTGCGGCGCTGGGATTCGAGGCCGAATTCGTCCTGGGTGGCGCGGCTGATGCCATAGCGCTTGGCGACCTGTTCGGCGGTCTGGATCATGGTCCAGTAGACCTCGGGCTTGTGCTCGACGATCCACTGTTCCTTGCCGTTGGTGCGGTTCATCTGCGGGGTCTGCACCAGCGAGATCGATTCCAGGCCCCCCGCCACCATCACGTCGACATCGTCGACGATGACGCGCTGCGCCGCCATGGCGATGGTCTGCAGGCCCGAGGAGCAGAAGCGGTTGACGGTCGCGCCCGCCACCGTCACCGGGCAGCCGGCGCGGATGGCGATCTGGCGGGCGATGTTGCCGCCGGTGGCGCCCTCGGGATTGGCGCAGCCCATCAGCACGTCGTCGATCTCGCCCGGATCGACCTTGGCGCGGGCCATCGCCGCCTTGACGACATGGCCGCCCATGGTGGCGCCATGGGTGGCGTTGAAGGCGCCGCGATAGGCCTTGCCGATCGGCGTGCGGGCGGTGGAGACGATGACGGCTTCGCGCATGGAGCGGGCTCCCGGTTCGTATCTGGTGAATAATCAGCACAAATCCGGCGGGCGCGAAAGCCCCCGCCGCTACACTTCCAGCCATTCGCGGCGCAGCGCCGGATCGGCGCGCAAGCTCGCGGGCGTGCCCTCGAACACCACCCGGCCATGGCCCATGACGTAAAGCCGCCGGCTGATGCGCAAGGCGATGGTCAGTTTCTGCTCGACCAAAAGGATGGCGACGCCGCGGCGCGCGATCTCGTCCAAGAGCCTGGCCACCTGTTCGACCACCAGCGGCGCCAGGCCCTCGGTCGGCTCGTCGATCATCACCAGCGCCGGATCGCCCATCAGCGTCCGGCACATGGTCAGCATCTGCTGCTCGCCGCCCGACAGCACGCCGCCCGGCACGTCGGCCCGCGCCTCCAGATTGGGGAACAGCTTGAACATGTCGGCGACCGTCCAGCGCCCTTGCCGGCGCGGGTCCTTGATGCCAAGTTCCAGGTTCTGCCGCACCGTCAGCCCGGGAAAGATGTCGCGGTTCTCGGGCACGTAGCCGAGGCCCAACCGGGCGATGCGGTGCGGCGGCAGGCCGGCGATGTCCCGGCCCTTGAAGCGGATGCGGCCCTGCGGCGGCACCTCGCCCATGATCGCCTTGACCGTGGTCGAGCGGCCGGCGCCGTTGCGGCCCAGCAGCGAGACGATCTCGCCTTCCTCGACCCGGAAGCTGACGCCCTGCAGGATGTGGCTCTTGCCGTAAAAGGCGTGCAGCTCCTCGACTTCCAGCAGGCTCGGGCGCGCGCTCATGCCGCCGCCTCGCCGAGATAGGCCTCTTTGACCGCGCGGTCGGCGCGGATCTCGGCCGGCGGGCCCGAGGCGATGACCTGACCATAGACCAGCACGGTGATGCGGTCGGCCAGGTCGAACACCACGCTCATGTCGTGCTCGACCATGACCAGCGTGCGCCCGGCCGAGACCTCGCGGATCAGCGCCACCGCGCGCTCGGCCTCGCCCCGGTTCATGCCGGCGGTGGGCTCGTCCAGCAGGATGACGCGCGCCCCGCCGGCGATGGCGATGCCGATCTCGAGCGCGCGCTGCTCGGCATAGGACAGCAGCCCGGCCGGCACCTGGGCGCGGGCGGCGAGGCCGATCTTGCCCAGCACCTCGTGCGTGCGCTCGCGCACATCGGCCGGCGTATCGACCATGCGCCAGAAGGCATAGCCCTGGCGCAGCGGCCACAGCACCGCGCAGCGCAGGTTCTCGAACACCGACAGCCGCGGAAAGATGTTGGTGACCTGGAAGCTGCGGGCGAGGCCGAGGCGGGCGATGCGGTAGGGCGGCCAGGCGGTGATGTCCTGCCCCTCGAATTCGATCCGGCCCTCGGTCGGCGCCAGCCGCCCGGTGACGAGGTTGAACAGGGTCGACTTGCCGGCGCCGTTGGGGCCGATGATGGCGTGGCGCTCGCCCTGGCGGATTTCGAGATCGACGCCGCGGATGATTTCGGTGGCGCCGAAATTCTTGCGCAGATCCGAAAGGCGGATGGCGGGCGCGGTCACGGCGCGCCTCCGCCCTTGGCCTCGGCCATCAAGCTGGCATGGCGCTCGAAGGCCGGACCGAGGCCGCGCCTCATCCCCCAGAACCCCGCCGCCGCCAGCGATCCCGCCAGCAGCCACACCCAAGGCTGGGAGGCATCGAAGGCGATGCCGGCGAACTCGAAGGCGGTGCCGAGATCGGGGCGGGTCGAGACGCGGTAATTGACCTCGATGGCGATGATGGCGCCCAGCGCCAGGACCAAGGCTGGCCCCACAGCTCGCGCATAGGGTCCGATCAGCCGCGCGCCCAGGCCCGCGCGCAGGATCGGCGCGTGCATGAACCACAGCCCCGCCAACCCGCCCGGCGCGAACAGCACCATCAGCACGAACATCAGACCGAAATAGAGCAGCCAGGCATGGGTGAAGTCGGACAGGCTGACCTGCAGATAGGTGATCGCCACCGCGCCCAGCACCGGGCCGACGAAATGACCGACGCCGCCGATGAACGCCATCAGCAGCACCGCGCCCGAGGTGGCGGCGCCGACCGAGATCGCGGTGACGATCTCGTAGTTGATGGCATTCAGCCCGCCGGCGATGCCGGCGAAGAAGCCGGCCGCCATGAAGGCGACGTAGCGCACCACCTGGGGGTTGTAGCCGACGAACTCGGCGCGCTCGGGATTGTCGCGCACCGCGTTGCACATCCGCCCGACGGGCGTGCGGGTGAAGGCATACATCGCCGCCACCGAGGCGAAGCACCAGGCGGCGATGACGTAGTAGACCTCGATCTGCGGTCCGAAGCCGAAGCCGAGGAAGGACGGCGCCTTGGTGCGGTCGCCGTTGATGCCTTCCTCGCCGCCGAAGAAGCTGACGATCATGTAGGACAGCGCCACCACCATCTCGGCGATGCCGAGCGAAATCATGGCAAACACCGTGCCGGCGCGGCGGGTTGATGGCCAACCCAACAGCGCGGCGAAGAACAGCCCGCCCAGGCCGCCGACCAAGGGCACCAGCGGGATCGGCAGCCACAGGCCCGCCGCCGCCCAGCGCACCGCATGCATGGCGACGAAGGCGCCGAGACCGAAATAGACCGCATGCCCGAAGGACAGCAGTCCGGTGTGGCCCAGCAGCATGTTGTAGGACAGGGCAAAGATTACGGCGATGCCCATCTGCGAGAGCAGCGACACGGCATAGCCCGAACCGAAGCCCGGCAGGTGCGGCAGCACCACCAGCACCAAGGCGAATATGCCCCATGGCATCAGCGCGCGGCGGCGTTCGGCGGTCACGAATCGCGGCTCCCCAACAGCCCGCGCGGGCGCAGCATCAGCATCAGTACCAGCAAGAGATAGGGCAGCATCGGCCCGATCTGGGCCAGGGTGATCGACCAGACCTCCCAACCCGGCGTGGCGCGGGTGACCTGCAGGCCGAACAGGCGCAGGAAATCCGCCAGCGAGGCATCGACGGCGATGGCGAAGGTCTGCAACAGTCCGATCAGGATCGAGGCGATCAGCGCGCCGGCCAGCGAGCCCAGCCCGCCGACCACGATCACCACGAACACGATCGGTCCCAGCGCCTGGGCCATGCCGGGATTGGTCACCAGATGGATCCCGCCCATGACCCCGGCCAACCCGGCCAACGCCGAGCCGGTGGCGAAGACCAAAGTGAACACCGTCGGCACGTCATGGCCGAGATTGCCGACGGTATGGGGATGAGTCAGCGCCGCTTGCACGATCAGGCCGATGCGGGTGCGGGTCAGGATCAGCCACAGCGCCACGAACATGCCCAGCGCGACCACGATCATGAACACCTTAAAGGCCGGGAAATCGATGCCGGCGAAGGTGAACAGCGGGAAATCGAGCAGCGGCGGCGGTCGCTGGTCGAGCGGGTTGCGGCCCCAGACCAGATGGACGAACTCCTCGATCAGATAGGCCAACCCGAAGGTGAACAACAACTCGGCGACATGGCCGTGACCATGGACGTGGCGCAACCCGAAGCGCTCGACCGCGGCGCCGACCAGCCCGGCCAGGAACGGTGCCGCGATCAGCGCGCCCCAGAAGCCGAGATAGGGCGTCAGCGAATAGGCGAAATAGGCGCCGGCCATGTAGACCGAGGCATGGGCGAAGTTGAGCACGCCCATCATCGAAAAGATCAGCGTCAGCCCGCTCGACAACATGAACAGCAACAGCCCGTAGATCAGGCCGTTGAACACCGAAAGCACGATCAGATCGAACATGGCGGGTCGAGCGCGGCGCGGCGGCGAAAACAGCGCCCCTCCCGCCGCCGGAGCGGGGGAGGGGCAGGGTTCTAGACCGGACTCAGCCGATGCGGTTCATCTTGCAGGTGGTCGGCAGCGCCGTGTCCTTGGCTTCGATGCGGTCGTCGGTGCGGAAACCGAGACCGGTCTTCTCGATGTCGTATTTCAGGCCCGCGGCCATGGTCGAGACGTAGAGCGGCTGCAGCAGCTGGTGATTGTCGGCGCGCATCTGCACCTCGCCGAACTCGGTGTGGTGCTTCATGCCCGACAGCTTGGCCGCGGCCTTGACCGGGTCGTTCGACTTGGCTTCGGCCATGGCGCGGGTGACCATCTCGAACGCGGTCTTGAGGCGCATGAAGCTGTATTCGTTGTAGGTGCCGGTGGCGCCGGGCGGGTTGAAGCGGCGCTCGTACTCGGCCACCAGCGCCTCCATCTCCGGGCTCGGCACGTTCTTGTGCCATTCGCTGATCTGCTTGACGCGATCCCGGCCGGCCTGGCCGATGGCGGTGGGCGAACCCAGGCCGCCGGCGTAGTAAGTGTACCAGTCGAGTTCCATGCCGGCGTCCTTGGCGGCCTTGATCAGCAGCGACATGTCGTTGCCCCAATTGCCGGTGATGACCGAATCCGCGCCCGCCGCCTTGATCTTGGCGACATAGGGCGAGAAGTCGGTGACGCGACCGAGCGGATGCAGTTCGTCGCCCACCACCTGCACGTCGGGGCGCTTGGCCTTGAGCATGGTGTTGGCGGCCGCCGCCACCGCCTTGCCGAAGGCGTAGTCCTGGTTGATCAGGTAGACCTTCTTGATCTCCTTGCGGCCGGACATGTAATTGGTCAGCGCCTGCATCTTCATGTCGGCATCGGCGTCGAAGCGGAAGTGCATGTAATGGCACTTGTCGTTGGTCAGCGCCGGATCGACCGCGGCGTAATTGATGTAGAGGATTTCCTTGCCCTTGTTGCGGGCGTTGTGCTTCTCGACCGCGTCGGTCAGCGCCAGCGCCACGCCCGAGCTGTTGCCCTGGGTGATGTAGCGGATGCCGTCGTCGATCGCCTTCTTCAGCGCGATCAGGCTTTCCTGCGGGCTGACCTTGTTGTCGAGCGGCACGATCTCGATCTTCTGGCCGTTGACGCCGCCGGCGGCGTTCAGCTTGTCGGCGAAGAAGGTGTAGTGCTTGAGGCCGAGATCGCCGACATTGGCGAAGGCCCCCGACAGCGGGTCGATATAGGCGATCTTGACCGTGCCGCGGCTCTGGGCGAGCGCGGTACCGGCCGCGAGCGAGAGTCCGAGCACGGCAACGATGGCGGTGCGATGGGTCATGGATGGGGCCCCCTCTGGATTGGCGTTGCGGAAGCGACCGTGCCCGAGGCGACCGGCCGGAGTCAACCGTGCCTTGGTCGCGCCTTCAGCAATAGGGGTGCGACCAGCGCCAGGACGGCGGCCGCCAGCAGGACCGCCGCGATCGGCTTGGTCAGGAAAACGGTGGCGTCGCCCCGCGCCAACTGCAGCGCCTGGCGCAGCGCCTCCTCGAACGGCCGGCCCAGCACCAGCGCCAGCACCAAGGGCGTCGGCTCGAAACCCAGCTTGCGCAGCCCGTGCCCCAGCGCGCCGAACGCCACCGCCAGCACCGCCTCGCCGGCATGGCCGGTGACGGCGAAGGCGCCGATCAGGCAGGTGACCAGGATCAGCGGCCCGAGCGCGGCATAGGGCAGGCGCAGAAGCTGCACGAACAGCCCGACCAAGGGCAGGTTCAGCACCAGCAGCGCCAGATTGCCGACATACATGCTGGCGATCACGCCCCAGAACAGGTCGGGCTGCTGGGTTACCAATTGCGGCCCCGGCCGCAGGCCATGCAAGGTCAACGCCGCCAAAATCATGGCCATCACGCCGTTGGCGGGAATGCCCAAGGTCAAGAGCGGAACGAAGGCCGAAGTCGCGGCGGCGTTGTTGGCCGCCTCGGGCGCGGCCACGCCTTCGACCGCGCCCTGGCCCAGCCGGTCGCGCCCGGCGGCGAAGCGCTTTTCGGCCAGATAGGCCGCGATCGAGGCCAGCGTCGCCCCGCCGCCGGGAAGGACGCCGAGCACGAACCCGATCGCCCCACCGCGCGCGGCGGCCGGCACCGCGGCGCGGGCCTCCTCGCGGCTCGGCCATAGCCTACCTGTCGGCACCGGCCGCGGCGGGGGCTCGCGGCGTTCGATCTGGGCCAGCACCTCGGCCACGCCGTACATGCCCAGGAACACCGGTACCAAATCGATGCCGTCGATCAGTTCCTGGATGCCGAAAGTATGGCGCTCGAGTCCCGAGACCGGGTCCTGGCCGACGGTCGCCAGCATCAGCCCCAGCACCACCATGATCAGCGCCGGCACCACCGGGCCCTGGCCCAGCCTCGCCACCAGCACCAGGCCCAGCAGCATCAGCATGGCGTATTCGGCCGGACCGAATGCCAGGGCGATGCGGCCGACCAAGGGCGCGACCAGGCCGAGGCCGAGTATCGCCAGCGTGCCGGCGGCGAAACTGGCCAGCGCGGCGATGGCCAGCGCCGCGCCCGCGCGCCCGCGCCGCGCCATTTCGTGGCCGTCGTAGCAGGTGACGAGAGACGAGGACTCGCCCGGCACCTTGACCAGGATGGCGGTGGTCGAACCGCCATATTGGCTGCCGTAATAGATGCCCGACAGCATGATCGCCGCCGCGACCGGATCAAGCCGATAGGTCGCCGGCAACAGCAGCGCGATGGTGGCCGCCGGTCCCAGGCCCGGCAGCACTCCGACGGCGGTGCCGACCAGCACGCCCAACAGACAAAATCCCAGATGCAGCGGCTGGACCGCGACCAAAAGCCCGTGCAACAGGCCGTCGAACGGCGTCACGCCAGCAACCCCGCCGGCAAGCTGACGCCCAGTAGCTTGACGAACAGCAGCCAAAGCCCGAGCGCGGCGGCACTACCGTAAAGCGCCGCGCGCGCTGCCGGAACCTGCCAGACCAAACGCATCAAACCGATCAGCAACAGCGCGGTCGTGGGCAAGAATCCGAGCAGAGTCAGCAATGCGCCCCAGGCCAGCATCAGCCCCAGCACCAAAATCACCGGGCGCTGTTGCGTTTCGCCGGGTTCGGCCTCGACCTGCCCGCGCCAGGCATGCAGCGCCGCCAGCACCGCCAACGCCGCTGCCAGGACGCGCGGCAGGAAACCCGGGCCCGGCTGGCGCAGGCTTCCGACCGGCAGATCGGCCGCGCTCCAATACGAAAGCGCGGCGAGGACAATCAGCGAAAGGCCGCCCAGGATCGCGCGGCCGCGCGCGGTCATTGCGACAAGCCGACCGCCTTCAACAGCGCGCCGATGGTCTTGACCTCGTCCTCGAGGAAAGTGTCATAGGCCGCGCCGGTCAAAGGCGACGGCGCCAGCCCGTTCTTGTCGAGGAAGGCCAGCCATTGCGGATCGCTTTGCGCCTTGGCGACCGCGCCTGCCAGCACCGCGCGCACCGGACCCGGCAGGCCCTTGGGCGCGAGAACTCCCTGCCAGGGACCTTCCGGCACGCCGCCAAGGCCGAGCGAAGCCAGCGTCGGCACGCCCGGCAGCTTGGCCGAAGGCGCGCGGGTGAAGGTCGCCAGCACGCGCACGCCATTGGGCTGATTCAATTGCGGCAGCACCTCGACTTGCGAGAACACGCCGGCATCGGCATGCGCCCCCAGCACCGCGGTCAGAAGTTTCGCTCCGCCGGCGAAGTGAACGATATTGAGCTTGGCCTTGGCGGCGTCGCCCAGGGCCTGGGCTGCCAGATGGGTCAGCGCGCCGGCGCCGGCGGTGCCGATCGACACCGCTTCGGGCTTGGCGCGCGCCGCCGCCAGGAAATCCTGCATGGTCTTGAGGGGCGAGGCCGCCGGCACGCCCAGCACGAAGGCCTCTTGGCTCAGCCGCGCCAGGTGGCTGAATTCGTTGGCCGGCAGCTTGAGCGCGCCGCGCAGGCTGGCGCTGACCAGAAAGCCGCCGCCCATGCCCAGCGTGTAGCCGTCGGCCGCCATGCCCGAAAGCCGCGTCAGCCCGACCGCGCCGCCGGCGCCGCCGATGTTCTGCACCGCGATCGGCTGGCCGAGCTGCGCCTTCAGCGCCTCGGCGAAGGCGCGGCCGACCTGATCGGTGCCGCCGCCGGCATCGAACGGAACGACCAGCGTGAGCGGCTTGGACGGATATTTGTCCTGCGCCCGCGCCGCCAAGGGCAGGGCCGCCATGCCTGCCAACACGCCGCGCCGATCGAGCCTCATGCGCCCCTCCCTGGATAGAAAGGACAAGTCTCGCGTCGCTGCCCACGCTCCGTCAAGCGGAAGAGGGTCGCGGGGCGCGATTCGGCGGCCGATCCTGCTTCGGCTTGGCCCGAATGGCCGCTATCATTGCGGCCGATGGAGGACCGCGCCATGCCTGTGCTCGCACGCCGCCCGCTGCTCGCCCTGATGGGCGCGCTGGCCTTGCCGCGTCTCGGCCTTGCCGCCGGCGGCCTGCCCGCCATGGTGGTGCATAAAGATGCCGGCTGCGGTTGTTGCGGGCTTTGGATCGACCATCTGCTTGGCGCCGGGTTCGAGGTCACGGCGCGCGATGTCGCCGACATGCAGCCGATCAAGGCGCGGCTGGGTGTGCCGCGCGACCTGGCCTCGTGCCACACCGCCGAAATCGCCGGCTACACCATCGAAGGCCATGTCCCGGCGGCCGAGATCAAGCGCCTGGTGCAGGCGCGGCCCAAGGCCCGCGGCCTGGCGGTTCCCGGCATGCCGATCGGCTCGCCGGGGATGGAAGTGCCGGGCACCGCGCCCGACAGCTATGCCGTGATCCTGTTCGGGCCGGGCGCTTCGACCCGTGTGGTCTTCGCGCGCTATCGCGGCGATCGAGCGGCCTGATCCGATCGGGGCCGGTGGCGGCCCGTCGTCCCGAGCTTGACTTCGCGCCGCTTGCCGCCGTCCGCGGTTCGGGCCATTCTGCGGCCAAAGACGCAATTCCAGCCGCGTGTCGGAGGAACCTGTCATGTCCGCCCAACCCTGGATCAAAAGCTATCCGCCCGGCCTGAAATGGGACGTGGCGATCGAGGCCAAGCCGCTCTACGCCGTCCTCGATGACGCGGTCGCCAACTATCCCGACAACTGGTGCCTGGATTTCATGGGCAAGCGCCTGACCTATCGCGAGGTCGGCAATCTGGTGGCGCGGGCCGCGGCCGGCTTCCAGCGGCTGGGCGTCGGCAAAGGCGTCAAGGTCGGCCTGTTCCTGCCCAACTGCCCGCAATACGTCGTCAGCTATTACGGCATCCTCAAGGCCGGCGGCACGGTGGTCAACTACAGCCCGCTCTATGCCGAGCGCGAGCTGATTCACCAGATCGAGGACAGCCACACCGACATCATGGTGACGCTGAACCTGAAGGCGCTGCTGCCGAAGATGGAGCAGATGCTGGTCCAGTCGCGCCTCAAGAAGCTGATCATCGGCACCATGAGCGAGGTGCTGCCCTTCCCCAAGAACCTCTTGTTCCCGCTGGTCAAGCGCGGCGACATCCAGACCTACGCGCCCGACGACCGGCACCTGTCGTTCAAGTGGCTGACCGAGAACGACGGCAATTTCGCCACGCCGGCGATCGATCCGCGCAAGGACGTGGCGCTGCTGCAATACACCGGCGGCACCACCGGCGTGCCCAAGGGCGCGATGCTGACCCACTACAACCTCTACTGCAACACCCAGCAGTCGACGATGTGGTTCACCAACGTCGATCTCGGCCGCGAGCGGGTGCTGGGCGTGCTGCCCTTCTTCCACGTCTTCGCCATGACCGGCGTGATGAACATGGGCCTCAACATCGGCGCCGAGATCGTGATGCATCCGCGCTTCGAGCTGGAGGCGGTGCTGAAGGACATCAACACCAAGAAGCCGACGCTGATGCCGGGCGTGCCGACCATGTTCGTCGCCATCAACAACCATCCCCGGCTCAAGGAATTCGACCTGCGCTCGCTCAAGGGCTGCATCACCGGCGGCGCGCCGATGCCGCTGGAGGTGCGCGATTCCTTCGAGAAGACCTCGGGCGCCACGCTGATCGAGGGCTACGGCCTGACCGAAAGCTCGCCGACGGCGTCGTGCAACCCGCTGGTCGGGGTGCGCAAGGCCGGCTCGATCGGCATTCCCATGCCCGGCACCTCGATCGAGATCGTCGACCGCGACGATCCGATGAAGCCGATGCCGATCGGCCAGCCCGGCCAGATCTGCATCCGCGGGCCGCAGGTCATGGCCGGCTACTGGCAGAAGCCCGAGGCCACCGCCGCCACCGTGATCGACGGCAAGCTGCTGACCGGCGACGTCGGCTACATGGACGAGGACGGCTATACCTTCATCATCGACCGCATGAAGGACATGATCCTGGTCGGCGGCTTCAACGTCTTCCCGCGCAACGTCGAGGAGGCGATCTACCAGCACCCGGCGGTCGAGGAATGCACCGTGATCGGCATTCCCGACGACTATCTCGGCCAGGTGCCCAAGGCCTTCCTCAAGCTCAAGGCCGGCAACAACATCTCGACCGAATCGCTGATGGAGTTCCTCAAGGATCGGCTGGGCAAGCACGAACTGCCGCGCTTCATCGAGGTGCGCGACGCCCTGCCCAAGACCATGATCGGCAAGCTGTCGAAGAAGGAACTGGTCGAGGAAGAGAAGAAGAAGCACGAGGACAGGAAGAAGGCCAAGGCCTAAGCCTAAGCGGGCGCGGCCCGCGCGCCGATGTGCCGTTGGCTGGCCTATAGCGGGGCGCCGGCCTATCTCGACGACTATCTGTTCAAGCCGGCGAATTCGCTGATCGCGCAGTCCTTGCGCGCGCGCCGCGGCGGCCAGGTGGTGACCAACGGCGACGGTTTCGGCGTCGGCTGGTACGGCGATCGCATCGAGCCCGGGGTCTATCGCGATTTGCGCCCGGCCTGGAACGACGAGAACCTGCGCAGCCTGGCCGAACAGATCCGCACCCGCCTGTTCTTCGCCCATGTCCGCGCCTCGACCGGCACCGCGGTCAGCCGCTCCAACTGCCATCCTTTCCGGCTGGGCAATTGGTTGTTCATGCATAACGGCCAGATCGGCGGCTTCGATCGGGTGGCGCGCGAGCTCGACTTCATGATCGCGCCCGAGCTTTATCGCCAACGCTCGGGCACGACCGATTCCGAGACCCTGTTTTTGCTGATGCACACCTTCGGCCTGGCCAAGGATCCGGTGGCGGCGATGCGTCGCACAGTGGCGGCAGTCGAAAGCTGCATGCGCGGGCACCGGATCGAGGCGCCCCTGCGCTTGACCTGCGCGCTGACCGACGGCCAGCGCGTCATCGCCTTGCGCCATTCCTCGGACGGCGCCGCGCCGTCGCTGTTCTTCGGCTCGACCGCCGGGCCGGGCGAGGATTCGCATTTGATCCTGTCCGAGCCGTTGGACGAGGACGTCTCGCACTGGTCCGCGGTCGAGGAAGGCATGCTGCTGACCCTGGCCGAGGGCAAGGTCGTGATCGCGGCTTTCGAACCGGGCTGACTCCGGGGCTCGGCCCCGCTACATTGCGCCCCCGTCATCCGTCCGCCAGATCAAGGGAGGCCACCATGGCCGGCACGCGCATCACCGTCTCGACCCAAGGCGGGTCCTATTCCGCCTACCTCGCCAAGCCGGCAGCGGGCAAGGGCCCGGGCGTGGTGGTGATCCAGGAGATCTTCGGCGTCAACAAGGTGATGCGCGACATCGCCGACGATCTGGCGGCACAGGGTTACATCGCGCTGGTGCCTGACCTGTTCTGGCGCCAACAGCCGGGCATCGAACTGACCGATAAGACCGAAGCCGAATGGGCCCGTGCCTTCGAGCTTTACAAGGGCTTCAACGTCGATCTCGGCATCGTCGACATCCAATCCGCCATCAAGACCCTGCGGGCCATGCCCGGCTGCTCGGGCAAGGTGGGTTCGGTCGGCTATTGCCTGGGCGGCCTTCTGGCCTATCTCACCGCCTGCCGCACCGACGCCGACGTCTCGGTCGGCTATTACGGCGTCGGCATCGAGGGCAAGCTGGCGGAGGCCGCCAACATCAAGGGCGCCTTGCTGCTGCACATCGCCGCGGCCGACGACTACTGCAAGCCCGACGCCCAGGCCAAGATCAAGGAAGCGCTGCGCGGCAATCCGCACGTCGCCATCCACGGCTATGCCGGCATGGGCCACGCCTTCGCCCGCATCGGCGGCCAGCACTACAACAAGACCGCGGCCGACACCGCCAATGGCCGCACCTATGCCGCCTTCGCGCTTCACTTGGCCGGCGGCTCGACCAAGACCACGCACGCCTTCCGCATGCACCGCGCCGGCGGCCCCGAGGTGATGCAGTGGGAAGAGGTGCCGCTGCCGGCGCCGGGCAAGGGCGAGATTACCGTCCGCCATACCGCGGTCGGCCTCAACTTCATCGACACCTATTACCGCAGCGGCCTCTACCCCTCGGCCATGCCGATGGGCATCGGCATGGAGGCGGCGGGCGTGATCGAGGCGGTCGGTCCCGGGGTCAAGGGCTTCAAGGCCGGCCAGCGCGTGGTCTATTGCCGCGACATCGGCGCCTATGCCGAGAAGCGCACCATGTCGGCCGAGCGCGTGGTGGCGCTGCCCGACGGCATCGACGACAAATCGGCGGCGGCGATGCTGCTCAAGGGCATGACGGTCGAATACCTGCTGCGCCGCACCTATCCCTGCAAGAAGGGCCAGATCGTGCTGTTCCACGCCGCCGCCGGCGGCGTCGGGCTGATCTTCGGCCAATGGGCCAAGGCGATCGGCGTCAAGGCGATCGGCGTGGTCGGCTCGCCGGCCAAGGCCAAGCTGGCCAAGGCGCACGGCTTCGCCTGGACGATCGACACCAGCGTCACCAAGGACTGGGTGGCCGAGGTCAAGCGCATCACCAAGGGCGCGGGCGTGCCGGTGGTCTACGATTCGGTCGGCAAGGACAGTTGGGCCGGCTCGATCGAATGCCTGGCGCCGATGGGCACGATGGTCAGCTTCGGCAACGCCTCGGGCCCGGTGCCGCCGGTGCCGCTGACCCAGCTCAAGGGCTCGCTGTTCGTCACCCGGCCCTCGCTGATGGCCTATACCGCGTCGCGGGCCGATCTCGAGGCCTCGTCCAAGGCGCTGTTCCAGATGGTCAAGTCGGGCAAGGTCAAGATCCGGGTCAACCAGACCTACAAGCTGACCGACGCCCCCCAGGCCCATCGCGATCTCGAAAGCCGCAAGACCACGGGTTCGACCGTGATGATTCCCTGAGGTCCTCGCCATGATGATCTGTTACCCGGTCACCGCCTTCGGCCAGCCGCTCGAACGCCAGCAGCGGCCGTTGCCCGAACCCAAGGGCGCCGAGGTCCTGATCAAGACCGCGGCCTGCGGGGTGTGCCATTCCGATGTGCATCTGTGGGAAGGCTATTTCGATCTCGGCGGCGGCAACAAGCTGGCCTTCGGCGGCGGCCGCAACGTCCTGCCGATCGTGCTGGGACACGAGATCATCGGCACGGTGGCGGCGCTGGGGCCGGAGGCCCAGGGCGTCAAGCTCGGCGACAAGCGCGTGGTCTATCCCTGGATCGGCTGCGGCCAATGCTCGGTCTGCAAATCGGGCGAGGAGCAGCTTTGCGCCAAGCCGCAGGCGCTGGGCATCAACAAGGATGGCGGCTATGCCGATCACGTGCTGGTGCCGCATGCGCGCTACCTGTTCGACTTCGCGGGCGTGCCCGACGCCATGGCTTGCACTTTCGCCTGTTCGGGGTTGACCGCCTATGGCGCGCTGAAAAAGGCGGGCAAGCTGAGTTCCGGCGATCCCCTGGTGATCGTCGGCGCGGGCGGTGTCGGCCTTGCCGCGGTACGGCTGGCCGAGGCCGTGACCGGCGTGAAACCGATCGTCGCCGATATCAGCGCCGCCAAGCGCGAGGCGACGCTGGCGGCCGGCGCCCAGGCCTTTTTCGACGCCTCGGCGCCGGATTGCGCCAAGCAGATCCTGGCCGCGACCAAGGGCGTGGCGGTGGCGCTGGACTTCGTCGGTTCCGAGACCTCGTCCAATCTCGGCCAGGCCATCCTGCGCCGCGGCGGCAAGCTGGTAATCGTCGGCTTGTTCGGCGGCGCCTTCAAGCTGCCGGTGCCGATGTTCGTGCTGCGCACCATCACCATCCAGGGCAGCTATGTCGGCAGCCCGGGCGACATGGCCGAGCTCCGCGAGCTGGCGGTTTCGGGGCGCCTGCCGCCGATGCCGGTGGCCCAGCGCAAGCTCGACCAGGCCGGGGCCGCCATCGCCGATCTGCGCGAAGGCAAGATCATCGGCCGGGTTGTGGTCGCGCCGGGGTAGTCGTTTCGGAAGGGCTAGAGGGAAGCCCGGCTTTCCCTTATTATTCCAACCATGGGCAGGACCGATCGCCAAGGAATCACAGCGCGCCCGCCGCAGGCCGGCGGCGGCGATGACGTGCGCGGTCCGGGTGGCGGTGGCCCCGGCGGTCCGGCCACGGGGGTCGTCACCCGGGTCAAGCCCAAGACCAAGAAGCCGTCGATGTACAAGGTCCTGTTGATGAACGACGACTACACGCCGATGGAGTTCGTCGTCCATGTCCTGCAGCGTTTCTTCGCCAAGAGCGCCGAGGAAGCCACCCGCATCATGTTGCACGTCCATCAGCGCGGCATCGGCGTGTGCGGGGTCTACACCTACGAAGTGGCCGAGACCAAGGCGACGCAAGTGGTCGATTTCGCGCGCAAGAATCAGCACCCGCTGAACTGCACGCTGGAAAAGGACTGAGGCCGTGCCGTCGTTCTCGCGCGGCCTGGAACAATCCCTGCGGCGGGCGCTGCAGCTGGCCAACGAGCGGCATCACGAATACGCCACGCTCGAGCATCTGCTGTTGGCGCTGCTCGACGACCAGGAGGCGGTGGCGGTGCTGCGCGCCTGCAACGTCGACGTCGCCGTGCTGCGGCGCGAGCTGACCGGCTTCGTCGACCGCGAGCTGGGGCACATCGTCGTCGCCAACGGCGAGGACGCCAAGCCCACCACCGGCTTCAGCCGCGTCATCCAGCGCGCGCTGATGCACGTCCAGTCCTCGGGCCGCGACACCGTGCGCGGCGACAATGTGCTGGTGTCGCTGTTCTCGGAGAAGGAAAGCCACGCCGTCTTCTTCCTGCACAGCCAGAACATGACCCGGCTCGACGCCGTCACCTACATCAGCCACGGCATCGCCAAGGCGCCCAGCCAGACCCAGCGCAAGGCGCCCTCGGGCGCCGACGAGGAGCAACAGGCCGAGCGCGTGGTCAAGCAGGGTCAGGACGCGCTGTCGACCTACTGCGTCAACCTCAACGAAAAGGCCCGCCAGGGCCGGATCGATCCGCTGATCGGCCGCGGCCGCGAGATCGACCGCACGATTCAAGTGCTCTGCCGGCGCGCCAAGAACAACCCGCTCTATGTCGGCGATCCGGGCGTCGGCAAGACCGCCATCGCCGAGGGCTTGGCGCGGCGCATCGTCACCGGCGACGTGCCGGCGGTGCTCAAGGACTGCACCATCTACGCGCTCGACATGGGCGCGCTGTTGGCCGGCACGCGCTATCGCGGCGATTTCGAGGAGCGGCTGAAAAACGTCATCGCCGAGCTCGAGCACACCAAGGGCGCGATCCTGTTCATCGACGAGATCCACACCATCATCGGTGCCGGCGCCACCTCGGGCGGGGCGATGGACGCCTCGAACCTGCTCAAGCCGGCGCTGGCCGGCGGCGTGGTGCGCTGCATCGGCTCGACCACCTACAAGGAGTACCGCGGCTATTTCGAGAAGGATCGCGCGCTGCTGCGCCGCTTCCAGAAGATCGACGTCAACGAGCCTAGCCCGGCCGACGCCATCAAGATCCTGCGCGGCCTCAAGCCCTATTACGAGGAATTCCACGGCGTGCGCTTCACCGACGCCGCCATCCGCGCCGCGGTCGACCTGTCGGCGCGCTACATCAACGACCGCAAGCTGCCCGACAAGGCGATCGACGTCATCGACGAGGTCGGTGCGGCGCAGATGCTGGTGCCCGAGGCCAAGCGCAAGAAGGTGATCGGGGTGAAGGAAATCGAGGCGGTGGTGGCGACCATCGCCCGCATCCCGCCCAAATCGGTGACCAAGGACGACACCCAGGCGCTCAAGGACCTCGAGGGCGATCTCAAGAAGGCGGTATTCGGACAGGACCCGGCGATCGCCGCGCTGGCGGCGGCGATCAAGCTGGCGCGCGCGGGCTTGCGCGAACCCGAGAAGCCGATCGGCTGCTACCTGTTTTCGGGCCCGACCGGCGTCGGCAAGACCGAGGCGGCGCGGCAGCTGGCCAAGACGCTGGCGGTCGAACTGATCCGCTTCGACATGTCGGAATACATGGAGCGCCACACCGTCTCGCGGCTGATCGGCGCGCCGCCGGGCTATGTCGGCTTCGACCAGGGCGGGCTGCTGACCGACTCGGTCGACCAGCATCCGCATTGCGTCTTGCTGCTGGACGAGATCGAGAAGGCTCATCCCGACGTCTTCAATCTGCTGTTGCAGGTGATGGACCACGGCAAGCTGACCGACCACAACGGCAAGACCATCCAGTTCCGCAACGTCATCCTGATCATGACCACCAATGCCGGCGCCAGCGAGATGACCCGCCAGACCATCGGCTTCGGCCGCGGCCTGGCCGAGGGCGCCGACGAGGAGGCGATCAAGCGCCTGTTCACGCCCGAGTTCCGCAACCGGCTCGATGCCGTGATCGCCTTCGCCGGCCTCGGTCCCGAGATCGTCGCCCGCGTGGTCGACAAGTTCGTGACCCAGCTCGAAGGCCAGCTGGCCGAACGCCAGGTCAAGATCCGCCTGACGGATGCTGCGCGCGCTTGGCTGGTCGAGAAGGGCTACGACAAGCTCTACGGCGCCCGGCCGCTGGCCCGCGCCATCCAGGAGCACGTCAAGAAGCCGCTGGCCGACGAATTGCTGTTCGGCCGGTTGGTCAAGGGCGGGGTGGTGACGATCGATCTGGTGGACGGCAAGTTGACCTTCGCCTACCAGGCGGCCAATCCGCCCGCGACGCCGTCCGAGGACGATTCCAGCGACGACCGCAAGCCGGAACTGGTGAATTGAACCGAGCCGCGGGCGCGGGGCAGGCGGCGTGAGTTCAAGTTCCCGCGATCTCATGCCGACAGATCGATCTCCGTAACGAGAATCCGGCAGCCGCCCGCCAAATCGGTTCCGGTTGGGGGCGGGCGTTCGAAGGCGAAGCACCGCATCGGCAAAGTGCCCGCAGCGAGATGGTGGCTGGATTTTTTGGAGGACCTCACCGCATGTCACGCTTTCGACCGCTCGATCCCGCTGCATTGGATGCGGAACAGAAGCAGGTCTACGACCAGATCGCCGCGGGACCGCGGAAATTGGTGCCGGCGCCGTTCCATATCCTGCTGCGCAGCCCGGGCTTGGCCGCGCCGGCGCAGGCCTTGGGCGCCTTTGCCCGCTATCGCACCGTCTTACCGCCGCGGCTGTCGGAATTCGTGATCCTGATCGTCGCCAATCACTGGGACAGCGCCTATGAACGCCACGTCCACGAGCAGGAAGCGCGCAAGGCCGGGGTGCCCGAGGCAACCATCACAGCGCTGCGGCAGGGCGAGTCGCCGGCGATGGACGCCGACGAGACGCTGCTTTATCCCTTCGTCCGCCAGGCGCTGGAGGGCGGCCGGATCGAGGACACGGCGTTCGATGCGGTCGGCGCGCGCTTCGGGGACAAGGGACGGGTCGAGATCCTGGGCATCGTCGGCTGGTATCAGATGGTGGCGCTGATGCTGAACGCCTATCGCGTGCCGGTGCCGATGGCATGATCGCCGATCATGCCCTCGTATCCCGTTCTGGCTGATTCCCAGGGCGCGCGGCTTGGTCTAGGGTCGTGGCCATGCGGCGCGTGCTGTTGGCATTGACGATTCTTGGCGGCCAAGCCTGGGCGCAGACCGCGCCCGTGCTGGATCGCGCGGTGATCGGCGCTTGGCTGGCACGCGATGCCGCCAGCGGCGTCGAACTGACGCTGTGGATCGACGAACAGGGCCGCTGCGGCCTGGATCATCAACTCGGCCGCTGCGAGACCCGACTCGACGAACTGACCATGCGCGGCGATGGCGGCCATCCCGCCACCTATCGCTACGCCGTCGATGGCGCGCGCATGACCGTTTCCGGCGGCGATCTGGCCGAGCCCTTGGCGTTCAATCGAATCGCCCAGGCCCCCAGGCTGCCGGATTTCGGCCCGCCGGTGACGGCTTCCGTCCCGGGACTGGTCGGGCGCTGGCGGGGCGTGACGGGGGAGATGACCATTGCCGGGGACGGCACGCTGATGCTCGAAGGCAAGCGCTACGAGTTCGAGGCGGCGCGCGGCGCCATGACCTTGACCGGACATGGCACGCCGCTGCACGCCAATTATCGGCTGGAGCGCGACCGATTGACCCTGATCTTCGGCGAACGCAGCCAGGTCTACCGCCGAATTGAGGCGCGCTGACATGCGCGCGATCGCGGCGCTTGGCCTGTTCGCCCTGGTCGCGGCTTCGGCCGATGCCCAGCAGCTCAGGTATTTCCGCATCGGCACCGGCGAGCCCTCATCGTCGGCCTTCGCCGTCGGTTCCGCGTTGGCGACCGTGCTGTCGAGCCCGCCCGGCGCGCCGTCCTGCGCCCAGGGCGGCAGCTGCGGCGTGCCCGGCCTGGTGGTGGTGGCCAGTTCCAGCGCCGGCGCCGTGGCCAATGTCGAAGCGGTGTCGAACGGCACGCTCGATTCCGCTTTCGCCCAGGCCGATATCGTCAATTGGGCTCACCAGGGCATCGAGTTGTTCCGCGGCAAAGCCAAGCTCGAGAACCTGCGCGCGATCGCCAACCTCTATCCAGAATACGTCCACTTGGTGGTGCGCAAGGGATCTTCCGTCCGCACCGTCGGCGATCTCAAGGACCAAAGGGTAGCGGTCGACGTCGCCGGCTCGGGCACGCTGGTGATGGCCGGCGCCATCCTGCGCGCCTTCGGCCTGAACGAACGGACCACGACCCAGCTTCAAATCGGCATCGGCCCCGCGGTCGACCAGCTGGCCTCGGGCGAGATCGACGCCACGTTCTATGTCGGCGCACCCGGCGCGCCGGTGTTCCAGCGCCTGGCCGAGCGCATCGCCTTCGATCTGGTGCCGATCGAGGGCCGCGCCGCCATGCAGCGCTTGCGCCGCACCGATCGTTTCTTCACCGAGACCGTGATTCCGGCGGGCAGCTATGAAGGCGTGGGCGCGACCAAGACATTGGGCGTCGGCGCCTTGTGGATCGTCTCGGCCGCGGCCGATCCTGAACTGATCCATGCCGTGACGCGGGCGCTGTGGCACCCGACCAATCGCCGCGTGCTGACCTCCAAGCCCGGGCCGGCGACGGCGATCGCGCTCGAAACCGCGCTGTCGGGCATCGGCATACCTTTGCATCCCGGCGCGCTGCGCTACTACCAGGAGATCGGATTGGATGTCGGCGGGTGACGGCGGGGCGTGGCCCCTTCATGCGGTCGACGGCGAGACTTTCGCCGCGTTCAAGCAGATGCTGGAACCGCATCAGCGAGCTTGGATCGAGGCCAATGGCTTCGTGCCCAAGGCGGAAAACTGTCTGGTGCTGCCGACCGCTGCCGGCGGCATCGCCGGCGCGGTGGTGGGCGTCGAAAAATCCCCCAAGCTCTGGCGCTTCGCCGCCTTGCGCCACCAATTGCCGCTCGGGCGCTGGCGCTTCGCGGAGCCGCCGTCGGGGATCGATCCCGAACTGGTCCAGCTCGGCTGGCGGCTGGGCGCCTATCGTTTCGCGCGCTATCGCCAGGAGACCGACGCCAAGCCCTTGCCCGAACTCGAACCGCCTTCGGTGGCCGCGGGCGAGTCGGTCGAACGCATGGCGGCGGCGATCGATTTCGGCCGCGACCTGATCAACACCCCGGCCAACGATCTCGGTCCCGAGGAATTGGCGCGGGCCGCGGCCGAGACCGCGGCGCGGGTCGGCGCCAGCTTCGATCAGGTCGTGGGCGATGATCTGCTGAAGCGCGATTTCGGCTCGATCCACGCCGTCGGCAAGGGCTCGGCGCGGGCGCCGCGGCTGATCGATCTCGCTTGGGGCGATCCCGCTCATCCGCGCGTCACGCTAATCGGCAAAGGCGTGTGCTTCGATTCCGGAGGGCTCGATCTCAAGACCGCCGAAGGCATGCGGCTGATGAAGAAGGACATGGGCGGCGCCGCCACGGTGCTGGCGCTGTTCCGGCTGGTGGCCGAAAGTCGCCTCGCCGTGCGGCTGCGCTGTCTCGTTCCGGCGGTCGAGAACAGCGTCTCGGGGCGGGCCTTCCGTCCGGGCGACGTGATCCGCACCCGCCGCGGGCTTTCGGTCGAAGTCGGCAACACCGATGCCGAAGGCCGCATCATCCTGTCGGACGCGCTGACCCTGGCCGACGACGAGCGGCCCGATCTGATGATCGACATCGCCACCTTGACCGGCGCGGCGCGGGTGGCGCTGGGGCCCGAGTTGCCGGCGCTGTTCACCGACGACGACAGCCTGGCCGACGGGCTGCTCGGCCACGGACGCGAGGTGCAGGATCCGCTCTGGCGCATGCCGCTGCACGCGCCCTATGCCAAGCGGCTGGACAGCCCCGTCGCCGACATGAACAACGTCTCCGACGGACCCATGGCCGGGGCCGTGACCGCCGCCTTGTTCCTCAAGGCCTTCGTCAAGCAGACCAAGTCCTGGGCCCATATCGACACCTTCGCCTGGAACGACCGCGAAGCGCCCGGTCGTCCCAAAGGCGGGGAAACCCTTACGCTGCGGGCGATTTTCGCGCTTTTGGCCCGGCGCTATCCGGCCCGATAAAGGGCAGAAATTATTTTGTCCACAGGGCGAAACCGTTTAGGTTCCGCGCCATGTCGGTTTCGCTGTCGATGCGCGAGGCGCTGGAAATGTGGCGCGGCACGCTGGTCGAAAGCGTGCGCCGGGACGGGCCCGATCTCTCGGCCCGCCAGATGGCGGTGCTGATGATGGTCTATCTCGATCCGCCGCCGCACACCGTGCGCGGCCTCGCCGAGCGGCTGCGGGTCGGCAAGCCGGCGGTCACCCGCGCGCTCGATACGCTCGCCAAGTTCGATCTGGTGCGACGCAAGGTCGACGAGCTGGATCGGCGCAGCGTTCTGGTCCAGCGCACCGTGCCGGGATCGGTCTGGCTGTCGGAATTCGCCGATCTGGTGGCGCAGTCGACGCCTGGCGTGGCCGAGACCACCCGGCCTCAATAACCGCGCGCCCAGTCGACCAGGCCGTCGGGCCGGCGGCCCTCGCGCACGGCGCGGACGGCGGCGATGACGTGGGGTGCGCCGGTGCGCGCCAGCGTCAGCGAGGCGACATGCGGCGTCAGCGTCACGCCGGGATGACGCCAGAAGCGATGCTCGGCCGGCAGCGGTTCCTGATGGAACACGTCCAGCGTGGCGTGCCCGAGGCGGCCGGAATCGAGCGCCGCCAGGATCGCCGCCTCGTCGGCGTGGCCGCCGCGGCCGATATTGATCAGATGCGCGCCCTTGGGCAGCAGGGATAGAAAACGCGCGTCGATCAGGCCGCGCGTCGCCGGAGTCAAGGGCAGGACGCAGACCGCGTGCCGGCACTCGGCCAGGAACGGCGCCAGGCCGTCGGCGCCATGAAAGCCTTCGATGCCTTCGACCGCGTGCGGCGTTCGGCTCCAGCCGCGCACCGCGAAGCCGACCTCGCGCAATGCGCGCGCGATCGCCCCGCCGATCACGCCGATGCCCATCACGCCCACTGTGGTCCGGGCGGTGTCAGGCACCGGCCCGCCCTGGTCCCAGGCCGAGGCGCGCTGCTTGTCCTCGAAAAACGGGAAATAGCGATGCTGGCGCAGGACGGCGTAGAGCACGTACTCGACCATGCCGCGGGTCAATTGCGGATCGATCATGCGCACCACCGGCACATCGGCCGGCATCTCCTCGCGCCGCAGCGAATCGACACCGGCGCCCAGGCTGACGATGACCTTGAGATTGGGCATCGTCGCCAGCGCGCCCGGCCGCGGCTTCCACACCAGCGCCGCCTCGATCTGGCGCGCATCGCCCAGTTCGGGGTCGATGCGGAAATCCAGGCCCGGCTCAAGCGCCGTCAGCGCCGCTTTCCAGTCCGGCGCCCGGTCCCAGGTCGACACGAAACCCAATACCGTCACGTCCGCACCGCGCCCCCTTCCGCCACCTCATAGTCCAGCGCCGCCGCCATCAGCGCCCGGGTATAGGGCGTGGCCGGGCGGGCGAAAACCTGCTCGGCCGGTCCGGCCTCGACCACCTTGCCGTCGCGCAGCACGATCATCTCGTCGGCCAGCGCGCGGACCACGCGCAGATCGTGGCTGATGAACAGATAGGCCAGGCCGTGGCGATCCTGCAGGTCGCGCAGCAGGTCGACGATCTGCGCCTGCACGCTCATGTCCAGGGCCGAGGTCGGCTCGTCCAGCACCACGAAGCGCGGGTTCAGCACCAGCGCGCGGGCGATGGCGATGCGCTGGCGCTGGCCGCCCGAGAACTCGTGCGGATAGCGGTCCATGATGGCGGGGTCGAGCCCGACTTCGGTCAACTGCCGGGCGATCAGTTCGCGCCGTCCGTCCTCGCCGCCGCCCAGGCCGTGGACCAGCAGGCCCTCGCCCACGATCTGCGCCACCGACAGCCGCGGATTGAGGCTGGAATAGGGGTCCTGAAAGACGATCTGCATCGCCTTGCGCAAGGGCCGCATGCCGGCCCAGGACAAGCCGTCGATCGGCCGGCCGTCGAAGCGGATGCCGCCTCGGCTTTGGAGCAGGCGCAACACCGCATAGGCCAGGGTCGATTTGCCCGAACCGGACTCGCCGACCACGCCCAAGGTGTGGCCGGTCTTGAGTTCGAGATCGATGCCGTCCACCGCCTTGACCCAGCCGACGGCCTTGCGCAACAGCCCGGCCTTGATCGGGAAATGGACCTTGAGGTCGCGGCTTTCGAGCAGCACCGGCGCGTCGGGCTTGCGCGCGCCGGGGCGACCCTTGGGTTCGGCCGCCAGCAGGTGCCTGGTGTATGGATGCTCGGGTGCGGCGAACAGCTCGGCCGTCGGCCGGCATTCGACGATCAGCCCGTCCTTCATCACCGCGACCCGGTCGGCCATCTTGCGCACCATGCCGAGGTCGTGGGTGATCAGCAGCATGGCCATGCCCAGCCGCCGGCGCAGATCGCGCAGCAGCGCCAGGATCTGCGCCTGGATGGTGACGTCCAGCGCCGTGGTCGGCTCGTCGGCGATCAACAGATCGGGCTGGTTGGCCAGCGCCATGGCGATCATCACCCGCTGGCGCTGCCCGCCGGAAAGCTGGTGCGGATAGGCATCCAGCCGCTTCTCGGCCTCGGGCAGGCCGACCAGGCGTAGCAGTTCGAGGATCCGCGCCCGCCTTGCCGGGCCCGCCAGGCCGCCGTGCAGCGCCAGGATCTCGCCGATCTGGCGCTCGATATTGTGCAGCGGGTTGAGCGCCGTCATCGGCTCCTGGAAGATCATCGACACGCGGTTGCCGCGGATTTCGCGCAATTCCTCGAACGAGGCGCCGACCACCTCCCGACCGAGCACCGTGACCGAACCGCCGGGATGGAAGGCCGTGGGGTAGGGCAGCAATTGCAGGATCGACAGCGCGGTGACCGACTTGCCCGAGCCCGACTCGCCGACCAGCGCCAGGGTCTCGCCCTTGGCGATGTCGAACGACACGCCGCGGACCGCCCGGGTCACCTGCGCGCCCTGGCGGAAGGAGACCGCGAGATCGCGCGCCGCGACCACTGGCGATGCCGCGCTCATGCCCCGGTCTTCTTGGGATCGAAGGCGTCGCGCACCGCCTCGCCGACGAAGATCAGCAGCGTCAGCATGGTGGCCAGCACGACGAAGGCCGAGATGCCCAGCCACGGCGCCTGCAGGTTGGTCTTGCCCTGCTGCAACAACTCGCCCAGCGAAGGCGAACCCGGCGGCAGGCCGAAGCCGAGGAAGTCGAGCGAAGTGAGGGTGGTGATCGAGCCGTTGAGGATGAAGGGCAGGAAGGTCAGCGAGGCGACGATGGCGTTGGGCAGGATGTGGCGCCACATGATGCGCACGTCCGACACGCCCAGCGCGCGCGCGGCGCGGACGAAATCGAAATTGCGCACCCGCAGGAACTCGGCCCGCACCACGCCGACCAGCGCCATCCAGCTGAACAGCAGCATCAGGCCCAGCAGCCACCAGAAATTGGGCTCGACCACGCTGGCCAGGATGATCAGCAAATAAAGCGTCGGCATGCCCGACCAGATCTCCATCACCCGCTGGAAGATCAGGTCGGTGAGGCCGCCGAAATAGCCTTGGACCGCGCCGGCGGCGATGCCGATCAGCGAGGACAGCACGGTCAGCGTCAGCCCGAACAGCACCGAGATGCGGAAGCCGTAAATCAGGCGCGCGACCACGTCGCGGCCCTGATCGTCGGTGCCCAGCCAGTTCTCGGTCGAGGGCGGCGCCGGCGCCGGCCGGTTGAGGCCGAGATTGATGGTGCGATAGGAATAACGGATCGGCGGCCACAGCATCCAACCCTTGGCCTCGATCAGCCCGGCGACCTCGGGGTCGCGGTACACCGCCGCGGTCTCGAAATCGCCGCCGAAGGCGGTTTCGGGATAGTCCTTGAGCACGGGAACGTAGAACGCGCCCTCGAAGCGCACCAGGATCGGGCGGTCGTTGGCGAACAGCTCGGCGCACAGCGAAAAGACGAACAGGCCGAGGAAGATCCACAGCGACCAGAAGCCGCGCCGGTTGGCCTTGAAATTGGCCCAGCGCCGGCGATCCAGCGGCGTGACGCGGTATCCGAACCAGCCCGTCGCCACGCCTAGACCTCGCGGCTCTCGAAATCGATCCGCGGATCGACCGCGACGTAAGTCAAATCGCCGATCAAGTTCAAGATCAGGCCGAGCATCGTGAAGATGTAAAGCGTGCCGAACATCACCGGATAGTCGCGGTTGATGGCGGCCTCGAAGCCCAGCAGGCCGAGACCGTCGAGCGAAAAGATCACCTCGGTCAGCAAGGAGCCCGTGAACAGCACGCCGACGAAGGCGGCGGGGAAGCCCGCCACCACGATCAGCATGGCGTTGCGGAAGACGTGGCCGTAAAGCACGCGGCGTTCGCTCAGGCCCTTGGCGCGGGCGGTGACGACGTAAAGCTTGCCGATCTCGTCGAGGAACGAGTTCTTGGTCAGCATGGTCAGCGTGGCGAAGCCGCCGATCACCAGTGCCGTCACCGGCAGCACGATGTGCCAGAGATAGTCCTTGACCTTGCCCCAGGCCGAAAGCGTGTCCCAATATTCCGAGGTCAACCCGCGCAAGGGGAACCAGGCCAGGAAGCTGCCGCCGGCGAACAGAACGATCAGCAGCACCGCGAACAGGAATCCCGGGATGGCGTAGCCGACCACGATCGCGGCCGAACTCCAGATGTCGAAGCGGCTGCCGTCCTTGACCGCCTTGCGGATGCCGAGCGGGATCGAAACCAGGTAGACGATCAGCGTCGTCCAGACGCCCAGCGAGATCGACACCGGCATCTTGTCGATCACCAGCTGCACCACCCCGCGGTCGCGGAAATAGCTGGTGCCGAAATCGAAGCGCAGATAGTTGCCGAGCATGTGCAGGAAGCGCTCGTGCAGCGGCTTGTCGAAGCCGAACAGGCGCTCGATCTCCTTGACGAATTCGGGATCGAGCCCGCGCGCGCCGCGATATTTCGAGGTGACGTCGCCGGACGCACCCGGGGCCAGTCCTTGCTGACCCAGCCCGCCGACCTCGCTGCCGCCCGACATCAGCCGTGCGGTGGCGTCGACCGCGGTCCCGGTCAGCTCGGCCAACAGCTTCTCGACCGGACCGCCGGGCGCGGTCTGGATGATGATGAAATTGACCACCATGATCCCGAGCAGGGTCGGGATGATCAGCAGCAGGCGGCGGACGATATAGGCCAGCATGGCGGGCGCGATCCGGCCGGGCTCAGCCCCCGCCGCGACCCTTGCGCTGCAGCGCCGCGTCCTTGGCCGGATCGATCCACCAGGAATCGGCGAAGCCGACGCCGTAACGCGGCGCCACCGTCGGGCGCGCGAAGCGGTCCCAGAAGGCGATGTAGTTCATGCCGCTGTTCCACTGCGGCACCGACAGGTGCAGGGTCATCAGCACGCGATCCAGGCTTTTGGCGGCGGTGCGCAGCTCGTCGCGGGACTCGGCCTTGATGATGCGGTCGATCAGCGCATCGACCGCCGGGTTCTTCAACCCGGTGACGTTGTTCGAGCCGGGCGTGTCGGCCGAACTCGTATGCCAGTAGTTGATCTGCTCGATGCCGGGCGTCAGCGGCATGGCGAAGCGCGCGGTGATGACATCGTAGTCGAAGGCGTCGGTGCGGCTCTTGTATTGCGGCACGTCGACGATGCGTTGATTGACCTTGATACCCAGCCGGCCGAGGTTCTGGATATAGGGCGCGTTGACCCGCTCGAACGACGGCTCCCAGTTGAGGAACTCGATTTCGAACGGCTTGCCTTGGGGGTCGAGCAGCTTGCCGTCGACCACCTTGTAGCCGGCCTCCAGCAGGAGATCGCGCGCGCGCCGCAGGCCCTCGCGGTACTGACCCGAGCCGTCGGAAGCCAACGGCCGAATCGCCGGGCCGAAGGCCGAATCCGGTATCTTGCCGCGGAACGGTTCCAGCATCGCCAACTCGCCCGGCGGCGGCGGGCCTTCGGCTTCCATGTCCGAGTTTTGGAACATCGAATAGGTGCGGCGATAGAGGCCGAAGAACAGCGTCTTGTTGGCCCATTCGAAGTCGTAGGCCGCGGCGATGGCCTCGCGCACGCGGATGTCCTGGAATTTGGGTCGGCGCAGGTTGAAGAACCAGGCCTGCACGCCCGAAGGCGTGCGGTCGGGAATGGAATCGCGCTTGACCCGGCCGTCCTTGATCGCCGGGAAGTCGTAGCCGGTCGACCACACCCGCGCCGTGAACTCGCCGCGGAAATCGTATTCGCCGGCCTTGAAGGCCTCGAACGCCACATCGCGGTCGCGATAGATGTCGAAGCGGATGACGTCGTAGTTGTTCCGGCCGCGATTGACCGGCAGGTCGCGCCCCCAATAGTCCGGCACGCGGGCATAGGCGATCGAGCGGCCCTGGTCGACCTTGTCGATGCGATAGGGACCCGAGCCGAGCGGCGGCTCGAGCGTGGTGCGGTCGAACTCGCGGCCTTCCCAATAGTGCTTGGGCAGGATCGGCATGCCGCCGGCCAAGAGCGGCAAGTCGCGCAACAGCGCATCGGGCTTGAATTCGAACCGCACCCGATCGGGCGCCAGCGCCTCGACCTTGGCGATGTCCTTGTAGAGCAGCCGGTACTGGGGGTGGCCCTTGGTGGTGAGGACGGCGAAGCTGTAGACCACGTCGTCGGCAGTGATCGGCTTGCCGTCGTGCCAGCGCGCGATCGCACGCAGCTTGAAGACGATCGAACGGCGATCGGCCGCAAGATCGGCCCATTCCGCCACCAGCCCGTAGGCGGCGTCGGGCTCGTCGGCCGAGCCCGCCATCAGCGCCTCGTCGATCACGCCCACGCCCGGTGCCGCCACGCCGCGCAGGGTATAGGGATTGAGCGTGTCGAACGGCCGCACGTCGTGCATCCGCACCGTTCCGCCCTTGGGCGCGTCGGGATTGACGTATTCGAAATGCTTGAAGTCGGGCGGGTATTTCAAATCGCCGAAGGTCGACAGGCCGTGGCGGGGTTCCGCGGACGCGGCCGATGCGGCCAGCGCCAGCATGCAACTGATCAACGCTCGCATCGGTCTATCCTAGCGGCTTTTGCAGATCGAGGCGAACCGCCACCGCCTCGCCGCCGGACAGGATGCGGCGGGAGAAGCCCAACTCGGCGGCCAGATCGAGCATGCGGCGGTTCTCGCCCAGCACCTGGCCCGACAGCGTGCGCGTGCCGCGACCGCGGCAATAGCCGATCAAGGTCTCCATCAAGGCGCGGCCGAGGCCGTGGCCCTTGAGGTCCGAGCGCACCACCACCGCGAACTCGGCGTCGACATTGTCGGGATCGGCCACGGCGCGCGCCACGCCCAGCGTCTCGCCCGAATCCGGGTCGATGGCGACGAAGGCCATCTCGCGGTCGTAGTCGATCTGGGTGAAGCGCGCCATCTGGCCATGGTCGAAGGATCGCACCAGGCCGAAAAAGCGGAAACGGATTTCTTCGGGCGCAAGCCGCGAAAAGAAGGCGAAATGGCCGGGCTCGTCCTCGGGACGGATCGGCCGGATCAGCACTTCGCGTTCGCCCAGCCGCGTCTTGCGCTCGAATCCGGTCGGATAGGGCCGGATGGCGGGCACCGCCCGGCGGCCCTCGGGCAGAAGCTTGACGCGCGCATCCAACGCCAGCACGCCCTCCGGATCGGCCCACAGCGGGTTGATGTCGAGTTCGGCGATTTCCGGCAGGTCGACCGCGATCTGCGCCACCCACACCAGCGCCAGCGCCAGCGCCGCAAGATCGACCGGCGGGCGGTCGCGATAGCCGCGCAGCAGGCGGAAGATGCGGGTGCGCTCGATCAGCGCCCGCGCCAGCGCCAGGTTGAGCGGCGGCAGGCCGACGGCGCGGTCGCCGATCGCTTCGACCGCGATGCCGCCCTGGCCGAACAGCACCGCCGGACCGAACACCGGATCGCAGGCCAAGCCGAGGATGAGTTCGTGCGCGCCCGGGCGCTTGGCCATGGCCTGGACCGAGAAGCCGCGCAGCCGCGCCTCGGGCCGCAAGCGCCGGACCCGTTCGAGCATGGCGTGCGCCGTCGATTGCAGCGCCTCGGGCGCGGCCAGGTCGAGGGCCACGCCGCCGACATCGCTCTTGTGGCTGATGTCGGGCGACAGGATCTTGAGCGCGACCGGGTAGCCGATCTCGGCGGCGATGGTACGCGCGCTCTCGACATCGGCGGCCTCGCGCGTCGTCACCACCGGCAATCCATAGGCCGCCAGCACCGCCTTGGCCTCGATCTCGGTCAGCAGATCGCGGCCCTCGACCCGCGCCGTCGCGATCGCGGCCCGGGCGGTTGCCGCATCCGGTCGAAACTCGGCCGGAAGCGCCGGCGGGGTCTCGATCAACTGTTCCTGGTTGCGGCGGTAATGCACCAGATGCAGAAAGGCGCGCACCGCCTGGTCGGGCGTGTCGTAGCCGGGCAGGCCGGCCTCGGCCAGGCGCTTGCGGGCGGGCACCACCCAGTCGGCGCCCAGCCACGCCGTCAGCACGCAGCGCGGCGAGGTCTTGGCGGCGGCGATCACCGCCTCGGCGGCATCAACCGCATCGGCCACCGCCACCGGGGCATGCATCGCCAGCACCGCATCGACCTCGGGATCGGCCAGCACGACCTCCATCGCCCGGCGATAGCGCCCGCCCGGCGCGTCGCCGATCAGGTCGACCGGGTTGGCGCGGCTCCAGATCGCCGGCAACGCCTCGTCCAGCGCCTTGACCGTGGCCGGCGACAGGGTGGCGAGACGCGCTCCGCCCAGCACCGCGGCATCGGCCGCCAGCACGCCCGGCCCGCCGCCGTTGGAGACGATGGCCAAGCGGTCGCCAGCCAGCGGCCGGGCGCGGGCCAGGGTCTCGACCGCGGCGAACAGCTCCTCGGTCTCGAACACGCGCAGGATGCCGGCACGGCGCAGGGCCGCGTCGTAGACCGCGTCGGCCCCGGCCATGGCGCCGGTATGCGAGGCGGCGGCGCGGGCGCCCTCGGGGGCGCGGCCGGCCTTGATCGCCAGCACCGGCTTGTTGCGCGCGGCGGCGCGGGCGGCGGACATGAACTTGCGCGCCGCCGTCACCGCCTCGATGTAAAGCAGGATGGCGCGGGTGTCGGGATCGGCGCCGAGATAGTCGATCAGGTCTCCGAAATCGGCGTCGGCCGCCTCGCCCAGCGAGACGAAGGCCGAAAAGCCGATGCCGCGCGCCGCCGCCCAATCCAGCACCACGGTGCACAGCGCCCCCGATTGCGAGACGAAGGCGATCTTGCCGGACAGCGCCGGGCGATGGGCGAAGCTGGCATTGAGACCGATGCCCGGCGCCAGCAGGCCAAGGCAGTTCGGACCCAAGACGCGCAAGGTATGCGGCCGCGAGGCCTCGAGCATGGCGCGGCGCGCGGCGGCGTCCAGCCCGGCAGTGATGACGATCGCGGCCTTGGTGCCTCGCGCCCCAAGCTCGGCGATCAGCCCGGGCACGCTTGCGGCCGGGGTGCAAATCACAGCCAGCTCGGGCGCTTCGGGCAGCGCCGCCAGCTCGCGATAGCAGCGCGTGCCGGCGACGGCATCGTGCCTGGGATTGACCGGCCAGACCGGCCCCTTGAAACCGCCCTCCAGCACGTTGCGGGTCAACACCGCGCCGACCGAACCCGGCCGCGCCGATGCGCCCAGCACCGCCACCGACCGCGGGCGAAACAGATATTCGAGGTTGCGGACGGTCATGACCGTCCGCGATCTTACACCCCGCTCAGCGCGGCGCCATGCGGATGGCGCCGTCGAGCCGGATGACCTCGCCGTTCAGCATCTGGATGCGGCAGATCGCCAGCACCATCTCGCCGTACTCGCTGGCCTCGCCCAGGCGCTGCGGGAAGGGCACGCTGGCGGCCAGCGACTTCTTCACCTCGTCGGGCAGCTGATAGAGCATCGGCGTCGAGAAGATGCCGGGGGCGATGGTCAGAACCCGGATGCCGGTCGCGGCCAGCTCGCGCGCGATCGGCAGGGTCATGCCGACGATGCCGCCCTTGGAGGCGGAATAGGCCGCCTGGCCGATCTGGCCGTCGAACGCCGCCACCGACGCGGTGTTCACGATCACGCCGCGCTCGCCGTGCTCGAGCGGCGGCAGCTTCTGCATTTCGGCCGCCGCCAGGCGGATCATGTTGAAGCTGCCGATCAGGTTGACGGCGATGGTCTTGGCGAACAGCTCCAGCTTGTGCGGCCCGTCGCGGCCGACGGTGCGCGCCGAGACGCCGATGCCGGCGCAGTTGACCAGCACGCGCGCGGGGCCGTGGGCGGATGCCGCCTGGGCGATGGCGGCGGCGGCGGAATCGGCCGAGGCCACGTCGCACGCCAGGCCCAACGCGCCGATCTCCTTGGCGGTCTTCTCGGCTTGATCCTTGTTGAGGTCCAACAGCGCCACCTTGGCGCCGGCCTTGATCAGGCACTCGGCGGTGCCGCGGCCGAGGCCCGAAGCCCCGCCGGTCACCAATGCAGCTACGCCCTTCAGATCCATCGCTCGTCTCCCGTCGCGGAAATCGGCGCCGGGTGTAGCAGAAGACGCCCGGGGCTGCTACCCGGCCTCGGGCGGGGTCGGTCCGGACACCGGCTTTTTGCCGAGCTGGGCCTCGCGATGGGCGATGTAGAGCGTCGAGCCGATGATGATGGCGGCGCCGATCATCGTCCAGCCATCGGGCAACTCGCCGAACAGCCAATAGCCGAAGCCGGTCGACAGCACCATGCGGCCATAGTCGTAAGGCGTGATGGCGGTGGCGTCGACCAGCGCCATGGCGCGAATCCACAGCGACTGTCCGCCCGCCGCCAGCGCGCCGATCGCCACCAGCAGGCCGAGCTCGTCCAGGGTCGGCGCCCGCCACACCAGCATCGCCGGCACGCAGGTGGTCAGCGTGGCGAACAGGTTGGCGTAGAGGATCAGCGTCGCCGGGTTTTCGGTCGCTGCCAGCATTTTCACTTGGACGTTGACCACCGCCAGCGTCATGGCTCCGGCCAGTGCCACCAGCAGCGTCGGATCGAACGGCACTTGACCCGGACGCAAGATCACCAACACGCCGAGGAAGCCGGCGGCGGTGGCCAGCGTCCGGCGAAGCCGCACCGGCTCGGCCAGGAACAGGGCGGCCAACGGAATCAAGAACAGGGGCTTGGTGAAACTGAGCGCGGCCGAGGTCGCCAGCGGCAGATGGGTGACCGAATAGAATCCGCACAGCATGGCGATGCCGCCGGTGACGCCGCGGCTGGCATGCAGCGGCAGACGGTTGGTGGCGAAGCCGGCTGCGCCCAGCCGCAGCACGAAGGGTAGGATCACCAGCATGCCGAACAGCGAGCGGAAGAAAGCGGCCTCGTGGCTGGGCAGGCTGGTGCCGAGCAGCTTGATCGATGCGCCCATGGACGAGAACAGCACGCAGCTTGCCAGCGCCATGCTGGCTGCGCGCCAATAAGGGCTGAGGCCGCGCCAGCGCGCAACGAGTCGATCCCACCACTGCATCGCCCGACCATGGCAAAATCGCAGCCTGCCGCCAAGGGTGACGGCGTGCTAGGCTTCAAGCCATGAACCGGACAGACGAGATCGAAATCGTCGCAATCGACGGCGCGTTCGGAGCCGAGATCCGCGGCGTCGAGCTGGCGCGGCCGCTCGACGACGCGACGTTCGCCAAGATCGAGCGCGCCTTCGCCGAGCATCTTTTGCTGTGCTTTCCCGATCAGCATCTGAGCGAGGCCCAGCAGGTGGCTTTCAGCCGCCGCTTCGGCGAGCTGCAAGTCCATGTGCTGCAGGAATACCGCCACCCGCAGTTTCCCGAGATCTACGTGATCTCTAACGTCGATCCGGCGACCGACCGGCCGATCGGCCGTCATCCCGATCCCGGCACGCTGGTATGGCATTCGGACCTCTCGTTCCAGCGGCGCACCGCCTCGGCCACCATCCTTTACGGTCGCGAGACGCCGATGCAGGGCGCCGACACCCAATATGCCGACATGGCGGCGGCCTACGCCGCGCTGCCCGACAATCTCAGGCGCAAGGTGGAAGGGCGCCGTGCGCTGCACGATCTCGACTATTCGCGCAGCCGCGCCGGGGCGGCGCGCATGACCGAGGATCAGCGCCGCGCGGCGCCGCCGGTGCTGCACCCCATGGTGCGGCGGCACAAGGTCACCGGGCGCGAGTCGCTTTACATCAGCCACCATATATCCGCCATCGAGGGCCTACCGGCGGCGGAGAGCCGGGACCTGCTGGCCGAGCTGATGGAGCACGCCACGCGGCCACGCTTCGTACTGTCCCATCGCTGGCGGCAGCACGATCTGGTGATGTGGGACAATCGACCGACCATGCACCGCGCCACTGCTTTCGACACGGGGGCCGAGCGGCGGGTGATGCACCGCACCGTGGTGCTGGATTCGATCTAGCTTTTGGGTTCGGCGACGCTGCCGCCGGCCGGCGCCGAGCCGCCCCGCTTGGCCTCGCGCCGGGCGATGTAGAAGCCGGAAGCGAAGATGATCAGCCCGCCGATCCAGGTCCACAGATCGGGCGTCTCCCCGAACAAGGTGAAGCCGAACACGGCGGCGAAGATCAGGCGCGAAAATTCGAGCGGCATGACCGCGCCGGTGTCGGCCAGCTTGAGCGCCCTAACCACCATCAACTGACCAAAGCCGGCGCAGATGCCGATCGCCACCAACCAGACCAGCTGCCCGGCGTCGGGCGTCCGCCAATAAAACAGCGCGATCAGCAGTGCGAACGGCGTGATCAGCAGCAATTGCAAGGTGACGATCGCGGTCGGATTCTCGCCCCGGGTCAGCCATTTGATCGCCAGGATCGAGCCTGCGCTCAGCACCGAGGACAAGAGCGCCATGGCCTGGCCGAGGTCGACGGTATCGAAGCCTGGCCGCAGAATCAGGGCGGCGCCGGCAAAGCCCACCGCCAGCGCCGTCCAACGCCGCACCCGCATGCGCTCGCTCAGGATCAGCACCGCGCCCAGGGTGGCGAACAGGGGCGCGCTGAATCCCAGCGCCACGGCTTCGGCCAGGGGCACGGTGGCCAAGGCATAGAACCAGGCCAGGGTCGAGGCCAGCGAGAACACAGCGCGCGCGCCATGCACCTTGGGATTGGCGGTGCGCAAGGCGCCGAGGCCCACATTCCACAGCCATGGCAGCATCATCAGCAGTGCGACGCCGTTGCGGATAAACACCAGCTGGAAAGGGTGGAACTCGGCCGACATCTTGCGTACCAGCGCGGCCGCGATCGAGAACACCAGACACGAGCCCAGCATCCATAGCGCACCCCGGATCAGGGGTGGCGCGGCGCGGAAGCGGACCTGCAGGAATCGCAAGGCGGACATTGGCGGGCGGGCGACCTTACGCTTCAAGCCGCGGGCTTGGAAAGCGCCCCGATTCGTGCAGATTAGGATGGCTGTCAAGCGGGGGAGGATGGCGTGTCGGCCGAGATTCTATGGCGTCCGTCGGAGGCGCGCATCCGCGCCAGCAATCTGGATCGCTTTCGTCGCGTGGCCGAGATCGCCGCCGGCACGCGGCTAGCGGATTATTCCGCGCTGTGGCGCTGGTCGATCGATCACGGCGATGCATTCTGGAACGCGGTGTGGGATTTCTGCCGGGTGATCGGCGACGGGCGCGGCCGGGTGACGATCGAGCATCCGGGCAAGATGCCGGGGGCGCGCTTCTTTCCCGAGGCCAAGCTCAACTTCACCGAGAATCTGCTGCGGCGCGAGGACAAGGCGCCGGCGCTGATCTTTTGGAACGAGCTTCGCCAGCGCCGCGTCGTCAGCCATGCCGAATTGGTGCGGCAAGTTGCGCGCACCGCCGCCGCGCTTCGGGCCGAGGGCGTCAAGCCGGGCGATCGGGTGGCAGGCTTCATGCCCAATCTGCCCGAGACCATGATCGCCGGACTGGCCGCGGCCGCCATCGGCGCCACCTGGTCGTCGTGCTCGCCCGATTTCGGGGTCGGCGGCGTGCTCGACCGCTTTGGCCAGATCGCGCCCAGCGTGCTGTTCACCGCCGACGCCTATTACTACGCCGGCAAGACCCACGATTCGCTGGACCGGGTGCGGGCGATCGCCGCCAAGCTGCCCGATCTCAAGCGCATCGTCGTCGTGCCCTATATGAGCCAGCGTCCGGCGATCGGCGATCTCGGGCGCGCCGTGCTGTTCGACGATTTCCTCGCCCCGCATGCCGCAACGGCGCAGCCCGGCTATCTGCGGCTGCCGTTCCATCATCCGCTTTACGTGATGTATTCCTCGGGCACCACCGGCCTGCCCAAATGCATCGTCCACGGCGCCGGCGGCACGCTGCTCAAGCACCTCGAAGAGCACGTGTTGCAATGCGATCTCAAGCCCACCGACCGGCTGTTCTATTTCACCACCTGCGGCTGGATGATGTGGAACTGGCTGCTGTCGGGGCTGGCGGCCGGGGCGACGCTGATGCTCTATGACGGCTCGCCCTTCCATCCCGACCCGCGCATCCTGTGGGATTTCGCCGAAGCCGAGGGCATCACCATCTTCGGCACTTCGGCCAAGTACCTCGACGCGCTGTCGAAAAGCGGGCTCGAGCCGATCAAGACTCACGATCTCAAGCGCATGCGCTCGCTGCTCTCGACCGGCTCGCCCCTGGCGCCGCAAAGCTTCGATTTCGTCTACAGCGCGATAAAGCAAGACGTCCATCTGGTGTCGATGTCGGGCGGCACCGACCTGATCGGCAGCTTCGTCGGCGGCAGCCCGCTCGATCCGGTGCGGCGCGGCGAGATCCAGCGCGCGCTTTTGGGCATGGCGGTCGACGTGTTCGACGAGACCGGCAGGTCGACCGGCGACAAGGGCGAGCTGGTCTGCACCCGGCCGTTTCCTTCGATGCCGCTCGGGTTCTGGAACGATCCCGGCGATGCCAAATACCGGGCAGCCTATTACGACAATTTCCCGGGGGTGTGGCGGCACGGGGATTGGACCGAACTGACCAAGTCGGGCGGCGTCGTGATCTACGGCCGTTCGGATGCGGTTCTGAACCCGGGCGGGGTGCGCATCGGCACGGCCGAAATCTACCGCCAGGTCGAGACCCTCGATGAAGTGGCCGAGGCGCTGGTGATCGGCCAGGACTGGCAGGACGACGTGCGGGTCGTGCTGTTCGTGCGCATGAAGGAGGGCATCGCGCTCGACGATGCCTTGCGCGATCGCATCCGCAAGCGCATCCGCGAAAACGCCAGCCCGCGCCACGTGCCGGCCAAGATCGTCGCCGTGGCCGACATTCCGCGCACGCTGTCGGGCAAGATCGTCGAGCTGGCGGTGCGCGACGTGGTCCACGGCCGCGCCGTCAAGAACAAGGACGCGCTGGCCAACCCCCAGGCGCTGGACCTGTTCGCCAACCTGGCGGAGTTGAGGAATTAGAGGCAAGCGAGGCTGAGGCGATGTCAGCCCCTATTGTCCCGACGGGCGCCACCACGGCGACGAATTGGATTTTGGCATTTTCCCAGGATGCTTTTGCGCTTTCCGGGATTCCAGGCAGCGCTTTGCTCGGAGAGGCGTTCAAGGCGGTGATGGAAAAGCGAATGCGCCATGCGCGTGACGTCTTAACCGAAGAACTGAAGCGTGGAGCAATCTCGATTCCCGAGGCCAGCGCCGCCGATCCGCTTGCGGCGATGCTGTTTCGCTATATCCGCGCGGCCCAGGAAGGCTCGGCTCGGCTCAATCTTCGCCTGTTAGCCCAGGTCATCGCCGGCCAAGCCCATTGCGGCAATCTGATCGCCGACGAGTTTCTCTATTACGCGGATATTCTTTCGGGATTGAAACGGGAGGAGATTATTTTTGTTGCCGAACTGCATAGAGCCCTCGCTAACACGCGCCAAAACAATGCCGAAGTCCAAGTGCAGAATTTGGAGGCGCTCAAACTATTGACTCAGAAGCTTGTTCCGGAGCCTTTTGCCAGCCCCATGGATTAACAAGCAAGTGCTTTCGCGGTTACGCGGACAGGTCTTGTTATTGCGGACTTGGGAAGTTTGGATGGGTCGCTCGTTTTCGCCACAACGCCGCGTCTCGACAGACTGCTTCAATTGGCCTCAATAGACGACGCGCTGCGTCGGGAGCCTCTGTAGGTTGTCTGAAAGCGGTCTCGATCCATTCCGCCCTGGTAATTCCGCACGTCCAATTCGATTTGTCTTATCTACGCTCTAAGCGTATACATGATATGTGCAATTCGAGTGGGATCTCGCCAAGCATCGCCGCAATCTGACCGAGCGCGGCATCGGCTTCGATTGGGCGGCGCGGATTTTCGAGGGCGATGTCGTCGAATGGATCGATACGCGCCGCGACTATGGCGAAAATCGCTCATCGCGCTCGGTTCGGTCGAAGGCGAATGGGTGGTGGTGGTCTACACATGGCGCGGCGACGCTCGCCGCATCATTTCGGCTCGCAGGGCCAATCGAAAGGAGCGACCATGAAGGCCTATCGAACGACCTTGGCGGAGATCAAGCGCCGCGGCGGGGGGTCGGTCGACCGGGCGCGGCTGCGGGCGACGACCGGCGCCGCGATCGCGCGGCAGATCGCGGCCGATCCCGATACCGCGCCGCCGCTCGATCGCCTCGGGCCGCCGGTACCGAGCGTGCGGACGATTCGGGCGCGGCTGGCCATGACTCAGGAGGTGTTGGCGCGCCGGCTTAAGGTGCCGGTCTCGACCATCCGCAACTGGGAGCAGGGGAGGGTCCGGCCTGACCCGGCGGCCATCGCGCTTTTGACCGTGCTCGATCGCGACCCGGCGACCACGCTGCGCCTGCTGGCCGGATCGGTGCGGGGAAAGTGAGATCGCAACCCAGTCCGCCGATTTCGCTTTTAGACCGCGATCGGTTCATAGGGAATCACGGCCGCGATTCCCTATGAACCGTGAATCGCGGTCCAGAGCAGGATACGAGGGCATGTTTCACGATCTGTCTTGAACTCTATGGTTCAAGACAGATTGATCATGCCCTAGGAACACCGCTGCCTTTCCGCATTGCCAGTTTCCAATTTCGCTTCTTGCGCCGGCGGGGACGGATGCTATGAACGCGCATTCGTCCCCGCCGCGATCCATGAGCTTTCCCCCCAAAGGTTCGAACGCCCGCGCCATCCTGGCGATGATCGCCTCCTCGGCGGTGTTCGTCTGCAACGACGCGTTGGTCAAGCTGGCCACCTCCGGCCTGCCGGTCGGCCAGATCATGCTGGTGCGCGGCCTGTTCGCCTGCGCCTGGGTGGGGCTGGCGGTGCTGGCCACGGGCGATTGGCGGCGGCTGGGCCAGGGGCTGGCGGGGCCGGTCCTGCACCGCGCGCTGCTCGACGTCGGTGCGACCGTGTTCTTCATCATGGGCCTGGTGCACATCCCGCTGGCCAACGCTTCTTCGATCATGCTGGCGGCGCCCTTGCTGATCACCGCGCTGGCGGTGCCGATGCTGGGGGCGCAGGTCGGCTGGCGGCGCTGGAGCGCGATCCTGGTCGGGTTTGTGGGCGTGCTCTTGATCGTGCGACCGACGCCCGCCGGCTTCAATGTCTGGTCGCTCAGCACCGTCACGTCGCTTGCCTTCGTCGCCTTGCGCGACATCGTCACCCGCCGCGTCGCGCCCGGCACCGGCTCGGGCGTGATTACCCTGACTACTGCCGCCACGGTGACGCTGCTCGGCATCCCTTGGACGCTGGTCGAGGGCTGGGCGCCGCTGGACGGGCGCGGCCTTGCGCTGGTGGCCGGCGCGTCGGTGTTCCTGGCGCTGGGCTATTTCTTTTTGATCGTCGCCACCCGCTCGGGCGACATCGCCGTGGTCCAGCCCTTCCGCTACGCCCTTATCCTGTGGTCGCTGGCCTTGGGCTATGCGATCTGGGACGACGTGCCCGATGCGTTGGCTTTCGGGGGTATCGCGCTGGTGGTGGCCAGCGGGCTTTACGTGCTGCACCGCGAACGGATTCGCATCGCCCAAGCGGCGCGACAAGCCAAGGTGGACGCCGCCGCCCCTGCGGTCTAGCATCCCCGCCCCATGAGCCAGGTCCAGACCCGTCCCGAAATCCGCGGCACCTTCGGTGTCGTCGCCTCGACCCATTGGCTGGCTTCGGCCGCCGCCATGGGCGTGCTCGAAAAAGGCGGCAACGCCTTCGATGCCGCCGTCACGGCGGGATTCACGCTGCAGGTGGTCGAGCCGCATCTCAACGGCATCGGCGGCGACATGCCGGCGATCCTGTGGGACGCCAAGCGCCGCGCCAGCGAGGTGATCTGCGCCCAGGGCCCGGCGCCGGCCGCCGCCACCATCGCCCGCTACCGCAAGGAAGGCCACAGCGTCATGCCCGGCTCGGGGCTGATGGCGGCCTGCGTGCCGGGCGCGTTCGACGGCTGGACACGGATGCTGCGCGATTACGGCACCATCGCGCTGGAAGAGGCGCTGGCGCCGGCGATCCACTATGCCGGCGGCGGCTATCCGCTGGTGCCGCGCATCATCGAGACCATTTCGCTGGTCGAGCAGCTGTTCCGCGACGAATGGAAGTCCTCGGCCGCGGTCTATTTGCCGGGCGGGAAGCTGCCGACCCCGTTCAAGCTGTTCCGCAACCCGGCCTTGGCCGAGACCTATCGCCGGCTGGTGCAGGCCGGGCGCGCCGCCGGCGGCGACCGCGTCGCCCAGATCGAAGCCGCGCGCCGCGCCTGGCGCGAAGGCTTCGTCGCCGAGACCGTCGACAAGTTCTGCCGCAGCACCGAGGCGATGGACAGTTCGGGCCAGCGCCATCGCGGCCTTCTGACCGGGGCCGACATGGCGAAATGGCAATCGCATGTCGAAAAACCGGTGACCGGGCGCTATCGCGACATCACCGTGGCCAAGTGCGGGGCCTGGAGCCAGGGCCCGGTGGCGCTGCAGCAATTGGCGCTGCTGGAAGGCTTCGACATGGCGCGGCTCAAGCCGACCGACGCCGAATGGGTCCATACCGTGGTCGAATGCGCCAAGCTGGCCTTCGCCGATCGGGAGGCCTGGTACGGCGATCCCGATTTCGTCGATGTGCCGCTGAAGACCCTGCTGTCGCGCGAATACGCCGATGCGCGGCGCAAGCTGGTGACGGCCCAGGCCTCGCGCGAACTGCGCCCGGGCTCACCCGACGGCCGCAAGCCGCGTCTGGCGGAATACACCGTGGTCGACACCGCCGTTCCCTATGACCGCGCGGCGATCCTGGCCACCGCCGGCACCGGCGAGCCGACCGTCGGCCGGCTTGGCATGGCGGCGGGCGATACCTGTCATCTCGACGTCATCGACCGCCACGGCAACATGGTGGCGGCGACGCCCTCGGGCGGCTGGCTGCAATCCTCGCCGGTGATCCCGGAACTGGGATTCTGTCTCGGCACGCGGGCGCAGATGTTCTGGCTGGAAGAAGGCCTGCCCTGCAGCCTCGAACCCGGCAAGCGCCCGCGCACGACGCTGACGCCCGGGCTGGCGTTCGATGCCGAGGGTCGGGCGCTGATGGCCTTCGGCAGCCCCGGCGGCGACCAGCAGGACCAGTGGTCGGTGCAGCTGGTGGTGCGGCATATCGACAACGGCATGAACCTGCAGGCGGCGATCGACTGCCCGGCCTTCCACACCGATCACATCCTGGGCTCGTTCTTCCCGCGCCGCTTCACGCCGGGCGCGCTGACGGTCGAGGACCGCTTCGGCGAGGTGGCCGTCTCCGAACTGCGCCGTCGCGGGCACAACGTGACGGTCGGCGATTCCTGGTCCGAGGGCCGGCTGTGCGCGGCGGCGATCGAGCGCACGCCCGAGGGCGACATCCTCAAGGCCGCGGCCAATCCGCGCGGCGCCCAGAACTACGCCCTCGGCCGCTAGACGTGACCTGGTCGATCGTCGCCCGCGATCCCGCCAGCGGCGCGCTGGGCGTGGCCGTCACCACCAAGTTCTTCGCCGTCGGCGCGCTGTGTCCCTGGGTCCGGGCCGGAGTCGGCGCGCTGTCGACCCAGGCGCTGGTTAATCCGACCTACGGCCCGCGCGGGATCGATCTCTTGACGGCGGGCGCCACGGCCGAGGACACGGCGCGGGTGCTGCTGGCCTCGGATGCCGGCCGCGCCACCCGCCAGCTACACATCGTCGACGCCAAGGGTACCGTCGCCGCGCATACTGGCGACGACTGCATCGGCTGGCGCGGGCATCGGGTGGGCGAGGGCTTTTCGGTCGCGGGCAACATGCTGGCCGGCCAGGCCGTGGTCGATGCCACCTTCGAAAGCTTCCGGCGCTCGGCCGGGCGGTCCTTGGCCGAGCGCTTTCTCGACGCGCTCGATGCCGGCCAGGCCGAAGGCGGCGACATGCGCGGCAAGCAATCGGCCGCGATCCTGATCCACGACAGCGAGGACTATCCGGCGCTGTCGCTGCGGGTCGACGACCATGCCGAGCCGCTGGCCGAGATGCGCCGGCTCCATCGCCTGTCGCAGGCCGGCTATGGCGCCTATCGCCGCTTCATCGCCACCAAGCAGGACCCGGTCGGCGTCTTCGACCGCAGCGTGATCCGGCCCGCGGTCGAGGCCGCCGAAGCCGCGGCCAAGGGCACGTGACGGCGCTGCTCGAGGTCGAGGACCTCAGGACCAGCTTCAAGGTCGAGAGCGGCCGCTTCCAGGCGGTGGACGGCATCGACCTGCGGCTCGAGGCCGGCCGCACGCTGGGCGTGGTGGGCGAATCCGGCTGCGGCAAATCGGTCACGGCGCTGTCGATCATGGGGCTGGTGGCGAGCCCGCCGGGCGAGGTCGCTGCCGCCAAGATCCGCTTCGAGGGGCGCGATCTGCTGGCGCTGTCGGCCGACGCCATGCGCGATCTGCGCGGCGATCGGCTGGCGATGATCTTCCAGGAGCCGATGACCTCGCTCAACCCGGCCTTCACCGTCGGCGACCAGATCGCCGAGGCGATCCAGCGCCATCGCGGCCTCGATCGCGCCGCGGCCTGGGCGCGGGCGGTCGAGATGCTGCGGCGGGTGCACATCCCGGCGGCCGAGGCGCGGGCGCACGACTATCCCCACAAGCTGTCGGGCGGCATGCGCCAGCGGGTGATGATCGCCATGGCGCTGGCGCTGGATCCCAAGCTCTTGATCGCCGACGAGCCGACCACGGCGCTGGACGTCACCGTGCAGGCGCAGATCCTGGACCTGCTGCGGCGACTGCGCGCCGAGAGCGGCATGGCGATCCTGATCATCACCCACGATCTGGGGGTGATCGCCGAACTGGCCGACGACGTGACGGTGATGTACGCCGGCAAGGTGGTCGAGCGCGCGCCGGTCGAGGCGCTGTTCGAGGCGCCGCAGCACCCCTACACCATCGGCCTGTTGGGGTCGATCCCGCGGCTCGAACGCGAGCAGGCGCGGCTGGACGCGATCGAGGGCGTGGTGCCCAATCCGCTGTCGCCGCCGGCCGGCTGCCGCTTTCATCCGCGCTGTCCCTTTGCCGAGGCGCGTTGCCGCGAGGCCGAGCCCGGGCTCGGCCCAGTCGGTCCCTCCCATTTCGCCGCCTGTTGGCGGACGCCGCTGCCGTGACCGCGCCGCTGTTGGAAGCCCGCGGGCTGGTCAAGCACTTCCCGGTGCGGCGCGGGCTGTTCGGCCGGGTCAGCGGCCAGGTGCGCGCGGTCGACGAGATCGATTTCACGCTGGCCAAGGGCGAGACGCTGGCGCTGGTGGGCGAATCCGGTTGCGGCAAGTCGACCACCGGCCGGCTGGTCTTGCGGCTGATCGAGCCGACCGCGGGCGAGGTGCGCTTCGAGGGCCAGGCGGTGTTCGATCTGTCGGACGGCCAGGTGCGCGCGCTGCGTCGCAAGATGCAGATCGTGTTCCAGGACCCTTATGCCTCGCTCAATCCGCGCATGACCGTGGGCGAGATCCTGTCCGAACCCCTGGCGCTGCACGACCTGGCGCCGGCGGCGGAACGCCCGGCGCGGGTCGAGCGCCTGTTGCGCGAGGTTGGCCTCGCGCCCGATCACGCCCGGCGCTATCCGCACGAGTTTTCCGGCGGCCAGCGCCAGCGCATCGGCATCGCCCGGGCGCTGGCGGTCGAGCCGGCGCTGATCGTCTGCGACGAGCCGGTGTCGGCGCTGGACGTCTCGATCCAGGCCCAGGTGCTGAACTTGCTCAAGGCGCTGCAAGGGCGCTTCGGCCTGGCCTATGTCTTCATCGCCCACGACCTGGCGGTGGTGCGCCATGTCGCCGACCGCGTCGCGGTGATGTATCTCGGCAAGATCGTCGAACAGGCGCCGACCAAGGCGCTGTTCGCGGCGCCGCGCCATCCCTACACCCGCGCGCTGCTGTCGGCGATCCCGGTGCCCAGCCCCAAGGCGCGCCGCAACCGCGTCATCCTCGAAGGCGACGTGCCCAGCCCGATCGACCCGCCGCCGGGTTGCCGCTTCCATACCCGCTGCGCCTATGCCGTGCCGCGGTGCAAGACCGAGGCGCCGGCGTTGGTCGAGCGCGCCGGCCACGCCGTCGCCTGCCACCGCGCCGACGAGTTGCCGGCGGAATCGCCGGTGCCGCGCGCCGAGCGCGGCCCGGGCGCCGAGCGGCTGGCGCGCTTGCAAGCGGCCTTTTCGCAGGGGCGGGAATGAATCCGGCCGCGAACGTGTTAGACTGACGATCTTCAGGGGGAATGCCATGAACAAGACCTTGACCGCCGGCGCGTTGGCGCTGGCCCTGTTGGCGGGCGTCGGCGCGGCGCCGGCCCAGACCTTGCGCATCGGCCTGGCCGAGGACCCCGACATCCTCGATCCGACGCTGGCGCGGACCTTCGTCGGCCGCATCGTCTTCTCGGCGCTGTGCGACAAGCTGATCGACATCACGCCCGACCTCAAGCTGGTGCCGCGGCTGGCGACCGAATGGAACTGGTCGGCCGACGAGAAGTCGCTGACCGTCAAGCTGCGTCCGGACGTGCTGTTCCACGACGGCGAAAAGCTGGACGCCGCCGCCGCCAAGTATTCGCTCGAGCGCCATCTCACCCTGCCGGGCTCGTTCCGGCGCGCCGAGATCCGCGGCATCAAGGCGATCGAGGTGCTGGACCCGCTAACCTTCCGCATCGACCTCGAGGCGCCGTTCGCGCCGCTGGTGGCGCAGCTGACCGACCGCGCCGGCATGATGGTCAGCCCCAAGGCGGCGCGGGCGATGGGCGACAAGTTCGGCACCGCCCCGGTCTGCACCGGACCCTTCAAGTTCGTCGAGCGCGTCGCCCAGGACCGCATCGTGCTGGAGCGTTTCGAGCAGTACTGGGAAAAGGACAAGATCCATCTCCAGCGCATCGAATACCGGCCGATCATCGACAACACCGTGCGGCTGGCCAATCTGAAGTCCGGCCAGCTCGACTTCATCGAGCGCGTCGCCGCCACCGACCTCGACGACGTGCGCAAGGACCGGCGCTTCAAGCTGTCCTCGATCGTCGAGCTGGGCTATCAGGGCATCACCATCAACATGGGCAACGGCGCGCGCGCCAAGGGGCCGATGGGCAATCCCAAGGTGCGCGAGGCGCTGGAGCTGTCGCTCGACCGCCAGGCGCTGATCCAGGTGGTGTTCAACGGCGAGTTCGAGGTCGGCAACCAGTGGATCTCGCCCGGCAACGCCGCCTACAACAAGGCGATTCCGGTTCCCAAGCGCGACGTCGCCAAGGCGCGCGCGCTGCTGCGCGAGGCCGGCCATCCCAACCCGACCATCGAGTTCATGGTCGCCACCACCGGCGAGGCCCAGCAGGTCGCCCAAGTCATCCAGTCGATGACCAAGGAGGCCGGGTTCGATCTCAAGATCCGCGCCACCGAATTCGCCTCCTCGCTCAAGTTGGCCGAACAGGGCGATTTTGAGATCTACTATCTGGGCTGGAGCGGCCGCACCGACCCCGACGGCAATCTGGTCCAGTTCATCACCTGCGGCTCGCCCAACAACAATTCGGGCCATTGCAACCAGGAGGTCGAGAAGCTGATCCTGGCTTCGCGTTCGACCAACGACCTCGCCAAGCGGCGCGAGGCCTGGCACGCCATCGCGCGCGTCACCCTGACCGATCGGCCGATCGTCTACCTGTTCCACCGCAAATGGTTCTGGGCCTACGCCAACAAGGTCTCGGGGCTGGTCGAATATCCCGACGGGCTGGTGCGGGTGCACGGGCTGAAGGTCAACTGACGCCCTGCCCTAGCGGTTCGGGGCGGCGAGGTCCGCCATGATGACCTTCCTGGTGCGGCGGCTGGCGATCATCCTGCCGACGCTGGTGTTCGTGTCGTTCATCATCTTCGGCCTGCAGCAGCTCTTGCCGGGCGATCCGGCGCTGGCGATGGCGGGCGAAGAGCGCGATCCCGACGCCATCGCCCATATCCGCAAGACGCTTAGGCTCGATGAACCGATCGCGATGCGTTACGCCTATTGGATGGCGGGCGTGGTGCAGGGCGATCTCGGCATCTCGCTGCGCATCCAAAAGCCGGTCGGCGAGTTGGTGCTGCAGAAGCTGCCGGTGACCCTGCAACTGGCGGCGATGGCGATGCTGGTGGCGCTGCTGATCGGCATCCCGATGGGCATGCTGTCGGCGGTCAAGAACGGCAGCGCCTGGGACTACGGCGCCAACGTCATCGCGCTGTGGGGGCTGTCGACGCCCAATTTCTGGCTCGGGATCATGATGATCCTCTTGTTCTCGGTCGAGCTGGGTTGGCTGCCGGCCTCGGGCTACGTGCCGCCGGCCGAGGGCCTGGGCGCCAATCTGGCGGCGATGGTGATGCCGGCCTTCGTGCTGGGCAACGCCATCGCCGCGGTGATGATGCGCCACACCCGCTCGGCCATGCTGCAGGTGCTGTCCTCGGACTATGTCCGCACCGCGCGCGCCAAGGGCCTGTACGAGCGCGCGGTGATCGGCAAGCACGCCTGGCGCAACGCTTCGATTCCGGTGATCACTTTGGGCGCGCTCGAATTCGGCCAGCTGCTGTCGGGCGCGGTGCTGACCGAGCAGGTATTCTCGATCCCGGGCTTCGGCAAGCTGATCGTCGATGCGGTCTTCAACCGCGATTATGCCGTGGTCCAGGGCGTGGTGCTGTGCACCGCCAGCGCCTACATCCTGCTCAATTTCCTGGCCGACATCGCCTACATGCTGGTCAATCCGAGGCTGCGCTCATGAGCGCGGCGAGCGAGACCGCCCTGACCGCCGCGCCCGCGGTCGACAGCCCGGCGCGGCGCGCCTTCAAGCGCCTGATCCGCCGCAAGGGCGCGGTGGTGGGCGGCATCGTCGTCATCCTGTTCGTCGCCATAGCCCTGCTGGCGCCCTGGATCGCGCCCTTCGATCCGGCGGCGACCGATTGGAGCGCGGTGCGCAAGGCGCCCTCGGCGCGGCATTGGTTCGGCACCGACGAGATCGGCCGCGACGTGCTGGCGCGCGTGATCTGGGGCGCGCGCGCCTCGCTGATGGCGGGCGTGATCTCGGTGGCGATCGCGATGGCGATCGGATTGCCGATCGGGTTGCTGGCGGGCTATCGCGGCGGCTTCCTCGACGGCCTCCTGATGCGCATGACCGACGCCATGCTGGCCTGTCCGTTCCTGATCCTGGCGATCGCGCTGGCGGCCTTTCTCGGCCCCAGCCTGACCAACGCCATGATCGCCATCGGCATCTCGGCGACGCCGATCTTCATCCGCTTGAGCCGCGGCCAGGTGCAGGCGGTCAAGGTCGAGGACTTCGTCGAGGCGGCGCGCGCGGTCGGCAATCCGCATTGGCGCATCGCCCTGAGCCACGTATTGCCCAACGTCGTCCCGCCCTTGATGGTGCAGGCGACGCTGACCACCGCCGCCGCCATCATCGCCGAGGCCAGCCTCAGCTTCCTGGGCCTGGGCCAGCAGCCGCCGGCGCCGTCCTGGGGATCGATGCTCAACGTCGCCAAGAACTTCCTCGGCCAGGCGCCGTGGATGGCGGTGTGGCCGGGCCTGGCGATCTTCCTGGTGGTGCTATCCTTCAATCTCTTGGGCGACGGGTTGCGCGACGCGCTCGATCCCCGCCACCGCGATTGAGGGCCCGCGCCGGGGCCGATAGGATGGCCCGGTCCGTCACCGCCCCAGGGAGTGCCATGAGCGACCTGCCGCGCCGCGTCGAGATCCACGAGGAAGGCCCGCGCGAGGGCTTCCAGATCGAACCCGGGCCGATCGCGTCCGCCGACAAGGTGCGCTTGATCGAGGCCCTGGCCGAGACCGGCCTCAAGCGCATCGACTGCGTCTCCTTCGTCGATCCCAAGCGCGTGCCCGGCCAGGCCGACGCCGCCGAGGTCGCGGCCGCGATCCGCAAGCGGCCGGGCGTGCGCTACACCGGGCTTTGGCTCAACACCCGCGGCTTCGAACGCGCGCGCCAGACCCAGCTCGATCTTTCCGGAAGGGCGCTGATCTCGGCCTCGGACCTGTTCTCGCTCAAGAACTCGGGCAAGGACAACGCCGCCAGCCTGGCCGAGCAGCGCGGCTGGCTGAAAAGCTACCGCGAACTGGGCATGGCGGTCGAATGGGCCACGGTGATGACCGCCTTCGGCTGCAATTTCGAGGGCCGCATCGCGCCCGCCAAGACGGTCGAGCGCATCGGCCAGCTGCTGGCCCTGGTCGCCGAGGAAGGCTTCGCGCTCAAGGGCGTGCTGCTGGCCGACACGGTCGGCTTCGCAGCACCCAACGGCATCGAGGCCACGGTCGGCGCGGTGCGCTCGCGCTGGCCGGATCTGCGCATCGGATTGCATCTGCACGACACCCGCGGCACCGGCCTCGCCAACGCCTACGCCGCGCTGCGCATGGGCATCGAGCGGTTCGACGGCTCCTGCGCCGGCCTGGGCGGCTGTCCCTTCGCCGGCCACAAGGGCGCGGCCGGCAACATTTGCACCGAGGACCTGGTGTTCATGTGCCACGAGCTTGGCATCGAGACCGGGATCGATCTCGAACGCCTGATCGAATGCGCGCGCCTGGCCGAGACCATCGTCGGCCATCCGCTGCCCGGCAAGGTGATGAAGGGCGGTTCGTTGCAAAGCCTGCGCGCGCGGTCGTGAACAAGGGCGACGTCGTGCTGGTCACCGGCGCCTCGGCCGGCATCGGCAAGGCCACCGCCGAGCTTCTGGCCAAGCGCGGCTACAGGGTGATCTGCGCCGCGCGGCGGCTGGATCGCATCCGCGCCTTGGCCAAGCGTATTGGCGGCCATGCGCTGCATCTCGATCTGGCCGATGCCGAATCCTGCGCCAGGCTGCTCAAGCGCCTGCCGCCGGCTTGGCGCAAGATCGCGGTGCTGGTCAACAACGCCGGATCCGACACCGGCGGCCGCGTGCCGTTCGAGAATTGGGCGAACGCCGATTTCGAACAGACCGTCGACGTCAACCTGACCGGGCTGATGCGCGCGACCAAGGCCGTGCTGCCGGCGATGCGCGGGCGCGGTCAGATCGTCAACATCGGCTCGCAGGCCGGGCGCGCGCCCTACAAGGGCGCCAGCGCCTACGCCGCGACCAAAGCGGCGGTGCACGTCTTCGGCCAGGTGCTGCGGATGGAGTTGGCCGATCGCGGCATCAAGGTGACCAACATCCTGCCCGGCCTGGTGCAAACCGAATTCGCCCAGGTGCGCTATCGCGGCGATGCTGCCAAGGCGGCGGCGTTCTACGCCGAATACAAGACCAAGATGAAGCCCGAGGATATCGCGCGCGCGGTGCTCTACGCGCTCGACCAGCCCGAGCGCGTAACCATCGCCGAGCTGTTGATCGTACCTTCTAGCTGATCCGCAGCGTGGTCATCATGCCGGCATCCTGGTGCTCGAGGATGTGGCAATGGAACATCCAGTCGCCCGGGGTCTCGGCCACCAGGCCGAGGTCGATCTTCTCGCCCGGGCGCATGATCGCGGTGTCGCGCCATTCGGCGCGCGGCAGGCGCCTGCCGTCGCGCGCCAGCACCAGGAACGGCATGCCGTGGAGGTGGATCGGGTGGTGGAAGGCGGTGTCGTTGTCGAGCGCCAGGACGTAGGACCGCCCGCGCGCAAGTTCGAACAGCGGGTGGTGGACGTGGCCCAGCACGGCATGATCGTTGACGGTCCAGATTCCGCCTTGGGCGAAGCGGCGGCGGATGGCCTCGACATCGGCGCCGCGCGCCAGCTTCGGATCGCGCATGCCGCCGCCGAACTGAATCGAAAGCCTGGGCGCGTCGCGCGCGGCGAAATC